>Ga0138256_10001994_pt1 | contig 21978 bp, 20 predicted proteins | sample KNB2016incub_MG_FD_105486 | JGI IMG/M metagenome (GOLD analysis project Ga0138256, IMG submission 105486) | Active sludge microbial communities from wastewater in Klosterneuburg, Austria - KNB2014incub_MG | ecosystem: Engineered > WWTP > Activated sludge > Unclassified | place: Austria... | reverse complement strand
TATAAAACGATTTACCTATTCCTATTTTTTGATTAATTGAAAAATTATAATTGGTTTTTATGCCATTAAATTTCCTTTGAGTTATATTATTAATGTTGTAAGAGGAGTGAGAAACAATGCTCAGGAAATTAAGCGGATTCCACTGGATTAGATTGGTGAAAAGGAAATCGGTACCAAAATTGGTGTGGATTCCTATGCCCGGTTCAATTGTTAATGTTGGTACTGCATATGGGATATTGGTGGTCTGTGAATTTGCTATTTGAGCGAGTGTGGTTAAAGCAGGGATAAAAGAAATCAGAAAGGATAGATATTTTAAGGTTTTCATATTAAAATGATTACAAGATTTTAAAAAAGGTTTTTGGATTATCGGTTTTTGAAATAATAGTTCAACCCCTTGATGATGTTCGGATTTTTTGAACCCGTATGACCGAGGTTTTTCTCTTTATTTTTCTCTAATTTAATTTGGTTGTAATGGCCATCCAGGATTTGATAAAATGCCTCAAAGGGTGCCTGCATTCTGCCAAGGTTTTCGGCTTCGCCAATACCAAGGAATACCAATTGTGATCTATCCTTGTTTTCTGTCCGGTGCTGCTTTTCAAAATAAAATGAAATAAGGTCATCAAACCACAGGGACGGACTTAATAATATGTAATTGCCAAACAATTTATTATCTGTACTAAAAGCAAAGGCTCCAAGCAGACCTCCATAGGAATGACCAAGAATTACCCTGCTTTTACGGGAGGTATCTACACTGATATTTTCCTCTATCAGGGGAATCAATTGGGTCTCAATAAAATTCAAAAACTGCGGTCCGCCACCTGTTACTGAACTTACTGCGGTAGGCGTATAATCTATGCTGCGGTCCTTGCCATACCCAATACTGATGACTACTACATTAGAAACTGCCAGTCTATCTGAAATTTCTTTACACTGATTAGACACGAGAGCGAAGTTTTCCTCCCCATCTAAAACATAGATGGAGCTGTATTTTTCCACTCCGGGATTGTAATTGGCAGGCAGCCCAACATGGATGTTGTATATAGCTCCGTTGGCATTCGACTGTAAAGCAAATTCATGCGTTAATAAAGGATCAAATTCTTCCTTGTTACAAGAAGAGAAAAACAGAACACTGATCAGGGCGGTTCCGATAAAGAAGATTTCATTAAACTTTAAAGTATTGTTTTTCATTTTCGTTTAAATTTTGAAATTGTTATTTTGTCATAATTGACAATGTAAAGTTGAAGCATGTAATTACCTTGATCAGGACAAGGACATGTCAAATACAGACAAAAGAACCGGCGTGTTTCCATGCAGCATGTTGTATTAAACAAATTCATCATTCAAAAATGAACCGGGATAAATTAAATGAAACTCATAAAGCCGCCCGCGAAGAGCTACTTGTTATGCAGCTCTGCTAGGTTTATTTCTGCACATCCTGTGTGGACTTAGCAGGGATTATAGGAAGTCGCTATAGGCAACAATATCTAAAAATCTCAGATTTAAGTTTATAATAACAGTCCACCATAAAGCGCAAGTAGGTTGGTGACAGAATTAAAGAATAGATTTATGGTGAAATAAGAATATGTTTCAAAATTATCTTGCCATCGCCCTGCGCTCCCTTAGAAAAAATAAAGGAATTTCCTTTATCAACATTGTCGGCCTTTCCATAGGATTGGCTTGTTTTTCGCTGGTTTTACTGGATGTATTAAATGAGTATAATTTTGACCGATTTCATAAAAAATCCGATCGGTTATTTGTGGTCTATGAAGCTATTGGTGAAATCAATAGTCAGCCAACTCAAAAACTAATAGACTTGCCTATGCCACTTGGCCCCTCACTGAAAGCTGATTTACCCGATATCGAAAGGTTTGCACGGTTACAAAGTGCAGGTGAAGCTTTATTTGTTCGGACCCTAAGCGGCGTTGTGGAAGAAAAAGCTTCTTTCGTCGACCCCGCGTTTTTTGAAATGTTCAGTTTTCCTTTTTTATATGGCAATGTCTCCTCCGCACTCTCCTTGCCAAACAATGTCGTGCTGACAGAAAAAATGGCGCAGAAACTATTCGGTGAGTCTAATGCTATGGGTAAAACGCTGGAATTGAACGTATCCGAAAGGGACAAATTTGAGCTATTTACCGTGTCTGCAGTGGTAAGGGATTTACCTTCTAATTCTACCTTAAAATTTGACCTGGTAATACCATTTGAGAAACTCATAACAAGTGAACGAGGCAGGGTGGATATATTAAACTGGCAACAATTGTCTACTCAAACATTTGTAGAATTACGACCTGGCTCAAGCTTACCGAACAGCCCTTCACGACTAGATCAGTTTTTCCTGAAATATTATCCAGACGTAGAAAAAACACTTCGGGTAAATAAGTTGTGGAATAAACCTGAGCCGCCTGTTACCTTTTCCCTTTTACCCATCGAATCGATTCATCACGATCCGGATTTAGGAGTAAATCCATCCCTTTCATTGATTTTACTGGTAATCGGCGGTATAATCCTGATCATAGCATGCATAAATTTTACGACCTTATCTATAGCCCGTTCAGCAAGCCGGACTCTGGAAATGGGAGTGCGAAAAGTTGTTGGGGCAAGCAGGATGCAACTATCCATCCAATATTTGATGGAAGCTGTTTTACTCAGCGGCCTATCAGTGGCAGTAGGTATAGCACTGGCTTCCGGACTTCTTCCAATATTTAATCAGTTGTCTGATAAGCAGCTCTCCTTTAATTTTGAACAATTCCCGGAACTTTTTTGGCTGTTACCAGGGCTTGCATTGTTGGTCGGTATTCTGGCAGGCAGTTACCCGGCATTCGTATTATCCGGTTTTTCACCGCTCGTAACATTAAAAAGTAAGTTTAAAATTGGTGGAGAGAATTGGTTTACTAAATCGCTGGTTACTTTTCAGTTCGTCCTATCGGTTGGTTTCATGACTTGTACATTTATAATGCTGAGGCAGCTTGATTTTATGCGCTCGAAAGATCTTGGTTTTGACAAGGAAAACGTCGTCATCGTTAATGCTGCTGTTGCTACTGACCCCAATAGGACGCTCGCCCGATTTCGTCAGTCTTTGGCCAGCTTCCCTGAAATCGGTGGTATCAGTGGAGCAGAATATTCACTCGGTGCCGGGTTACTGGCGGGGAATAACAAGTTTGAATTTAAAGGTGAATCTAAAATTATTTTTGAACACTATATTGATCAGGAATACCTCCGGGTACTTAGATTGCCACTTGTTGCAGGGCGAAATTTTGACCCTTTGCTGGTGCAGGATAGTTTGACTTCTGTTATTTTAAATGAAACTTCCGTTCGTAATTTCGGTTGGACCAACGAAACTGCTGTCGGCAAGGTACTCACTGGATACAACGAACAAGACCCAACCCAAAATCCAATGGTGATCGGTGTAGTGCGGGATTATCATTTCCGCTCACTACACGAGAAAGTGTACCCGATGATGTTTAAGATGTCAAAAGATCGATTGCCGAGACAGTTTTTCGTGCGAATTGATAACGCTGACCCTCACGCGGCACTCGACCAATTACAAACAGCCTGGGCTAATGCGGAACCAATTTTACCCTTCCGGTATACTTTTTTAGATGAAAAACTGCAGAACTTATATCAAGCTGAGTCTCGAATAAGCGCTACGATTGGTTGGGCAGGCGGTATTGCTATCTTTCTGGCCTGTTTGGGATTGTTTGGTTTGGCGGCACTGTCGACGTTGAATCGTACAAAAGAAATCGGAATCCGTAAAGTTCTCGGCGCAACGGTTGCAGGTATTACCGCACTTTTGGCAAAAGACTTTTTAAAGTTGGTGGTCGTAGCAATCCTTATAGCCTCTCCCATTGCATATTATTTCATGAACATATGGCTGACGGATTTCGTTTACCGTATCGAAATTCGATGGTGGATGTTCGCACTTGCAGGGACGACAGTAGTGGCGATTGCTTTTTTGACGGTCGGCTTTCAATCCTTAAAGGCAGCGAGAGACAACCCGGTTATTAGCCTTCGCGCTGAATAAGGGTTAGCCCTTATTTAAGCGCTACGGCTAACAAGTTAGCCTTCGCTCAGAATAAGGGTTAGAACTTATATAAAGTGCTAATGAGCTACGACTAACAGGTCAGCCTTCGCGCTGAATAAGTGATAGAACGTACTGAAGCGCTACGGCTAACGAGTTAGCCTTCGCGCTGAATAAGTGATAGAACGTACTGAAGCGCTACGGCTAACAAGTCAGCCTACGCGCTGAATAAGTGATAGAACGTACTGAAGCGCTGCGGCTAACGAGTCACCCTTCTCTCAGAATGAGCTAGGGCTAGTATAGAGAGTTTGAGAGCCGAATAAAATTAGATTGTGAAGTCATCTGGTAGAAGCCCCTCTGTCATTGTTTTTACCTAAAACCTAGTTCTGGTCATTCCAATGTACGATCATATTTGACAGACTTTTATGTGCATATACTTCAAGAAATGAAATTAATTCGTTATCCGTAAGAGTATTTTTTTTACTCTTGAGTGCTATCCATAATTTATTGCCAATTATTTTTCCAGCTTCGTCATATATTCCGGCAGCTGCCGAATGCCAGCGACACTGAAACCAACCATAGTTTTTTGGATAATTCCTTCCTATTTCTTCATATCGCTCCTCAATATCATGCAGGTTGGTATATTTAAATTCTTTGCTACCCGCAGTGACCACCATTTTTGGAAACACGGTTAAAGCCGGCAGTCGATGAGGCTCATTCTCGGCGATGTAGGTATGCAACAATATATTGACAAACAATTCACCCATCCATTTGCGCTGCATATTTAAATTATATTGATAATGAAAGGCATGGCCTAGTTCATGAATAGCCAGAAGGTCAAAAAAGGGCTGCATACTCAAATCCCCATTTGGGTTTTTATATATCGTCTGGATTTGATCCCTGAGCCCTTTAGGCAGACCATCTAACGGAGGCAGAAAACTTTTCCAAAATGGATTGTCCTCCGCGGCCACAAATAATGTTTTACTCCCGGGATCATAATGCGGCATACCATATACTAAGCCCATGGTGGAATATTTACCCCAGTCGACGTTGCTTAATATTAACAAACTAACTGTTGGTTTATAATCCAATAAATCCCGGTAATAAACCATCGCTTTCTCAAACTGCACGGTAATTGACCTGGCCCTTTTTTTATTACCGGCACTAAAATAAATTTGTCCGGCATCACTTTTTATGTGGTCCAGTGAATCGAATTTTTGGCCATTCACTTGCGGGACCATACCCATGAAAAAGGAGATTAATGGGAGTAGATAGGTTTTCATGCTTTCTGATTTTTAAAACAAAAGTCATGGCTTGTGGTAAAACCAGATAGTATAAAAACGACATTTACAGCCGCAGTCCGCTTTGCAGTCGAACGGGGATATGGTTTAATTCCTTTTCAATAATCCCGGGGGCGACTCCCGCAAACTCTTTAAAATCCCGGATCAGATGCATTTGATCGAAATAGCCGCATTCGTAAGCAATACGGGTCCAACTGATATGAGGAGCATTTTCATGGATTCGGTAGGCTTTTGAGAAGCGGGTCAACCGTGCAAATAATTTAGGAGGCAAACCGATCCGGTCTTTACATACCCGCTCAAACTGGCGTAAACTAAGACAGGCCATAGAGGCAATTTGTTCCATAGACACATTGCCGTTTAATCGAAGCAGCTCAAGCATTGCCATATCAAAGGGTAAGGCTTTTTTCAGGGTATTTAGTTTTTGCAAAAGGAATCTTTCAATGACCCGATGTATTTCATCAAACCCTGGTGCCTCCTGTAATTCACTGTTAACCTGATGCAATTCATAGCCGAATACCTCCGTGGCGTCATAACTTTTATCTACCATTTCGGACATGGACACCCCGAGCAGACGATTAAGTCCACCTGGATGAAAGCCTACCCTTACTGCTTTATGATTATTATTGATATCCAGAGAAACCCTCGTTAATTGTGGACCGACGATGACACTCCGTGGCTGTAGTAAAAAATCTCCATCTGTACCTTGCTTCATTTTTACAAGGTCATTAATATAAAAAAATATAGAATTTTGAGGTGTTGGAGGATATGGACAAATAACGGGGCCGGATTCCGGACTTACTTCCGCATGGACTACCATGATACAATGAATAAACTCCTGTAGTAAGATATGGGGAGTGTAAAATTTAATTAGCATATACAATGGTTAAGAAAACTCTATGAATTCATGGACCATGTGTTTATAAAGTTATAAAAAACAATTGAATGCTGATTAAAGGAATTCATTTAATAATTTTTTAAAAAATAGAATATGGAAATGTTAAACGCGGTCCTTTCAGATTTTTATGAGCGGGATTTTCGTAAACTGATCGAAGAAGTCAATATATTTAAAAATGAAGATAACCTTTGGAAAACGCAAGGTTCTGTGAAAAACTCAGGTGGCAACCTGGTATTGCATATCATTGGGGGAATGAATTATCTTATAGGAACCCTGCTAGCTCAAACCGGATATATTCGGAACCGCGACCAGGAATTTATCATAAAAGGTGTCGATCGGAAAATTCTCGTGACCCAATTGGAAGAGCTTATTCCATTGGTCAACAACACCTTAAAAACCGTCTCCATGGATAAGGAATACCCGATAAGATTCGATGAGGAGATTCGTTCTAACGCTTATGTATTATTACAGTTGTCATTGCACTTAAACTATCATCTGGGACAGGTTAATTACCTTCGACGCTTTTTGGAATAAGTATACTGAAATTCCAGTTCTTATCTTTGCGAGTGACCGAATTGAAAGCAAAATTCAAAACTGACTATAGCCAATAGAAAAATAATTTTAATTGATTTTAAATTGAATACTTTGAAAGAATCTGATTTGAAAAGAATAAGATCTTCAGGAAACCCAACTACCATAGTGCCTTTTTTGATAGTAAAAAATGGGGTCCAGGCGGTTACTGTCTATACCAATGCATTTGGTGCAAAGGAATTGGCAAGGTATGAAAGGCCGGAAGGAAAATTAACCTCCAGGATGGTGATTGATGATGCGGAATTCTGTGTGGGGGATGAAGAGCCGGAATTTGACCATTTGAGTCCTTATACAATCGGTGGAACTGCAGTCCGAATAGTTTTGACCGTGCCTAATCCGGAGTCCGTTTTCTCCAATGCAGTGGAAGCAGGAGCAATTCAAATCTGCCCGGTGACCACGGAAGAATTTTGGAAAATAGGGAAACTAAAAGACCCTTTTGGACATATATGGGAAATAGGGCACCCTTTAAATGGTGCATCGTGATCATTAATGGAAATTATCCGAATATTTATTAAAGCACTTTATTATTAATTATGGAATATGTATTCGATTCGAAATGGTCAAAGTTTTTAAAAATTGCGGCTTTCTGTTCCATTCTCGGGGCAATAACAACCTGCTTGCTCTTATTTCTGCCGGCTGCGGATGCTGCGGACTTTGATTCCAGGGCACAACTTTATCAGAACAAATTGTATTTATCAAAATTGTGGATATTATTCTTTCACCCCCAGTTTAATACCATAGCAAGTTTAGGAATAGCCGTTTTACTGATTAAAAAGTATCCTCTGCAAATTATTTCAGGTACCTTATTTATGCTGGTATGGTTTTATTCTGAGATGTCCCAGCAGGCCTTGTTGATAGATGCCTTAAATCAGATGTGGCGTCCAGGTTATCTTGAAGCTACGGATGAAATTTTAAAAAATATTAACCGGACACTTATACATGGTTCCTCGGGACTATCCGACAGTAAGTATTTTCTGGTAATCTATGGTTTTGGCCTGGGCAGCTTGTTCTATGGTTGGGCATTAACGAAGGAACAAAAATTGGGAAAGTGGATTGGCCTGGCCTTAATATTTATCGGGACGCTCAGTCTGTCTTCTTTTTTTAGGTATTACCTTCAAATGGATTTTCTATCCCCTTATGTTGACTGGACGTATACCTGGGTTTATCCGGTTTTGCAACCCTTAGTCAGAGTAGGCATAGGAGTTTGGATTATACATACAGTCAACAAGTTTAAAGAAATAGCTGGATAGGGAGATCGTCAATAATAAATGGGTATATAATAGGTATACCAACACTGATCATTTAACTATACTCCGTCAGTTGCTGGATAAGTTAATCCATACGGATTCAGGTTAGTTCACGAGTTCCGAATACTTCTTTTTATATGCTAAAGGGGTATAGTTCGTAACCGCCTTAAATTGTTTATTAAAATTGGACAAGGTGTTGAAACCGCTCTCATAACAAGCCTGCGCAACGTCAATATTTTGGCCAGATAATAATTTACAGGCATATCCGATCCTGATCTCAATCAGAAAATCCGAAAATGTTTTATTGGCATGCATTTTAAAATACCGGCTAAAGGATGTTGGACTGAGGCTGGCGACTGCTGCGGCTTCCTCCAGACTGATTCTTGTTTTAAAGTTTTTCAACACATATTCATGGACCAGGTTCATTCTTTCCGTTTCTGTTTCTTTAAGAGAATTACTATATCCTTCGCTGGCCAATAGACTATAACCCGTTGAATTCGAAAGAAGGTTCAACAAATTCAGAAACAACAGCACCCGGTCAAAATCTTCGACAGCGGGGAGGCTAATCATTAATTCTGATGCCATAACCAAAGTAGTCCCTTTAAATTCCATACCCCGCCTGGCCTTATGCAAAAGGTTCTTTATCTTGAACATCTCGGATTTATTCAAGAAATCCTTCCCTAGAAGATTTTGGGTAAAGTAGATCACAATACCCTCAGTTACAGTGTTCGCTAAACCTTCGAAATACTCATGGTCACTGCGCCAAAGGTGGGGGAGGTTTGGGCCAGTTAAAATCAATTCACCCTGGCGAAACGGACCTACATGATCGCCAATAAATCGGGTTCCGGTACCTTTTAGCACAAGGAACAATTGATACTCTGAATGAAAATGCCAGTTTGGATCAAAATACGAATCCAGTATATGTTTTACTTCAAAAACACGGTCTTCGGAAATAGGCGATTTTTTTACTGGTTTCACTCCATTCTGATATTAAATTATCAATCTTTGATGAAAAAAACCGACTTTAATGGCAAGATAGTGCATGTATTTGATAAAAAACAGTAGCGCTATATTCGATTTTTAGAAGAACTTCACTTGAAATTATATTTGATTGTATGAAAGTTTTGGCCCATCATTTCCTTTTTCTAATTGTATCTCTTTTGATACCCCAGTCCTGCACATCTCCGTCGTCTGCCTTGCGTGACGATTCCGGAAAGCTGGAGATATTATTTCTTGGCCATGACAGTCAGCACCATAACTCCGCCATGCTCCTCCCCCTATTGGCATCGGGTCTCTCTAAAGAAGGTATTTCTTTTACCTATACTGATAAACCGGATGACCTCAACACGGAAAATCTGGATAAGTATGACGCCCTGGTGATCTATGCCAACCATGAGCAGATCACACCATCTCAGGAAAAGGCATTATTGGATTTCGTAGAAAAAGGTAGAGGGTTTATCCCTTTACACTGTGCGAGTTTTTGTTTCCAGAATTCACCCAAATACATTGACCTGGTAGGTGGCCAGTTTAAGAGCCACAAAACGGATACCTTCTCCACAATGATTGTCAATAAGGAACATCCTGTCATGAAGAATGTTAAAGAGTTTATGACCTGGGATGAAACCTATGTGCACGATAAACTGGCTGCCGATATAGAAGTATTGATGGAGCGCGTGGAAGGTGACCACCATGAACCCTGGACCTGGGTTAAATCCTTTGGCAAGGGTCGTGTGTTTTACACAGCTTACGGACACGATGAAAAGACATGGAGCCAACCGGGATTTCAACAATTAGTAAAGGAGGGCATTCTTTGGGCGGTTGGAGACCAGGCAAAAACTAAATGGGAAAAGTTTAGAAATGAGATCCCGCAGCTTGTTTACCGCGATGCACCGGGCATTCCAAATTATGAAAAAAGAGATCCGGCCCCCCGCTTTCAGGAACCACTTACCCCTGAACAATCTGCTAAATTGATACAGGTCCCTGTCGGTTTTGACCTAAAACTTTTTGCCTCGGAACCCGACATTATCAATCCTATTGCCATGGAATGGGATGAGCGGGGACGTTTGTGGGTTATAGAAACGGTAGATTATCCCAATACGGTTCGCGATGACCGCAATATAGGAGATGATCGCATTAAAATATGTGAGGATACCGATGGAGATGGAAAAGCCGATAAGTTTATAGTGTTTGCCGAAAACCTGAATATCCCAACCAGTATGGTTTTTACCAATGGTGGAATTATGGTATCACAAGCCCCTTATTTTATTTTTCTGAAAGACACCGATGGCGATGACAAAGCAGATGTCCGGAAAATAGTCATAGAAGGTTGGGGGACCTTCGATACCCATGCAGGCCCATCCAATTTGAAGTATGGTATCGACAACCAGATCTGGGGCGTGGTCGGCTATTCCGGATTTGATGGGGTGATCGCAGGGGAGAAACAAAAATTCAGTCAGGGAATCTATCGTTTCAAACCTGACCTGAGCAGTTTTGAATTCATGACTTCGACGAGCAACAATACCTGGGGATTAGGGTTTACCCCTTCAAATGATGTATTCGCCTCTACTGCCAACAATACACATAGTGTGTTCATGGGTATTCCCAACAAAGCTATGCGCGATGTCCAGGGTATACGGTTAAGTGGCAGTCTGAAGATTGACGGTCACTATGCCATGCATTCTATTACCCCTCAGGTCCGCCAGGTAGATGTGTTTGGTGGATTCACCGCCGCTGCAGGACATAATTTTTATACAGCCCGGGCTTACCCCGAAGAATTTTGGGATAATACCGCTTTGGTTTGCGAACCCACAGGCCACCTGGTGCATGTAGCCAGGATCGAAAAGAATGGTGCCGGATTCATTGAGAAAGACGGATGGAATTTATTTGCAGGCGCAGACGAATGGGTGTCTCCTGTCGACGCAAAAGCAGGTCCTGATGGAGCAGTTTGGGTTCTGGATTGGTATAACTTCATTGTGCAGCACAACCCGACCCCTACACCTGACCGAGGTGGGTTTGTGGGTGCCAACGGCAAAGGAAATGCTTATGAAAATCCACTGCGCGATAAATCCCATGGACGGATCTGGCGGGTAGTGAATCGCAATGCAAAAGCCAAGAAACCAATTCAACTCAGTATCGATGATCCGAAAAAATTGATCCGGGCTTTGACCAATGACAATATGTTGTGGAGGATGACTGCACAACGTCTGTTGGTGGAGAGAGGTAACACCGATGTACTTAATGATTTGTACAAGTTGGTGAAAGCAGCTCCGGATAAAAACAGTTTTGCTGCCATCCATGCACTATGGACCATAGATGGACTGGGTGCTCTTACCAAAGATGACAATGCGGAAAATATAGTAATGGAAGCATTGAGTCATTCAACACCTGGTGTACGAAAAGCAGCCATTCAAATACTTTCCAAATCAGGTTGGCGTGAGGAAACCATTGCGAAATACAATCTATTAAACGATCCTGATCCAAATACAAGGCTGGCAGTATTCGTATCACTGACCGGTTTGCAAGCTTCCGACTCTCTTGGCGAATCATTATATAAAATAAGCGTGGAACAAAACATTATCAAAGATGAGTGGCTCTCAAAAGCAGTATACATAGCTGCTGCCCATCATAAAAAAGGATTTATTCAGGCATTCCTGACTGCTAATCCAGGGTATGATCCTAATAAACTGCAGCCGAGAAACCGGGAGTCATTCAATTACAATGATAGCTCATGGAAATCTATGGTCCTGCCCACCTTTATAGAGCAGGCTGGGTTGGATATCGATGGCTTTGTTTGGTTCAGAAAAGAAATTATATTAAACGCCCCGGGTTCATCGAGAGGGGTCTTATCCCTTGGACCCGTTAACGATTCGGACCTGTCCTTTATAAATGGTGTAAGAGTCGGGGGAATAGAAAATCGTTATCTGGATAAACGGATATATGAGGTAGGTGCCGGCATTTTAAGGCCAGGCAAAAATATAATCGCCGTTCGGGTGGAAGATATAGGAGGCAGAGGGGGCATTTATGGTAAACCGGAAGAAATGTATCTCCAGGCTGGGACCCAAAAGATTTCATTGGCCGGCGAATGGAAATATGATGTCGCCAATGAGTACAGTGCAACCAAGAGCATATTTGCCGATAAATCAATTGGTGAAACATTCTGTGAGACCTACCTGGGAATGGTATCAGCAGCTACGGATGTGCCAGCAGGGGATGCCACTGTCATTCATATCAAAGCAATCCCACATGAAATGAAATACGACCTGAAAACATTTTCAGTACAGGCAGGTAAGCCGGTTGAGCTCGTTTTCGAAAATCCAGACTTCATGCAACACAACCTGCTGATTACAGATATAGGAAAATTGGAGGTGGTGGGTAAAGCGGCCGATAAAATGGCAGCAGATCCCAAAGCGGCGGAACGACAATATGTTCCGGATATACCCGAAGTTTTATTTTCAACTAAACTGGTGAACCCTCAAGAGATAGTTCGCCTTAAATTTATTGCACCAACCAAACCAGGCGACTACCCGTTTGTATGTACTTTCCCGGGACATTGGTTGATCATGAATGGTGTAATGAAGGTAGGGTCTCCATCTCTTTAATTTCCTTAATCTTTGGGTGTTAGGGTATGGTTGCAGATTTTCCATTCTCCTGGCTGGTAAAAATTATTTCGCATGTTGTTCAAAAAAAGATTGGTCACTATTATTTGTGCGTATGTCACACTGTTGCTTTTGGGCACACTTCTAAGCTGCACTACGAATTCTTCATCTTATCGCTATCAGCCATGGAAGGTATATGGCGGAGGTCCAGACCAGTCAAGGTATTTTGATGGATCGCAGATCACTAAAGAAAATGTGAACCAGTTGGAAGTGGCATGGATGTTTCCGTCATCAGACAGTGTGACTTACTTTTTCAATCCCATCATTGTCGATACCATAATGTACCTGATGGCCAGGAACCATTCATTGGTTGCGGTAAATACACTTACAGGCAAGGAAATCTGGATACATACCGATCTTCAGGGCATAAGCAGGCGGGGTATGAACTATTGGGAAAGTAAAGACAAGAAAGACAAAAGATTGTTGTTTACCCTCAACAATTCCCTCCAGGCCATAGATGCGGTTACCGGAAAATCAATATTGACATTTGGTAACAACGGATATATTGATTTGCGGGAAGGATTGGGTCGTGACCCTGCATCCATCAGGAGAGTACAGGCCATGATGCCTGGTGTTATATTTGAAGATATTGTAATCGTCGGATCGGCACCGGGAGAAAATTATTTTGCTCCTCCCGGATATGTCAGGGCATATCATGCGGTAACGGGTAAATTGTTGTGGACCTTTCACACGATCCCCCGCCCCGGAGAATACGGTTATGAAACCTGGCCGAAGGATGCTTACCAATATGCAGGGGCTGCGAATGTATGGAGCGAAATATCAATTGACGAAAAAAGAGGGATTGCATTTTTGCCAGTGGGCTCTCCAACTTATGATTTTTATGGCGCTGACCGGGAAGGTAGCAATCTGTTTGGTAATTGTCTTGTAGCTCTGGATGCCCGCACCGGCAAACGTCTATGGCATTTTCAGACGGTGCATCATGACCTTTGGGATTATGATCTGGCTTCTGCACCGCAATTGATCACGGTAAATCACGATGGCAAAACAATTGACGCGGTAGCTGTTGCAACTAAACATGGTTTTGTATTTGTCTTTGACCGGGTCACGGGTATACCCCTTTTTCCTATTGAAGAGAAACCTTTCCCTGCCAGTGAAATGCCAGGTGAAAAATCGTGGCCTACACAACCCATACCTGCGAAGTTGCCCAGCTTTACCGATCATGAAGTAACTAAAGAAACACTCAATCCTTATTTTTCGGAAGAGATAAAACAACAATGGTATAAAAGGCTTGACGCTGCCAGGTCAGGGTTATATATACCACTTTCAGATCAGTATGAAACCGTTGTGATGCCGGGAGCATTGGGAGGTGCAAACTATGGCAACACAGCTTCGGATCCCCAAAAAGGGATGGTATACATACTGACCCAGGAACATGCATCGATTTATAAGCTTAATAAAGTATTACCCCCCCAGGGGGGTTTATCTTCAAATGAATTAAAAAAAGTGAATCAACTTTATTCAAGTACCTGCCAGACCTGTCATGGCAAAAATATGATAGGAGGAGTGGGGCCATCGTTAATAAATGTCGGGCAGCGGATTTTTTTTGATGAATTCAAAAGTGTAATTGAGAATGGCAAAGGTCAAATGCCGGGTTTTAATCACATGGATGAGCATACGCTGGCTGCCTTGTACCGGTTTTTAGGCGGAGTACCTTCAAGGATTAACTTAGGCGGTAGAAATAATAATGCGCACAAAATTTCAGGACCAGTAGTAGCATCAGGCGGCGCTCCTGTTAAACCTGACGAAAAACGAACTGCTTCCATGACAGATTACCCGGAAGAAGTCCCTCATCCTGAAAACCGATATACTACGGATTATGGTCTGGAATGGCCCGGCCTCCTGGGACCACCCTGGTCCTCCGTTGTGGCTTATGACCTGAATATAGGAGCGATTAAGTGGAGAAAACCCGTGGGCGAAGATTCAACCTTTACTAAAGGAGATAAAAATTCGGGTGCCCCTGGCGGAACACTTAGAAAAGGAATGGTGGTTACTTCAACAGGTCTGGTATTTGCCACGGCTAAGGGAGGAAAGGTATTTGCCCTGGATGCAGACCATGGTGGTATCCTTTGGGAAACGACCTTAAGCCACGAATCCAATGCTCAGCCAGCTATGTTCGAAATAAAGGGCAAACAATATCTGGTGATCAATGCCACTTCAACGTTTGCTGATGGTAGTGTTGATCACGCTAAAAAACCGGGTGCTTTGCCCAGAGGATACGTGGTGTATGGGCTCCCGGAGAAATAAAAGATAACCTGAACAACCAGCACAGTCCATTGGACTATTTGTTGTACTCCCATTAATGATTATATTCAAATTTAATTACCAAGTATTATGAACAGACTGTTCTTGTTTCTATTTGCCGTTATTTCATTTTCGGCTTTTGCGCAATCCAAGCCTGATCGCATTATACACAATGACTCTGCCAAATACAGAATACTCACCTCGGTGCATGCCGGACCTGGAAAAATGGCTTTCACACAGTTGATAGGCCGTGATGTTTTGTCTACAAACTTTCTTTACCTGCATGCAGGGGTCATTCATTCCAAAGGCGGCATTGGTCATCACTTTCATCATCAAATAGAGGAGATGTATGTTATCCTTAATGGTGAAGCGGAGTTTACCGTCAATGGCCGCACGTCAAGACTTAAAGCCCCGGTTATTGTTCCTTGTAAAATGGGGGATGCACATGCGATTTATAACCCAACAGGTGAACCCATCCGGTGGCTTAACTTTGCGGTTTCCCGGACCAAAGGACAAGGTGATGCATTTGACCTGGGTGACAACCGTGTTGGCGTTAACATCGATCGGATTCCGGTGTTTGTTTCAAGCCAATTAAAAAAAGATGGGCTTAAAGATAATAACCATCCTTATGCGGGCAATGGTGCGCTTTATCGCAGGGCGTTTGGTCCTGAAGTTTTTACGACCAGTTGGAACAATGTAGATCATCTGGTGATTCCGGTTGGCAAATCTGTTGGACCACGTCGCCTTGAAGGTATTGAAGAAGTGTATTATGTGATAAAAGGTTCAGGTACTCTTACGGTAGATTCCAACACGAAGCCTATTAGGGCAGATGATAGTTTTACGGGTTCCCTGGGTGAATCCTTATCCTTGTCGAATTCCGGAACAGAGGATATGGAATTGCTGGTCATAGGTATTTCAGCTTCGCAAACTAAAGCACCAAATCAAATAAAACCACTTCCTAAACCAAAGGCAATGGGACTGCAAATGGACTTTGTGGTACCAAAAGAAAACGGCGAGGCCTTTGAAAAAATGTATCATTCTATCTACGTGCCTGCAATGACCGTCCAGCCGGGTTATTTGGGATCCAAATTGTTACGCCTTTTTTCGGAGGATATGGCTAAGACCATTCAGGCCGAACCCACAACTTTTAACTACCAGATTCAAATTTCTTTTGATACAGAAGAAAACAGGAGACGGTGGGTGGCGAGTGATCAACATCAAATTGCATGGCCAGCGGCATCCCGCCTGGCAAAAGAGTACAAGTGGAGAGGTTATGATGTGATGGGAGATGACAACCCGTGAAGCCAAAGGGGATAAAGCATGCCAAAAGGCCGAATTGCGCAAGTATCATATCGTATCAATTTCTTTGTTCGTATATTTGCGAACAATAAATTTTATTTAATATGCCAAGCAGCAATAAAACCGGGTATTTCACATCCGAACAGGAACAAACAGCAAGGTTTGCCAAGGCTTTGGGACACCCCGTTCGCATAGCCATTTTAGGACTGCTCAGTTCTCAATCGTGCTGTTATCATGGTGATATGGCTGAAGAACTTCCAATAGCTAAATCCACCCTTTCTCAACATCTAAATGAGCTAAAGGAGGCAGGATTGATACAAGGCAACATAACCCCTCCGACAACCAAGTATTGCATTAACCGGGAAAATTATGATCTAGCTAAGTCGTTAATATCCAAAGTGTTGCATTAATTTTTTCTTATATTATTCGTATTTTTACGAATTACGAACAAATGTTCGTATATTTACGAACTGAAATAATTAATCAATAAGCATATGACAGAGATAAAAGTATTGGGACCTGGCTGTCCAAAGTGCAAAACCACCTACAACAATGTGCTCGAAGCTCTGAAACAATCCAATATTGAGGCCAATGTGGTAAAAGTGGAAGACATTGAAGAAATGATGAAATATAATGTGCTGTTTACGCCTGTGCTCATCATTAACGAAGAAATCAAAATCAAAGGAAGGGTCGCCAGAGTAGGTGAAATCGTTGAACTTTTAAAAAAATAGCACCATGGAAACTCAAACTTTAGTCAAAGAAATTTGTCCGAGTACCACTCAATTGTGGGTTAAAAAAGGAGCCTTATTAGTTGATGTTCGCGAGAAGGATGAAGTTGAAAAATTGGCGTATGATATACCCGGCATCATCAATATTCCTTTGAGTGAATTTGAAGAACGCTTCCAAGAAATTCCAAAAGACAAGCCAGTAGTAATGGTTTGCAAAAGCGGTGGCAGAAGTCTGAGGGCTGCTGGTTTTTTGGTCAACCACGGCTACACGAATGTGGTAAACATGCAACACGGTATTACTCGATGGGTGCTTAAAGGGTTTGCAACCAAAGGAGATACATCTGTAGTATCAGGTAGCGATGTTTGTTGCTCTACTTCAGGATGCTGTTAAAATTAATTTATGTTTGATTGGATACAACAATTTTCCGATTGGTTGATTTTTTCCGTTTTTGGTATCGGAGCTGAAACCCGCCTGGGAACAGCCTTGAATTTCTTTGTGTACGACACCTTGAAAATTCTTATCCTGTTGTTCCTGATTGTTTTCTTAATGGGCATTGTAAACGCCTACTTCCCCATAGAAAAACTTAAAAACTATCTAAATCGAAAAAAACTCTACGGATTAGAATATTTTTTTGCTTCCATTTTCGGGGCAATTACCCCTTTCTGTTCGTGTTCCTCTGTGCCTCTGTTTATCGGTTTTGTTCAAGGGGGCATTCCCCTGGGTGTAACCTTTGCTTTTCTCATTACCTCGCCTTTGGTAAATGAAGTTGCTATCGCCATGTTTATTGGCCTGTTTGGCCTAAAAGCCACTATCATCTATGCAACTTCAGGCATTTTGTTGGGCACTATTGGAGGTTGGTTATTGGGCAAATTAAACCTTGAACATTTACTTTCGGATTGGGCAAAGAAAATGTTGGAAAGCAAAATGAAACCAGGGGAATACAAAGGAGAAAAACTGACCTTTCTCCAGCGTTTACCTGAAATTATCCTTGGAGCCTTGGACATTGTAAAAGGAGTGGTATTGTATGTAATTATCGGTATTGCTATTGGAGCAGCCATGCATGGATTTGTGCCTGAAAATTTCTTTAGTCAATTTTTAGGTAGTGGTCAATGGTGGACAGTTCCCCTTGCAGTAATCGTTGGAGTACCCATGTATGCCAATGCCGCTGGAATTATTCCCGTCGTCCAGGTTTTTGTCGCTAAAGGAGTACCGCTGGGGACTGCCATTGCTTTTATGATGGCCACCGTTGGCTTGTCTATTCCCGAAGCCACACTATTAAAGAAAGTAATGACCATGAAACTCATCGGCATTTATTTTGGCGTGGTTACGCTTTTTATTATTCTTTCTGGTTATCTGTTTAATCTAATACTGTGATCATGAAAACTAAAACAGAAATATTGAGTGAATTATGGTTAGAGGCACGAACCCGTTTTTCAAATCAATTGCCAAAACTCACTCCGGAAGACCTGTTAAAGAAATTGGGCCATTCACCCAATTCACTAGGTTTTCTTCTTCGTCACATGGGTGAAGTAGAATTACTTTTTGCCAAAAATATTTTTGGAGATAGTTCGGTCAAAGTTACGGCCAAAACCGTGATAGAGAAGCGGGATACTGGCGAATGGACAGACCTGGAGTCATTAAAAATTTATGTTTCAGAATCTCTTGAGAAACTAAAATCCATTGTTGAAAAACAAACGGATGAAGATTGGGAAACCAAGATTACTACTAAAGAATTCGGAACCAAGACAAAAGCAGAAGCTTTTGGCAGAATTATTTCGCATACTGCATATCACGCAGGTCAAATGGCAATCATCAATAAGTACGGAACCCTTTAAAATTAAATATGATGAAACTAAAGATCCTTTATTTTTCGCTTACATCACTAATAATGTTGCTTTTTGCCGCTTGCGGTAGCGATGCTCAAAACACCAAAACATTTTCAAACACCGCTTCGGATGTCAACCTGGAAGTTATTCAATTCCATTCGGAACACCGGTGTATGACTTGCAACAAAATTGAAGCTTTGACCCAGGAAACCCTGCGAAACTATTCATCGATTCCATTTTCACTGATCAATGTAGATGATGCCAAAAACGCAATAAAGGCAGCACAATTTGAAGCCACAGGAACAGCACTTTTTCTTTTCAACCCCCAAACTGGCAAGAAAAAAGACATGACAGAGTTTGCCTTTATGAAAGCCGGAAATAACGAGGAATTCATTGAGGGATTAAAGAAAGAAATTGACTTATTTCTGAAATCGTAGAATGGAGTGGTTAAATGAATTAGCTCAAAACAAAGAAGCCCCATTACTTGCAGCGTTTGCTTTAGGACTGCTCACCGCCATTGCGCCATGTCCATTAGCTACCAATATCACCGCCACGGCATTTATCGCAAAAACAATTAGTAACCGGAAAAAGGTTTTGTTAAGTGGATTGTTTTATACGCTTGGCAGAATGTTTTCCTACACGACAATAGGCGCATTCATTTATTTCGGAGCAAGTAAATTTCATATTGGTAAACTCTTCCAGGGAAATGGAGAAAAATATATCGGGTTTGTATTAATCCTAATTGGTTTGATAATGCTTGATGTAATCAAACTCAATTTTATCCAAAGCGGAAATTTCACGGATAAACTTTCAGAGAAATTCAAAACTAAAGGCATGTGTGGTTCATTTTTGTTGGGGGCATTATTCGCTTTAGCTTTTTGTCCCTATAGTGGAGCCCTGTTTTTTGCCATGCTTATACCTATGGCGCTTTCTTCCGGTGCTGGTTTGGCTCTTCCGGTCGTTTTCTCATTTGGGACAGGTTTACCAGTAATTCTTTTTGCCTTTGTAATTGCATTCAGTATGGAAAAATTGGGTATGTACTTCAAAGCCATTTCTAAAATAGAGAAAGTAATGAGGTTTGTAGCAGGATTAGTATTCATTTTAACAGGCGTGTATTACATCAACATCTATTTCAGAATTATATGAAAATGCGGCGATTGTTTTTAATTCTTGTTTTCATATCATGAAATGCTGAAAATAATTTCTCTGTATTTGAAACCATAGACACAGACTCCTCAAAGAAACAATTTGGCGAAGAGAAATCGGAAACGACTAACGAATTTAGAGAAATTCCAGGCTCTTTTATGAGATGGTTTGCACATTGGTGCACGGGCAATTGAATAGATCAATTTCGAAGGTTTGGAAGATTGGGGAAAAAGGCAATCACTGAACAAAAGGTGATATCGAAGCCCCGGTTTGCTCGACTGAAAATCCCCCGTGGATAGACCGCAAAATTTAAAGTTCCATGAAAACAAACCAGTCAATCGTATGCTGTATTAAAGATCAATTTATTGAGGAAAGACATTATTTAATTGGACAATAAATTGTTTAAATTCTTTCCTGGCTTTTAAGGTGGAGTAGGGCATAAATAATTTGACGATCATCATCAAATAATGGTTGACCTGTTCCCCGGGATTTAAATGGCGAAAGGAAACCGCGGCTTCCGAAATCCAAAAACGAATGATCAGGGCAAGTGCGGAAACTAAAAATTCTATTTCTTCAGGATCCTTTAATTTTAAATATCCGGAATGAACCATCGTTTCGAGGTTTGATTTTAAAGCCGCATTTCGGTTATGTTGGGTTTTGGGGTATCGTGTGGACATGGGTTTGTTCTGCGACATAAGATGAACAAAACTTAATATCAGACACCGGTATTTTATTTGATTCAGAAATACCAGGTTCAACATTTCTAAAAATGAACGGATAGTGATTTGTTTATTTTCTACAACCACCTTTGAATTTAACTCGTTGAGCTCCAGAGAAAGTTGATTAACCAAATCGTCTTTAGTCGGAAAATAGTAGGTGATATTACTTACGCGCATTTTTAGCAGGGCAGCTAGTTCCCTTAAGCCGACATATTCAACCCCTCTTTCATTAAACATTTCCAGGGCTTTAGACAGGATTTTTTCCCGGGTAGATATTTCCGATTTGGACATTGTCCAAATTTAGGTATTTTTGGGAAAACTTTTTTAAAATGATTTACAAGTATCCGCATACGATTGAAAATGGACTGGGGGAAAAAATAATATTCAAATCCCTGGAGTCCGCCCCGGACGGAGATAAGGTGATTCTTGAAGCATTCTGCACTCCCGGCGCAGGCCCGGCCATGCACACCCATCTTAAGCAGGAAGAGGAACTTACGGTAGTCTCCGGTACAATGGGATATCAGATTTTGGGTCAGGAACCCAAAATAGCTGGTAGAGGAGAAACAGTTTTGTTTACCAGGGGAACTCCTCATAAGTTTTGGGCTGAGGGACAAGAAACCCTGCATTGCCATGGGTGGATACATCCTGCCAACTCAATCGTATTTTTTCTTTCAGCAGTGTATGCAGCACAAAAAAAGTCGGGCAAAGACGAACCAGAGCCCTTTGATGGCGCCTATTTGCTTACTACATATTCCAGCGAGTATGATATGCCCATTATACCCGCTTTCGTTAAAAAAATAATTTTTCCATTGACTTGTTTTATTGGGAGATTGACCGGTAAATACAAACACTTCAATGGCGCACCTGCTCCTTTGAAATGAATTTTTAATAAGACGGTTTATTAAACTACCATTATAGCTAACGTGGTCAGGGCTTAAACATTGCCATTCTCCCGATTGAACCCCCGGCGTCCTGACTAAGGCCTATGGGTTGAAGTAAGAAGTCAGAGAAATATATTTGGCACGGAGAATAATGATTGGACCGTTCTGAATTCGTTGTTTCAGATTTAAGATGGTTTTTCCTGTTTCCGCATATTTTTAAATTGTAAAATATTGATCCTGATTGTCAGAGATTTGTCATTGATAATTATTAGAATTGGGTGTCTCACTTTGTTATATTTTAATTTGTTACTTTTTTTCCGCAAAAAAGTAACCCAAAATCTCGCGCCATTCTGGCTGCCAAAAAAAACTCGCTTGATGAGCTCAACTATTGTTAAATAACTTCGCGGACAAT
>Ga0138256_10001992_pt1 | contig 21999 bp, 13 predicted proteins | sample KNB2016incub_MG_FD_105486 | JGI IMG/M metagenome (GOLD analysis project Ga0138256, IMG submission 105486) | Active sludge microbial communities from wastewater in Klosterneuburg, Austria - KNB2014incub_MG | ecosystem: Engineered > WWTP > Activated sludge > Unclassified | place: Austria... | reverse complement strand
TGTCTTTTTATAAAGAGGAAGACTATGACAAAAGAAAGTAAGAGGATTTTTGTAATGAGTAGGCCTTGGGGAATAATAAATGTATTTTTATAGCCCACATATCCTACGGTGCTTTGGAAGACTGCATGAATATATTCTCCAAGTCCTCCTACTATCAAAAAGTAAAAAGCTGACAAAAGAAATGGGATTAAAAAACAGAGAGCAAAAATTAAAAACCGTTGCCAATTCTCAGAAATATATTTGATTACTATTTTTATAGAGAATTTATTTCCAAATGTAGTGATTATCAAAAATATAAAGAATGCTGAAAAGTCAAAGATAGCAACAATTTTGTATAGGAAGGCAACTCCGAGCAGTAGTCCAGCAATGGCTAGTGATTTAGTATTTAGGTATCCACCGCTAGCTGGTCTGGATTTGTCGACAAGACTATAGATGAAAAGTCCAGCAATAATAATTGGGAGCATCATAAAGTTCTCAGCATTTGCAATATTTCCTTCATATGAGGGTAGGCCGAATAAAATCACAAGTACTCCAGTCGCAATTCCTGCAGTAATTTTATTTGTAAATATTTTTTTTGCGAGAATAAAAAATGTGATCAACGTTGCAACTCCAACAAAAAGTGAAAGTGATCGGACAAGAAATTGATTACTGTGTACAAGTGCGTAGGTGTAATAAAGGAGCGGAGGTTTATTATCCCAGATTTGGGTATATAAAATACGACCTTTTCTAAGTGCAAGTCCTATGGTTTCATAGATTCCTTCATCTCCATACCAATATGGCTCAAAAAGTGATGGTAAGCGTAGGACAAAAAATAGAAATGAAAGACTAACTATTGTCCAGAATTCATGAGATCGTTCTAGTTGTTTAATTAAATTCTTCATGCTTTATCGGTTACTTTATACTCCATTCTTTTTCCAAGCATGAGTTGTGTGTGAGAAATGAGAGCTGGTAGGGCAGACAAGAAAAAGCCCACTATTGGCATTAGAATGAATTCAAGTGGGAAAAATATTTTTCTCCTTAGTGGTAATGGATTATTTTCTGGACGATTTTTATAATCAATAAACATCAATGCAAAGATGCAAACTATGGTTGATGTAAGAATAGTCCCTGCTACACGAGGTAAGATAAATCCGAGTTCTGTACGGGAAAAGACAGGATTAATAAAAGGCATAATGTTAGCAGCTATGGTCACAATAAACCAGTTAACTGGCCAAAGAAAGTGATCTAAGACTACATGATAGACCATGATAGTCTTTCTTACAAAAGGAACTCCCGGAACTGTAAACCACCATTTGAGGAAGAGTGGATCATCTGAGACTCCCCATGACCAGCGTCTCTCTTGATGGTATTTATTTTTAAGGCTATTTATATAGCCATGTGAGAAGGCTGCATCCATAGAAGTCTTGAGAAAGATAGGCTCTGTCCATATTTGGCCTTTCATTTTAAAGAAGGCCTTGAAGAAGACTCGGTAGTCTTCAGGAATTACGTCAACATCCCAAAATCCGATGTCTCGTAATAATTTAAAAGATAAGGAGTAAGTTGACTGGGTTATTAGTCGGTCTCCCTGGACTAGCATAGAGGTTCGCCATAAGCTGCCAAAGAATGAAAGGATACGAATAGGAGCAGGAACTTGCCAGATATTATTATAGAAAACTGTCGCAGACTGCCAGAATTTATTATATCTTTTCGGATCAATTAGGAATTTATATGTAAGGCATGCAAAAAATTGCTTATCAAAAATTGAGTCAACGTCTACACTTGAAATAGTTGCATAATCTATATCAAAATTACCATCAATAAAAAGTTTTTGGTAGACAATTTTACCTGCATGTGCTTCATTAGAAGACTTTCCTTTAATTTCGCCTGGCGCATCAACGTGGTAGGTGCCAAAAATACTCCCAAAGACTCCCTTGAACTCCTTAGTAAGTGCCACAACTTTTTCTGGTGCTTCTTTTTCTCTTTCCTCCATTGCAAGAATAAGATGAAGCTGGTCAAGGGGTAGGGTCTGATTGGCGAGGGCTTGAATAGTAGTTCTCATCTTGCTCAAGCTTTCCTTGTAGCTCAGTATGATTAAAATATGCTGTACTTTCCTATAATCGTCTTGGGTTTTTGCCTTTTCTAACCAGTCTTGCTTCTCTGCTTGCTTTATCTTCTTAGCGCCCCTATATGCATTAATGACTAAAGAATAAGATTTATAGAACCAGTAGATATCAAAAAAGAGGATAAAGTAAGCTAAGAGTGTTGGGAAAAAGATTGAACCCCAGATAGGTGAGAGGATCACTGTCCATGACATGAATCCCGGAAATATTTCAAGAATACGTTTTGTTTTTACTGGGTATCTAGTAAAGACTTTTTGGAAAAACGGTGTCATATTAGTTGAGACGAGTAAATATAGTATAGACGTTTTGTGTTGTTTGTTCCACAATCTGCTCAAAAGATACTTTCTTTACATCAGCCAAGAATTTTCCTACTAAGACAACGTATTCAGGCATATTTCTTTCACCTCTGTGGGGAATGGGAGTAAGGAAAGGGCTGTCGGTCTCAGCTACAATTCGATCGAGTGGCGTAAGCATTATGAGATCACGGAGTTCAACGGTTTCTTTGGGGGCTAATCCAGGATATGTGCTATTGCCATCGAATCCAATGAAGAATCCAAGATCTAATGCATCTTTAAGAACTTCTCTTGTTCCTGCAAAACAGTGAAACATTCCAGGTATAGTCTGTAGGAGGTGTCGTCGTTCTTTCAGCATTTTAATAACGTCCTCGCCTGCTAGGCGGTTATGAATTTGGAGAGGAAGTCCTAATTTGTGAGCCAGATCAATTTGTGAAGAAAAAATTTCTTTTTGAATTTTGGGATTAACAATTCCATTTGATTTATAGCTAAAGTAATCAAGGCCGATCTCGCCAATCCCTATGACTTTATCATTGAAAGCAATTTTTTCTAACTTTTCAACCCAATCTTTGCCAAGCTCTAACTTATCGGCATGATGAGGATGAACTCCTACGATTGCAAAAAGTTCAGGATACTTTAATGCTAAATCTACTGCCCATTGACTAGAATCGTGCTTAGTTCCCGTATTAATAATTCGAGTTACGCCTTTCTCGAGCGCGCTTTTTATGACTTGATCATAGTCGTCTTTAAAAGTCTCGAAATTTAAATGGCAATGGACATCAATCATAGTTAAGTAATTCTTGGGAAAAGAGGATTTGAGCTCATTATTTGGCCAGAGAATTGTTCTAGAATCTTTTTTGAGGTTTGAGGTAGAAAAGGCTGTAGATTATAGGCGATAGTGACAATTCTTTGACATAGATCTGAAATAACTGCCTTTGCTTCAATATCTTCTAGTTCCCAAGGTTTGGTTCTATTTATCTCTCTATCAGCTTCAGTAATGAATTCCCAAATAATACTTAATGCGTCGTTAAATTTTCCTATATCGAGAGCATTTCTTACTCCAGAATTAAGTTCAAGAATTTCATCTGTTGGAGTAAGGCTATGTTTTTCAGCTAGCTTAGCTACTCTTGAGACGAGGTTTCCAAGTCCATTGGCAAGATCGGAATTATAAGATTCCTTTAATTTTTCCTCAGAAAAATCTCCATCTTGAAAGGGGGAAATCTTAGCAAGACAAAAATAGCGAAGCGCATCAGTCCCATACTTATTAATGATAACTATCGGGTCAACAACATTACCAAGCGTTTTAGACATTTTCTGTCCATTAACTGTAAAGTATTCGTGAACAAAGAGTTTCTTGGGTAATTTGAGTCCAGCAGAAAGTAAGATCGCTGGCCAATAAACTGCATGAAATCTGATGATTCCTTTTCCAACTACATGCATATCTGCTGGCCACCATTTATTATATTTTTCTTCATCAGCTCCAAATCCAATACCAGATTGGTAGATGTTTAGCGCATCAAACCAGACATATATTCGTTGAGTTGGATCATTTGGAACTGGTACTCCCCAGTCCTTAGCCCTCTTGTTACTTCTGGAAATACTAAAATCCAAAAGTCCGGATTTAATAAAGGATGTAATTTCATTTTTACGAAATTCTGGGACAATCTCATATTCCCCAGTTTCAATAATCGTGAGAAGATGATCTTGGTATTTAGATAATTTAAAAAAATAGTTTTCTTCTTCAATTTCCTCTAGCTTTTTACCTGGGTGCTCAGGGCATTCTCCATTTTCATTTAGTTCATTAGTGGCTTTAAATTCTTCACAGCCAATACAATATAATCCTTTGTATGTTTTCTTATAAATATCACCATTTTTTTCACAGAGCTCCCAAAGTTTTTGGCTAGCAATTCTATGGTTATCACTGCTTCCCTTCTGAAAGATATCAAAATGAACATTTAGCTCGCGAGCCAACTCTTCAAAATAGACTGCATTCTCATCAATAAAATTCTGGACAGGTTTTCCAGCCTTTTCAGCCGCCTGGACGTTCTTGATGGCATTTTCATCTGAGCCACATAGATAAAGTACGTCCTTGCCAAGCATTTTTTGATATCTTGCAAGCGTGTCTGCTTGTAAAAATTCTAAAGCATGCCCAATGTGAGGGCGAGCATTTACGTAGGGGATTGCGCTGGTTATATAAAACTTATCCATTGTTAGGATTGTATCAAAGCCATTAGCCTCAAGCAACCATTTGCTAAAGCTATTTAAGTATTACTGTCTGTTGCTAAAGAAAAGTTCAAGAGTGAGGAAAATGCCAAGGAGTATTAAAGCAAAAATTGGATGACTAAGTCCGTTTAATCTTAAAAGGAGAAAAAGTATGATGAATACGCTTAATAAGATACCATGTTTGCGGCTTCTTAGAAAATAAGAGGGTAAGGAGAAAAGAAAAATTATTAAGGGAATAAAGAAGATGTTGATATAGGATAATGAGAGGAATCCAAGACTAAAACTACTTGTGGGTGAAAGTAGAAGGATCATAAGAAGCATGACGGTAAATGAGAGAGCTGTTAGGATAAGAAAAATAATTGGCTTCTTCTTTCGACGCATAGTTAAAGCATAGCTAATTTATTTTATCGTTACAATCTTTCTATATACATAAGGATTAGAGTAACCACCTCATTGTATGAGGACCAATCCTAAGTGAATTATAGGTATTGACAAAAAATAGCACTCTTGCTATCATAGTGCTAATCCTGCTAAAGGAAGCATATGCATAACTTAACGCAGAGGCAAATCGAGATCCTTAAAGCGATCATCGAGGAGTACATTAACAGTGCTGACCCTGTAGGCTCGGAGACACTTGAGAAGAAATATAATCTCAGTGCTTCGCCTGCAACTATTCGCAATGAAATGGTTCACCTTTCAGAGCTAGGTTATTTGAAAAAACCTCATTCTTCCGCAGGTCGTGTTCCAACACCGCAGGGAATGAAGTTTTATGTAACGCAGTTGATGAAGGAAAAAGAGCTTTCGACTGTCGAGGAAGTCGCTCTCAAGGAGGGCGTCTGGGATTATCGAGAGAAAATGCAGAAATTTCTTAAAGAAGCGACTAGATCATTGGCAAATAAAACGGGAGCTTTGGCGATAGCCACGACGAGTGAGGGAGAAGTCTTTATCTCAGGCTACTCAAATATTTTGGAGATGCCAGAGTTTTATGATATCGACATTACTAAGGCACTTCTCTCCACACTTGATGAGGATGAATATTTTTTCGATCTTTGTCGAAAGATGAGTGGAGACGGTGAGGAGATTCATATTCTCATGGGTGAGGAGTTGGGGCAAAGACTCATAGGTCCTTATAGCTTTGTTTATACGCACTATGAAACACCAATGCAAGGGTCAGGGGACATCGGAGTAATCGGTCCAGTGAGGCTGAACTATACGTTGGTCGTACCGACTGTAAGATACTTCGGAGATTTGATAGAGTCGATAGCTAAGGGTTGGTAGTTGAGATAAAATATGGATAAGAAAAAGTTACAAGAAGATCAGGTGGAATCTATTGACGAGCAACAAGAGGGTAATGATTGTTCGGGTGTGGAAGAGTTAGCTAAAGCTTGGGAAGCTAAGTATTATCGAGCGATTGCTGATTATCAGAATCTTGAGAAAAGAGTTAGAGACGATCGAGGTGAAATGATTAGAGGGAGTAATAAAGAATTGCTCTTGAAATTTTTACCAATTTTAGATACATTACTATTAGCTGAAAAGCATGGAGAGAATGGCACATTAAAAGTTATTGTTGCACAGTTTGAATCGACACTATCATCTGAAGGATTAACTAAGATTGAGACTGTGAATCATGAATATGATCCTCTGACGATGGAGGCAGTAACAACGGAAAAAGGTAAGGAAGGAATTGTTATACAAGAAGTAAGGACAGGTTACTTGTTGCATGACAAACTCCTACGACCGGCACAAGTTATCGTCGGTAATGGGGAAAAGGAGATTAAATAAATATGGGAAAAATAATTGGAATTGATTTAGGAACAACAAATTCGTGTGTAGCTGTTATGGAAGGCGGCTCACCAAAGGTAATACATTCGGCTGAAGGTCGTAATGTAATTCCTTCTGTCGTCGATCCAAAAACTCACGTTGTAGGGGATGTTGCAAAAAGACAGCTTGTACTTAAGCCAAAAGAGACTGTTTTTTCGGTAAAACGTTTGATGGGTAAGAAATTTCATGATGAGTCCGTTCAGCGTGACATGAAGTGGCTTCCATATACTGTAAAAGCAGGTCGAGATGATATGGCCGTAGTTGAAGTAAATGGTAAGACTTATACTCCTCAGGAAATCTCAGCTATGATTCTTCAGAAGATTAAAGCTGATGCAGAGAGCTATCTTGGTGATAAAGTTACAGAAGCAGTTATTACTGTACCAGCTTATTTTGATGATAGTCAGCGCCAGGCTACCAAACAAGCAGGCGAAATCGCAGGACTTGATGTAAAACGAATTATTAATGAGCCTACAGCTGCAGCGCTCGCGTATGGACTTGATAAAAAGAATGCTCATACTATCGCAGTCTATGACCTAGGTGGTGGAACTTTTGATATCTCTATCCTAGAACTCGGAGACGGTGTCTATGAAGTAAAGTCTACTAACGGCGATACTCACCTCGGAGGAGATGACTTTGATAAGGTGATCATAGATTACCTTGCCGATGAGTTTAAGAAAGAAAATAATATCGACCTTCGTAAAGATCCTCAAGGACTTCAGCGACTTAAAGAATCTGCAGAGAAAGCAAAGATTGAGCTTTCAACTTCTCAAGAGGCTCAAATTAATCAACCATTTATTACTCAAGGTCCAAATGGCCCACTTCATTTGACTATGACTTTAACGAGACCTAAGTTGGAGCAGCTTGTTGATGGATTAGTTCAGCAGACGCTCAAGCCTGTTGAGAAAGCTCTTAAAGATGCCAGTATGAAGGCTTCAGACATTGATGAGGTAGTCCTCGTTGGAGGTATGACTCGTATGCCAAAGATTGTTGAAGCTGTTACAAAGTTTTTTGGAAAAGAGCCAAATAAATCAGTTAATCCCGATGAAGTAGTTGCGATTGGAGCTGCAGTTCAGGGTGGAGTATTATCTGGAGATGTAAAAGATGTACTTCTACTTGATGTAACGCCACTTACTCTTGGTATCGAGACTATGGGTGGTGTCTCAACACCTTTAATAAATCGTAATACAACTATCCCAACCTCAAAGTCGCAGGTTTTCTCAACTGCAGCTGATAATCAGACGCAGGTGGAGATCAATGTTCTCCAGGGAGAACGTCCAATGGCTACAGATAATAAATCACTTGGTAGGTTCGTCCTTGACGGTATTCCGCCAGCACCTCGCGGTATGCCACAGGTTGAGGTAACTTTTGATATTGATGCTAGTGGACTTTTAAATGTAAAAGCTAAAGATAAGGCATCAGGAAAAGAACAAAGTATAAAAATTACCGGCTCGACAGGTCTTTCTAAAGAGGAAGTTGAGAAGATGACTAAAGAGGCTGAAGTTCATGCGAAAGAGGATGAGGAGAAAAAATCTGCAGTAGAAGCACGAAATCAAGCTGATTCACTAATTTTCACTGCTGAGAAGTCACTAAAAGATGCTGGCGATAAGGTAGCAGCAGATCTAAAGTCAGAAGTTGAGGAAAAGATAAAGGCTCTCAAAGATATCCTAGATAGTGGTAATAAAGAAGATATTGAGACAAAGAGTAAAGAACTTTCAGATACACTTATGAAGATTGGCGAGGCAATGAATGCTCAAGCTACTGCTTCTGAGCCAAGTTCAGAAGCAGGACCTGAGACATCTGATTCTTCAGAGGATAAAAAAGACTCAGACGAACCCGTTGAGGGAGAAGTAGTCGATGACGGAAAGTAGCTCAGAATATGTCAATCTCCCCCTTCCTTTAAATGGCGAGGAACATAAAATCAGTCCGTCTCCTAAAATTCAATCCGCTATATCAGCTTCAGCTGAAAATGTCAGTAGGCCAAAGGGAAAAATTAGTGGAACACCAATTATTCCGGGAATTTTGTCCATTGGAGAAGCTCAGAGATTAGAATTTTTAGAAAAGGAATTTGATCGATTAGACTTGGCTGGCTCTGTTCCAACAACGTCTATCTCTGATGAGACTGCACGTCTGAGAGCTAAACAATCTGGCTATTCCTTAGAAGAGGGAATCTTCGCCCCAGGAAGTGTGCGGATGAATATTAACCCAACTGATATAACAGAGGATGGTCGGCCTGTATATCCTTGGATATCAGGCGAAACAGGAAAGAGGTTAAGGGAAGAAGGAGTGATCATGAAACAGCCAGAGGAATATAAAAAAAAGGCAAAAAAGGATAAGAGACTGAGGACTCATGTAAAAAATGCAATCTAAATAGATCACGCAAGATAAGTCTTCATTTAAATTGAACCTCGGTTAGTCGAGGTTTTTTTGTACACTAGACGCATGGTCGAAAAAGCAACTTTTGGAAAGAGATTCGATAATTATGCCTATGGAGATTTACATATCCATACTAACTATAGTGACTCATCTTTAACTTGTGACGGGACAGTTGCACCCGAAAGACTGGTTGATATAGCGGAGGAAAATGGTCATAGTTTTATGGCAATAACTGACCATGACACTATCTCCTCAAGTGTTATAGCTAAAAATTATGCTGAAAAGAGCGGATATAATCTCAAAGTAGGTACCGGTGCTGAAATATCTACAAATCAAGGTCATGTTCTTGGGCTTAATTTACAAAGTAATCTTCCTTTTTGGTCAGACCTACAGGAAACAGTAAGGGAGATCCACAGGCAAGGCGGTTTGGCTATACCTGCACATCCATTTTATATGCTTACGTCTTCAATTGGAGAGAGGGGTCTTAGTCTTATTGCTTGTCATGAAGATCCTGAAATTTATTGGGATGGCATAGAGGTATTCAATGCTGGAGCAAATGATTTTCGTTTTTATGAATGGGTACGGCACAGGACAGATGGCAATAGAAAGGCGCGTAATTTCTATAAAGAGCATGAGTCGGAGGGTCTGTACGGGGCTGCTATCGGAGGATCAGATACTCATACTTCAGGAATTGGAAGAGCCATCACGATTATTCCGCCTGAGATGGATATCTATACAGCGATAAAGACTGGAAGTACAGGAGTGGTGATTTCAGGTATGAGAGAGATGTATTCACCACAGATAATTTTGGAGATTGATAGAAGGAGTAAGGGGCTTGAGAAGTCTAGGCAACAAATCTCTTCAGATTTAAGAATATTTCCTAACCTGCAACAACAGCTAGCAGTTTAGGCATCTAATTGCTATAATAATAGACTATGGCAAGCTCAGATTATTATCAGTTATTGGAAGTTACTAAGTCCTCAACGGCTGAAGAAATAAAAAAGTCGTATCGTAAATTAGCTCTTAAATATCACCCAGATCTTAATAAGACAAAAGAGGGAGAAGAAAAATTTAAGGAGATTACAAAAGCGTATGAAATTCTATCAGATCCTCAGAAACGCCAGACATATGATCAGTTTGGTGCCTCGGCTTTTGATCAAAATGGTGCTGGATCAGGCGGTCCGTTCGGTGGGTTTGGGGGTCAGAATGGACCTTTTTCCTATTCATACTCAACGGGTGGAAACGCTCAGGGATTTGGTTTTGGAGGATCTTCGGATCCATTTGAGATTTTTGAACAGTTTTTTGGTGGAGCTTCACCCTTTGGGCAGCGCTCAAGACGTGCCTCCTACTCACTGTCCTTAACTTTTATGGAGGCTGTGAAGGGTACTGAAAAAGAAGTTGTGATTGAAAATAAAAAACAAAAGATTAAAGTCCCTGCAGGAGTGGATAGTGGTACTCGGATGAGGTTTGATACTTATGATGTTATCTTTGATGTCATAACAGACAGGAGATTTCAGAGAGAGGGGTCTGATGTAGTAACTGAGGAGGAGATTTCTTATGCACAAGCTGTAATTGGAGGAGATCTTAAGGTTGAGACTGTCGACGAGGTTGTAACAATTAAGATACCTACAGGTACTCAACCTGAGACATTGATAAGGCTTAGGGGCAAGGGAATACAGAGAGTAAGAGGTAGTGGTAAAGGCGATCATTATGTCAAAATAAAAATTACAATTCCTAAGACGATTACTCGAAAGCAAAAAGAACTCCTTGAGCAATTTGATCTTGAAACTCCTTCTAAGAAAAAGTGGTTTTAAATCTCCATTTGTCTTTTTTTCTCAGACTCAATATACTTTTATCAGTAGTAAAGCCGGTTAGCGGTTTTTCCTGCTGTGAAAAACATGCCTGCCCGCATATATACAAAAATACGATTATTTTTTGCTACCTTAGCCATCTCCCTTTTCGTATCTGCAGGTAGCCTATCGCTTGTTTATGCCGCTACCTCTGCACCACCTTGCCCACTTGAGCAAACAATGACTGAGGTGGGATGTCTGCCTACGGATCCAATTGCATTTGTTTCAAGTTTTTATACTATTGGGCTTAGTCTGATTGGTGGAGTAGCACTGATATTTATGATTATCGGAGCTTATACCATCCTTACATCACGAGGAAATCCAAATCAAGTAAATGTCGGGAAAAGTTATATTTTTTACGCAATCTTAGGTCTATTTTTGGCTATTTTTGGCTATCTTTTTATTGAAGTTGGTCTTGTTGATATTTTACATATTCCTGGATTTAGTCACTAATTAGTTATGAAAAGAATCTTATTACTATTATTTATTTTCTCAATATTATTGAGTGGGTTTTCTCAGTTTGCTTATGCGCAAACAAATCCGACTCCGTTTCCAGCTTCTATTCCTGTGACTTTGGGATCACCTCCCCTTCCCGCTGAAGGAGCGTGGATCATAGATCCTGAAGTAACAACTGTCGGCAAGAATGCTTCGCGCTCAGGTATGCTTTTAGACTGGACGCTCAAAGACTATAAATGGTCTTCAGATACGAGCTATACTAATAATCCTTTAACTCCCTTCTGGTTAATTATTCAAAGAATTGTATATGCATTATTCTTATTTGTTATTTTAGTCACAGCTTTTCTCCTAATTGTTACTAGAGGTAAGAGTTTGAGTGCTAAAAGATTTCTACCAAGGTTTTTACTTGTTGTTCTACTAGTTACATTTTCTTTTTCACTTGTTCAATTTCTTTATCAAATTGTCGATATATTCCAAGGTTTCTTCTTAAAAAATCCAGCTGGAGATATTATCTCTTCAAAAGACCTTTTGTATATTGGCTTTGACTACCGCACCTTCCAAGGGCTTAGGGTATTTGGTGAGAATTATAACGAGTCGGCATTTATCTCACTACTTCTTGTTAAGCTGACTTCGTTTACTTACTACGTTATGGCAATTCTTCTTATCTTTAGAAAGATCATTCTATGGTTTTTGATAATTATTTCTCCTGTCTTTCCTTTACTCCTGCTCTTCTATCCACTAAGAAATACTGCGAAGATCTGGATAGGAGAATTTTTCCGTTGGCTTTTGTATGCACCACTTTTCGCAATATTACTTTCAGGGCTAGTGAGGTTATGGAGTAGTGGACTTCCAGTTTTCTTTAGTTCTGTCGGTGTTGGAAGTGCAAATAGTTCGATTTACCCGACTTCTGTAAATATACTTCTTGGTGGTCCTGGGCAGCAAATCGGAATTAATAACAGTGTTAATCTTCCAGATACATTTGCTTTATATCTCGTTGCGCTTTTGATGCTTTGGGCAGTTATTATCTTACCTTTTATACTCCTGCAGGTATTTTTAGATTATATGATGGCGTTTAACAACCGTGACAATCCTTTTATGAAGCAAATTTATACTATGCTTAGTAACAGACCTGTTGTTCCTATTCCGCCAACTAATCCAACCCCTCCAGTTGGTGCAGGGTTGGCTCGGAATCTACCTTTTGGAAGAAGATTTACAGTTCCTAGATCTACTGGTATATCTCGTGAGATTCCTAGGGGTGTGGGACAGACCGTAACACGACCAACATATATTCAGAAAAATAATCAAGCTGAGATATCTCGATTGACCAATCTCTCAATCCCAACCATGAGAGACATAGCTCGTCTTGAGACAACTAAGTTGTCACATGATGTGAGAGCGCAGCAGGAGATCGAAAGAACACGTCAGAGTCTAGTAAATATAGCAAATCCTACCTCTGTCTCGTCTATGACTGAGCGAGAGCGAGTCAAGATGATTCATGATCGTCTAGTTGTAGAAGGCCAGAAAGGTAATCAGGTTGCTTCAACAATACTTAATGCAGCTAATACTTATAATTCTTATTCTGCAAAGAGTACGTCTTCATCCTCATCAATTTCTCAAATAACTAGGAAGCTTGTACAGAATATTTCAAATCCCTCGACTATCTCATCTGTTAGAGATCAGCAGAAGATAGTTGAAATCAGACAAGAGCTTATAAAGGCTGCTGACTCAGGTAGTCAATTTGCTAAAAATATTCTTAACCAAGTAAATTCATATACTAATAATCAGGCACATTTACTGACTCAAACTCTTAATCAAATTTCACATCCTGAGAAGATAACTGATTCTAAGGAAAGAGAAAGCCTGATGTCTCTCAGAGAAAAAATTGTTTCGGCTAGTAAATCTGGAAATCAGCTTGCAACTCTAATAACTCAGTCGATTGAGAGTACTACCTCAGCTGAGCAGGTAGAAAAAATTCAGGCTCAATTGCTCGAAGCTCGCGCACAAGGTAATCCTTTAGCAGAAGAGCTACTACGAACTGTCAGTAGAAGTGACAAGACAGATGAAACAGATTTTGAAAAGCTACATGAAACTCTTAAGGCCGAGAGTGCGTCTGGTAATCCATTGGCGACTCTGCTTTTGAAGACATTGGCCTCTCAGGAAAAAACACAGTCCATGTCTGCAGTTACCAAGCTGAAGTCAGGCAGTCTTCCTCAGGTAAACCGTATTCAGCAGGTCTCACTAGATGACTATGAGGCAGTTAAAAAGATGTGGATGGATAATTATAAAAATCTTGAGGTTCCAAATAGCCAGAATACGCGTAAAGAATGGATAACTCAAGACATGGCAGGTATCGATGAGACTATCAGCCTGCTTTCATCGACTAGCCAACAAGACGTTGAAAAGGGCATGCAGGAGGTATCAGATATCCTTCCTTTCCTACTTATTGGTGGATTCTCGCAAACAGAAATTATCGCTTATCTGAAGGCTAAGAAGGAAGCTGGTAGGAATATTTTGGAGAATGTAACGACTCAGGACGAAGAGGAGGACACTCTGCTTAACGCAGAACGTGCTGCTAAATCGGCAACAGGACATATGGCCGCAAGTGCTCATATCGAATTAGGAAACACTTCAAGTACTTCGCCGACACAGCAGAATTTTGTAAATAACCTTACGACCAATAATTATTCTACTTCGAATAGTGAGCCAGTAATTTCTGTTAAAAATACTTCACTTTTGCAACTTTCAGAATTACCTCTTGTTACCATGAAAGATATTGCAAAGTTTGAAATTAGCAGTCAATCAAGCGATGAGTCTTCAGATTTGAAAAAGATCCAACAGACTCTTCAGGGAATAAGCAATCCTCAAGCAATTTCTTCTCCTTCTGACAAGACGAAGTATATTACGCTTAAAGATGAAATTATTAAGGAGAATCAGAATGGCAATCCTCTGGCTGCTGTGATCCTAGAGGCTTCTAGGGTAAGTGCTCCTCATGCGGACTCAAGTTTGAAATCAATATCAGTTAAGAAATCCCTGGTTCTTCCTAAAGAAAACCGTATTCAGCAGGTCTCACTAGATGACTATGAAGCAGTTAAAAAGATGTGGGAGGATAATTATCGATCTCAATTATCAATTTCACTTGACAAAACATCTCTACAAAGTGACCTAGAATCAATTGATCAGACCATGAATCTACTTTCCTCATCAAATCAGGAGGATGTTGAGCTAGGGATGAAGAAAGTTTCAGATATCCTTCCCTTTCTACTTCTAGGTGGCTTTTCACAGACAGAAATTATTGCGTATCTGAAAGCTAAGAAAGAGGCTGGCAAAAATGTTTTGGATAATGTAATGACTCGGGATGAAGAAGAGAATACGCTACTTAGTGCTAGTCGGGGAGATAGCTCAATCTTAAATCAAATGTCTGATTCTGAGATGGCTGAAGCACAGGTGCCCCCAATAGCACGGTCGACAGTTCTCTCACCAATTAAAGTTGTTGAAGGAGAGGCTGGTAATTTAACAAATCAAAATGTTGCTGTTCAGAGTCAAAACAATAAGGTTATAAAGAACTCAAGCATTTCCTCAGCTGAGGAAACTGCACCTGGAGTAGCATCCTCGATTGTCTCACAACTCCACCTACCGCTTCCAACGCTCCGAGATATAGCAAGCGTCGAAACTAAGAGTGACGATAATAAGGTCAGAGATCTAAAAAGATTGCTCGCAGAACTTTCACATCCTGGAACAGCAATCTCTATTGAGGATCAGAAAAATCTCATAAAAATGAGACAAACTCTTCTGAGTCAAGCACAAGCAGGAGATAGAACAGCGCAGATGATTGTGGGCGCCTTGGGGTTATCTCAATCAGTAGGAGCTGTTGGTGAAAGACATGACTTTTTAATGACTCTAAAGACCATACTTGACCCATCACTCGCGCCTGAGGATGACCAGGCCTATTTTAGACAGGTACGAGACGAGCTCGTAAGAGCTCGTCAGAACTCAGATGTGGTGGCAATTCAAATAATGAAGCTCGTAGATAGGATTTCACAAATTGAGACAGAGTCTGTCGTGAGCCTTCTCAATTTTATACATGACCCTGAGCAGATTAAGGACGCAAAAGTTAGAAAAGTTTATACAAAGTTTGGGAATGATTTAGAATTGCAGAAATCAACTAGCCAGATAGCCTCAAGTATTTTAACAGCTTCCCAAAGTGATATATCTACCGTAAGTGCTAATAAAATCCGTGTCCAGCTTCTAGAAGGTGCGTCAAGGCAAGATGAGTTGGCAACACGCATAATGAAGGAATATATTACTCTTCCCCAGCCTACAATTCTGGAGATAAATAATCTTTACCAGACGATCCAAAAGTCCTCCGCTGATCCATTTTCAAAGCTACTACTTAAACTTCTTAACCAGCCTTTAAAGAGGGGGGTTGCGGGACTGAGATTTGAACGTTTCCCGAGAGAGAATCGTACCCAGAAGGTAAGTCTTGACGATTATGAGCAAGTTAAGCAAATGCTTTATGAAATGTACCTTCACGCAATTGTTCCACTAGGTAAAGATGGTAAAGAGCAGTTAAGGACTGATTGGATAACTGAGGAGAGGCAGCAGGTTGAAGATGTAATTAATTTATTATCATCAGATGATGCTGGGAATCTACAGTTAGGAATGACTAGGGTAAGTGATATTCTCCCATTCCTGCTTTTAGGTGGTTTTTCACAAAATGAAGTCCTACAATATCTTAAAGCTAAGCAGGAGGCGACAGTTATGGCTCTCAAAATATTAAAAGAAGATGAGGAAAAAGTTTTTGTAGAAAACCAAGACAATGTTACTACCCCTCAAGTTATGGGCATCGAGGAGAGTAGCGCTGCGGATGAGGAGATTAGATAGACTTGCTCTTTAATGAGAAATGCTATTAAATATAACTATGCTTGGCAACCTGTTCAACCAACATAAAGTAGTTCCCATGGAGGACTCCCCAAGGGAGTTAACACAGCCTCATGATTTAGCTCAATCACCAGCTAGCGATGGGTCCTCGACGTCCCGCCTTGATCCTTCACTTCGTCAGAATCTTTCTGCACTGTCACACTTAGATGCTAGGACGACTCAGGTTTTACACCATGCTCAAGATGAAGCAAAAAAAGTCCGCCACGAGAAGATAGAGCCTGAGCAACTGCTCCTAGGGCTTCTCTATGATGAGCAGATATTTAAACTTCTTGAAGGTTTTTCAGTTGAGGTTCCAAAGTTGGCCAAGGAGATTCAGAGTAAGGAAGCTATCGGGACATTTGTTGGTCAGGCAACTCTTGGTGATGCCACTACGAGTCTATTTGAGGTTGCCTACAGAGAGATTCAGACGCGGGGGGTAACATTTATTACGCCAGAGGATTTATTAGTAGCTCTTTGTAATAGTTCAAGTGATTTAGCTCATGTTCTAAATGAGAAGGGAGTAGATAGTAAGCAGCTTTCAGGTAAGCTCTCAAAATCTGCAACATATACCACTGGTAAGAAGTCTGTCCTTGAAACTTATGCAATTGATTTAACTGAGCAGGCAAGAGCTGGGAAGCTAGATCCGGTCGCTGGCCGTGCCAGAGAAGAAGACCGTATGATTCATGTGCTCCTTCGTCGTACAAAAAATAATCCAATTATTATTGGAGAAGCGGGTGTTGGGAAAACTGCAATCGTTGAGGGATTAGCCGAGTCTATTGTTTCAGGAAATGTCCCATCTCAATTAAAGGATAAAAGAATTTATCAGCTTGATTTAGCTTCAATGGTAGCAGGAGCTTCACATAGAGGAGAATTTGAGGAGCGTCTTAAGGGCGTAATTAACGAAACTATCGCTTCAGAAGGTAAAGCTATCCTTTTTATTGATGAAATTCATACGCTAATAGGCGCTGGAGATACAGACGGAGCTCTAGACGCTTCAAATATTGTTAAGCCATATTTAGCACGTGGACATATTCAGATAATTGGTACCACAACGACTGCTGAATACAGGAAATATTTTGAGAAAGATAAAGCTTTTGAGCGTCGATTTCAACCAATACTTTGCGATGAGCCTTCAGAGGAAGCCGCTGTTGAAATGTTAAAGGTTCTTCGTCCGAAATATGAAAAATTTCACAATGTAATAATTCCTGATGATACTTTGGTTGCTGCAGTCAAACTTTCTAAGAAATATATTGGTGAACGTTATCTCCCGGATAAGGCAGTTGATTTAATTGATGAGGCTGCAGCTGATGTTAAGCTGGGCAGGATTAGCCCTGCAGTAAGTAAGTCTACTGCTTTAGAAAAAGATGATAGTAAATTAGCAGACAATGGAATGTCTGAAAATCGAGCGTCCTCTCCACAGGCAACTGGAAATCAGGTGGTTAAATCAGATATTGAGAAGGTTGTTAGTAATTGGACAGGAATACCTGTTACGAAGTTGACTGAGGATGAGAGTCAAAAGTTATTAAAGCTTGAGGATAAGATCCATGAGCGACTTATAGATCAGGCTGAGGCAGTTGCAGCAGTTTCTGAGGCTGTTAGAAGGGGGCGTATTGGCCTAGCTCCTGCAAATCGACCTATCGCCTCATTTGTTTTTCTTGGACCAACAGGTGTTGGTAAAACGGAGCTTGCTAAAACTCTTGCTGAAATACTTTTTGGTAGGGATGATGCACTCATTAGGCTTGACATGAGTGAATACATGGAGAAGCATGAAGTAGCTAAGCTTATTGGCGCACCCCCTGGATATGTAGGATATGAAGAAGGTGGACAGCTTACTGAAGCTGTAAGGGCAAAGCCTTATTCAATAGTTCTTCTTGATGAGGTTGAGAAGGCACACCCTGATGTCTTTAATATCCTACTTCAGCTTCTTGAGGATGGTCGGCTTACAGATAATAAGGGTAATACAATTTCGTTTAAGAATACGATTGTTATTGCAACTTCAAACATAGGTAGTGCGCTTATACAGCAGATGCTAAGCGACAGTGTGCAGGCTCAACAAGGAGAAGTACCTGCTCCTCAGTCTCAAGAGCAGTTTGATAAGCAGTACGCTGAATTATCAGGACTTGTTACTAATGAACTTCGCAAGTTTTTTAGACCTGAACTCTTAAATAGATTTGATGATGTAGTCATCTTTAAGCCTCTTAGACGTCAGGATATGTCCAAAATCGCAAAGCTTGGTATTGATAAAACTGCTAAGTTACTTGAAGAGCAGGGTTATGGTATGCAGGCAACAGATAAGGCTTTGGCAGAGCTTGCCTTGGAAGGCTATGATCCAGTGTATGGAGCTAGGCCGCTTAGAAGACTTATTCAGACTTCGATTGAAAATCAGGTTGCTATGCTTCTAATCAGTAAAAAGTTTAATGTGGGTGATACTATTGTAATAGATTATGATCAGGAGAAGAGCTTCTTCACCTTTTCAAAAGGGAGTGGAGTTCCTGCAGCCAAGATTGAGGGAAGTGGAGAGAAAGTTGATGAGTCAGTCTCACAAGATAATTCTCAGCCGAGTTCTCCTCCACCAGTAGGTACTGGTGAGGCGCTGGCTATACCTATTGAGGAGGCTTTGCCAACTACCCCACAGTTTGCAACTCCTGACTATAACCCGCCGTTTGTTAATCATGCAGGCGAAGGCAGCTCAGCAGAAAAGGTAGTTGATACCTCAGAAACTGCCACTAATTAGATCTTCTAATTTGAGTTTTAATCTTTAACTTCCTATACTAGAACTAGATCGATTATCATTATGTCTGCCTATTTTTTCTTACCGTTTTATTTTTTATCCTTTTGGTTTGGTGAAGCTCCCATTGGGATAGTCCGTACTTTTTTTAAGATTAACAAAGCTTTTTTTCGGTTCTTCTCAGTCTCTCTTCTCCTGAGAACATTTTTTCAGCCTATTAAAAGTGAATATCGGAAAGGGCTTATTGGGTTTTCAATCGGCATGGGAATTGTTATCAAAACGATAGTTGTACTTATTTCTTTTATTCTATTTATACCTATTTTATTGTTAGAAATAATATTGCTTGGAGGATTCCTAATTTTTCCATTAGTAACGCTCGCATTATTTATTTGGTAATACAAGAAAATATATGGACTATCATTTTATAGCATTTTATCGACTCTATCATAATAATCTTTTTAGAATTATTCGGATATTGATTCCGATTATTTTAACTCTAGTAATTATTATTGATAATTCAACTCACATTTCGCCTACCTTTTTTCTAGCACTGTTTAATATATTTGTAATGATAGAGATATTTTATCGATATAAAATTAGTTTTATTCAGTCTAAAAAGTTAGTAACTGAGCTTGAAGAAAAGGATGCACTTTTGGCCATGACTTTTCCAGCTCTTTCTTCAATGCATGCATCTTCTAAAGCTTACGGGGTTATTAAAGATATGCTTCGCATTCCTCAGGTCCGTTTTTTTCTGCAGAGAGCGGCAATTTCTCCTAAGGAATTAGTAAAAAATGATTTGGGGAATGCATTACTGCCACAGGAGGCATATAAGCTTGTTAGGTCTATTAATGGAAAGAGAATTACAACTACAGATCTACTGGCCTCATATTTACTTATTAGTGAAGCTGAGACAAAATTGCTTTTTGATAAGAGGCTTAAATTGGAGGACGTACAAGAAATACTCAGATGGACAAGGCTTGCTTATCCACAGGAGGAAGTGCATGAGGATTTTCATATTGAGGCAAACGGTGGTGGGCTTGGTGAGAGTCTAGTAATAGGTTGGACTCCTGAGACCAAAAATTACACTCGTAACTTTACTAGTAGCTTGGCCGAGCGCGATGTGTCAATCCGGGGCCGGGAAAAAGAGTATGAGTTAATTAAGGGAGTATTATCAAAACCTGAAGATAATAATCTAGTTCTAATTGGTGAAGCGGGAGTGGGAAAGGAACGACTTGTGCGTAAGTTAGCTCTTGATAGTTATAGTGGAAGGATTAATGGAGAGCTGATTTCTAAAACGATTTTAGAATTACTGGTTGGAACGCTTTTGGCGGGGGCGACAACACAAGGTGAGCTTCAGTCCAGGATTGAGGCAATTATTGCGGAGGTATCTCATGCTCACAATATAATACTTTATATTCCCGATTTCCAGAATATGATTGGAGGTGGGACATTTTCGCTTGATCTATCTGGTGCACTCGCTCCCTATCTTAAGAATGGAAATCTTCCAATAATTGCTAGTATGACTGAGGGGGCGTATAAAACCTATTTAGAGCGGAGTTCTCTTAATCAGCTATTTTCTCCTATAAATATTTGTGAAGTAGATAGTGGGATTGCAAAATTTATGATTATGGAGAAGTCACAGGAAATAGAGAAGAAATCGTCAGTAATTATTACTTATTCTGCATTGGTTGAGGCAGTAAAATATGCAGACCGTTACAGTCAAAGTATGGTTTTGCCGGGGAGTGCGATCGCACTTTTGTCTGACGCTGTAAGTGGAGCATCCTTAGCAGATTCTCCTATTTATTCAGACTCCAAGAAAAGATTACTGGAAGGTGAAGCAGTAATAAAGTTAGTCGAACAGAAGACAAAGATTGCACTTTCTGAGCCAACTCTAGAAGAGAAAAATCTACTACTTCACTTGGAGGATGTCCTGCACCAGCATATTGTTGGCCAAGATGCTGCTGTGCATGTGCTCAGTGAGGCCATGCGTAGGCTAAGGGTGGGCATAGATAATCGGGAAAGGCCAATTTCATTTTTATTCTTAGGACCAACTGGCGTAGGAAAGACCGAGACAGCTAAAACCCTAGCTAATACTTACTTTGGAGGCGAATCAACGATTATCAGGCTTGATATGAGTGAGTATGCTGATGGTGAAGCGCAGAGAGTATTACTTGGTTCACTTCCTGGACAGGGTGAAGAAAGGGGTGAGCTTACTGAGAAAGTGCGTGATCATCCTTATTCATTAATTCTTCTTGATGAATTTGAAAAGGCTCACACGTCAATTCGTGATCTTTTTCTGCAGGTTTTGGAGGATGGAAGGCTAACTGATAATAAAGGGAGGACAATTTCTTTTATTAATACAATTATAATTGCTACATCTAATGCTGGGTCCGAATTTATACATAAGGCAATTGGGGAAGGTAGGATAATAGATAAACAGTTCGAGAATGATTTATCTGAATATCTTCAGGAACAAAAAATCTTTAAGCCAGAGCTACTCAATAGATTTGATGCAGTTGTAACATTTCAGCCTCTTTCCGAAATAGAGGTTACAAAAATTACAGGGATTCTTCTTAACGATCTTAGGAAAAAGCTTCTTGAAAAAGATATTACCCTTGAGATTGATGATAAAGTGTTAGCAAAAGTAAGTATGGATGCTTATAGTAAAGAGATGGGTGCACGTCCTATAAGGCGTTATATTCAAGATACGCTGGAAGAACTCTTGTCACAAAAGCTGCTTTCATCTCAGGTCAAAAGGGGTGATAGCGTTAGGTTGAAAGTAGATAAAGATGGCTCATTCATACTAAGCTAGCCTAGTTTTCTTGACAATAAGCAAGTATCTCACTACGCTAATACTACTGCCATGAAGAAAAAAAGCATTGTTCGTCGTAGGACTAGTGGTAAGAGGCCTCACAAGAAACTTCATCACCATGTTATTTCCCTTCTCAAAGGAGATGGTGGAATTTATGTAATTTTCGTTTTAGCAACTGTTATGGCCGGAGCATTTGCTCTAAGTGGAGGGCTTTTGCCGAGTCTTAATCAAAGTCCTCCAGCTTCATCTGAGGTGACCATCGATCCTGATTCAGCTAGACAAAGCTCGGAAAGCGCACTTCAGCTTATAGATATTAAAGTAAAGCCTAGCGATACACCGATTCCTTCACCTACTCCCTCTCCCTTACCGACTCAAGAAATTATTCCTACGCCAACGCCACAGGCTTGTCTTAGTAAAATTGCTCTTA
>Ga0138256_10001987_pt1 | contig 22027 bp, 17 predicted proteins | sample KNB2016incub_MG_FD_105486 | JGI IMG/M metagenome (GOLD analysis project Ga0138256, IMG submission 105486) | Active sludge microbial communities from wastewater in Klosterneuburg, Austria - KNB2014incub_MG | ecosystem: Engineered > WWTP > Activated sludge > Unclassified | place: Austria... | reverse complement strand
CCCCCACGCCTCTTCCCCTGATGAATCCTATTCCAATATACCCAGTTAGTTTTGACATCAATACTGATGGCGTCATAAACACAATCGATCTTCAGTACATATACGATGAATATGGCGTTGAAGGTGCTTCAACATCAGACGTCAACTCAGATGGAACGGTCAATGCGCTTGATCTCTCAACCTTCATGAACTCGTTCGGAACCGAGCTCTAATTGACAAATAAATCATAATCTCTCTATAATGAATACATGAATGCCGTAGCCACTACCGTGCGCAAAGATGTCAAAGATTTTTTTACCCTCACACCCCAAGTAAAGTTTCTGTTGGCCATTCAACTTATCGTTCTTTTTATACTCAGTATTCTCATTGGAGTAGTATTTTCGCCTAAATTTAAGGAAAGTGTCTTACACCAGTCAGTTCCTGGCGTAACACCAGACGACGCAGCAGAAAAAGAAGTGCGACTCGCCCTTTTACCTCAGACAAAATTTATGAAGCCAGGCGAAGAAGCTACCTTTTATGTAACGATTAGCGGTGACCCAGCTTATGCCGTTGATACAGTTCTAAAGTACGATCCCCTCTTTCTTTCAGTAAGTTCAGTTGAAAATGGAGACGTGTTTGATCGAGTTGTACTAAATGATGTGAAATCAGGCACGATTACCTTTTCGGCAGTATACGATCCCGGAAAAGCCGCGTTTAAGAAAGAAGGCATTGTGCTAAAATTTAAGGCAAAGGCACTTAAAAAAACCGAAGAAACAATCATTCATTTTGACATGAAGCAAACCATTGCAGCGCAAGATGGCAAGAACATATTAAAAACAGCTGAACCAGCGACACTACATATTTTTGATTAAACGAAGATGAAAACACTCTCACTTGCCGTTTTAGCCCTGATGACCATCGGGCTTATCGTGGGTGCTACTTTTGTAACTAATCCTCAATTAGCACAACGAGCAACCGAGGCCTCGGTTCCACCCGAACTCACAACAGTAGCAAATCAAGACGTTGGCGCAGAATTTACGCGCCTGTCGCCACATAACCGCTGGGACTATATGTTGTCAGGCGCAATTTGTTTTACAAACAATCCACCAACTAATGGAAAGTGGAAAGTGACCGTATATCATGATGGCCTCAACAATCCAGAAATCGGCATTGGGGCAAGCGTTCAGAAAATTGTCACCAATCCAGCTTCTGCCCGCTGTAACGGTGCTCCACATCTTTTATTCAATGCCCCTATTAATATGCCAGCCGCGAGCAGATTGCCAGAAGGGGCAGAATGCTTACCAGCCGGCGACCTCGATGTACGTGTTGATACTGCCGGCCCACCTTGGCAAGTTCAGTCTGAGATAGCGACCATCAGTCGCTCGTATTTTTGTCCGGACGATCCTCCAGCTCCAACAGTCGATCCAAATGTGACACCTACTGTTGCACCAGCAGGAACGGTTACAGTAAACCTTCAACTTGAAGGAACATGGAAAGCCGGATTTAATGAGTTCCAAGCAACCGCGATGACCTGTGACTTTAATGACCAGGGCGAGGTTGACTGGGAAACGTGTGGCTCTGCAGGAAATAAAACTTCTAATACCGACATAACAAGAAAAGGTACTGGAGCAACGATAAACAAAACCGTCAACCTATCTATTACCGATACTCCTGGAGGACCAAAAGCACTTGTTGTCTTCTATGACTATAAACGTGAGGATGGAAAAGCAGATAACTCGGGTATTCGGGTTGAACTTATTAACAATACCAATTGTAGCCCGGGACACGTCGACTTTGGCGCATATGTATGTGGTGTTGAAATTCCAGCTGCTGGGAAAACCACTACATTTAAGCTCATTCTTCCCTCTCCTTCCAGTACGACCTATGAATTACGACTTGGAAGTGAAGAAACAGAAGTACGCACTCTTTTTGAGCCTTGCACTCATACCATAGACTCGAATAATAAGCAGGGTTCAGCAGCTGAAGGCGAGCGCGGGCAATGTAGCTCTTTTGTTGCTGATAACAAAGTTAAAGTTACCTACTATAACCCGGGTACAACTGAGAAAAAACTCTATTGGTTACTTGGAAGATGTAATGGAACATATGACGAAAATGAAGGTTATTGTGAGGTTAATGCACCAATCGATACCCCAGAATTAGTACAAAATTTCTTTGAGCCTGAAGCGACTATAACGCTGGCTGCCGGTCAAGTATTGGTCTGTACTTTTGATAAATTGAAGTATCCAACAACTGAAAATGAGGCAAATGTACGAAGCCCAGGCGTTGTGAGCTGTGAGTCAGCTGCGCCTACACCAACACCAATCGCAACGTCGACACCAGTTCCAACAGCCACAACTGTTCCTTCGCCAACTCCTACTACGAATCCACGTACAACACCTAGCGCTACTCCTGTCCCAACACAAGGCGCTGGAGGTGCTGGCTTTTATAACAGCATTTCATTCTATAACGGCTCTTCCCGACCAGTCACTAGTATCACTACAATAACTTGCTATGGTCCGGACAAAACACAATGTGCCTCAGATTTGGTAAACACATCGATTCAACCACGACAAAGAGGTACGGTTGAGACTGATCTTGTGCTTCCATCTGGTGTTAATGAGTACAGCGTAAAGTGCCGCGTTACTTTTGAAGGAAGCTCTGTTCCGGTAAATTGTCCTAATGAAGTGCTGACTTCGCTCAGACAGAATGTTATTTACAGAATTGTTGCCTCAGAAGCAGGAGGAATTACTGGCCAAGGCGTAACAGAAATAGATGCGTGCGACGTAAATAAAGATGCATGTTGTAATGCAAATGACTTCTCAGTTGTCGCAACAAAGTATGCAGATGAGGTCGCCCCTACTGATCAAAACGCTTCAGATATAAACGGCGACGGAATAATTAATGGATTCGACCTCGTATATACTCAGTCTAACTTTGGAAAAGGTCAAGGGTGCCGTCAGAATGCTGCGCCGGAGTTGCAGCCGGTTCTTCGCTAGCGGGAGTTTTTTCCTTTGAAGCTTTCTTCTTTGTGCCCTTTTTTCCAGCAGACATATCAGGAAACACGCCTAACTCTTTTAGCTTCCACATAAATAAGGCGCCCTTTCTACGCGCGCCCGAATCAACGACAAACTGCAGTGCCTGCAAAAGCACCGGGCGCGGAAGTTGTTTTGCGAGTTTAATGTATAGACTTTTATGATGTTCATCGCCTAGTTTCTCTGCAAGATGAACGCCAAATGACTGATATTCACGAGAAATGTATTTATCTGTAGTCGGATTAAAGTTCTTTAAAACATCTTTTATTGAGTCCATATGTCCAATTAGTATACATCATTGAAATGGCCCATAATATGATATAATATGAGCATGTTTGCATCATTTATTCAATACTTAATTTAAAGCGGTGTGTCAGAGTATACGGTCATAATGTTGCTCTTTTTGCCTGTTGTGACGGCATTAATTGTTGTCGCACGCTATGTTATTGGCTGGAGAACAATCAATATTTACACGACCGTTCTACTTACGTATGCTCTCTTTGATCTGGGGTATATTCGCAAAGGCTCAATCGATTACGCAAGTACCCTCTTTTATGGAGGTCTTCTCATTGCCTTGACCTCAACTATTGCCGTTGTAGCTCATACTTTTCTTAATAACTTGCGACTCCATTACCTTGCTAAAGTGAGCATTGTAACCTCACTTGCTACTATTGGTGTATTTTTTCTGCTCTATGTTTCTACGCTTGTCGACCAAATATCACTGAGCATGATTAATCCTGTTACCATTCTTATTTTCATCATATCAATAGAGGCACTAGTAAAAAGCTACGTGCGACATGGTATTAAAAAGGCCATTAAATTAATGACCCTAACAGTCGCTCTTACTTCATTCATATTTATATTAATGAGCCAAGAATTTCTACAAAATGCGCTCCTTGATTATCCTGAGATTTCATTACTTATGATTGTTGCGAGTGTGCTCGTCGGAAAGTGGCGAGGACTTAAGATAACTGAATACATTCGATTTAGAAATATTCTGAATCAAGACTCCTATGTTGAAGATCTTAACGAATAAATCCCGCATCCTTGGCCTCAATGAACGCAATATTACGTACGTTAAAAAGTACAACCTTCCTTCGGCTCGAAAAATTGCGGATAACAAACTTCTCACAAAAAAGGTACTAAAGGAGATCGAAGTTCCTACCACAAGAGTATTACATATTATTAGAAATAATACTCAACTCGGTAATTTGGATATTGCTACTCTTCCTCCCAGTTTCGTAGTTAAACCAGGCAGTGGTGTCGCGGGACAAGGAATCGAGATTATGTATAACCGCGACAAGCAAGGTAATTTTATTAATGCCCAGGGGCAGAAAATATCAGCAGAAGCTTTGAAAACGCTGATGGCAAATATTCTAGAGGGCGCATATTCTTTAAATTACAGCCCAGATAAGGTTCTTATTGAAGAGCGCGTGCAACCACATCATAAGTTACGCCCATATAGCTATAAAGGTGTGCCTGATATACGTGTTATTGTATTTAAAAAAGTACCTGTTATGGCTATGATTCGCTGGCCGACAAAAGATTCTGCTGGGCGCGCTAATTTTTCGCAAGGAGCCGCAGGAAGTGGTATCGATCTTGCGACGGGAATTACGACCCACACTATTAAAGAAACAAAAGAGGGTCGCATTATTGATCTGGAATTTGTTGAAAATACGCGTATTCGTTATTCTGGTTTTAAAGTCCCCTACTGGGACAAAATTCTTAACTATGCGGTGAATTCTGCAAAAGCCACAGGTCTCGGCTTTTGCGGCATAGACTTTCTTATTGATCGCGAACGCGGGCCACTTGTTGTAGAAATAAATGCCCGTCCTGGCCTCCGTATTCAACTAGCAAATCAGGACGGCCTCCGTTGGAGATTAGAACAAATAAAAAACGTCCGTATAAAAACTGTAGCACACGGCATTCGACTTGGTAAAGATCTTTTTGGTGGAGAAATTGAAGAAGAAATTGAGGCTATCGCTGGTAAAAAAGTTATAGGACTTATTCAACCAGTAAAGCTTTACCATAAATCAGATAAAAAAAGTATGACTGTAATGGCTAAAATTGATACAGGTGCAACCTATTCTTCTATTGATCGCCAAGTAGCAATGGATCTTGGCTACGGAACAGCGGTAAAACAATATGAAAGTCTCGATATACCTAAAAATATTGACACGAAAGAAGAAGGTGCCGCAATCGCAGAGAAGTATCATAAAATACTTATGGAAGAAAATACCGATATCATCAATACTGAAGTTATTGTAAATAGCAACGGTAGAAGCTACCGCATTATTTTAGGTGTACGGGCAAAGATGCAAGATAAAGAATTCTTAGCTCATGCAACCGTAACTGATCGTAGCAGCTTACTATTCCCTATTATTATTGGAAAGAAGGACTTAAATGACTTTCTCATTGATCCATCAAAAACAAAATCTACATCATTATGAAAAAAGTCCTTATTTTAGCTTCAGCCCCAACAACAGTTCGAGAATCCCAGTTAAACAAAGGGCATGTACTTCGATCGTATCACGATATGCATATCGAACTCGATCCTGAACATAGGGTTTTAGATGTTAAGAGCCAAAAAGTACCAGTTACCACGTTCGACTTGGTGTATTTTCGTACATCTGTAAATGATAAAAGTATTGCATTGCCTCTTGCTGTATGTATCGATATGCTCAACGTTCCTGTAATTGATTCAGCTCTCTTAGCAACTCTTAGTACGACAAAATCATATCAATATGCTGCTTTTTATAAAAACAATTTGCCTTTCCCCCATACATTCATTGCATATACAGATCGATTAAGAAAAATTGAGCCACTACTTAGAAAAAAACTCCAGTACCCATTCATTATTAAGGCCGTCGGTGGAAGAAAGGGTGAAGATAATTTTCTGATAAAAGATAAGGCGCATTTTTTTGAAGTTACTTCACGCTATGAGCCTGAAATACTGTTTATTGCACAAAAAAATATTCCTAACGATTTTGATTATAGAATTCTTACTATTGGCTACAAAGCTGGCATCGTGTATAAACGTATAAGAGATAAAGGGAGCGATACTCATCTTAATAATGTTTCTCAGGGTGGAAGTCGCGAAATTGTTGACCCCAAAACCGTATCGCACTTAGTTAAATTAGCCGCTAAAGCTAGCTTAATACTTAAACGAGAGGTTTGTGGTGTAGATGTTGTTGTTGATAAAGAAACAGGCAAACCATATATTCTTGAAGCAAACGCAGCTCCCCAAATTAATTATCCACCCGCTTTAAAGGCTGTTAGAGATTATCTAGAAAGTAAATGAAAAAACTATTAATGCTCTCTTCAGAGTTACCGAAAAAACCAAAGATAATGTATGTTCTTTCAAGGGAGCATGAAGACATTCAACTACGGTCAATTGCGACGACCTATAAGCATGTTGCGATTGAGCTTGATTCAGAAAGGAAAAGTTCAGAAATTTACATTGATGGAAGGCCAGCTGACATAAGTGGCGTATACTTTAGATTTTGGTCAAGGTTTCCATCAATGTCCATCGCACTCGCAAACTTACTTAGATCAAAGAAAATCCCGTTCGTTAATTCTGATGTAGGAATTTCTGCTTCCGATGATAAGTCGCATGATTATTGCAAGATCTACAACGATCTTCCACTTCCAAAAACATTTCTCGCTTATCCAGGATGGCTTATAAAAAACTCTGAAATTCTTAAAACGAAATTAAAATATCCATATATATTAAAGGCATCAGGTGGAAAAAAAGGGCGTGACAATTTTCTTGTTCGAAGTCTTGTGGACTTGGTAGAAAGCCTGAAAGGCTATCCACGAGATGAATTATTTTGTGTTCAAGAATTTATTCCTAATTCGTTTGACTATCGTATTGTAATTATCGGTTTTGAGGCAAAACAGGCATATATTAGGACAAGAGACCCAAAATCTAAGACACATGTCAATAACGCCTCACAAGGGGCATCAAAAACTGATGTAGCGATTAACAGCGTTCCAGAATTATGTGCGATGGCTGAGAAAGCTGCAAAGCTATTAAATCGTGAGGTTTGCGGTGTGGATATTGTGGTTAATTCTGAAAATGGAAAAGCTTTGGTGCTTGAAGTAAATTCTTCACCCAGTCTTCCTTATGAATCGACAATTAAGATGCTCCAGACGTACTTAAAATCGAAAGTAGCCTAAGTTTATTTTCTTTATCAGGCCCCTTATTTTCAAAACCAGGCACTTCCAAAATAATCGGAATATTATATGTTCGGGGATCTGAGAAGAAAGTTTTTAGCCCTTCAGTACCTATTTCACCCTCTCCGATATTTTCATGTCTATCGTGCTGAGAACCGCATGCTGTTTTTGAGTCATTTGCGTGGAAGCATGCAATCTTATCAATGCCGACGAGGCGTTCGACGTCGTCGAACCAGTTGGTAACTATTTCTTTGTCGCGAATATCTATCCCGGAGGCAAAAAGGTGTTGTGTATCGATGCAGAACTTAACACGGTCCGAGTTCGCTTTTTCTAATATCTCAACGCATTGATAAAGATCGTACACAACTCGCTTCTCTGATGCCATGTTTTCTACGAGAATATTCTGTGACGTGGGCGTATCGTGCAAGATGTCAGCGATTCCATCACATATTTTTTCTATGCTGCCGCTGCCAATGTGAACGATCGTACCATTGGCACCTAGACTAGCTCCAACCTGCAAGTAGTTTTTGAGAGAATTTATCGAGAGGTTGTGTAAATTCTCATTCTCACTTCCTAAATTGACCAAATATATGGCATGAAAGAAAAGTCCTTTCATATCCGCGGCCTTATATGCAGTAATAAATGCCGAAATCTGCTCGTCCGAATATATATTTGGTTTAAATGAGCGCGGTGAAGATACAAAAATCTGCATGACCTCGAATTCCTCTTTTACCGCGCGTGCGACAGATTTTTCTAAACCTCCTGCAATCGAAACATGTCCGCCTATATGCATAATTTTTTGTTAATTTCTCCTTGATAATATTCTACTACGTGGGCCCGCACAGGCGTGGTGGCTAACCTACGAAGTTGGCTGCAGGGGTTCGATTTCCCCTCGGGTCCACGTATAAAATGGACATATTGAAAAATAAATTTCAACATGTACAATTAACTTGACTTCGTAGGTTGGCACAAATGCGAAAACCAGCTTTATATAAAGCTGGTTTTTTTTATTGCTGGAAAAACATCCTCTTTTAAAACGTTAAGCTCTTTTACTGTAAAATCCTTCAACACATACGAGTAGCCGTCAATCCTGTTCTCAAAGTCTCGACCGTCCACTCCAATACGCACTCTCCAAAAATTCACGTCTCCAAGACTCTCTTCAACAGAAGTTATACCATTATGAACCTTTGGGCCTCTGCCTTGCTGTATCTTCCATGAACTAAAACTTATATCGAGGTCGTCATGTATAACAAAAACATCACTAACGTTTAATTTATAGAAACCTACCACCGCTCCCACAGCCTTTCCACTATCGTTCATAAATGTCCCCGGTTTTAGCAACAAACATTTTTTCCCATTAAGCTCCACTTCTGTTACCATTCCATAGAACTTCTTTTCTTCGCGCCAGTTTGCTTCTCCCGCAAGCGTATCCAAAAACATAAAACCCACATTGTGTCGATTTTTCGCATATTTTTCGCCAGGATTTCCCAGCCCAACCAGCAGTTTCATAGAATATAGTATACTGTACTTTCAGTGTTTTGAGCATGCCGGGGTGGCGAAATGGTAGACGCGCACGCTTCAGAAGCGTGTGTCGCAAGACATGGAGGTTCGAGTCCTCTCTCCGGCACCACTATAATGAGAGGCATGGTCATTATTCGTATCTCAACGCATTAAGGGCAGATATTTTAGTTGCTCGACGAGCCGGATATATTCCTGTTACAAGACCAACCGTAAGTGAGAATACCATAGTCAATGCTATAAACATAAACGGTGTATATGATATGACAATTACCCCTGCACCCCGACTTACTGCAAAGATAGTAAGCAAGAAGCTCACCAAGTAACCTCCACCCACGCCGAGCAGAATACCAAACAACCCACCTAAAAATCCCATAATCATCGACTCAGTTAAGAAAAGCTCTCTTACCTCATATGATTTCATTCCCATTGCCTTCATCAATCCAACTTCTCGTGTTCTTTCAAGAAGTGAAACTGTTAGCGTATTAAACATTCCAAGAGAAGCAACCGCAAGTGCAACGCCACCGAGCAGAGCAAGCACAATTCTGAGCGTCCCAAAGAAACCCGTGATTCGCTCAACAGTATCAACCACGGAGGACGTTGAATATCCGAATACTTCAATTTGTTGGCGTATATGGGCGAGAGCCTCTTCATTTTGTGCAACGACCTTCAGTTGGGAATATTTTGAAACACCCAATGATCGCAGGTCAATAAATGGAACGTAGAAAAATGGTGTTTCAGACTCTGGATCAACGCCAACAATTTCGTACTCAGCAGCCGCGGACTGGATTTTTTCATTATCATCGGTCAGATTACCCACAGCGACAAAGGAGACGGTAAACTTTTTCCCAATTGCATCGTCGATATTTATTCCGAGCAGTGTCAGCATTGCCCTATTAACAATCGCTTCTTTGACTGCCTGTTTCGATAGCGGAATTTCTTTAGCTTCCACAATTCCTGCTGAACCCGATGCACTGATCCCCTCTGCCTCCAATAGTGCTGAAGAGGATGCGTCTAGGTTTAAATCGGTTAGCAGCTTAGCACTATCTGTAGATTCACTAAGGACTTCACCCTCATCATCTACTATATATGTTGATCGTATCGACATTGAACGCTCGACAATATATCCTTCCACTTCTACATAATTTTCACCCTCTCTTAATGCAAGATACTCGTTATTTTCGCAATCGTCTGATTCTGAAACCAAACAAAGTTCCTTGCTCCAGAGCCTCAAAGTAGATCGGACCCATTTTCCGAGCGAGTCACCTTCTGCATTAACTCCCGAAATTCCAACACCATCATCTGAAATATAGGATTCTCCCCAAAACTCCTCCCCGATTTGAGTTCCAGGAATTCTACGTGTGTAGCCAAGCAGCTTCGACTTTGAGCTTGGTCCCTCTCTGACTGGCAGCCAAGCTTCCTGCTCGATGACAAAGTCAATATCTTGAATTTTTTCACCAATATCTGCCATGTCACGATGTGTGGCTTCCCCTTTTACTTCTTCCTTTCTGGGTAGTGAGGCTCGGAGATCGTTGCTATTAAAGAGCCTGCCCTTCACTGGCTTTATTGCAGACGTTTTTAAATAGTTCGAAGTAACACCATAAACTGCGACGTCCGATATAGAGTCATTGAAGCTTACTCTTCCAACAACCGCAACTAGAGGTTGCACGTCCGTAACATTAGCAACATTCTTAATATCGTTGATAGTCTTATCGTTCATGTCGAGCTTACTTCCTGTTTGAACCGAAACATCAGCTTGGCGTAGCTCTTCGAGCCGAGCAACTCGACCTACTACCAGCTCCTGCAACCCAAACCCTATTGAAACTAAAAATACAATTGCGGCAATACCAACTGACATGCCGCCGATAGTTATTAGTGACCTGGTTTTTTTATACCCCATATTTCGAATAGCCAAGTCGATAAGGTTGATTCGGTTGAACGAAGTTTCATCCCGCTGAGCATGAGCTGTGATTTTCTTATATACTGAGTTTAGTTTTGTGCCCCACATAGCTTTTAATTTCGGGCCAACCATAGGAAGCTTTGCTATTTGGCGTATTGCAAGAGCACAGAAATAGACCATGAGCAGCAACGAGAAGCTCAAAATGTACTGAGCGCTATCGATCAAACCAATAGTGGCAAGCCTTGTTTTAGCAAAATTAAACTTCATGATGTGTTGGTGTATGTGTAATTTGTTTACGCTGTTGTGTTTTCATTTCAATTTTGTGTTTATCTTTTCCTTTAAAGACGCCGACAACCTGTCCGTCAAATATTTGCACTGCTGTATGAGCGTACGATAAATATTCCAAGTCATGCGTAACCATGATGACCGTTTTATTCTCTTCTTTGCTGAGCCTTGTTAAAAGCTCCATAACTTTCACGCCATTTTCGAAGTCAAGATTACCTGTAGGCTCATCAGCAACGATTACCATCGGGTCATGAATAATAGCACGTGCCATCGCTATTCTTTGTTGCTGTCCTGAGCTTAGTTCCGTCGGAAAATAATGTGCCCAATTTTCAAGATCAAACTTTGCAAGTGTTTGGATCGCCTTTTCTATGGCTTCTTCTTTCTCCATCCCAAGTAACTGCAGTGGAAATGAAATATTTTCACAAACGCTTAGTGATTTGATCCAATTCGCCTGTTGATATACCATACCGATATGCTTTTTTCTAATCTGGGCAAGATAGTCCTCTGTTGTTCCTGCGTATAAGTCATGCCCCATGAACATGAGTTTTCCAGATGTGGGGCTCTCAAGACCAAGTAAAATGTGGAGTAGCGTTGATTTACCCGAACCCGATGCTCCAAAGATAATAACAAAGTCACCTGCATCGATAGTGAGATTAATATCTTTTAAAACCTTGACGAGCTGCTCACCGACTGTAAATGACTTATCAACATGCTCAGCGCTGATGAGGACCTCCTTCTTCATTGACGTTTCGCTTTGATGTGTGTTTGTTGTTGTCATTCTGTTATTTCATAAATGCTTCCAAGAAGCTAAATGTCTCTCGTAAATTGCTTAATACAAGGTTTAATGCATCGTCAGTAATTTTAGGTGCAATGGTGACGGTATCGATTGAGCGCCCAGTATTCCCAATCTCATCTCTAGATATTGCACGTAGATGATACACTTTACGAGGAGTTAGGCCTGAGATTATGACGACATGGTTAAACGTGAGGTTTTTATCCTCCTGCGTTTGCTGACTATATGTCGTACCAGATCCTTCACCAAACTCGATCTGACTCGATGATGGTTCGTCTGTATTCCACGATACGATAAGCTGGACAGAGCCATCATTCTCTCCCTTATTCGCAGTAATGCTTCCCTCGACTTGTAATTCCGATATCACCGGTGGTCGTGTATCTGTTGAGGTGGTAAACACTTGTGAATCGGAAATGGCCTCATTTCCAGCTTTATCAACTCCCTTAACAAGGATAACGTATCTCTTATTCGCGAGTAAACCCTTTAAAAGCATGCGGTGCGTGCCCGATGTTCGTGCGACTTCAATTTCGTCGATTGCTGCACCTAGATTACCCTCAGGGTAATACGTTATTATGGATGAAATATCAGTATTTGATGTCCATGTAACCAGCATTGTTGGGTTGGCGGCTTGTGGAACCTCTTGAACTCGAACGTTTGTGATCCGTGGCCGTGGGAGCGTTGTAAAATCAAGAATGGTGCCTTCGTACTCAGTGCCTTCTGCATCAAACGCGTTTATTTTGAAAAAATACTTCGTGTCATCTTCAAGCCCAGTGAGCTGAACGGTATACGTGCTTTCTGTGGTAGATGTTGCTATTTCTGACAAGCCACCAAATGTTGTTGTTGGACCGTAATATATTTTTACCTCCGTAGCACCTGCAGCAGTAAAGCTTACAATTCCAGAAGAGATACTCACGTTCGTTATTTCTACGTTTTTAATCGTTGGGGCAGGTTCTGTTGTGAAAGATTTTTCCTCACTTAGACCTGTATTTCCGTCTTCATCCGTCCACTTTGCTTTGTAATAGTACGTTGTCCCCGCAGATAGATTTGTAATATTAATCGTATGACTTGTCGTCTGTGTCGAATTAGAAATTTCCTCAGAGTTGTAACTTCCTGAAGATGTACCAAATGCTACCTTTGAGTCAGACGTACGACCTGTAGACCAGGTAACAGTCGCCTTTTGCGTTGTAATACTTGAAGTAGTTGGTCCAGAAGTAAGCTCGCTGGCAGCTGTAAACTTTCCATCTGGAAAGCCGGTAACGGTTGTTGATGCTGCACCGCAACTGTTTGCTGAGTCACATGCCTTAATACAATAGTAATAGTCTGTTTGACTTAGGTCTGTATCTGTATACGATGTTCCTGCTGTTGTGCCTACTTGACTAAATGAAGCAAAGCTTGATGAGCATGATGTTGCAGATGTGGATCTGAACACTTTGTATGAGGTAATACCTGCACCAACATCACTAGGTTCGTCCCACGATAACGTAAGTTTCCAGTTTGAACTAGATTTTATAGAGATATCCGAAATATCTGCATTGGCTGGAATACCTGGCGCTGAGCCTGAGTACACAAACTCTATAGAAGTATAGGTATCATAGTTAATATTTCCGGCTTCATCTTTTGCAACAATATACATTGTGTTCGTTCCTGGTTGTGTTGCATATGCGCCCGCAGATAAACTCGTCTGGCCAGCAGATGTATAGGTGCATGTGTTTAATGTTGGTGCTGTATTAATGCTATAGCAGTATGTAATATTTGACTCCTGGCCAGTAAATGTATTTGGAGCGTCCCATGTAAATGCATAGCTGTTTGTTGTGCTATCAGCTGGGGAAACATCGATATTCTGAGCCACACCTGGTGCGATGGTGTTAACCTTGAGAACTCCCGTCACATACGTTGTGGAGACATTTCCAGCAGTATCCCACGTTCTCATGTAGACAAGATTATTCCCTTCTGCAATCGATGCAAAGTCTGGCGTTTCAATAGTCGTGTACGTTCCATCATTTGTTAAAAGATCGTCTTCATCTTGGTCGCCAGTATGGCTGTCTCCATACCACGTTCCAGCTGATCCGATTCTATACTGTAGACCACTCACTCCTGAGTGAGTATCAGCTGAGGCATCGCCACCCGATGCTGGCCAAATAATGGTCGCTGCTTCGGTTGCAACAAAATCTGATGGCATCGACACAAATGATGGATTTGTTGGCTTTGTGCTATCAAATCGGAATTGAAATTGAGCTGATGATGCTGAAAATGTATTGCCCGCATTATCAATGGCCTTAATATTTATAAAATATGGGTCCGCAGAAGAGGTCAACCAGGTCACGCCCTGGTACGATTCCTCTGATAAGTCGATATTGGTGGCGGAAATGATAAATTGACACGTTGTTCCCGTGGTGCTTACTGGAGATGTCCCAAGCAGCCCTTTTGATGTCGCAGGGTCACCATCTGTGTCTGTACCTAAGTAAATACAGTATCCTTTAATATCTGACTGCGAATCTGAGCCTGCAGTCCAAGAGAAATACGGTTCAATCCCGTTTGTCCAGCCATTTGACAATACTGTGGCTCCACCATTAGATTTTTTCATTGCCAGAGAACTCGCATTTGATGACGGAGCAGTATCGTCAGACATGTAAGTAAGGGAGAATGAATCGAGTTGTGGATTATTTCCGTCCGTCTGTGCATATACCGCCTGTATTTGGACATATCTGCCATTGGTACCCGTGTCAAGCGCAAGAGCATCCATGGTATCTTTATCCGCAGTAAATGTTGTTCCTGACGTTGCTGTGCCTATCGTGCTCCATGCCTCACTCGTCAGCGCAAGGGCCGTTGCAGCAACACGGATTTTAAATGCGATTGTCGCATTACTCGTCACACTTGCAACAGTCGCTGAGAATGCTGTACTTGATCCTGTTGAGCCATCTCCCCAACCTCCATTCCAGCCTAAGTCAATAACGTTAGTGTTCGTTGGAGATGACCATGTTCCAGATGCTGGAAGTATTACTGATTCACTTCCGAAAGAAGCACTAGGCTCTGTAGCAGTCCATTTACGAATACGGGCATTGTCATATGCGTGATTACCGGAGTAAAATGACCATGCCGGTCGCACATTTGACTCTGATGAATATGAGCTTGTATAAGCAGTAGACCAGCTTCCACCACTATTCGTACTATATTCATAGTAGGCACCTCCCGAGGCTCTCATACGGACACGAATGTCGTAGTCTGTATTTACTGTCCATGACCCAACTATTCCACTTCTGTTTGAACCATCCTCATACACATACATTACTTCTGTACTTGGAGCACCGGTTCCTGAGTTGTAGTATCCATAAATCAGATCTGTATAGCTTTTACCTGTCCCATTATCGTGCCAACCAAACATCAGAGCATCATAGCTCCCATTATTTTGCGTCCACTCATAGTCTGCTTCAAATGAAATGTCTGCTCGAGAATATGTCGTGTTTCCGTAGAGCATTTTGTCCCAAGCATCATCGGTTAAGCGTGTAAACTTCAGTTTTCCGTTTGCCTCGGTAATTTCGTCTCCTCCTGACTGATCAGTCTCGGACCACTTAACCGCATCAATTGTTCCATCATTAAAGTCATCAAACAACATGAATACGGCTTCCCCATCGGACTCTGATGTTGCCCCGCCTCCATAGTACATGTAGATCGTGTCGTTTGATGAGGCGGGAATACTTGGAACTTTAACCCAGATTGTCGTTGAAGCATCATCACAGGGACCATGCATCCAGTAACTCAGATTGGTCGAATCATCGGAGTCAAGAAACCGTATATCTCCGCAGTCAGCGTCCATTTTCCCCGCATCAATCAGAGCGGCAGTATTAATAGTTAATTTTATTTGATAGTCAGTTAGCACACTTGCTGTTGCGGTATTGTTTATGGTGACCGCCTGTTTATACAGTGTGCCGTCTGGGCCAGAAGTCCCAGCTAATTCGATATATGCAGCGCTTCCACTGCCCGCCACCTGTGTGTCAGAAAGAGTTCCCTGACTAAAGTGTGTATCTGTATTACGAGTAATGGTTGCCTGCTCATCTGCGAATGCATTCATTATTTTCTCGCTCGTGAAGTAACCACCAAGAGTAAGGCCGAGAGCAAGGAAAAATGCACCAAAAAAGTGCATCTGCCACCTTGCAAAGGTGCTTTTGCGAAAAAAAAGTCTGTGGGCTATGTGTTTTAAAATGTTCATGCTATGGGTTAATATTGTTTACAAAATTTAAATGGCTAAAAGTTCCTTTGTGATAACTAATAGTCGCTGTTTTGTCATGAGTTTTTCATTTAACCTCCATCTAAGTCCATGACCGCTTACCGGACGACCCCACGGTAAAACCAACGACTGCCCGCCGACACGCTGTCTGGAAAGTGACGAAAAAAGACCTCCAAGGGATTTACCATTCTTTCCTATCTGAGGCGCTGAATCTGTAGATGAGATAATGCCATCTTTGCTTTTTGCCAACAAAAATAGAGCCCTTAGCTGATCAGGACTCATGCGATACAACTTGTCTTCAATCGTTGTCATCAATACATATCAATATAGAACAAACTAAACATGCATGTCAAGCACATTGTTTACTCAATGCTTATATTCTATTCGATGTTCTATATGCACTTTATGCACTAATGAGCGTGGATCAGGGATCTATTGTAATCTGCGCCTCGATTTGTATATACTCAAGGTATGTTCAACTTCGCTGAACCCACTCTACAATCAGTCAAAAAACATGTTGGCATTCTCGCAGTTCAGGCTGGCTTTCTTGCAATTCTTGCACTTTCATATGGAGGAATCGCTCTAAATACCTATGTAAAGGAAGCTTCTGTACCAAAAAATGTCACTTCTCCACTCGCCTTTGAAAACGTTAATAATCAAGAAGAGGTGCCACAAACAAATGCAGTTCTAGGAACAGAAACTGTGGAAGAAGATCCTGTAAATGAGATCATTCCGATTGAAGAACTCATGGCAACTCTAGAAGAACCCACACCATATCCTCAACCTATAAAAAAGGAATATTCTATTGCTATTTATGGTGATTCGATGGTAGACACCATGGGCGAACGGCTCGAATATTTAGAACATGAGCTTCTAGAGCGTTATCCAGATACAAGTTTTCGACTTTATAACTATGGCGTTGGCTCCCAAAATGTGTATGATGGCCAAGCAAGATGGAATAAACCGCTTCGCTATGTTGATCGTAGCTATCCGGCGATTACCGAACTAAAGCCAGATATTATTATCATGGGCTCTTTTGCATATAACGTTCTATTTCCTCACGACCGTAATGGTCACTGGTTAGGCTACACAGAATTAGTCCAGCGAGCACAAAAAATAACTCCTAACGTTTATATGCTCGCAGAAATTGCGCCGATGCGTCGTGGCTTTGGGTTTGGTCCAAATGGGGTTAATTGGGAGCCTTCGACAGCGTGGAGTCATACAGAAAAGATTATTGAACAGCTCGAAAATGTGCTTGGACTCTCACGTACGTTAGGTGTTCCGCTGATTGATGCATATACTCCGTCACTTCAAGAAGGAACGAAAGAAGGTAAACGCGAACTCGTGAACCCTAGTGATAACATCCATCCTTCAGTCGATGGACATAAGTTTATTGCGAAGATTATTGTGGATACGCTGAAGTTTAGGTAAGCTAATTTTCTTTAGTAAAAGGGCTCTAGGCCATCATCGGTCTCGGCTGGTGTTTCATTCTGAAGTTTAAACTGAAAAGGATTTCCCCAAGGAGTGACAAAATCCCAATGTTCATATGATCTTTGATACTTATTATTACCCATCCTATCATCATAAAAGTTTTCTACATATCCGCTCCAAGTGGTATCGTAAACATAAGGAACATTAGTATCGTCCATGTAAACGAGTCCAAATGCATGATGCATATCGGATGTACTTCCCAATGCATTTTGAATTCCATTTTGTGCTAGCACAAATCCTGTAAATGCTGTAAAATCTCCGCAAATAGCTTTATTCCTTTGGATTCTTTCTCCCAAACTCATTGCCTCATGCTCACTCCGATACTTATTTTCTTCCTGTTGATACTTAGTCCCAGATACTTGAAGCTGATTAATTTCATCTGATATGGGAATGTTTGTTTTGTTACCAGTTCTTGCTAGATTTTTATAGAATTCTACCCCACTTTTTACGGCATCTTGTTTGTCCCACACCTCGCTTAAATCTTTATTATAAGGAGATGAGTCATGAATGTCTTTTGTGAGGTATCTTATAAAGTCCTCTCTATTTTTCATGGGATCGTAGGGATTTCGTTTTGAATAATGACTTGCTAAGTTTCCTAACAATGGCTCGCTGTAAAGCTCACTATACCTCGTATCTTGAAGGGGTAAAGCGTTAGGAAAATAAGGTTGTGGATTTCCAGAGAATTCATATAGCGAAATATTAATTCCATTCGGTGAATTACCAGAAGGATCATTATAGCTGACTGGATTTCCATTGACATAAGTATACCGATTTGGTCCTTCGACTTTATCTGCTTGGATAAACTGCCCTAGTTGTGGGCTATAAAATCGTGCACCGGCATGATAAACTCCAGTTTCTTCGAGCTTTCTGTGGCCAGTAAATTGACGGTCGGTTGAAATTTGATCTCCTGATTGATCGCTTCCATAGGGGAAGTATGACTTTTTGTCAGCTGTGTTATCTATTTCGACTTCTCTCGTAGAATTAAGATAGTCTTTAACCAGAATCTTTTGCCCACCATTTTCTTTGAGAATCGTTGTTTGAGCTGAGGATGGAATGTACAAACGACTCACGCTTTCACTAGCCTGACTTTGTGTCGCTAGGGCGAAAAATAGTATGGAAAAAAAGATGTATTTTTTCATTAGTTTCCGCTAGTAGCATAACTACGTAAAACATCCACGCGCTCCTCTACAGTACTTAATGCTCCACCCCAATGTTCCAGCGGTCTCATTGCACCCGCGTCAATCAATGTAACTCTACCATCAGCACCTACCAAATACTGAAAATCACCGATATCATATCCAGCTCCTTGAAGGGTATTTATGTTATGTCGCAGATCATCAAACGATCTTGCGTTAATGTTATGCGGGACAAACTGAGGTTGCGCACCGTCAACTATATCCATAAGATATCCTATTGTCCGACCTTCATGAGTTATGCTTGCATGTACATTTGGTCCGATACCTAATCCACCTAAAATACGAGCACTATCAACTTCATTAGTTATGTAGTCAATATAGCGATCTGTTGTAGCGCCATCTTGAAAGAAGCTCTTATCAATTTTAGCAGCAACTTGACCACCGTTAAAATCGACTGCTCTTACGACACCTCCCGAACCAGGAAATACCTCATCTAGAGCAGCGCCTATATTTAAATCACCAAATTTTATTGACGGAATGTCACCATCGACGACAACCCGCCCGCCAGAAAATGATAGTCCTGGAGGAAGGTCTGAGCCCGTAGACAATTGCGCTCCCATTTCCACGGCATCTATACAAGCAGGATTCGTAAGACATGCACCAACTCCAATTTGTGCACCTCCAACCAAGCCCACACTTGTGGAAGCAGCTGCACCAGTGCCAATGGCACCTATTGCAGCGGGAACAGCAACAGCACCCAAATATCCAGCTCCAGCTCCTACTGCAGCACCAGTAACTCCGGACATAACTACTTTTGCTGGCTCTTGAACAGATCCATATTGATTTACCTGGGATTGTTGCTCATATCCAGTCCCAAAACCGGCCCCAAATGCAGCGCCACCGATGATAATTGCGGCAATAATAATGGGTACAATCTCTCCAGTTGGATCATTATATTTAGTCGGATTTCCCATTGCGTACATGTAGCGATTTGGGCCTTGGACTTTATCTGCGGAGACAAACATGCCCAGTTGTGGGTTGTAAAACCTGGCACCCGCATGGTACACGCCCGTATCCGTAATAGTTCGATGGCTTGTAAATTGTTTATCGGTAATCGTGTTCGAATTCAAATTAGTCTGACCAAATGGATAGTACTGTTGAGATTGTGATCCCACTTTAGAGTCAATGACTCGAGTTGAACTGAGATGATCTTGAATAAGCAGCGCCTCTTCACCATCGTTCGTTTTTAGAAATGTTGAACTACCGCCTGTTGGAATATACAATTTACTTACTATTTTTTGCTGTGGCGCTTTTGGAATACCAATGTCTTGTGCATTAGTAATCTGAGTCCGTGCCAGTGGAATAAGAAAAAAATACGTCAATGAATAAATTGTGACAGTTAATAAAACTACAAACTTAGTTAGAAAATTATTTTTCATACAAACACATCATCTAGCATACTTTTCTAACGTTGCTAGTCTATCTAAATCGCGCGCTTGCATCTTTGCTACCATACCCAAATCACCCATATCATAACCTACAGGATCTATTACAATCATTCGTCCGCTTCCATCAACCATAATGTTGTTCATATTAAAATCACCGTGAGCTAGACCCTGACTGTGAATTCTCATTATAAAATCTCGTGCCTGCTCGACAACATTCCTTGGAACATATTGGTCATTCCAGTCCGGAAAATATGTTTTGGGAATCGTCTCCCCGTTTACGAGTCTAGCATCATATCCAATTACCTCATCCATATGTGTAATAAGCCCAACAGGCTGAACAACCGAATCAGGCGCCGCATGATAAAGTGCTCCCAAGACATCAAATTCTGCACGTCCACCCGCATTAAGAACCTGCCCGTCAATATGCACCTCTGTAGCCCCGAAGGCTAGCTTTCTAAATATCATTGCTCCATCATCAGCCATCATGGGTCCTGAACTAGCACCATCTAGACTAGATAAGGGCGATATTCTGTATGTTGAGGGCAGATCTGATCCACTTGCCATTTGTGCACCCATTTCTATTGCATCTATACAGGATGCGCTCATTAGACAAGATCCAACGCCAATTTGTGCGCCTCCAACCAAGCCTACACTTGTGGAAGCAGCTGCACCTGCACTGACAGCACCAATAGCTGCCGGAACAGCAACAGCACCCATATAACCCGCGCCAGCACCAACAGCGGCCCCTCCGACACCCGCCATAACAACTTTTGTGGGATCTTGCACGGAACCATACTGATTAACTTGTGATTGCTGTTCATATCCAGTTCCAAACCCAGCACCAAATGCAGCACCACCGATAATAATGGCCGCGATAATTATCGGCACAATCTTTCCTGAAGGATCCGTATGTAGTGCAGGATTACTCATAGCATACATATAGCGATTCGGACCCTGGACTTTATCTGCAGAGACAAAAACACCTAATTGCGGGTTATAGAATCGTGCACCAGCATGATACACGCCCGTATCTGCTATGCTTCGATGGCTTGTAAATTGCTTATCGGTAACAGCATTCGGTTCCCCGCGCGTCGTTCCATAGGGATAATATTCCTGATTTTTACCCTGTCCCCCCATTTCTATAACACGAGTCGATGTAAGATGGTCTTGAATTAAAAGAGCCTGCTCTCCCTCACTTGTCTTCATCACCGTAGAATTTGCCATTGTCGGGATATGGATACGTGAAACAGTTTTTGGCTGAGCTGGTTTTGGAGGAAGGACACCACCATCTTGAGCTTGTGAGTATTGAATACGTGCTAACGGAATAAGAAAAAAATACGTCAATGAAAATATTGACGCGGTTAAGAGAGCGATTGCTTTAGTTAGTGATTTCTTCTTCATACATGCCAAAGAGGTAAATTTGCTTTAGAGGATTATTTAGATTTGAAGGACTGTATTCTTCTTGAAGATTCATCGCACCACCCTCGTCATAGTAGAACATATAAATATTCTTGAAGTTACTATCCGCACAATCACCTATCTTATTTTTCTTTTGTCCAAGGAAGGTAAGTTCACCTTCTCTGTTATAGCGGTAACAATTATTCTCATCGCTCCTCATGCCACCCTCATTTGTGTAGCCAATATCATACGATCGTGTTGTTATTCCTAATGCTTGCTCTACCGGGTCTGTTGTTGGAACCGCTGTAGGCAATGCAATCGGCTGTGCTTTTGTGACGCCAGGCTGAGTTGTCGGAGTTAAAGTGGGTGTTAATGTTGGTATTGAGGTTGGTGTCAAAGTTATTGTTGGACTTATTTCTGGCTCTTGTAGTATTGGCTCTTCACCAGTAACGTTAACTTTCTTTGGAGCAAAGAAAGGATACACAGATGAATATGTCATAGTGACTTCGTCTTTTTCTTTCTTTTTTAACATGCGACCGAATAAGTCATATTCGTATGATGAAGTATATAGTGGTGAAGCTACAGACGTGAGTTGTGAAAAGCCATCATAACCATAGTTATAAAGATTAGCTTGACCTTGTACTGT
>Ga0138256_10001986_pt1 | contig 22037 bp, 20 predicted proteins | sample KNB2016incub_MG_FD_105486 | JGI IMG/M metagenome (GOLD analysis project Ga0138256, IMG submission 105486) | Active sludge microbial communities from wastewater in Klosterneuburg, Austria - KNB2014incub_MG | ecosystem: Engineered > WWTP > Activated sludge > Unclassified | place: Austria... | reverse complement strand
TAACAATTTCAGTGCATTAAAAGATATTGCTGTGGGTTCAGGGTTTGGCTTGCGTTACGACTTTAGCTTTTTCATTTTCCGGTTTGATGTGGGCTTTAAAACCTACGACCCATCCTACCAAGACCAAAAGCGTTGGTTTAACGATTATAACTTCTCCAATGCTGTGTATAATATTGGTATAAACTATCCGTTTTAAGCCTTTTAAAAATTCAATTCAAACTATAACGTTTTAGTGGGTATTTAATATTTTACAGGCGTAAAACCACCTCTAATTAGTTAAAAATTGATTACTTTTGATGTTTACAAACTAAAATAAAATTTTAAATAATTATGGGACATAATATTAAACCGGGAGTTGCTACAGGAAACGAGGTACAAGCAATTTTCAAACTTGCTAAAGAAAAAGGATTTGCTTTACCTGCTGTAAACGTTATTGGATCGGACACTATTAATGGGGTTTTAGAAACTGCGGCAGCATTAAATGCACCTGTAATCATACAATTTTCAAATGGTGGTGCACAATTTAATGCTGGAAAAGCGTTAAATAACGATGGTCAAAAAGCAGCTATTGCTGGTGCCATTGCTGGTGCAAAACACGTACACATTTTAGCAGAAGCTTATGGCGTTCCTGTAATTTTACATACCGACCATTGTGCTAAAAAACTATTGCCTTGGGTTGACGGCATGCTTGATGCTAGTGAAAAACATTTTGCTGAAACTGGGAAACCACTTTTCAGTTCACATATGATTGACCTTTCGGAAGAACCAATTGAAGAAAACATCGAAATATGTAAAAAATATTTAGCGCGCATGAGCAAAATGGGCATGACTCTAGAAATTGAACTAGGTGTTACCGGTGGTGAAGAAGATGGTGTTGACAATAGCGATGTAGATGATTCAAAATTATACACACAACCAGAAGAAGTAGCCTATGCTTATGAAGAATTGAGCAAAGTAAGCAGCCAATTTACAATCGCAGCAGCTTTTGGAAACGTACACGGTGTTTACAAACCAGGAAATGTAAAATTAACACCTAAAATATTAAAAAATTCACAAGAATACGTTTCAAAAAAATATGGCGTAGAACATAATCACATCGATTTTGTATTCCATGGTGGTTCAGGTTCAACAGTTGAAGAAATTCGTGAAGGCATCAGCTACGGTGTTATCAAAATGAACATTGATACCGATATGCAATATGCGTTTATGAGCGGTATCCGCGATTATATGCACAGCAAAAAAGATTTCTTACAAGGTCAAATAGGAAATCCAGAAGGTCCAGATTCGCCAAACAAAAAATACTACGATCCACGTGTTTGGTTGCGTGCGGGTGAAGTTACTTTTGTTGAACGTTTGAAAAAAGCATTTGAAGATTTAAACAACGTAAACACGTTATAAATTCATTTCAGTAAGAATAATCAATTATAAAAAATCCTGTTAATCGCAGGATTTTTTAGTTATACTACTGTAAATGAATGAAGTACTATTTATCATAAAAGATTTTCAGCAATAAAAAGCTAAGTACGTTACTTCTAAATTAAAAAAAGGTTTAATTTTGTTTTAGGCTTTCAAAAATTGCTTGCTATAAAAACCAATTTAGCAAGCCTTAAAATGTCGAAAACTTTAATGTTAACAACCAATTTTCAGAATTATTTAATCTGAAATCGTAAATCATAAAATCCTAACTAATTATGTCTTGGTTTAAAAGAAAAACAAAAGGAATTACTACCACCACGCAGGAGAAAAAAGATACGCCGAGAGGCTTATGGTACAAATCGCCTACCGGAAAAATTGTAGATGCAGATGAGCTTGAGAAAAATTTTTATGTTAGTCCAGAAGATGGTTATCACGTTCGTATTGGCAGTAAAGAATATTTCGAGATTCTGTTTGATGATAATAGATTTAAGGAACTAGATGCTAATTTAGAATCGAAAGATCCTTTAAAATTTGTCGATACCAAAAAATATCCAGAACGTTTAAAAGCAGCACAAGACAAAACCAAACTAAAAGATGCCATTCGTGTTGGCGTTGGCAAATCCAAAGGAAAAGATTTGGTGGTTGCTTGCATGGACTTTGCTTTTATTGGCGGTTCTATGGGAAGTGTTGTTGGCGAGAAAATAGCACGCGCTGCCAATTATTCATTAAAACATAAAGTGCCTTTAATGATTATTTCAAAATCAGGAGGTGCACGTATGATGGAATCGGCTTTATCGCTGATGCAATTAGCTAAAACATCGGTAAAATTAGCACAATTAGCTGATGCTGGTATTCCTTATATATCTTTGTGTACAGACCCAACAACAGGAGGTACAACCGCATCATTTGCTATGTTAGGTGATATTAATATTGCGGAACCAGGCGCATTAATTGGCTTTGCAGGACCACGTGTAGTAAAAGATACCACAGGAAAAGATTTACCCGAAGGTTTTCAAACTTCAGAATTTTTGCTTGAACACGGTTTTTTAGATTTTATCGTACTAAGAAAAGAACTTAAAACACGTATAAACCAATATATAGATTTAATTTCAAATAAACCTTTAAGAGCTTAAATTAACTTATATAACATTTAAACCTGTCAATTTTTAGAAAAAGTTGATAGGTTTTTTTGTGTGTTTTGATTAAATATTTATTTGAAACATTTTAAATAAACCAAAAATTCCGTACCAACATCCACTTCGCTTTTAACCTCTATTTTACCACCAAGTGCCTCCACTTGGTTTTTTGTTATAAATAGCCCGACGCCTCTTGAGTCTTTATTCTTATGAAATGTTTGGTAGAGTGAAAATATTTTGCTCCCAAAAACATTCAAATCCAAACCCAAACCATTATCCTTAACACTTAAAATAGTAAAACCATCTTCCTGTTTACAACTTAATACAATACTACTTTCTCTTTCTTCAGCTTTGTATTTAATAGCATTTGTTAGTAAATTCAGTAAAATACTATCTAAGTACGCCTCTATCCCATTTACCATACATGCTTTTTCGATGTTGTTTTCAATGGTACAATTATTGTTTTTCGCTAAAGCACGCACATTATAAATGGCATTATCAGCAAAACCATAAAGATTAAGAGGTTTTAATTCGGCTTTATCGTGTCTGTTAAATTTCGCTATTTCAGTTAAATGCGCAACGGTTTCTTGTAAATTACAAACGGCTTGCTTCAAAGCTAAAAAACTTTCGTTTTCTTTTGTTTCCTTAATTTCATCTTCTACAAAATCTGTTAAAGCCATTAAATTACCCGCATGAGTACGTAAATTATGTGTAATGATTCTAGAAAAATTTAGAAGCCGTTCATTTTGTTCCTTTATAACCGTCGCAATTACTTCCTTTTCATGCTCTTCATCTTTCTGCTCGGTAATATCTTGTACTTGGGCAATTAAGTATTTCGGTTTATTAGTGTCATTTTTCACTAATGACACCGATAATTGCGCCCAAACAATAGCTCCACTTTTTTTAAAATAGCGCTTTTGCATTTTGTAGCTTTCAATCTTCTGTTTTAATAGACTTTTAAATTTCCATAAATCAATTTCCAAATCTTCTTTATGGGTTATTTCTTGAAAACTGAGTTTTAAAAGTTCACTTTCCGTATAACCTAAAATATCACACAAACTTTTACTTACCAATAGCCATTTACCATCCAACCCAACTATGGCAATACCATGATAGGCGTGGTTGAATATTTCTGGAAGCAAATTTGAGTCGAGGGCATCTGCTATGATTCTTTCCATTAATAAAAAGTAAAAAATTGAATATGTTAATTTAATGAAAACTTTACAAAAAAAGAAGTGTTGCCTACTCACAATAAATTCTTATCTTTGCCGCTCGAAAGAAAGACTTTCGTGTACATAAAAATTATTTACAACAATATTAGAATGTATTTAGATCAAAAAGAAAAAGAAACCATCTTTACAAAACACGGTAAAGATGCAAAAGACACAGGTTCTGCAGAAGGACAAATTGCTTTATTCACTTACAGAATCAATCACTTAACTGAACACTTAAAAAAGAATCGTAAAGATTTCAATACCGAGCGTTCATTAGTAAAATTAGTAGGTAAAAGAAGAAGCTTACTAGATTACTTAACTAAGAAAGATATCTTAAGATATCGTGCCATAGTAAAAGAATTAGGATTAAGAAAATAATAAAAAGAGGCTTTTTAGCCTCTTTTTTGTTTTAAATATTACATAGTTACAATGTCATTACGAGGAGTGTAACAACGCGGTAATCTTTTTAAAAGAAACAGATTGCCACAGCAAATTAAAAAATTTGCTTCGTAATAACGTAAAATAGAAGAAGCTAGTATTAGTTTTTCATTGGTCACACAACAACTACACACAACAACACAACGACCATTGTTTAATTAGAATTAAAAAAATTATGATTCCAAAAGTTTTTAGAGAGGTTATTGACCTTGGTGATGGACGTACTATTTCCATCGAAACCGGAAAATTAGCAAAACAGGCCCATGGTTCTGTTGTTGTGCAATCAGGAAAATGCATGTTATTATGCACCGTAGTTTCCAACTACGATGCAAGCCCAGGCATTGACTTTTTACCACTTACTGTGGATTACCGCGAAAAATTCGCAGCATCAGGTCGTTATCCAGGTGGTTTCTTTAAAAGAGAAGCAAGACCAAGTGACGGCGAAGTTTTAACAATGCGTTTAGTGGATCGTGTTTTACGTCCGTTATTCCCAAAAGATTACCATGCTGAAACACAAGTTATGGTTCAGTTAATGTCTCATGATGAGGACGTTATGCCAGATGCGATGGCTGGATTAGCAGCTTCTGCGGCTATTCAATTATCGGATATTCCTTTTGAAACACCTATCTCTGAAGCAAGAGTTGGTCGTATCAATGGTGAATTCATCATCAACCCTACAAGAGCACAGTTATTAGAATCGGACATCGATATGATGATTGGTGCTTCTGCTGATTCTGTCATGATGGTTGAAGGTGAAATGAATGAGATTTCAGAAGAAGACATGGTGGAAGCTATTAAGTTTGCACACAATGCTATAAAAGTACAATGTGCAGCTCAAATAAAATTGGCTGAAGCTTTTGGTAAAAAAGTAACACGTACCTACGAACCAGAACGCGAAGATGAAGATTTAGCTAAAAAAGTAAGTGCTTTAACCTATGATAAAGTATATGCTGTAGCTAGAGCTGCTTCTGCAAAACACGAACGTAGTGCTGCATTTGATGCTATTAAAGAAGAAGTAAAAGCTACTTTTACTGAAGAAGAATTAGCTGATTTTGGAGGTATGGTTTCTAAATATTTCTATAAAGCTGAGAAAAAAGCGGTTCGCGATTTAACGTTAAATGAAGGTTTACGTTTAGATGGACGTAAAACAACAGATATCAGACCGATTTGGTGTGAAGTCGATTATTTGCCATCAACACATGGTTCGTCTATTTTTACTCGTGGGGAAACCCAAGCATTAGCAACCGTTACTTTAGGAACTTCTAGAGAAGCCAACCAAATAGATATGCCCTCTTTTGAAGGTGAAGAACGTTTCTATTTACACTATAACTTCCCTCCTTTTTCAACGGGTGAAGCGCGCCCATTAAGAGGCACGTCGCGTCGTGAAGTTGGACACGGAAACTTAGCACAACGTGCTTTAAAAGGCATGGTACCTGCTGATTGTCCTTATACAGTAAGAGTTGTTTCAGAAGTATTAGAATCAAACGGTTCGTCTTCCATGGCTACTGTTTGTGCTGGTACAATGGCATTGATGGATGCGGGTATTCAAATTAAAAAACCAGTTTCTGGTATTGCCATGGGATTAATTTCTGATGCTGAAACTGGAAAATATGCGGTATTATCTGATATTTTAGGTGATGAAGACCATTTAGGTGATATGGACTTTAAAGTAACTGGTACTGCCGATGGCATTACTGCTTGCCAAATGGACATTAAAGTAAAAGGTCTTTCTTATGAAATTTTAGTGAATGCGCTTAAACAAGCACAAGCTGGTCGTTTACATATTTTAGGAAAATTAGTTGAAACCATCGCGCAACCAAATGCCGATGTGAAAGCACATGCTCCTAAAATGATAACGCGCGTTATTCCTAATGCGTTTATTGGCGCTTTAATTGGCCCTGGCGGAAAAGTAATTCAAGAATTACAAAAAGCTACTAAAACGACTATCGTTATTAATGAAGACCCAATTACAGAAGAAGGTATTGTTGAAATTTTAGGTACTAATCAAGCTGGTATTGATGCCGTTTTAGCTAAAATTGATTCGTTAATGTTTAAACCTGAAGTTGGTGGTACTTACGAAGTAAAAGTGATAAAAATGCTTGATTTTGGTGCTGTTGTTGAATATTTAGACGCTCCAGGAAATGAAGTATTATTACACGTAAGCGAATTGGCTTGGGAACGTACTGAAAATGTTTCGGATGTTGTTAATATGGGCGACGTTTTTAACGTGAAATATTTTGGTTTAGACCCAAAAACACGCAAAGAAAAAGTATCGCGTAAAGCATTATTAGAAAAACCTGAAGGTTATGTTGCAAGACCGCCAAGAGATGATTCTAGAAGTGGTGGACGTGATGGACGCGACAACCGTGGTAGAGACAGTCGTGATAACCGTGGCTCTCGTGACAACCGTGGTCGTGATGATAGAAGACCAAGAGAAGATAGAAAAGAAGATTAATTTTTCTAAAAGTCTATAATTTAAAAAAGCCTGTTTCTTAATTTGAAATAGGCTTTTTTTATATACAATTATAAGAACAAGCTTGTTACTTGAAAAAAAATTATACTGGATGAAAAGCGTTTTAACTTATGAAATAAAAAATTATCTTTACAGGATAACAGTAACATTGAACTTACTATATCCTGACCTATTTACGAGATATGGGTAATAAAGATTACTATATAACGAGTTGGCAACAAGCTGAACAAAAATCCGAACTTCAATAAAAAAAATCGGAAACGCCACCACACAAACAGCACATTTATTTTTTTCAAACGCTCAAAGCCAACGCTCAAAAAAATAAAAGAGCTGTTTTCGCCTTTGCGCTCAAATTATCCACCACGAAATGTGAACAAAAAAACAAACAAACCTAACAAAGCAAACAAATCTTTTATAACTTGTGGGATTGAAATAAAAATGAAATGCTAAAAGAAAGAATTGACATAGAAACCATTGACGGACAGTTATTTGAAATTAAAATAATTGAGCCAGATGATTCAAAACCAGCTTCTTTCACCCATTATTTGCACAATCATAAAAACGGTGTTTCACAATTTTACAAAAAGGATGCTTTGTCTTTTGTAAAACAAATTCTAACAAAAGAATATCCAAACGAACAAATAACGCCCGAATTTGCTGAAGAGGCTTTACAGTATTTAATATTCGATTTCAAAAAATCAGTTCCTTTTCCAGCACCTGAAAATCCAAAATTCAAATTTATTGACCTGTTTGCAGGAATTGGTGGATTCCGTTTAGCATTTCAAAATCTTGAGGGAAAATGTGTTTTTACGAGTGAATGGGACAAATATTCCAAACAAACCTACAAAGCTAATTTTGGCGAAATTCCTTTCGGCGACATAACTAAATCCGAAACAAAAAATTATATTCCCGACAACTTTGATGTATTATGTGCAGGTTTTCCTTGTCAAGCATTTTCAATTGCGGGAAGACGAGGCGGATTTGAAGACACGAGAGGAACATTGTTTTTTGACGTTGCAGAAATTATAAAAAAGAAACAACCAAAAGCCATTTTCCTTGAAAATGTAAAGGGTTTAAGAAACCACGATAAAGGAAAAACTTTGGCAACAATATTAAACGTTCTTCGAGAAGATTTAAACTATTACGTTCCTGAACCACAAATTCTAAATGCAAAAGGGTTTGGTGTTCCGCAAAATCGTGAACGGATTTTCATTGTAGGTTTCCGTAAGGATTTAGGAATAACAGATTTTCAGTATCCAGAACCAACCAATGAAAACGCAGTTTTAGACGATATTTTGGAACAAGAAGAAGTTTCTGTAAAATATTATTTGTCGACAACTTACGTTCAAACTTTAAAAAATCACAGAGCAAGGCACGAAAGCAAAGGAAATGGATTTGGCTATGAAATTATTCCAAATGATGGAACTGCAAACGCAGTTGTTTGCGGAGGAATGGGCAGAGAACGGAATTTAGTTTACGATGATAGACTAACAAATTTCAAACCAATTACGAATATCACAGGAAAAGTAAACAGAGAAGGAATTAGAAAAATGACACCACGAGAATGGGCAAGACTTCAAGGCTTTCCGGATGACTTCAAAATTGTGGTTTCAGACGCACAAGCATATAAACAATTCGGAAATTCAGTTGCAGTTCCCGCAATTCAAGCGACAGCGGAAAACATAATTAAAAAACTGCAAAATATATAATGGGTTTATTACAAGATTTAGACATCGTAAAAGGCAATGACACTCTTGCTGGAGGAATTTTTGAACAATTATTTCCTTCGTTTATGGATATTACTTACCAAACACCAAGTGAATACATATCTATCTATTGGAATGCTTATTTAGCAAATAGAGATATACTTTTGGATAACGAACAACAAAAGCGAGGAGTAAATGGTAAAATATTTGAAATTATCATTGCCACATTATTAATCCGAGAAAAAATATACCCAATCTATATGAATGCAAAAGTTGCATTTGTTCCTAATATAAACTATGATTTACTTCTCTATTCAACCGATAGAGGTCCAATTTGTTTAAGCGCTAAAACCTCATTCAGAGAAAGATACAAACAAGCTGATTTAGAAGCTATCGCAATGAAATATGTTCATAGAAGGTCAAAATGTTTTTTGATAACATTATCTGAAAGTGATGCGAATATGGTCAATGCCAAACAGAAAATTGGAGATGTAATTGGTTTGGATAGTGCAGTCTGTGCAACCCACGCCGATTTTGACAATGTAATTGCAGAAATAAAAGAATTAAATTTGGTTGAAACACCTAAAATTAAAGTAATAACTACAAAACAAGTAGTTACTGAAGATAAGATTAGAGCTATTTTCCCCAACGCTTAAAGCCATACACATTTGCAATTCGCTCAAGCCAACACACCATCAAAAATTGCAAAAGAGTATGTCTTGCCAACGCTCAATCCGAACTGACAAGAAAACTTCGGAATTGAAAAGCAGAACGGAATAAAGCCAGTTGCCAACATGCGTATATAACAAATAAATCAACCAATTTAATAATTAAAAAAGTCGTAAAATGAATACTTTTTATTTTATAGGTGTTAGTATAATTTTCATAATGTTATTTTATTTTTTTCGTAAAAAAAATAACACCAAACAAGAGGTAATTCCACCTAAAATAGAGACGAAAAATAAGTGGCTCTATCCCACAGATAATTTTGGAAAATTAGAAAAAGGTGTAGTAAATGATTTAGGAACTGGTAAAAAAGAAACCTTATTTCACAAAATACATTCAGAAAGTAATACGGAATGAATTAAAATAACTGCAACCAAAAGTTTTCTAATTAAAAAGCGAGATTATCCATACCACTTAAATCCCAATTGCTTAAAGCCGAACCAATAATTGCCAGAGTTCCCAACAAAATAGTTACAGGCAAAGCAATAGTTAAAACTGTTGACATCGTTTCATTTTCTAATTTTACAGATTTTATATTGTTCTTATCTAAAGGCATGTTCACAAGTTCTTTTTTTACCTTTTTAACCCCATAAAATTGATTGTTTTCCATTTTAATACCTCTAAATTTTAAAGTTTCATCCCAATTTGTTTGGATTTTTACTCGCTTAAATTCTTGTGAAGCTTGCTCCAAAGTAACTGAATTAGAATGGTAAACTTTACAACTTTGAAAGAACACCAATAGTGCTAAAGTTAGAGCAATAAATCTGATTTGTTTTTTTAATGTTTTCATGATTTCACGTTTTAGTTAGTACTGAATTTTATTTGTTTGAAATTAGAATTACTTTAATATTTGCTTTTCAATTGTTTCTTTAAAAACTTGCCAATTTTTCAAATCACCATTAATAGTGTACGTTTCCGTTTTTTTAAAAGCCATTGTAATACCTCCAATTCCGGCACCACTTACAGCACCAACAGCTCCAAAAAGAAGTGCTCCTTCCCCTTTAGAAAAACCAAAAACCCATGAATCTGGATTAGAAACTGCTAATCCAAAACCTGCTCCTAAAAAAGCGCCAATGGCAGCACCTTTTGTAACATTATTTCCTTTTGATTTCTTTGCTTTTATCACACCAATATTCTGAACATTCAATTCTACATTTTTAGCGCTTTTCTTAATCACTAAAACAGTATCATTAACAGAAACAACTTTACCGCTTTTTATTAATTTTCCATCTAAATTATAAACCTGAACAAAGATTTTATTTTGTGCTACCACTATTTGAGCACACAATACTAAAAGAACTATCATTTTTTTCATAATTTCCGAAGTGTTAGCTGTTTATAAAACAAAACTAATTTGGAAATTTCACAAACAGCATGAATAAATGTCTGAAAAATTCAATTTTTTTTCTTAAATTTCACAAAATCTACCAATTTCCTGCTTGCTAATTCTCAAAAAATGCAAGACCGTTTTATTCAGTATTTAAAAGAAAAAGCGCAAAATAACAGCTCATTTGTTGAGGATGTTGCAAGTGTTTTAGACATTGGTTACGATGCTGCTTACCGACGCATCAATTTAAAAACAAGCTTATCACTTGAAGAAAGTGTAAAACTTGCAAAGCACTACAAAATATCGCTGAACAATTTATTTGAAGTAGGCAATCAAAACTCCATTCTTACTGAATTATCTCCACCAATACACAATAAAGAAGGCTTGGATATGTGGCTAAACCAATCCTATAACAGTGTATATCCTTTAACAAAATTAAAAAGTGCTTCCATAATTTATTCAGCTAAAGATATTCCGCTGTTTCACACTTTAAAAGACTCCTATTTATCGCGTTACAAAATTTATGTATGGTTAAAAGATGTCGATTCTGAAATGACAACAAAAAAAGTAACCTTTGATAGTTTTATAAAAAACATTCCGCCATCATTACTTGAAAGTGCTTTTAAATTAGGTGAAGTTTACAAGGATATAAATATTACAGAAATTTGGAACAACACCACTATTAATGGCACATTACAACAAGTATTGTATTATTTTGAAGCCGGTGCGCTATCAAAAGAATTAGCATTATTAATTTGTAACGACATTGAAGATGTTATCCGCCTTATTGAAAAACAAGCTATTCAGCAATGCTTATTTGGTTCTAAAAACAAAGCTATTTACAATTTATATATTAATGATATTCACACAATGAGCAATACCATTATGGTAAAAACGCCCTATCAGAAAGTGTTTTTCACACCTTTTACGGTAATAAGCTATTTTAAAATAGAGCATCAACCAACTTGCGAACTTATGTATGAGTTTTTTGAAAAACAAATGAGTATTTCTAAATTATTGGTGAATGCAGGCGAAAAAGATAGATCGCTGTTTTTTAACAGAATGCATTTAAAAATCAATAGGTTACGAGACCGTATTATAATTGACAATGATGCTTTTGATTTTGAATAGTAAAATTTAAACGCAAACATTCAGTGTTCAATGCTACTATTTTGCATCCTTTCAAACTACAAAATTCAATTAAAACGTGACATTTTTAAGTTTTCAGTGTCTTAAAAAAACATTCATAAGAAATAAATCATACTATTTTGTAACATTTTTTATTATTCAAACGTATAACCACTGAACAACAATAGTCATTTTAAAACTTACAGGAGACCCTTTAGATGAGACAACTTAAAATTACGAAACAGGTTACCAATAGAGAAACCGCATCGTTAGACAAATATCTACAAGAAATTGGAAAAGTTGACTTAATTACCGCAGACGAAGAAGTAGAATTAGCACAACGCATAAAAGCTGGCGACCAAGCTGCTTTGGAAAAGTTGACAAAAGCTAATTTACGTTTCGTAGTATCGGTAGCTAAGCAATACCAAAATCAAGGCTTAACATTGCCCGATTTAATTAATGAAGGTAATTTAGGTTTAATTAAAGCCGCACAACGTTTTGATGAAACCCGTGGTTTTAAATTTATATCGTACGCTGTTTGGTGGATTCGTCAATCCATTCTTCAAGCGTTGGCTGAACAATCGCGTATTGTACGTTTACCGTTGAACAAAATTGGTTCTATCAACAAAATCAATAAAACTTTTGCCTTTTTAGAGCAAAGCCATGAGCGTCCGCCTTCTGCTGAAGAAATTGCAAAAGAATTGGACATGACTATTAACGACGTTAAGGAATCCATGAAAAATTCTGGACGCCACGTAAGTATGGATGCGCCTTTGGTTGAAGGTGAAGATTCAAATTTATACGACGTTTTAAACAGTGGCGAATCGCCAAATCCAGACAGAGAATTGTTGCACGAATCGTTACGTACGGAAATTGAGCGTGCTTTAGAAACCTTAACACCTCGTGAAGCAGACGTAATCCGTTTATACTTTGGTTTAGGAAACCAACACCCAATGACTTTAGAAGAAATTGGTGAAACCTTCGATTTAACACGTGAGCGTGTACGTCAAATAAAAGAAAAAGCGATTAGACGATTGAAACACACTTCTAGAAGTAAAATATTAAAAACATATTTAGGTTAGTAAACTTTTTACGACTAAATTATAGTAACAAACAGTTACAACATAACTGTTCGTTTTTTGATTGATGAAAGAACCCTCGGCTGATTACCGAGGGTTTACTTTTTTGTTAAAAAAACCTTAACAAACGCACCAAAATCTAGCTTCTTATATTTTTTTCATAACTTAGTAAGCGTTGAATAAACACAAATTAACCCTAAATGCTTAAAACTATTTGCTATATAAGTGATTCTATGAACAATGAATCTCTTAAAAACCTTGAAGATTTATATTTAAAAGCCAGAACCAATAATTCAAAAAACAATATTACTGGTATATTAATCTATTTAGACAGAAATTTTTTACAAGTTCTGGAAGGAGAAGAAGAAATTGTTGATGACACCTTTAAAAAGATTAGTACCGATAGTCGCCATAAAAACATTTTCAATATTATTGATACCACCATCGAACAACGTATTTTTGAAGATTATAATTTTGGCTTCACAACCATCAACGATAAAAAAGAGTTAACTAATCTGGTTGAGTATTTAAATTGGTTGAAAAATGCCGATTGTAATTGTGCTACAAAAGTGATAAAAATGGTAGAAAATTTTATTACTAAGAACGAGCAATCCTAAACCAAAACCATTATTTTTGCACAAAATCAATTCTTAAAAAATGAGTTCTAAACTAATTGCGCCTTCATTACTTGCAGCAGATTTCGCCAATTTACAACGCGATATAGAAATGGTTAACCAAAGTGAGGCAGATTGGTTTCATATAGACATCATGGATGGCGTTTTTGTACCTAACATTTCCTTTGGAATGCCCGTACTGCAAGCCATTACAAAACACACAAAAAAGACTATTGACGTGCATTTGATGATTGTAGAACCGGACAGATACATCAAAACATTTGCCGATTTAGGAAGTAACATTTTAACAGTTCACTACGAAGCCTGCACGCATTTGCACCGCACACTTCAAGCTATAAAAGCTGAAGGCATGAAAGCGGGCGTTTCTTTAAACCCTCATACCAACGTAAATCTTTTAGAAGACACCATTAATGATATTGATTTGGTGCTTATTATGAGTGTAAACCCTGGTTTTGGTGGTCAAAGTTTTATTGAAAACACGTATAGTAAAGTGGCACAACTAAAAGAATTGATAACTCGTAAAGGCGCTTCAACCCTCATTGAAATTGATGGTGGCGTAACTACTGAAAACGCAAAAGCACTAACAAATGCTGGTGCAGATGTTTTGGTTGCTGGCAGTTTTGTTTTTAAAAGCAACAATCCACTTGAAACCATCAAGGAACTAAAAGCGGTTGCCAACTCTTAATATTGCCTTATAAAATACTTTAGTAAATCGGTAGTGGTTACAATACCTATCAAAATACCATCATCTACTATTGGTAAGGCATGAAATTCTCGTTTTGCTATAATTTCAGCAGCTTCTTTAATGGTAGTTTTACTAGAAATACTGGTTACATCTTTGGTCATAACCTGCTCAATAGTAAACATGTTGTAAACTATGGAATCTACACCTTGCTCATCATCGGTAACATCCGACAAACTTATCCGTAGCAAATCAGAATAACTTAACATACCAATTACGCTTTCTGCACTTACCACTGGAATGTGTCTTATTTTATGCCTTTTGAAAAGTTTTTCAGCATATTCCAAATCATCCGATCTGGTTAGCGCAATAATATGTTTGGTCATTATGGCTGAAATGGGCGTTACTTCTCTCATGATAATCTTTTAATTTTTAATAAAATCAAACGGCTATTTATTGATAAATGTCTTTAAATTCAAAATATTTTTGAACTTAAAACTGTTGCAACAAATATTTAATGAGGTCGGTAGTAGTTATAATACCAACTAACTTGTTATTATCTACCACTGGCAATGCGTGAAATTCTTTTGACGCCAAAATTTCCGCCACTTCTTTTATTGAATTTGAGGACGATACGGTTATGATGTTTTGCTTCATTACCTGTTTTATAGTAAACATATTGTAAACCATGGCATCGGCATCAACATCAACATTATCTGTTACATCAGCAAAACTAAGTCGAAGTAAGTCGGTATAACTTAACATACCCACAACAACATCACCAGTAACCACGGGAATATGCCGTATATGATGTTTTTTGAAAAGGCGTTCGGCTCTCTCTAAGCTATCGTGTTTTTTTAATGTAATAACTGGCGCAGTCATTATCATTGAGATGGGTGCTTTTCGTATCATGGCATATTAGTTTTAATCTTAGCTTCACTAAAATTACAAAACTGAAAGTCCAAAAAGCATGATAAAAGTCATGGTGTAATTTAATAACCCGCCACGTTAAAGTTTAGCATCTGCTTTATTTTTGAATAAACTTCGGGAAACTGAATTTTAAAATCTTTGGGCGTTTCAATAAAACTTTCGATGGCTACTGCCAGAAACTCAAACTGGTTGGTAAAGGCATATTTCCTAAAATAATCGGATGCCATTAAGCTGTTTCTAAGCACTTCATTCATGGCAAGCAAATCGGACAATTCTTTAAATGAATCACTGAAAATAGTAGCGCTTACATCGCGTTCCTTCATGCTGTTGATATGAATAGCATGTGTAAATTCATGTATTCCCAAATTGATATTGTCTTTTTCATTGGTAAAACCTTTTTTAAAATCTTCCCATGAAATAACCAAAGTCGCTAATTTAGGGTTGAATTCACCTTTATGATAATTTTTATTTGTGCTAGAATAAAATGCTTTTGGATAAATAATGATTTTAGAAATTAGCCCAATATAAAAATCGCGGAAACCAAACGTAAGCATCACAGCAGTAGCCGCAACCAAAACCTTAATTTCTTCATCAATTATAACGCCATCCCTACCAATAAAATCCTTATCGCTAATGAAAGATGCTACGCGATGCTCAAAATATAACTTCTCTTTATTTTCTAGTTTTTTGTAAAATGAAAATTGTGTTTGTAAAATGACTTTTTGTTTTTCGTTTAAATGCTTTAAGGTGAAGTAAAAATGATTGTATAGTGGTTTTTTATATTTTAAAACAAAGCCCATTTCTATCATTTTAAAAGCATAAACCAGCACAATATATACTAGAATAGCGAAAAACAGTCCTAATACTATTTTGCTTCCTAAATCAAAATCCGTTGTTAGCAATGTGGTTCGCATAAAATAAAAACATTGATTTTAAAATTAATAACCATAAACATACTCAAAAAGCACATACAAAACATAATTTTTCTACTTAATGTTCTTCATACTAAAAAAGACAAAATAACTACTAATGAACAAAATATAATTTGGACAAAAAAAATGTATATTTGATTTAACTTTTTTCAAGACCAGCATGAACGAACATATAGAAGTTACTATTTACGATATTGCAGAAAAATTAAATCTAGCAACTTCAACTATTTCGAGGGCCTTAAAAGACCATCATAGCATTAGTAAAAAAACCATTGAAAAGGTAAAAAAAACAGCCAAGGAAATGGGCTATCGCCCCAATAATTTAGCGGCGAGTTTACGAAGTAAAAAAACCAAAACTATTGGTGTTTTATTGCCAACCATTACACAACCTTTCTTGTCATCATTAATTAGTGGCATTGAAATTGCCGCCCAAAAAGCGGGCTACAATGTTATCATCATGCAATCGCACGATTCCTATGAAGAAGAAGTGAACCTAACCCAATCTTTGTACAACAATAGGGTAAGCGGCGTTATTTGTTCATTGGCAATGCAAACTCAAGATACAGAACATTTTCAAAAATTTATGGATAATAACACGCCTCTTGTTTTTGTTGATAGGGTTCCAAAACATTTTAACACCTTTCGGGTGGTTATTGATAATTATGCCGCTGGTTACAAAGCCACAAAACATCTTATCGCACAAGGTTGCAAGCGTATTGCTCATTACACAGCTGGCTCGGAATTTAGCATTTATTATGAACGAAAAAAAGGGTATTTAGATGCTTTAAAAGAAGCCAATCTACCTATTGAAGACGACCTTATTATTAAACTTAAAGGAGTTACTTACGAAGAAGCTGAAAAAGCTACTAACACATTACTTGATTTAAAAAACCCTCCCGATGGTATCTTTGCCCCAGGAGACATTTTAGGCGTTAGTGCTATTCAATGCGCTAAAAAAAGAGGCCTTAAAGTACCTGAAGATTTGGCGATAATTGGTTTTAATAACGACCCGATTTCAAATATTATAGACCCCAATTTATCAACCATTACGCATCCTGCGGAAAAAATGGGGCAAGCTTCCGCAGAAATTATTTTAAAACATTTAAAGCATCCTAGAAAAGAGGAAGACGCTAAAGAAATCACCTTTCTAAATACTGAAGTTTTAATTAGAGAATCTTCTCAAAGAAACTAACTATTTTTTCTTTTTTACTTCAAAAGGTGATGCTGGCAAGCCTTCATTAGTAAATAAATTCGCATCATCAGGATTATTGTCCCAAGCATACCTAACCATTATTGGATTGCTAATAGTTTTATCCGACACGATTATTTTATTACCTACTAATTCCGCTTTTGCCCAAACAAAATGTTTACCATCATTTGATATGGAAAACCTTTTTAATTCATCGCCGTTTTTAATTTTTAATCCGCTGCCGGTATTTTCAAATGAAATAATAACGCTATCATCTTTAAATTTTGTTTTATGTGGTGTTGGACTTTCTGCATAAATACTTTTTTCACCATAAGCTAATTTTGTAGCCAATAATGCCAATCGTTTACCAACATCTTCTTTGTTTAATGGATGAATGTCGTTCCATTCGCCCAAATCAATTGTAACCGCCATGCCTGTTTTTGAAACACTAAGCGTTTCTAATTGTGCTTGCCTTAAAGCTGCCCAATTGCTTTCTCTAGGCTGAGGATACGTTTCCATAAAATTGGTTAATTGCACATACAAAAAAGGAAAATCACCTTGTTGCCACTGATTTCTCCAATCATTAATAAGTGCCGGAAATGTTTGATTATAATTGGTAGGATTACCTGTATTGGATTCTCCTTGATACCATAACACGCCTTTAATTTTTAAATTTAATAATGGCGCAATCATGGCATTATACAAACCTTCGGGTTTCCATCTAATAAAAGTGGGACCTTCTAAAGGCTGTATCGTGGTTCCTAATTTGTATTTCCATGTGCCTTTTAAATCAATGGTATCGTTTTCAACAGCTAAAAAATAGGGTTTATCAGAAACAAATCCGCCATTGCCAATGTTATTAATAATCCGCACCATAATTGTGTTTTTGCCTTCTTTTAAAATAGTTGGTTTCACATCGTATCTGCGTGGTGGATATTGGTAGCCAGTTGTACCCACAAATTCGTCATTAACATACACAAAATCCTGATCTACAATACGTCCTAAAAATAATTTTGCAGGTTTGCCAACCATCTCTTTTGGCACATTTACATCTTTACTAAACCAAACGGAGCCATTTACTTTTCCAAGACTAGAATCTGCCCAGAAACTAGGAATATCCATCTTATCCCAATCGCTAAAATCAATACCCGATGATAAATCCCAATGATTGTAAAGTCCTTTATCTTTTGAATCTAAAAGGGCATACCAATCATCACTGCGTTTTTTATCACTGGTTTCAATCTGTTTAATTAATTCGTCATTTTTATACTTTTGTGCTTCTGCGTAAGCTTCTGGAAAATCTTTAAGTGCTTCATCACTCATCCAAGATTCTACAGGCGAACCACCCAAAGCACTATTTATTAAGCCAATGGGAACATGTTGTTTTTCATAAATATCCTTAGCAAAAAAATAGGCTACTGCTGAAAAACTTAATACGTTTTCAGGTGTTGCGGATACCCAATTTCCTGAATCAAAATCGGTTTCTTCTTGTTTGAAATTGTATTTATCAGGCACTAAAAACTGACGAATATTGCTGTTTTCAGAGTTTTTAATAATGTCACCATACTTTTCCTTAATCCGTTCCATAGGCAATTCCATGTTTGATTGCCCGGAACAAACCCAAACATCGCCAAACAATACATCTTGAACTTTCACTTCATTAGTTCCTTTAAAAAACATTGTGAATGGACCGCCTGCTTTTTGTGCAGGCAACATAATATGCCAATTTCCGTCTTCATCAGCTTCAGTTGTATATGTTTTTGTATTGAAAAGCAATGATATTTTTTCGTTGGCTGAAGCCCAACCCCAAATTTTCACTTTCTCATTTCGTTGTAAAATAACGCCGTCGCTTATTAATTTTGGAAGCTTTATTTGTGCTATTATGGAATTGAACGACACGAAGCTTACTAGCGTAATTATGATTTTAAGTTTATTCATTTTAATAAAAATTAGTTTAAAGTTATTATAATTTCAGAAAGTTTGGATACTTTATATTCAGTTTAAGCAAAACACAAAACCTGACAATTAGCAGAGAATGGGTTACGCCTCTTTTCATAGTAATTAATACTTTTAATTAGGTTGAAATTTATATGAATTACGTAAAAGTATTTAAAAATTTTTATTTTCAATTGTATTGTATTAATTTTACGCAACCGATTGCAATTTAAAATATTTTTTCTATCTTCACAACAAATTAGTGTAGAGATTAAGAAATATCTATTTAAAGGATTAGAATTATTAGAATTTATAAATTACAGTTGATATTATTAATAAAGAGGATTATGTTGAAAAGGAAGATTTGGTTATTACTATTAGTGTTTTTTGTTTGCTTCAAAAGCTTTGCAAATGATGGATATAAATTATGGCTGCAATATGATTTAATTAAAAATGAATCTTTGAGAAAAGCGTATCAATCACATCTTAAAGGTTTGATGCCTTTAGGCGATTCTGAAACAATTAAAGTTGCATTTAAAGAATTAGAACTTGGACTTAACGGCATGTTAGGCATAGCATTTTCATCCAAAACAAATGAAAACATGCTAATTTTTGGTGCAAAAGATAATTTAGAACAAAATGTTGCAATTCAATTAAATAATGAATTCAATCAGATAAACGACGAAGGTTTCATTATCAAATCAATTTCTTTAAATGGAAAAAAGCAAATTGTTATTACTGGAAAAACGGATGTTGGTGTATTATATGGTGTTTACAACTTTTTAAGATTACTTCAAACCAACACATCGATTGAAAAGTTAAACGTTGTTGATGCGCCAAAAATCAAAATACGCAGTTTAAACCATTGGGATAATTTAGATAGAACTGTTGAACGCGGTTATGCCGGTTTTTCAATTTGGGATTGGCACCGCTTACCAGATTATATTGATACACGTTATGTAGATTATGCACGTGCCAATGCTTCCATAGGTATTAATGCAACGGTTTTAACCAACGTAAACGCGAATGCCCTTATTTTAACGCCACACTATTTAGAGAAAGTGAAAGCTTTAGCCAACGTATTCAGGCCCTACGGCATCAAAGTTTATTTAACAGCGCGCTTTTCGGCTCCTATTGAAATTGGTGGTTTAACTACTGCCGATCCGTATGATGCAGACGTTATTAAATGGTGGAACGATAAAACAAAAGAAATTTATGATAGCATTCCCGATTTTGGTGGATTTTTAGTAAAAGCCAATTCGGAAGGACAACCAGGACCCCAAAACTACGGTAAAAACCATGTAGATGGTGCCAATATGTTGGCAACTGCGGTGGAACCTTTTGGTGGTATCGTTATGTGGCGTGCCTTTGTATATTCGGAACACGATGTAACCGACCGGGCAAAACAAGCCTATTCTGAGTTTGTTCCTTACGATGGCCAATTTAAAGATAATGTACTAGTTCAAGTAAAAAATGGTGCCATTGATTTTCAACCACGTGAACCTTTTCATCCCATGTTTGGCGTCATGCAAAAAACACCATTGATGATGGAATTTCAAATTACACAAGAATATTTAGGATTTAGTACACACTCTATTTTTCTTCCAAAATTGTTTGAAGAAGTTTTAAAATCGGATACCTACAGAAAAGGGAAAGGTTCTTTAGTTGCAAATGACATTGATGGGTCACTTGATAATAAAACCCTAACAGGAATGGCAGGTGTAAGCAATATTGGTAACGACATAAACTGGACAGGCAACGTTATGCTACAAGCTAATTGGTATGGTTTTGGGCGGCTCGCTTGGGATCCGTATTTAAGTGCAGAAACTATTGCGGATGACTGGTTAAGAATGACATTTTCCAATGATGAAAGCTTCGTTAAACCCATGAAACAAATGATGCTAGCTTCCCGTGAAGCGGTTGTAAATTATATGACACCTTTAGGTTTGCATCACATTATGGATACAGGGCATCATTATGGTCCAGGACCATGGGTTTCAAATCTTTCACGGCCTGAATGGAACCCCGTTTATTACCATAAAGCTGATAAAAATGGAATTGGGTTTGATAGAACTAACACTGGCAGTCATGCCACCGAACAGTATGCACCAGAAGTTGCTAATAGGTTTAATAACATTGAAACCTGCCCGGAAGAAGACTTATTATGGTTTCATCATGTGCCATGGGATTATAAATTGAAAAACGGCAACACGCTTTGGGATGGGATGGCTTTAAAATACCAAGAAGGTGTTGATCAAGTTGAAACCATGATTAATATATGGAATACCATGGAACCCTATGTAGATGCAGAGCGTTTTAATGATATAAAAATGTTGTTGCACATTCAATATAAAGAAGCCAAATGGTGGCGCGATGCTTGTTTGCTTTATTTCCAACAGTTTTCTGGCAAACCATTACCCAATGGCGTTGAAAAACCAACCAAAACATTAGCATATTTTGAATCCTTAAAATTCCCGTTTGCACCGGGAAATTAAAACGTAATAATAAAAATGAAAAATAAAATAGCCATAGTAACTGGTGGTAATTCTGGTTTAGGATTTGCAACTGCAAAAAAGTTATGTGATACTGGGATAAAAACTTTTATCATAGGAAGAAACAAAGAAAAAACGGAGGCAGCATGTGCCGAAATAGGAACAAATGCCATTCCTGTTATTTTCGACCTAAATAATTTAGCTGGCATTCCTGCAATAATTTCAGAAATAGCCAAAAATGGCAACATAGATATTTTAGTAAATAACGCTGGTATCAATGCGAAAAAAGAGTTTATTGATGTTTCCGACGAAGATTTTGAAGCTATTATTCACACCAACATAAAAAGTGTATTTTCTGTAAGTCGCGAAGTCGTTAAAATCATGAAAAACCATGGTGGCGGTACGATTGTTAACATCAGCTCCATGGCATCACAATACGGCATACCAAAAGTTATTGCTTACACCGCCAGTAAAGGTGCAATTGAGGCAATGACGCGCGCCATGGCGGTAGAATTGGCAGCATATAACATCCGCGTAAATTGTGTAGCACCAGGTTTTATAAAAACCAAAATGTCGGCCAAAGCCTTAGATAGTGATCC
>Ga0138256_10001985_pt1 | contig 22044 bp, 18 predicted proteins | sample KNB2016incub_MG_FD_105486 | JGI IMG/M metagenome (GOLD analysis project Ga0138256, IMG submission 105486) | Active sludge microbial communities from wastewater in Klosterneuburg, Austria - KNB2014incub_MG | ecosystem: Engineered > WWTP > Activated sludge > Unclassified | place: Austria... | reverse complement strand
GGCGACGACACCATCAGCACCTTCCGCTTCCACCCGAACTACAAGGTGGATCTGATCCTGCACCGCAACCTGCTCTCGCGCGTGCAGGGCACGTATTACTTCCGGCCCAGCGTCGAATACGACTTCATCCGCGAGGCCAGCGGGCAGCGCTTCGGTGGCGGCTTCGCCGGCATCTGGAGCCGCGCCAGCGAGTTCGTCCAGACCCCGGGTCACAAGCGCGACCTGGGCATCGAGCTCGATCTGTCGCTCTACTACCAGTCGAAGGACGGGTCGCTGAACGACAACCACGACAAGCCCGGCGGCTTCTTCACCATGCTGCAGTGGGGCGTGCTCTTCCCGATGGGCGGCCTAGGCTACCAAGAGGAGTTCGAGGCCCCACTCATGGAGCAGACGGTCGGCGCCGGGGCATCGGAAACCAGCACCGCGCAGATCCTCCGCTGGTACCTGGGCGTGCTGTTCTGACGGCGCCGCCGGCCGAGTTAACTCTTCGTTAAGCAGACGATTTCCGGCTTGGGCCGAGCGGCGGGCGTGGTAGTCGACCCCGCATGCCAGTCCGTACGACTACTGCACAGCCAGCTGCCGGGCACCCCGTCCGTGTGTCGGTCTTCAGCGATGATCCAGTCGGTCTGGACGTCGAACTGGCCCTGTCCGGGTTCGAGGCCATTGAGTGGCCGGCTCTCGGCGTGCCGGACGCGGATGTCGTTGTCGTCTGCGTCCAGGCCCGTCTCGCCGGGTCCGTCCCGGGTACAGTCAGGAGCATACGGGAATCGGGGTTTTCGGGGGGCGTGTGCGTGCTTGCTCCGGCGTTGAGTGACGAGGCAATCGCCGAGCTGATGGAGGACGGCGCCGAAGCCTGCGTGGGGAGGGCGGCGATGCTGCCCGCGCACGTGAGCGCCTTGGCGCGCCTGGTCCGCGCTCGGGGAACTGGAAGCGGGAGTGCCGAAGGGACCTCGTTCGAGCTTCACCCCAACGACAGGACCGTCTGCGTAGGAGGCGACACTTTCGGCCTGAGCGACACGGCCTTCCGAATTCTCGCTCACTTGGCCAACCAGGACGGGCGATGGGTACGAACGGCGAGCCTCGCCTCGACGATCCTCCACAGAAGTGACCCGGCGGCGATGGATCTCATTCGCGTGCACGTTCACGAACTCAGGCGCGCGCTCCGGCAGCACGCAAACATCGTCCAGAGCGAGCGATGCCTCGGCTACAGGATTTGCCTTGATCGGCGTGGACGGTCCGGCACTCGACGACGAGTCGTTGGGCCTTAGCGCCGCTATCTCGATTGAACCAAGCAAGCGCTACCCGGGGTGCCGGACGATGCGACCGCTTCGGCAACGCCCGACGGCGCCCACCATGACCAAGTAGGACCCACCGCGATGCGCGCGGTGACCTTGGCCGTCGAGGCCGCACAGTGTTGTGCTCACGCGCCCACCCCGACTTTCGACGGGGTTTTCCGGGGCTCTCTTCAGCGCTGGTCCTCGTAGGCGTGCATCACGTCGGTTCTCAGCTGGTCGGCCTGGGTCTGTGCAAGGGGCTGGCCGCTGCTCGCCGGCAGCCCCAGCTGGGAAATCGCCCGGGCGTTGTCGGCCAGGCGCTGCTGCGCCTCCCAGCCGGCGCTCTCGGGCAGGTCCAGCGCCGTGCGAAACGCCTCGCCCAGATCGATGGCCGATCCGAAGCGGTGCATCGGGTCCTTGGCGAGCGCCCGCGAAAACAGCAGATCGAGCACCGGCGGCGCCTGCGGCACGTACGCGCTGAAGGCAGGCGGGGGCTCCTCGACCTGCGCCGTGCGCACCATGATCTCGTTGCGGGTCGGGGCATCGAAGGGCGTGACGCCGGTCAGCATCTCGAACAGCACGATGGCGGCGCTGTACAGATCGGTGCGCGCGTCGATCTCCTTGCCGAGCACCTGTTCGGGCGACATGTACGCCCCCGTCCCCGGCGCCATGCCGCCGGTGTTCCGCGCGTCGTCCGCCGGAAGCCGCGCGATGCCGAAGTCGGTGAGCTTCATCACGCCGTCGATTCGCACCAGCATGTTGCTGGGCTTGACGTCACGATGAATGATCCCGAGCGCGTGGATCGCAGCCAGGGCACCGAGCAACTGCGAGAAGAAGTGCCACGCGCGCATGAACGGCATGCACGGCAGGCCGCCCGGCGTCGCGCCCTTTGCTTGCCGCTCGATCAGCGCCGACAGGGGCTCGCCCTCGACCAGCTCCAGCACCAACGCCAGTTGCCCGCCCGGCTCGGTCATGGCGAAGAAGTGCACGATGTTCGGATGTGAAAGCCGGCTGAGAGCGCCGGCCTCGCCCAGGAACAGGCGGCGCGCGCGCTCCCGGCTCTTGAGCAGGGGGTGCAGCACCTTCACCGCCACCGGGTGCGGCGGCGTCCCCGCCCGGTCCCCGTCGGGGTTGTAATAGAGCCAGGCGCGGTGCACCACGCCCATGCCGCCTTCGCCGACGCGGTCGCCCACGATCACCTTGCCCCAACCCAGGTCGAGCTCGCTGCCCTCGCCAAAGCGCCGAGCGTCCTTGGCGGGCTGGGGGGCGCCGCACTCGGTGCAGAACCGAGCACTGTCCTCGAGCACGTGCTTGCATGAGGGGCAGAGCGCCACGTCGGCAGAGGATAACGCGCTCCGATTGGCGCGGCCGAAATCCCGGGGTTTATCCAGCGATCATGCCGGTTGCGAACCCATGGCGGGGTGTGCGAGCCTTGGCTTCGCTGAGGGTCGTCCCCTCGGTATCGGAGGAAGGTTCCGTTGCTCCCGCTCCCTGCTCGCTCCTACCGAGGCACGTCCCCCGGCACTCGCCGCGTCATTCGCTTCGTCGGTGCCACTGCCCTTCTCAGCCTGGTGGTCGCCGCGACGCCGGCGTTCGCCGAAAGCGCCACCGAGAAAGAGTTCTCGGTGCAGCGCTTCGACCCCGCGCCGGGGCCCCGCAATTACTTCTCCACGCGCGGCGTCCGCACCGACGGGCAGATGGCGTGGAGCGCCGGCCTGTTCGTCAACTACGCCTGGCGCCCCTTCGTGGTCCAGAGCTGCTACAGCGAGACCAACTGCGACGATCCCAACGCGTCCGGTCACGACGACGTGAGCGTCATCGAGAACATGATCACGGGTGATGCCCTCGCCTCGCTCACGCCGATCCCGCGCCTGCAGATTGGTCTCAAGGTTCCGGTGACTTGGGTCAGCGGCGACGGCCTGGGCGACGGGGGCGTGGCCTCGGACAAGGGGATCGACGCGGTCGGCATGGGCGACGCCACGCTCGAAGGCAAGTACCGGCTGCACGGCGAGATCAAGGACCCGTTCGTGGTCGGCGCCGGCGCCTTCTTCACCGGGCCGCTCGGCCGCGCCACCGCCAAGGACAAGTACATCGGCGACGCCACCCCCACCGCGGGCCTGCGCGGCATCTTCGACGGCGAGCAGGGTCCGTTTTCTTTCGGAGGCAACCTCAGCGCCGTCTACCGCGGCGAGGGCCGCGTGGGCTCCACCACGCTGGGGCCCGAGTTCCGCTACGGCGTCGCCGGCGGCTTCAAGCCCAGCCCGGTGGTTCGTCTGATCCTCGACGGGTTCGGCGCCACCAAGTTCAGCGCGAAGAACGGCACCAACACGCTCGAGGTCGACGGCGGCGTCCAGATCCTGCCGCTCGACTCGCCGTTCGTGATCACGGCCGGCGCGGGTGCCGGGCTGATCCAGGGCGTGGGCGTGCCGAAGGTGCGCGGCTTTCTGGGTGTGATGTACGTGGCCGAAGGCGGCGACCGTGACGGCGACGGCGTGAAGGACGGCGACGACAACTGCCCGACCATCGCCGGAACCGCAGCCACCAACGGCTGCCCGGCCGAGGCCCGCGACTCCGACGGCGACACCATCCCCGACGGCGTCGACAAGTGCCCGAAGCAGCCGGAAGATCCGGACCAGTTCCAGGACCAAGACGGCTGCCCCGAGGCCGACAACGACGCCGACGGCGTGGCCGACGATCAAGATCGTTGCCCCGACAAGGCCGAGACCAAGAACGGCTTCAAGGACGACGACGGCTGCCCCGACGAGCCCGACAAGGACGGCGACGGCGTCCCCGACAAGACCGACAAGTGCCCCGAAGGCCCGGAAGACACCGACGGCTTCGAAGACACCGACGGCTGCCCCGATCCCGACAACGACGGCGACGGCGTTGCGGATCAGCAGGACGAGTGCGGTGACCAGCCCGAGACCAAGAACGGCTTCCAGGACGAAGACGGCTGCCCCGACGAGGTGCCGGCCGACGACAAGAAGAAGAAAGACGACAAGAAGAAGGACAAGAAGAAGAAGTGACCCGACAGTACTTCCTGGGGGTATTGGTCGCGGCGGGGCTGGCCTCGTCCGCGTTGGGCTGCAACAAGATGGGTGGCGGGAGCCAATCCGGGGGCTCCGCCTCGCACTCGCTGGTCGGGGCGCCAGCCCCCAGCTTCGACCTTCCGGCGCACTTCGGTGACGCCAAGAAGGTGTCGCTGGCGGACGGCGCCGGCAAGGTGATGCTGGTCGACTTCTGGGCGACCTGGTGCGAGCCCTGCAAAGACTCGTTCCCGCATCACGCCCAGTTGGCCGAGAAATACGCGGGCCAGGTGGTCGTGGTCGCCATCAGCATCGACGACGATCCGGGCGGCATCGCCGATTTCGCCAAGAAGAACGGCGCCAAGTTCAACATCGGTTGGGACGAAGGCCAGGCGATCTCTGGCACGTATCAGCCGCCCACCATGCCGACCGCCTACATCATCGACAAGAACGGCATCGTTCGTTACGTGCACGCTGGATTCCGCAAGGGCGATGAAGTCGAGATCGACGCCCACGTCGCCGAGCTGCTGAAGTAGGTGAGCGCATGTAGGTCAGCGACTCATCTTGGGTCGCTGGCGACACTGCGCTAACCTGACGTTCAGCGTGCGGTTCTGGTCCGGCCTCCAGCTGCAACGATTCGCGCTCGCCACCTTGTGTGCGCTCGCGCTGTCGCTGTCGCACGTCAGTGCGATCGGCGCGCCGGTGGTGGCGCAGCTGATCGAGCGTCTCGAGAAGGGCGAAGACTTCCGCGTGCGCGTGCAAGCGGCGCTCGAGCTGGGCAAGACCAAGCACGCCGACGCGCGGTCGCCCCTCGAGAAGGGGCTCGACGACGAGAACGCCGCCGTGCGCACCGCCTGCGCCGCCGCGCTCAAGGTGCTCGGTGACAAGAAGAGCATCCCGGCGCTCGAAGCGCACAAGAAGGACAGCTCGTCGGCGGTGCGCTCTCAGATCGAAGCAACGCTGGCGTCGCTCAAGCTGGTCACCAGCAGCAGCGTCAAGTTGATCGTGAAGATCGGCAGCATGCGCACCGGCAAAGAGGTGCGCGCCAAGCTGGCCGGTGACCTCGAGAGCGCCAGCCGCGAGAAGTTCAGCGAGCTGCCCGGCGTGAAGGTCGGCGACGCGAGCGAGCAGGGCAAGAAGATGGTCATGGTGACGGGGGTCCTGCGCAGGCTGAACGAATCGCAAGAGGGCTCCGAGGTGGTGTATTCGGCCAGCGTCGAGTACGTCGTTCACCGGATGCCCGAGCAGGCGATCGCGGGCACCGTGTCGGGCTCGGCCAGCACCCGCGCCAGCAACGCCGAGGCCAAGCGCCGGGCCCCCGAGCTGCGCCGGCTGGTGCTGGCGGCTGCGGTGGCCAGCGCGGTGAAGCGCGCGCCGGAAGCGCTGGCTGCGGCCACGAAGTAGCTGGCCGATTGACGGGCTGCCCGCGCCCGGTCGATACCACGCTGCGTGGCCACCCCACCTCGCGTGCTGTTCGTATCGAAGCCGATCGCCGAGCCGTTCCACGACGGCACGAAGTGCTTCGTGCGTGACGTTGCCCAGAACCTGGGCCAGGTTCACCCGGTGGTGATGGGCGTGCGGGGCGGCGCGCCCCTGCCCGGGGTCGAGACCGCGCCGGTCTATTCCGACTCGGGCAGCTACTCGCCGGCGCTCGAAGAGAACGTGCGCGCGGCGGCCTACCTCGCGCTGTCGGCGCGGGCCGGGCTCTGGCACTTCGTGTTCGCGCCCAACCCGCGATCGAGCCAGGTGGGTCGCGCGCTCCGTACTCTCCGTCGAGCGCGCGTGGTGCAGACCATCGCCTCGCCGCCGCGCGACTTCAGCGGCGTGGGCCGACTGCTCTTCGGGGACGTGATCGTCGCGCAGAGCCGCGCCACGGCGAACAGCATCGAAGTGAACGCACCAGGGCGGCGGGTCGAGGTGATTCACCCGCCGGTCGGCCCCATTGCGTCGCGGCCCCTGCAGGCGCGCCGGGCACTGCGCGAGCGGCTGGCGCTCCGCGACGACGCCGTGGTGTTGGTCTACCCCGGCGACATCGAGCTCTCGGCGGGGGCCGAGAACGTGGCCGCGCTGGTCGAGCCCTTGGCCCGAGAGATCCCCCAGGTGGTGCTGGTGTTCGCCTACCGTGCCAAGACCGAGCGCGCTCACCAGGTGGCGCGCGCGATCGAGCAGCGGCTTCCCGAGAAGCACACGCGCTTCACCCACACGCTGCCCGACGTGCTGGCGCTGGTCGAAGAAGCCCGAGCCGTGCTCTTCCCGGTGGACGACCTGTGGGGCAAGGTCGACATCCCGATCGTGCTGCTCGAGTCGATGCGGCTCGGGGTCCCGGTTCTGGCCCTGGATCACGGCCCGCTCGCCGAGCTCGAAGGCGCGGTGCGGGTGCCTGCCGGCCCAGAGCCGTGGGTGCGTGCGACGCTCGAGCTCTTGAAGGAGCCGGGGCGGGCGGCCCGTGTGATCGAGGCCCAGCGGGCGGCCGTGGCGCAGCACCACGACGCCCGCGCGGTCGCCCGCCGCTACGAAGCGCTCTACCTCGGGCTCGTGAAGCCGGGGGGGTGAGGGCCCCGGGCGGGCTCCGACGCTCTTGCGCAAAGTAGAAAGTGGTACTATGTACTTAGCGCAAGGAGGGATTTGCCATGAGCGAAACCCACAGCGAAAAGCAGTACCGGACCCCGATTTTCAAGGCATTCCGCAAGGTGGTCGACGCCGTCGAAGACGTGGTCGACGACGTGGTGGACCGCGGCGCCGGCGCCGAGCGCGACGTGCGCCGGCTGGCGGACAACCTCTTCCGCGAGAAGGAAGAAGAGAAGAAGAAGGCTCACGCTCGCGGCGAGGCCCACGAGTGAGCGTGCCCGGCGGGAGGCAGATGGAAGCGAGCGGCGGGCAGTTGCCAGCCGCCGCCGCTCCGAGCTCCGTCGCCTCCCGCCCTGCACCTCGCCGCACCGTGGGGCGCGCGGTGCAGATCGCCCGGGCGCTGCGCCCTTGGGCCAGCGGCATCGCCCACAGCCCCGAGACCTGGGTCGACCTCTGGCTCGGCTTCGCCCGCTCGGACCCGAGCCTCGAGAGCGCCGAGCAGCTGCGCGCCGGCCTCGAACAGCTCGGGCCGGTGTTCATCAAGGCCGGTCAGCTGCTGTCGACGCGACCCGATCTCTTGCCCCGGAAGTACCTCGACGCGCTCGCCGGCCTCCAGTCCAGCGTCGCACCCATGACCGAGGCCGAGGTCACGGGGTGCCTGGCCGAGTACGCCGCAGAGCTCCGCGACGGCATCCCGTTTCGCGACTTCGACTCGGTCCCGCTCGCCGCGGCGTCCCTGGCGCAAGTCCACCGCGCAGTGCTCTTCGACGGGCGCGAGGTCGCCGTGAAGATCCAGCGGCGCGGCGTGGGCGAGGTCGTCCGGCACGACCTGCGGCTGTTGCAGATCGGCGCTCGGGCCCTGTCGCGCAGGGTGGGCGAGGTGTACGACTTGCCCGGCCTGGTCGAAGAGCTCGAGCTCACGCTTCGCGACGAGCTCAGCTTCCGCAGCGAGGCTGACGCGCTGGCGATGTTTCGCGAAAACCTCGCGCCCTTTCGCCCGCGGGTGAGCGTGCCCGAGGTGCTCTTCGAGCTCTGCACCGAGCGCGTGCTGGTGACCGAGCTGATTCGCGGCACGCCGCTCTCGGACCCGGTGGCGGCGGTTCCCCGACCGCACCGCCGCGCCGTGGCCACCGCGCTGGCGCACGCGTACTTCCAGATGTTCTTCGTCGACGGGGTGTTCCACGCCGACCCGCACCCCGGCAATCTGCTGGTCACCGGCGACGGGATCGCCATCCTGGATTTCGGCATGGTCGGCCGCATCGAGCGGCAGGTGGCCGACAACCTGGTGCGCATCTTGCTCAACTTCGTGCTGCGCGACAGCCACGGCGTGGCCCACGCCTTTCTCGACATCGGCAAGCCCACCCGCGCCGCCGACGAGCTCGGCTGGATCATGGAAGTGCGCCGGCTCGTGCCGCGCTATCACGGCGTGCGGCTCGAGCGGCTGAACCTGGGCGCGCTCTTGGTCGACCTGCTCAAGAGCGCGGCCCGCTCGGGGATCCAGGCGCCCCCCGTGATCGGGCTGATCTGCAAGAGCCTGGCAAACATGGACGGCACGGTGCGGCGCATCGACCCCGAGATCGACGTGCTCGAGACCTTCCAGACCTTCATCCCGCGACTGCTCGAGTCCCATGCCCGGCGGCTGGCTTCGCCCGAGCGGGCGGCCAAGGTCGCGCTCGACATGAGCATCGGCGCCCAGCGAACGCCGTTCCAGCTGGCGACCATCCTCGAGAAGCTGGCCACCGGCCGGATGCGCCTGGTCGTCGACCCGCTCTCGCCCGGTGGTTGACCCAAGCCTCCGCTTTTGCCAAGAGGCGTGGGGTGACCGCGGATGCGACCCTGAAGATCGGAGATCTGGCTCGGCTCACCGGGGTCTCGGTGCCCACCATCCACTTCTACCTGCGCGAGGGGCTGTTGCCGCCCGCGCCCCGCAAGACCTCGCGGAACATGGCGTACTACGACCCGTCGTACGTCACGCGCATTCAGCTGATCCGTCGGTTGCAAGACGAGCGCCGGCTGCCACTACGCGTGATCCGCTCGATGCTGTCCGAGCTCGAGGCCGGCGACCAGGGCGTGCTCGATCTGGTTCAGGCGCAGGCGCGGCTGATGCCGATGTTCGCCGGCGTCGAGCCCGGCGCCGAGGTCGATCGCGCCTCGCTGATCGAGCGCAGCGGCGTCGATCCGGCCGACCTCGACGATCTGGAGCAGGTCGCGGTGGTCACGCCCCGGGGCGCCGGCAAGCGGGCCCGGTACTGTGCACAGGACCAGGCGGTGGTCGCCGCGGTGGCGCGGGTGCGCTCGCTGGGCCTGGGCCGTGAAGCGTTTCCGGCCAGTGACCTCGCGCTCTACCAGCGGGCCATCAGCGCGCTGGTGGGGGAAGAGACCCGACTCTTCGCCCGGCGGATGCGGGGCGCGAAGCTCGAGTTCGGGCCCGGGCTCGAGGGCGCCATCGTGACCCTCGGCGAGATCATCGTGCAGCTTCGGCAGAAGTTGATCGCCGACCTCTTGGCGGGCCTGCGCAGCGACGGCAAGAAGGCGCGGACCCGAGCCCGCAAGAAGGGCTAGGCCGCGGTCCAGATTTCACGGCGCCGTCAGCCTTGCGTAGTCGTCCGACAGGTAGAACGAGCCCAAGGCGGCGATGCGCACCGCCAGATCCTGATGGGCAAAGTGGCCGTCGGCGCGGCGCTCGCGCAGCAGCGTGAGCACGCCATCGCGCTCGGCCAAGGCCAGCTCTTTCCGGTGGTCGGGCCGCACCAGAAGCATCGCCCGCAGGGCCGCGCCCAGATCGCGGCACGCGACCAGGCCGGCGCGATCCGCGGTCAGCTGCATCACACGGGCGGTCGCCACCAGATCTTCGTGCATGGCCGAGAGCACGTCGTCGCTCTCGTGCGCGTCGCCCAGATCGGGGCGGCTCGCCAGCTTCTTGCGCACCGCGCTGGCGCCGCCCACCACGCGCCTCAGGGCGCTGGTCGGGATCTTCTGCAACAGCTGGTAGGCCCGCTCGGCCACCCGGTAGCTCTTGAACAGCGGCAACACCCCGAGCAAGAGGTCGAACCCTTCGCGGCTGCGCTCGAACAGCCCGCGCCAGATCTCGCTCGAAGTGACCCGCGCGTGGCCGTAGGCAACGTGCGCCACCTCGGTGCCGATGGCGAACCCCAGCTCGGCCTCGGTCATGCCGTATTCCGGATCGTCGTCCAGGTGGCGCACGCCCACCAGCACGAACGCCGGGGGCCCTTCGTAGGCGCGGGTGCCGATGCCCTTCTTGCCGCGCGACACGAAGCCCTGCACGCGTTCGACGCCCAAGAGGTGTGCGGCCCGCATCAACGCGCGCGTGGCCTCGGGCTGGCGTGCGGCGCTGATCGGCTCGACGTATTCGAGCAGCGTGCCGTGATCGGGCTCGGGCACCGCGGCGAGCAGGCTCTGCACCCGGCCCAGCACCGCGCTGCCGGTGCGCGCAGCCGGGTGGGGGAGCACGTTCTCGAGCAGCGCCGCCGGCAGCGCTGGCGCCTCGGGCAGATCGACCCCGAGCTCGCGCCGCGCCAGGCCGCCCGGCCCGAGCACGCCGAGCAGCGCGCCAGCGCGGAGCCGCAGCTCGCCTTCGGCGGCGCCGTGCAGCGCGCGCACGCGGGCCTCGACCAGCGGCTGCAGGCGCGCCAGCTCGGTCAGGGCCCTGAGGCACGGGCCCGCGGCCGTGCGCCGCGCCTCGCCCAAGAGCTCGTGGATGCGGATGCGCAGCACCTGACCGCCGGCCCCCGCGGTCAGGTCGGTGTCCTCGCTGGGCAGCAGATCGAGCAGGTCTTCGCTGGGCAGCTCGTCGAGCCGGGCCTCGAGCAAGAGGCGCGCTCGCTCTCGCTGGCCCGAGCGGATCAGGTGCTCGGCAAGCTCCACGTCGGCGCGCGCCAAACGCTTGGGGTCGCGCCGCAGATCCACGAGTCGCGCATGCAGCCGCTCGTGCAGCGCCAGGGCCCAGGGCTCGGCGGCGTCCCCGTGGGGGGTCAAGCGGTCCAGCAGCACCACCGCGGCCTCGGGCGACAGGCGGAACTCTCGCCAGGTCGCGGCCAGCGCGTCGGGTGGCAAGCGGCGGGCGGCAAGGCTCGGAATGGCCGCGTCGAGCTCGGCATGCAGCGTGCTGGGCTCCTCCGAGTCCACCGCGATCATGAACGCCGCCACCGTCGCCAGCGGGTCACCGTCGCGGACCCCCCGCTCGAGCAGCGTGCGCGAGCACGTCAGCGCCGCCGGATCTGCGCGGCCCAGCCAGTTGGCGCAAGCAAAGGCGCGCAGGCGGCCGTCGGCGGGGCGCTCGAGCGCGGACAGGATCTCGCGCCACACGTCCACTTCGGCCCGGGCCACGCGCCAGCGGAAGCGCCCCGCCAGCACGTCGGCCTTGCCCAAGGTCTCGTCCATGGCGAGCGACACGCCCTCGAGTGGCTCGACGCGCTGGTCGCCGAGCACCGAGAGCACCACGCGGGCGACGCGACGGTCGCTGACCAGCAAGTAGCCGGTGCCGCTCGAGCCCGGGGCGATGGTCGACTCGAGCGGGGCGTCGGTGTCGGTCTCGCGGAAGGCCAGCAAGAGCTCGTCGGGCTCGAGAAAGGCGTGCAGAAAGGCGCGCGTCACCGGACCCAGGGGGCAGACGTGCCGGCCCACCTCGCGGAGCCGTGGGGCGCCGCCGCCGCCCAGTCGGCCGAGCGCGACGCACTGCCGCGCCTCTCGGCGCGACGTGGCGGGCACCACCACGCTGACGTCGCCCACGCCGATGCGGTCGCCCAGTGCTCCCATGTCGTAGCGGAAGTCCGGTCGCTGCATCAGGTCGATGGCGACCCCTTCCGCCGCGCTCCGAGCCGCCACCAGAAACAGGCCGCGGGTGGTCCGCACCAGGCTCGCGGGCTGCCGCGCGCCGCTGCCGATCTCGAGCTTGCCACGCACCGCCACCCGCTCTTCGACCCGCCCGAGATCACGGGCGGCAATCAGGGCGAGGGCGGCGTCGGCCATTCGTGGTCGGGTGGCGATGCTACTACGTCGCGCGCCGCGCGGGGGCTTGTGCTAGACCCCCGGGTCCTGCCATGCCGAAGACGTCCCAGGAGCTGCGCCGAGCGTTCCTCGAGTTCTTCCGGAGCCGCGGGCACGAAGTCGTGCAAAGCGGTTCTCTGGTCCCCCCCAATGATCCGACCCTGATGTTCGCCAACGCCGGGATGGTGCAGTTCAAAGACTGCTTCACCGGGCGCGAGAAGCGAAGCTACACCCGGGCCGCCAGCAGCCAGAAGTGCATCCGCATCAGCGGCAAGCACAACGACCTCGAGAACGTCGGGCCGAGCCCGCGCCATCACACCTTCTTCGAGATGCTGGGCAACTTCAGCTTCGGCGACTACTTCAAAGAAGAGGCCATCGTCCACGCCTGGGACTTCCTGATCAAGGAAGTGGGTCTCGACCCTCAGCGCTTCGTCTTCACCTACTTCAAGGGTGAAGGGGGTGTGCCTGCCGACGCCGAAGCGCAGACGCTCTGGAAGAAGGTCACCGGCATGGGTGACGAGCGCATCCTCGGGCTGGGCATGGCCGACAACTTCTGGTCCATGGGGGACACCGGGCCCTGCGGTCCGTGCAGCGAGCTGCACTATTGGGTCGGGCCCGAGGTGAACCTGGCGCGCTTCGGCGAAGAGCAGACCGCCCAGGGCCACGGCTGGATGGAGATCTGGAACCTGGTCTTCATGCAGTTCGATCGCAGCCGGAAGGACGCACCCCTCGAGCCGCTGCCGGCGCCCTCCATCGACACTGGCATGGGCCTCGAGCGGCTGGCTGGCATCGTGCAGGGCAAGACCAGCAACTACGACTCGGACCTGCTGCGCGCGCTGGTCGACCGCGCCGCCGAGCTCTCGGGAAAGCCCTATGCGGGCGGCATGTCGCCGGACGAGGTGTCGATGCGCGTGATCGCGGACCACGCCCGCCTCACCGCTTTCCTGGTGGGCGAGGGCATCCTCCCCGATCGCACCGGTCGCGAGTACGTGCTGCGGCGCGTGATGCGCCGCGCGATCCGTCACGGCCATCGCCTCGGCATCCAGAAGCCGTTCTTGCACGAAGTGGCCGACCTGGTCGTCACCCACATGGGCGAGCAATACCCCGAGCTCCGCGAGCGGCGCGACATGATCGCGTCGGTGGCCGAGGCCGAAGAAGTGCGCTTCCGCCAGACCATCGAGCGCGGGCTCACGCTGCTCGACCAGGCCTTCGTCGCACTCGATCAGGCCGGGCAGAAAGAGCTGGCGGGCGCCGACGCGTTTCAGCTCTACGACACCTTCGGCTTCCCGCTGGATCTGACCCAGGTGATCTGCGCCGAACGCGGCTACGCCGTGGACGTCGCAGGCTATGACTCGGCGCTGGAAGAGGCGCGCAAGCGGAGCGAGTTCCGCGGCATGGAGCAGGCCGTCGAGTCCGTCTACCGCGACGCGCTGGCGAAGGTGCCTGGCGGCGCCGTGGTCTTCACCGGCTACGAGCAAGAGCTGGGGCGTGGCCGGGTCGCGGCGCTGATCCAGGTCGGTGCATTTGCCGAAAGCGCGAGCGCCGGCGACGAGGTCGAGCTGATCACGGAGCGGACGCCGTTCTACGGGGAGTCCGGCGGTCAGATCGGTGACCAGGGCGAAATCGCGCTCGAAGGCGCGGTGCTGCGGGTCACCGACACCCAGCGGCCGGTCGCGGGCCTGGTCGTGCACCGCTGCACGGTGGTCTCGGGAACGGTGCGGGTCGGTGACCAGGTCGAGCTTCGCGTCGACGTCGCCCGGCGCGACGCGATTCGGCGCAACCACTCGGCCACGCACCTCTTGCACTGGGCGCTGCGTCGGGTGGTCGGCGCGCACGCGCAGCAGAAGGGCTCGCTGGTGGGGCCCGAGCGGCTGCGCTTCGACTTCACCCACGGCAAGGCCCTGACTCCCCAGCAGATCGCAGAGATCGAAGATCTGGTGAACCAACGCACGCTGGCCAACGCTCCCATCCGCACCGAGGTGCTGAGCATGGACCAGGCGAAGCAGCGCGGCGCGATGATGATCTTCGAGGAGAAGTACGGGGACAGCGTGCGCATGCTCAGCATGCTCGAGAGCGTGGAGCTCTGCGGGGGGACGCACGCACGCGCCACGGGCGACATCGGCTTGTTCAAGATCCAGGTGGAACAGGGCATCGCGGCCGGCGTGCGGCGGATCGTGGCCACCACCGGCGAGGGCTCGCTCGGTCACGTGCGCGCGATCGAGCGCGAGATCGAGCGCGCCGCCACCGCGGCCAAGGCCTCGCCCGGGCAGCTGGTCGAGAAGATCGAGAAGCTGGTGGCCGAGGGCCGTGCGCTCGAGAAGAAGGTCGACGAGCTGACCAAGAAGCTGATGACCGGCGGCGGCAGCGGCGGCATGGAAGCGCTCTTGGGCCGCGCCCGCGAGGTGGGCGGGGTGAAGGTGCTGGGGGTCAAGACCGAGGTGGCCGATCGCGGCGCGCTGCGCGAGCTGGCCGAGCAGCTGCGAGACCGGCTGGGCGACAGCATCGTGCTGGTGGGCGCCGAGGCCGAGGGCAAGGCGCAGCTGGTGCTGACCGTGGCCAAGCCGCTGACCAGCCGCTTCAAAGCCGGTGATCTGATCCGCCCCATCGCCGCCATCGTCGGTGGCTCGGGCGGCGGCCGCCCCGACATGGCTCAGGCCGGCGGCACCGACGTCTCGAAGCTCGAGCAGGCCATCGAAGCGCTCTACGCCGGGGTCGGCGCCGGCTGAGCGGCGGCGGTCATTCGCCAGGGCCGAGCTCGGGCAGCCCGGAACCGAAGCCCCAGAGCACCGGCTCGGGCTCGAGCGAGATCCCGAAGCGGGCGTGCACCGTGCGCTGCACGCGACTCGCGAAGGCCAGAACCTCGTCCGAGCGAGCGCCGGCATGGGCGACGATGCACAGCGTGTGCTTGGTGGAGAGGCCCACGTTGCCGTCGCGGGTGCCCTTGGCCAAGCCCGAGCGCTCGATCAGCCAAGCCGCCGAGAGCTTCACGCGCCCGTCGGCCTGGGGGTAGCGCGGCATGTCGTCGGCCGCGATGCGCGCGGCCTGCTCCGCGCTCACGATCGGGTTGACGAAAAACGAGCCACAGCTTCGGCCGTTCTCGTCCGCCGGATCGAAGAGCATCGATTTCTTGGCGCGAAGCGCGAGCACCGTGGTTCGCACCTCTGCCAGGCTGGGGGCCGCGGGCACGGCCCGCTCGAGCTCGGGGTAGGCGAGCTTGGGGGCGCCGCCGGGGCGCAGTCGAAAGACCACCGCGAGCACCACGAAGCGGTCGGGCGCGTCTCGCTTGAAGAAGCTGTCCCGATAGGCGAAGTCGCAATCGCTGCGGGTGAGCTCCACCCGCTCGCCCGTCGCCCGATCGACGGCGACCACCCGCTCGATGGTCTCGCTTACCTCTTGGCCGTAGGCACCCACGTTCTGGATCGGGGTCGCGCCGGAAAGCCCCGGCACGCCGCTCAGGCACTCGACACCGGCGAGCCCGCGCTCCACCGCGCCCCGAACGAAGCCGTCCCAGGGTTCACCGGCCGCGACCGTCACGCTCCCGTCGTCGTGCCAGTCGATGCCTCGGAGCCGGACCGCGAGCACCAGCCCCGCTACGCCGGCGTCGCTGACCACGATGTTGCTGCCACCGCCCAGCACGTACACCCGGCGACCCTGCTCGTGGGCCCAGGCAAGAGCACGCCCGACCGCGGCCTCGCTGGACGCTCGGGCGAAACACTCGGCATTGCCCCCCACTCCCAGGGTCGTCTTCTGCGCCAGCGAAACGTCGCGCTCGAGCTCCACGGGCGCGTCTTATCACGCTCACCGCGCGCGCGCGCGGCGCAAGCCCGGCTTGGGTCGCGCGAGCACCCGCACGGCCCGGGCCCGGCTCTCACCCACCGCCGCTCTGCCTTCACGCTTCGCGCGCGCCGCCTCGATCAGCTCGCGGACCTCGGCACTGGCGGCCTTGGGCAGGTCGCCGCTGGTGAGCGATGCGATGGCGTCGGCCAGGGTGAGCACGCGGTCGAACAGCGGGCTCTTGGCGTCGAGCAAGACCAAGGTCTTGCCGTTCAGGCGGATCATGCCCCCCGAGGCGTGGTGCATTGCCAGGCGTAGCGGCTCGATGCGAACGGTGACCCCGACCTCGCGGGCCACCTCGACGAGCTCCCTCAAGAGGCGCTCGGGGTCCACGCCCCAGAGCTTACGGCAGAAATCGGGCCGGCGCCGCGCAGGGCTTGTGCCCGACCCGAAATCCTCTTTAGTTTCGGTCATGCACCGCTACGCGCTGGGGGAGGCGAGCCTCGAGCTTTGCTGCGGAGACATCGTTTCGAGCGATACCGTCGCCATCGCCAACGCCGCCAACGCCATGCTGATGGGCGGCGGCGGCGTCGACGGCGCGATCCACCGCGCGGCCGGTCCCGGCCTTGCGCAGGCGCTGATCGAGCTCAAGCGCGACCTGCCCGGCGGCGTGCTCGAGACCGGCGGCGCGGTGATCACGCCCGGCTTCGATCTCGCAGCGAAGTGGGTGATCCACTGCGTGGGCCCCATCTACGAGCGCGAAGGCGACAGCGCGCCGAAGCTGCTCGCGCGCTGTTACGCCAAGGCGCTCGAGCTGTGCCGCCGGCGCGAGCTCGAGTCGATCGCGTTCCCCTCGATCAGCACCGGCGTCTACGGTTACCCCGTGGCCCTCGCGGCGCCGGTGGCGCTCGAGGCGGTTCGGCGCGGGATCGGCGAGGGTCCGTTCCCCCGCAAGATCCGCTTCGTGCTGTTCGACGACGCGACGCTCGCCGCTTACCGAACCGCCGCCGATGGCCTCTTCCGGTGATTCCGGTTCCCCGGCCCTCTGGGGCCGTGCTATGCCCGGGGCCGCGTGTGTGCATTGCCGGAGGCGGGAGCGATGAGCGCTTCCCAGGCGTGCCACCCGAGAGAACCCGATGTTCTCCAAGAACCAAGAGACTCAGAATGACTTTTACGGAAGCTGCGGCGCAGGTCCTGCGCCTCGTGGGCAAGCCCCTTCATTATAAGGAGATCACGGACGTCGCCATCGAGAAGAACCTGCTGAGCCACGTGGGCAAGAGCCCCGAGGTGACCATGGGGGCACGGCTCGCAGCGCTGGTGAAGAAGGGGGACAAAGACAATCCCCTCGTCCGGATCAAGCCTGGGGTCTTCGCGCTCAGGGACTGGGATCAGGCCACGATCGACAAGGGCCTGGCCGACCGTACCCCCGCGCTCGAGATCGCCAAGCACGCGACCATCGACCTCTCGCAGCTGCCCAGCTCGAGCAAGGGCGACGAAGACGAAGAAGAAGAGCTGCTGCGCTCTGCGCCCGGCCAGAGCCCGGACGAGGAAGAGAGCGAAGAGGCTCCGGCGGCGAACGCCGACCAAGAAGAGCTGGCGCGAAGGCAGCGCGCTGCCGCAGCCAGCGACCTGTTCGAAGCCGAAGAAGACGACGACCTGCCCATCTTCGGACGCCCCGAGGCAGAGGCCGAGGGTGAAGAAGAAGGGGTCGAGGGTGACGCGAACCGTCGCCGTCGGCGCCGCCGCCGCCGCGGTCGCGGCAGCGAGCGTGAAGAGACGCGCAACGGCGGCGACGATCTGCCCGGGTACACCGTGTCCGACGCGCCGGCCGACGTCCCCATCGACATCGAACGCGAAGGTGAGCCGGAAGAGCGCGAGCGCGGCGCCGATCGCGGGGCCGATCGCGGCGCCGATCGCAGCGCCGATCGCGGGGCCGATCGCGGCGCCGATCGCGGTCGCGACCGTGAGCGCGGGCGAGATCGCGACCGGGATCGCGACCGCGACCGGGGTGAGCGTGATCGGGATCGCGACCGGGATCGCGACCGGCGGGACGACGGCGGCGCGCCGCTCGACGAGCTCGCGGGGCGGCCGCTGGCCGACGCCGTGGCGTCGCTCTTGGCCACCTTCGATCGCGGGGGCGGGCCGGTGGGCGCGCAGAAGCTGGCCGATCTCGCGCAGCGGCGCGGGCGGCTCAGCGGCGACTTCCAGCAGGCCCAGGGCCAGATCTTGGCTGCGGCCCGCGCAGACAACCTGCGCCGCAGCGCGTCCGGCCAGCGCGTCCGCTTCCGGATCAGCGGTGGGCGCCTGGCGCTGACCGATTGGTCTCTGGATCCAGAGGCCGCGCGCCTCGAGCGCGAGATCGCGGCGCAAGCCGACCGCTACCGCGAGGCGGTGCGCCGTTCTCTGGTGCGGCGGTTCCAAGACCTGCCTCACCGTGCTCTGGGCGAGCTCATCTGCCTGCTGCTCGAGCGCATCGGAATGACCGACATCCAGGCGGTGCGTCGTCCCGGCTCACCGGGCTCCGAGCTTCACCTCTCGGCCGTGGCGCGGGGCCCCAGCGGCAGCGTGCCCACCGCCATCGTGGTGCGGCGCGACGGCCGCGAGATCGGGCGCGAACGCGTCACCGAGCTGCGGGGCGCGCTCCACCATTACGGTCCGGCCGCCGCAGGCTGGCTCTTGACCACCGGTCAGGTCCTGTCCGGCGCCCGCGAAGAAGCCTCGGCCCCCGGCGCGGCGCCAGTGGCCTTGGTCGACGGCATGGGTCTGGCGCGGCTGTGCGAAGAGCACGGCGTCGCGGTGATCGAGACGCGCGTCAGCCTGCCAGTGCCCGATCTGGACTTGCTCGAGGCGCTCCGAGGCTCATGAAGCGCCCGGTGAACGCGCGGCGGCTGGTCTGGCTCGGTGGGCTCTCCGCTGCGCTCGCCGGCTGCTCGCGCTCACCGCCGCCATCGCGATTTCCCAGTGCCCACGACGCGCTCGAGCGCATGCACGCCACCTACGCCTGCAGTCGCGGCGTCCAGGGCGAGGCCAAGCTCGACTACTTCGGCGAGCGCGGTCGGGTGCGCGGCAACGTGCTCTACATGAGCATGTTGCCCGACGCGCTGCGCTTCGACGTGTTCAGCCCGTTCGGCGTGACGCTCTCGACCTTGACCTCCGACGGTCGTGACTTCGCGCTCTACGACCTGAAAGAGAAGACGTTCTTGCGGGGGCCCGCCAACACCTGCAACGTGGCGCGTTTCACCCAGGTGCCGGTGCCCCCGTTCGCGCTCTCTCAGCTGTTGCGGGGCGAGGCGCCGGTCCTGGTGCACGAGCCCCGGCAAGCCACCCTGGCCTGGGAGGGCGGCGAGTACGTGCTCAGGGTGACCAGCAAGCACTCGGCCACACAAGAGATCCACCTCGAGCCGCACCCCGGCGACTGGGCAGAGCCCTGGCAGAAGCAGCGCGTCCGTGTGCTCGAGGTCCAGGTGGCCCAGCACGGCATGGACCTGTATCGCGCGTACCTTGCCGACCACGAGACGGTGAAGACCGCGCCGCCCCGCAAGGATCCGGAAGGGCTCGAGCCCACCCTCTTGCCCAGCGGGCCCGCGTGCAGCGCCGAGGTGCCTCAGCGCATCCGCCTGGTGACCCCCGACACGGATCAAGAGCTCGTGCTCCGGAACAAAGAAGTCGTGCACAACCCGCCACTTCCCGAAGGGGTGTTTCGCCAGGCGCCGCCCCGTGGGGTCAGTGTGCGCCACGCCGCGTGCGCCGATTGACGAGCCGGGCACGGGTTTTTTCTCTATAGTTCCGCTTCGCGATGGCCAAGAAGCGCAAAGCTCGGGCGGCACAGGTCGACGCGGCCAGGGCCCAGCGTTTGGCGGCCGCCAAAGAGCGCGCCGAGGCGCGCGGTCGGGTCCAGAAGAGCAAGGCGGCCAGCGCCAAGCGCGTGCGGTCCAGCGCGCCCGACGCAGCGGACCGTCGCGGCGAGCTCTTGCCGGTGGCTTCCGAGCGCATGCCGCGCTTCGCCGGCGTGCCCACCTTCTTGCGCTTGCCCATGGTCCAGGACCCAGGGCAGGTGCCCGACGTCGACGTGCTGCTCTGCGGTGTGCCGTTCGACGCCGGCTCCAGCTACCGGCCGGGTGCGCGCCTGGCGCCTCGGGCGGTCCGCGACGCTTCGGCCCTGGCGCGGGGCTTCTCGGCCGCGCTCGGCATCGACGTTTTCGAAGAGCTGCGAGTCGCCGACGGCGGCGACGTCGCGGCGTCGCCGCACGACATCGACGCGGCCATCGACGCGGTCACCCACCGCGCCGAGGCCATCGCGCGCTCGGGCGTGGTGGGCGGGTTCATCGGCGGCGATCAGACCGTCACGCTGGGCGCGCTGCGGGGCATTCACCGCGCCAAGCTCAAGGCCTTTGGCCTCGTCCACATCGACGCCCACAGCAACACCGCCGGGCCGGCCTGGGGTCGCGAGATCCACCACGGAAGCGTGGTGCGGCACGCGGTCACCGAGGGGCTCATCCGCCCCGACTGGACCATCCAGATCGGGCTCCGCGGCCCGTACTCGAACGCCGGCGACCTGTCCTTCGCGCTCAGCCACGGCTTCGAGATCGTCAACGTCGACGAGGTGAAGTGGGACCTTCACTCGGCGGTCAGCACGCTGCGCAAGGTCGTGCGCCAGGGCCCGGTCTACGTCAGCGTCGACATTGCCGCGCTCGACCCGGCGCAGGCGCCCGGCGTGGGCATCCCGTGGCCCGGCGGCATGACTTCCTGGGAGCTGCAGCAGATGTTGCGGGCTCTGGTCGGCAGCGAGATCGTGGGTTTCGACGTGGTCGAGATCTGTCCGCCCTTCGATCTGTCCGACATCACTGCGCATGCGGGCGTGATGGTGCTGCAAGAGATCCTGGCGGCCATAGCCGACACCCGGCGCAGCGCTCGCCCGGCGCCCAGCACCCGCGACGCTCGCGGCGGCCGCATCTCAGCGTGAGGCCAGCGCGGCCACGACGGTGCCCGGGACGTCGCTGATGACGGCGTCCACGCCGGCTCGCGCCAGGCGCAGCGCGTCGTCCGGTTGGTTCACGGTCCACACGGCGATCAACGCGCCGCGGGCCCGCCAGCGGCGCAGCCGGGCGTCGCTGGCCAGGGCCAGCTCGGGGTTCACGCCGGCCGCACCCAGCCGGCGAAACCCCGGCGCGGCGCCCAGCACACGCTGCTTGCCGTGCACCAGCCAAGAGACCGGAACCTCGGGCAGCAGCCAGGCCAGCGCCCGCACGAACAGCGGGTCGAACGACGAGAGCAGCACGCGTTCGCGCGCGGTGGGGTGAGCTCGCAGCAGCTTCGCGACGCGCCAAACCAGGGCGCGGCGCTCGGTCACGTCGCGCTTCAGCTCCACGTTCAGCAGGTGGTCGCCCCGGGCGGCCCAGCCGAGCACCTGCTCCAACGTCGGAACACGCGCGCCGCCGTCGAGGGTCACTTGGTCGAGCTGGTCGGCGCTCAAGGCCTCGACGTCGCGGTCGTCGCGGCCAGCGGTCACGCGCAAAAGGGTGCGATCGTGCAGCACGATCACCCGGCCGCTGCCGTCGAGGCGCACGTCGAGCTCCACACCCGCTGCGCCTTGGGCCGTGGCCAGCTCGAACGCCGGCAGCGTGTTCTCGGGCGCCTCGCGCCGCGCGCCGCGGTGGCCCAGCACCAGCGGTGGGCAGCCCGGTGAGCGGAGGAACGACGCGACGCTCAAGCCAGCTCTTCGGCGATGGCCCGGGCGACCTCACGCGCGCGGTCGACCTCGCTGACACGGAACGAGATGGCACCGACCACCGGGTGCCCGCCGCCGCCGTGCCGCGCACAGATCGCGCTGATGTCGGTATCCAGAGGCTTGCCGCTCCAGGGGTTGTAGCCGACGCTCACCTTGGCCCCGCTCTTCAGCACGCCGACCACCACCGAGTAGACCGAGTCGGGATAGAGCGCATAGGTGACGAACTTGCCGACGCTGTCCAGCACCGAGCCGGTCAGATCCACGAACACCACGCGGCCCATGCGCTGCCCCGCCTGCCGCACGCGCTCGATGAAGCGCGCCTGCTTGTCGCCCAGGGGCTTGTAGCGGTCCTCGATGAAGGCCGAGCGCGCGACCTCGGCCAGCGGCTTCTTGGACAGCTCGGGCACCATGCGCTCGATGAAGCCATCGTCGCCATAGTGCTCGACCACGCTCACCATGCGCATGATGGGTTCGGCCCGGCTGATGGCCTGCTCGGGCGACTCGAACCGAGCAGAGTCCACGATGTCGGCCCAGTGGACCAGGTCGGCCAAGGTCGGGTCATTCAGGGCGAAATGGCGCCACGCCACGTCGGCGATCAGCTTGGTGCACGAGCTGTAGTCCGGGTCGTAGAAGTAGCGGCCGCCGTCGCGGTTGGCTTCGAATACCG
>Ga0138256_10001983_pt1 | contig 22061 bp, 36 predicted proteins | sample KNB2016incub_MG_FD_105486 | JGI IMG/M metagenome (GOLD analysis project Ga0138256, IMG submission 105486) | Active sludge microbial communities from wastewater in Klosterneuburg, Austria - KNB2014incub_MG | ecosystem: Engineered > WWTP > Activated sludge > Unclassified | place: Austria... | reverse complement strand
TGATAAAAGGAATTAGAAAAGATGCGCCTCCGCCACTTATAATACAGTTTTGTACTGGATGATTTATCTGTAGTGACAGTAAATCATACATATGTTCTATCGCACCTATCAAAGAATGTATAACACCGCTTTGAATCGCGCTATTCGTGTTAACAGGGAAATCTTCATATTTAGTCATATCAGCATTAATTAGCTGGGTACCAAGTTGGAGACTTTTAAGCATCAATTGAATGCCAGGTAGAATGATACCACCCAGAAATTTACCGGATTCGGACAGAGCATCAATGGTAACTGCAGTGCCTACATTAATAACTAAACAAGCTTTCTGCTGAATTCTCCAAGCATAAATTAAAGCTGCCCAACGATCACTACCTAATTGAGAAGGATCAGAATAACTGTTAGAAACGCCACATTGGAAAGAGCAGGAACGGATCCAGTAAGGTTTAACCGGCCAAATTGAAATTTGCTCACAAATTTGATTTTTTGTTGTTGTACGTGCGACATGAGAAATAATAATTAATTTTGGTTCAACTAGTTCTTTGAAATCATTTTGTAAAAAAGGAACTCTATCGTGAGACACATTTCCATGTATTAAGCATCGACCCTTATCGAACAACCCCCATTTTACGTAAGAGTTGCCAGAGTCAATCGCAAGGATATAAGACATCAATAAATCAATGATAATTTGAGCGCAATGAAATATCGCCTACATGATATGAATTCCTACCCATAGCTGTCACTAAACAAATAGAACCATCATCAATCACGCCATCAACCGTGCCTTCGACAATTTTATCATTTGGCAATAACAACCTAACTGCTTGTCCTTCATAAGCATGATAACTAATCCATTCTTTCTTAAAATGTGAAAAACCGAATTCTCCAAAAACAGTCAAAATACTATGAAGTTCAGCAAGAAGAGCACCGAGGATTAGATTACGATCAAAACAGCTATCTAAGAAAGCATATAAATCAGTGGCATTTTGCTTTATGGAAGATTTAGTAATTTCAGATAGCTTAAAATTTATTCCAATACCGATTATTGCATAAGAAGGTCCAAGAATCTCACCGCGAAGTTCAATTAATATCCCAGCTAATTTTTGATTATCAATCAAGATATCATTAGGCCATTTTAGGCACACATTACAGATAGAGAAGGATTTTAAAACACGGACAATTGCAATACCAATTGCTAAACTTAATCCCGATAATGCAGATACACCTTTTTCAAATTGCCATCCCAAAGAGAAGGTAAGACTATCCCCAAAACCACAATGCCAAGATCTACCTGCACGCCCACGTCCATTTGTTTGAAATTCTGTAGCAACAACAGGAATACAGTTATTGTTTAGTTGCCATTTTACAAAACTATTTAATAAAAAGGTATTTGTAGATTCGAGAGTATCGAAGAGCTTTATACAAAAATTATCTGGATCGATTGAGGAAAAACTGAGAATTAGATCTTTATTCAAATATAATATTGGATTAATCCAACGATATCCGCGCCCTCTAATCTTGGCTATTTCAATTCCACAAAACTCTAAATTTTTTAAAGTATTTGATATAGTTGCACGAGAGCAATTAAGCAGTTGGGCTAAAGAGTCACCGCTCTTAAATTTTCCATCTTTTAATAGTCGTAGAATATCAAATGTTCGCTGATTCATACCAATTGTATGAAATACCAATAAATTCGTAAATTCTAACTAATATTTAATACCATTATCAGAATTTTTAGTTAACAGTTAACAGTTAATAGATATAAAGAATCTATTTATCAGTTATTTCAGTATCTTTTATTTGATTGACTTCTGGTCTATCAACAAGCTCAACAAGTGCCATAGGAGCATTATCTCCTTTTCTATATCCATACTTGAGGATTCTAATATACCCTCCAGGTCTTGTTATATAGCGAGGACCTAATTCGATAAAGAGTTTTGTAACGTTGTCACGATCCCGAAGCCTATTAAAGGCTAGTCTTCGATTGGAGAGAGATGGCTTTTTGCCTAAGGTTATTACTGGCTCAACGTATCTTCTTAACTCTTTTGCTTTTGGAAGTGTTGTCTTGATAACTTCATGTCTCAAAAGAGAATTACTCATGTTGCGAAACATAGCAGCTCTGTGACTACTAGATCGGTTTAATTTTCTTAACGCATTATTATGGCGCATGATTTGAATCCTTAGCAAGATTGTCGAGATTTGCCGGTGGCCAATTGTCTAATTTCATTCCTAGAGTAAGTTCTCGTGAAGCCAGAACTTCTTTTATTTCATTTAAAGATTTTCTTCCCAAATTAGGTGTACGTAGAAGTTCAGCTTCAGTTCGCTGAATTAAATCACCAATATAATAAATATTCTCAACTTTAAGGCAATTGGCCGATCTTACAGTGAGCTCCAAATCATCAACAGGCCTCATTAAAATAGGGTCTATTTGAGGAACTTGGGGCTGTTCTTTAGGAATAGGTGTACTCTCTAAATCAGCAAATATAGATAATTGTTGTACTAAAACACGCGCCGCAAAGCGTATTGCTTCTTCAGGTTCAAGAACACCATTAGTTTCCAAATCCATTACTAATTTATCAAGATCCGTTCGTTGCTCAACACGCGCACTTTCGACTGTATAACTAACACGTCTAATAGGGCTAAACGATGCATCAAGTAAGATTGTGCCAACACTTTTCTCAACATTTTTAATCTTTCTTACTGTTGCAGGTACGTAACCTATACCTTTTTCAACTTTCAATTGGATATCAATTTTTCCATCAGCAGTTAGATGTGCAATTACATGATCAGGATTGAGTATCTCCACATCATGACCAACTTCAATATCACCTGCAGTAACCACACACTTACCAGATTTTTTTAATGATATGAAAGCTTCATCATTATTATGAAGTTTTAATACTATTCCCTTTATATTCAGAAGTATATCAACAACATCTTCTTGCACTCCATCAAGTGCAGAGTATTCATGAACTACACCGGCAATTTTAACTTCGGTAGGTGCAAAACCTGTCATAGAAGACAAAAGAATTCGCCTTAAGGCATTTCCTAAAGTATGGCCATATCCTCTTTCAAAAGGCTCCATAACAACTTTAGCATGTAAAGGCGAAATATTTTGAACGTCAATGATACGTGGTGTTAATAATTCATTACTTTGCATAGTAATGTCCTTTAGCTGAAAGCTAACCAATAACTGGTATTTTTATTTAGAATATAATTCAACAACTAAAGACTCATTAATTGTTGCGGGTAGCTCAGAACGTTCTGGCTTAGCTTTAAAGATTCCCTTCATTTCTTTTACGTTCATATCTATCCAAGCAGGAAAATTTCTTTTATCAGCCGCTTCTATTGACGTTTTTATTCGCAATTGATCTTTGGCATTCTTAGCGATTTCAATAGTATCTCCAGCTTTTACTAAATATGCTGGAATATTCACACGCTGCCCATTTACAAGAATACAATTATGTCTAACAATTTGTCTTGCTTCAGATCGAGATGAACCGAACCCCATATGAAAAGCAACATTATCAAGCCGACTCTCTAATAATTGAAGTAGATTATCACCTGTAACACCACGTTGCTGATCTGCAGATTTATAAATGTTACGGAATTGTCTTTCTAGAATTCCATATATCTTTCTAATCTTTTGTTTTTCACGAAGCTGCCCGCCATAATCAGACAACCTAGCCTTTTTCTGACCATGTTGGCCAGGAGGATAATTTCGTCTTTCAATTGCACACTTATCAGTAAAACATTTTTCGCCTTTTAAGAAAAGCTTCTCGCCTTCTCGTCGACATTGTTTGCATTTTGGTTCAAGATTTCTAGCCAACGTACTCTCCTCAAATACGACGTTTTTTTGGTGGACGGCAACCATTATGCGGAACTGGTGTTACATCTGAAATACTTGTAATCTTAAAACCAGCAGCATTTAATGCCCTTACAGCAGAATCTCGACCAGGTCCAGGTCCCTTGACTCTAACCTCGAGATTCTTAACTCCACATTCAATAGCAACTTTACTTGCATTTTCAGCTGCAACTTGGGCAGCAAATGGTGTACTTTTTCGTGAACCTTTAAAACCTGCACCACCAGAAGTAGCCCACGACAAAGCATTACCTTGCCTATCCGTTATTGTAACTATCGTATTATTGAACGATGCGTGAATATGAGCTATACCTTCGGATACATTTTTTTTTATTTTCTTGCGAACTTTAGAAGCTACTTTAACCATGGAAATTAAATTCCTTAATAATATTGCATATCTGAATTAAATTATATATTTTACCGAGCACGTACTGCTTTACGTGGACCTTTCCTTGTTCTTGCATTTGTTCGCGTACGTTGACCTCGTACAGGCAAACCACGCCGATGTCGCAATCCCCTATAACAACCAAGATCCATTAATCTCTTGATATTCATTGATATTTCTCGACGTAAATCACCCTCAATTGTTAGCTTTGAAATATGATCACGCAATTTATCAATCTGCTCTTCAGATAAATCTTTTAATTTTTTATCAGTTTCGATGCCAACTACGCTACATATATTTTTAGAACTGGATCTACCAATACCATATATTGCTGTAAGAGCAATTCCAACATGCTGATGATTTGGTATATTTACGCCAGCGATACGCGCCATTTAATTTCCCTATCTTTGTCTATACAAAATTTATTACGATTAGCCTTGTCTTTGCTTATGTCTCGGATCAGTACAAATTACACGAACTACCCGATTACGACGTATTATTTTACAATTTCTGCAAAATTTCTTAACAGATGCGTTGACTTTCATTATAAAAATTCCATAAGTCGATAATAATTAAGATTCTAACTGTGCGTGTCTTAATAATATAATTAATTATTTAGCTCTAAATGTGATTCTTGCTCTTGTTAAATCATAAGGCGTTAGGTCAACAGTAACTTTATCACCCGGTAATATTCTTATATAGTGCATACGCATCTTTCCAGATATGTGACCAAGAACGATATGTCCATTTTCTAATTTTACTCTAAAAGTTGCATTAGGGAGTGTTTCCAGTATCTCACCTTGCATCTGTATTGTGTCTTCTTTAGCCATTAGCCATCAATTTAATTATCTTGTAGGTGATTTTCCAGTGCCCGTTTTAAAGTTAGCTTTCTTCAATAAGCTATCATATTGTGAAGACATAACATGTGATTGTACCTGCGACATAAAATCCATTGTTACTATAACAATAATTAATAATGACGTACCACCAAAATAAAATGGTACATTCCATTTAAGGATTAAAAACTCTGGTAACAAACAAACAAGCGTTACATACACTGAACCTGTCAGAGTTAAACGCAACATTATTCTTTCAATGTATCTAGTGGTTTGTTCACCGGGTCTAATACCCGGTATAAATGCTCCGCTTTTTTTAAGATTATCAGCTGTTTCTTTTGGATTAAATACAAGTGCTGTATAAAAAAAACAAAAGAAGATGATCATTACAGCATAAAGAATAACATATATAGGTTGCCCGGGAGATAATGCTGCACTTATATCTTTTAACCACATCATAGATTCACCGCTAGCAAACCAACCTGCTAAAGTAGCTGGAAACAAAATAATACTTGATGCGAAAATAGGAGGAATAACTCCAGCCATATTGAGTTTTAATGGCAAATGTGAACTCTGTCCGCCATAGACCTTTTGTCCTACCTGGCGCTTAGCGTAATTAACTAAAATTCTCCTTTGCCCCTTCTCAACAAAGACAACAAATGCAGTAACCAAAGCAGCTGCTAGAAATATACCAAGTGCAATAAGAAAATGCATTGATCCAGTACTTACTAAATCTAAAGTACCACCAATAGCGCTTGGTAAGCCAGCAGCAATTCCTGCAAAAATAATTAACGAGATACCATTACCTATACCGCGTTCCGTTATTTGTTCCCCTAGCCACATTAAAAAAATAGTTCCAGTTACTAATGTAATAACAGTTGTAAGTATAAACATACTACCGGGTTGAATTACTAAGCCCGGTTGAGATTGTAGTGCAACTGAAATACCATAACTTTGGACTAAAGCTAAAGCTAAAGTGCCATATCTTGTATATTGTGTAATTTTTCTTCTACCACTTTCCCCTTCTTTCTTTAACGCTTCAAGGTAAGGAATTGCCACTGTTCCTAACTGCATAATAATTGAGGCCGATATGTACGGCATTATGCCAAGGGCAAAAATTGAAAATCTTGAAAGTGCTCCACCTGAAAACATATTAAACATTCCAAGTACGCTACTTTCTTGAGAATCGAATAACTCTTTTAAAGTAATTGGATCTATACCAGGTACTGGAACATGCGCACCTATTCTATACACAATCAACGCTAACAATAGAAACCATAAACGACGCTTAAGATCAGCAAATTTATCTACTGGTTTAACTGTTGTTCCTTTTATAGCCAATTTATATCCTTATACTTCTATGTTACAGAGCCGCCATTAGCTTGTATTGCCATTCTGGCGCTGCTCGTAACAAGAATTCCATTTATATTAAATGCCTTATCACAGTTACCTGTATTAAGAATTTTTACTTTTTTAATTTTATTTGAAATTAACTTGTATTTTTTTAATGTAACAAGTGTAATTTCTTTTTCTGATAAATTATTTAAATCTGATAATCTTAATTCAGAAGCCTTATGACCATTTATTATAGAAAAACCGCGTTTTGGTAATCTTCTTTGGATTGGCATTTGGCCGCCTTCGAATCCTACTTTATGAAAACCTCCGGCTCGCGATTTTTGTCCCTTATGACCCCTTCCACAAGTTTTGCCAATTCCCGAACCCATACCTCTTCCGACTCTTAACTTAGATTTCTTGGATCCTGCTGCCGATTTAATTGAATTCAAATACATATATTATTCACATTTAACTAAGTAGTTAATTTTATTTATCATCCCACGAGTTTCCGGTGTATCAGAAAGCATTGAAAAACTATTTAACTTACGTAAACCTAAACCACGTACAGTAGCCCGATGTGACTGCTTGGTTCCAATGGGGCTTCTTACCAAAGTAACTTTAATTGTTTTTGAATTCTTAATATTATCCATTATCTTGTCCAAGAATTTCTTTGACTGTTTTACCTCTTTTGGCAGCAATATTCGCAGGCGTATTCATAGAATTAAGACCTTTAAGCGTAGCTCTAACAACATTATAAGGATTAGTAGAACCGATACATTTCGCCAGTATGTTGGTCATGCCCATAACTTCAAATATAGCACGCATTGGTCCACCTGCAATAATTCCAGTACCCTCTGGCGCAGGTTGCATATAAACTTTAGCAGCACCATGCGAAGCAGTAATTGGATGATAAATAGTACCACTTTTCATCTTAATTTTAGTCATTCTTCTTCGTGCCTCATCCATTGCTTTTTGAACAGCTACAGGCACTTCGCGAGATTTGCCTTTGCCCATGCCAACACTGCCATCACCATCTCCTACAACAGTAAGCGCTGCAAATCCAAGAATTCGTCCTCCTTTAACGACTTTAGTGACTCTGTTAATCGCGACCATCTTCTCGCGCAAATCATCACCACCTTCTTCGGTATCTCTCGTCTTACTATTATTTTTTCCGATTTTGGCCATTGCAAACCCTAATTTAAAATTTTAATCCATTTTCACGTGCCGCATCTGCTAATGCTTTAACACGTCCATGGTATTTATAACCCGCTCTATCAAATGCTATATGCGATATCCCAAAATTTTTACCTTTTTCAGCAATTCTTTTACCTATGAATACAGCAGCAGCGACATTTCCACCATTGGTTAAAGATATACGCACGTCAGGTTCTAAAGTCGACGCATAAGTAATAATTTTATGATTTTTATCATCAATAAGCTGGGCGTAAATATGGGAATTGGTGCGATGGACAGATAATCGTATTACACCTAATTCAACAATCTTAATACGTGTTCTTAGTGAACGTCTAATTCTTTTTTCTTTTAAATTCAACATTTTTATCTCAACTATTTTTTCTTTGTTTCTTTGAGAATTATAACTTCGTCAGAATATCTCACACCTTTACCTTTATAAGGCTCAGGTTTTCTATATGCACGGATATCTGCTGCTGTTTGGCCAACTTTTTGCTTATCTATACCTTTTATTATTATTTCAGTTTGTGAGGGAGTTTCAATTGTTATTCCATCAGGGACTACATGATCTACTGGATGTGAAAAACCTAGGGATAAATTTATTTTATTATTGGCAGCCTGCGCTCTATATCCTACACCAACCAATTGTAATTTTTTTTCGAATCCAATAGATACGCCATGAACCATATTGGCAACAAGAGCACGAATTGTTCCAGATAGTGCATTTGCATGTTTAGAATTATTAGTCGTTTGAATTGTCAAAATATTTTTATTAATTTCCAAAATGATATCGTGAGTTAATAATTGCTGCAGAGTCCCAAGAGGACCCTTAACTGAAACACACATTGGTAATATACTGATTTCGACATTTGTAGGTATTGTTATAGGGTTCTTACTTACTCGAGACATTTGAAAAATCCTTTAAACTAAACAACAACACACAAAAGCTCTCCGCCAACACCAACTGCGCGCGCCTTTCGCTCTGTCATCACACCTTTAGATGTGGATACAATTGCAATTCCTAATCCATTCATGATGTCTGGTAGATTCTTGCTAGACTTGTATATTCTTAAGCCTGGTTTACTGATGCGTTTTATTTGCTCAATTACAGGATCGCCTGAATAATATTTAAGATCAATTACAAGAATTTTTTTATTTTTATCATTCAATACACTGAAATCTGAAATATAACCTTCATCTTTAAGAACATTCGCTATCGATAATTTAATATTCGAGCTCGACATTTTTACAGACTGTTTCTTGGCCAATTGCGCATTTCTGATTCGAGTTAACATATCTGCAATCGGATCGCTCATACTCATGTCAGTACCTACTTATTTGTAATATTGTAAATAACAAATGTTATTTGTGTTTATTAAGTTAATTCTATGGATCGGTTTGCTTAATTCGACTACCAACTTGCTTTGATAATACCGGGAATCTTACCACTCATTGCAATTTCTCGTAGTTTATTTCTTCCCAATCCAAATTTTGCGTAAACACCACGCGGCCTACCGGTTAATGAACATCTATTTCTTAAACGAACAGGGCTTGAATCTCTTGGAAGATTTTGCAAAATGATCCGTGCTTTATAGCGATCATCCTCATTAAGCTGAGAGTCATTTATTATTTTGAATAATTCTTGTCTTTGCTCAGCAAATTTTTGCACTAACTTTTTTCTTTTGAGATTTCTATTAATAATTGAAAGCTTTGCCATTCTTACCTCAATTCTTAAATGGAAAATTAAAAGCAGCCAGCAAAGCTTTTGCCTCTATATCATTTTTTGCAGTAGTAGTTATCGATATATTCATGCCACGCAGTGCATCAATTTTATCGTAATCAATTTCAGGGAAAATTATTTGCTCTTTTATCCCCATATTGTAATTACCTCTTCCATCGAATGATTTTCCAGATATTCCGCGAAAATCACGAATCCTAGGTATTGCAACTGATATTAATCTATCCAGGAATTCATACATTCTCACACGCCTAAGTGTAACCATACATCCAATAGGATAGTCTTGCCTTACCTTGAAAGTAGCTATCGATTTCTTTGCTTTAGTAACAACGGGCTGCTGACCACAAATTTTTTTCATATCTGAAATCGCATGCTCAACAATCTTTTTATCAACAGTTGCTTCGCCCAAACCGATATTAAGAGTTATTTTGCTGATGCAAGGTACCTCCATTACAGATTCGTAACTAAATTGATCGATCAACTGCTTAGTAACAGTATTACGATAATACTCTTGCAAACGCGCCATAAATTTCCACCCATATTAAGATTTAATTAAATCGCCAGTAGATTTAAATATACGTACTTTATTATTATCGTTATCTACTTTAAACCCTACTCTATCTGATTTTTTAGAAGTAAAATTATAAATTGCTACATTAGAAATATGAATTGACATTTCGAGATCAATTATTCCACCTGCATTTCCAATTGAAGGATTTGGTTTCTGATGTTTCTTAACAGAATTAATACCTTGAACTACAAGGCGATCATTACCATCTGTACGAAGCACAGATCCCCTTTTACCTTTATCTTTTCCTGTGATAATTATTACGTCGTCACCTTTTCTAATTTTCTGCATACATATCCCTTTTACTACTACAAAACTTCTGGCGCAAGTGACACGATTTTCATAAAACGCGCATTTCGTAATTCCCGAGTTACAGGGCCAAATATACGTGTGCCAATCGGCTCAAATTTATTATTTAACAATACAGCTGCATTTTCATCAAATTTCAATAATGATCCATCTAAACGTCTTACGCCTTTTGCAGTACGGACCACAACAGCATTATATACTTCACCTTTTTTTACTCGTCCCCTGGGAGCTGCATCTTTAATGCTTACTTTAATTATGTCCCCAATTCCAGCATATTGTCTTTTTGAACCACCAAGTACTTTAATACACATAAGTGAACGAGCACCTGTATTATCTGCCACCTTTAATATTGATTGCATTTGAATCATTTTTATTCGCTTTTTATATAAATGTACTTAAATAGTCTCTTAGAAAACTAATGGCTATTAATGCACACTTTAGTTTTCAAACGACAATCAATTCATTGGAATTATTTGAGATCAGATAAACTTTTAATTATACCGAATGAATCACATCAGGAAAACAAAATTATTCGTTTAGAGTAAGAAATTATAAATTATTTGATTCATCAGTAAGGAGCTTTATTGCTTTCCAACTTTTGGTTCTTGATAAAGGTCTGCATTCTACAATTTGTACAATATCACCAATTGAAAATTGATTATTATCGTCATGGGCATGATATTTTTTAGATCGTGTAATAAACTTTCCATATAATGGATGCTTTATTTTACGTTCAACAAGAACTGTTATTGTTTTGTCCATTTTATTACTTGTAACGCGCCCATTTAAAGTACGCTTTAATTTTTCATTAGTCATGATTTGCTTGTTTCTGAGTTATAACAGTTTTTACCCTAGCAATATCTCTTTTAATTATTTTTAATTGTCTTGTATTGGATAGCTGCTGAGTCGCTAATTGCATACGTAAACCAAAATGCGCTTTTAACAAAGAAACGAGCTCTTTATTTAATTCAGGTAATTGCTTTTCTCTTAATTCACTTGCTTTCATTACTATCCGCCAATTTGTCTTATTGTAAACATTGTTCTGATTGGCAACTTAGCAGCAGCTAGTCGAAATGCTTCTTTTGCCATTTCTTCATTGACACCATCCATTTCATATAGCATCTTTCCGGGCTGTATTTCAGCAACATAATATTCTGGATTTCCTTTACCTTTACCCATTCTAACTTCAGCAGGTTTATGCGAAATTGGTTTGTCTGGGAATATCCGTATCCAAATACGCCCACCTCTTTTTATATGCCTAGTCATGGCTCGGCGGGCTGCTTCTATCTGACGTGCAGTTAATCGACCTCTACCAATCGCCTTAAGTCCGAATTCACCAAAACTTACTTTTGCTCCTCGTGTAGCAACTCCCGTATTTCTACCCTTCTGTTGTTTTCTATACTTTGTTCTAGCTGGCTGAAGCATTTTTTTCTCCAGAATTCTTATTAACTTCTGTATTTGCAGAATGTTCCGCGTACGTTGAACTCAATTCTTCCGCATCAGGATTTGCACTAGTCTCTTTTACATTCTTAGAACCAGCTGATTTTATAAAAGATGCAGTTAATTTCTTGGGAGTTTTCTTTTTTTCATTATCTGCATTAGAGATTGGTGCTGTAAGACCAATCTGCTCACCCTTTCCAAGAACCTCACCTTTAAATATCCATACTTTTATACCTATTACACCATAAGTAGTTTTAGCTTCTGATGTTCCATAATCAAGGTCAGCTCTTAACGTATGAAGAGGCACTCTTCCTTCGCGATACCACTCTGTACGGGCAATTTCAATTCCGTTTAATCTACCAGAACTCATTATTTTAATCCCTTGAGCACCCAGCCGCATGGCATTTTGCATCGCACGCTTCATCGCTCTACGAAACATTATCCTTTTTTCCAATTGCTGTGCAATGTTATCAGCTATTAGCTGTGCGTCTAACTCTGGTTTTCTTATCTCTTCAATATTGACATGAACAGGAACACCCATTCTCTTTTGAAGTTCACTTCGTAATACTTCGATATCCTCACCTTTCTTCCCAATAACAACACCGGGACGCGCACTAAAAATTGTAATTCTTGCATTTTTTGAGGGTCTTTCTATTAAAATTCTACCAACCGAAGCATTTTTTAATCTCGTATGGAGAAATTCACGAACTTTTATGTCTTCATTGAGCATAGTTGCAAAATTATTACTGTTTGCATACCATTTGGAGAGCCAATTCCTTTGAACTGAAAGACGAAATCCGGTTGGATGTATTTTTTGACCCATATCAATTAATGCCTTTATTTAGTGTGACCATCACTATCGCCCACGGTAAGCAATATATGACATGTTGGTTTTACAATTCTATTGCCACGTCCTTTCGCGCGTGCACTCGTTCGTTTCATCGATGTACCGCGGTCAATATAAATTGTAGAGACTTTAAGCTCATCAATGTCAGCTCCATCATTGTGCTCTGCATTAGCAATTGCAGATTCTAATAGCTTTCGTATTATTTCGGCACCTTTCTTTGGACTAAACGTTAAGACATTCAATGCCTTGTCCACAGATAGCCCTCTAATTTGATCAGCGACTAGACGACCCTTTTGAGCAGACAATCGAACGCCACGTAATATAGCAGTTGTTTCCATGATTATTTCCTATCGCTTCGTAACAGCCTTTTTGTCGCCAGCATGGCCTTTAAAAGTACGTGTTAGTGAAAATTCACCAAACTTATGACCAACCATATTTTCTGTTACAAAAATAGGTATATGTTGCTTCCCATTATGAACGGCAACTGTCAATCCAATAAAATCAGGCAATATCGTGGATCTCCTCGACCATGTTTTAATTGGCCTCTTATCATTTGTATCGCGTACTTTTTCAATTTTCGTCAATAAATGTGTATCAACGAATGGACCTTTTTTTATTGAACGTGCCATCTAACTATCATCCTTTCTTTGAATAACGATGACGTACTATCATCACTTCTGTTCTTTTATTTTTTCGTGTTCTGTAGCCTTTCGCTGGGGTCCCCCATGGACTTACCGGATGCCGACCAGCAGAAGTTTTACCTTCACCACCTCCATGCGGATGATCAACTGGATTCATGGCTACTCCTCTAACAGTCGGTCTAATTCCACGCCAACGTACAGCACCCGCTTTCCCAATCGATCTTAAGTTATGCTCGGCATTACCAACTTCACCAATTGTGGCACGACAATCGATATGAATCTTTCGTATCTCGCCCGAACGAAGTTTAATTTGAGCATAATTTCCTTCGCGGGCTTGCAGTTGAACCGATGTACCTGCAGAACGCGCCAATTGCGCACCTTTTCCTGGCAACAATTCAACACAGTGGATTATCGTCCCCATTGGTATATTGCGTAATGGTAAAGCATCTCCTGGCTTAATTTGCGCATTTCTGCCACTGTTAATTCGTACACCAACAATTAAACCTTTAGGTGCAATTATGTATCTTCTTTCACCATCTGTATAACAAATTAAGGCAATATTCGCTGTTCGATTTGGATCGTATTCAATTCGCTCTACAATTGCTGCAATGTCATCTTTGTCACGCTTAAAATCAATCAATCTATAATGCTGTTTATGACCTCCGCCACGGTGTCTTGTCGTAATCCGTCCATGATGATTACGACCAGCAGTTTTGGATTGTTTTTCAATCAGATTTTTAAGTGGCGCACCTTTATGCAAATCCTTATTGATCACTCTAACTACAGATCTTCGTCCTGGTGATGTTGGTTTTAATTTTACGAGTGCCATCACTTAGCCTCTGCATTTGAGAAATTAGTAAAACTTAATTCTTGACCTTCCTTAATGCTAACAACAGCTTTTTTCCAATCACTTCTGCAACCCATAAAACGCCCAAAACGCTTTCGTTTTCCTTTTACATTGATAGTCCGAACATTTTTAACTTCTATTTTTTGTTCTTTCCACAATAATTCAACAGCAGCTTTTATCTCGTTTTTGGTCGCATCTGTGACCACACGGAATACTGTTTGATTATTTTTTTCTCCCAGAAAAGTTGCTTTCTCCGAAATATGCGGAGCTAATATTATCTTTAATAAGCGCTCATGGCTGATATTTAAATTATTCATGAAAGAAGTTCCTCAAATTTCTTCAGTCCTTCACTTGTAATAAGAATTTTCTCGAATCTTAAAAGACTAACTGGGTCAATATTTTTTACTTCTACTACAGCAACACGCGGAATATTGCGTGAGGACAAATACAAATTCTCGTCAACATCATGTGTTATTACCATCACTTCATTTAGCCCAAGTGATTCTAACTTATCAGAAAGTTCTTTAGTTTTGTGTGTATCTACATTAAATGTATCTGTGACTAACAACCGATGATCGCGTATTAACTGAGATACGATCACACTAACACCGGCGCGATACATTTTTTTATTTAATTTTTTCCTAAAATTTTCATCAGGACTACTTGGAAATACTTTTCCACCACCACGCCAAATTGGACTAGAAGCCATCCCTACACGCGCACGTCCTGTGCCTTTTTGTCTCCATGGCTTACGTGTAGATTTAGCCACATCTGATCGGCCTTTTTGAGCTCGTGTAGCACCACGCGCGTTAGACAAATATGATGTTATGACTTGATGAACAAGTGCCTCATTGTAATCTCTATTAAAAAGCTCATCAGAAACAGTAATACTGTCTGTTGTCTGATCCTTTTTACCGATAAGCTTTAGTTCCATTACCTGTTCGCCTTATTACTGTTTGTTTTGCCAGTTTATTTACTTTATTTCTTTTATACTTGGACGCACAATGACATTTCCATCTTTTGGTCCTGGTATTGCACCTTTTACCAGCAATAGATTTCTTTCAACGTCAACTCTTAATACTTCAAGGTTTTGTGTGGTTCTTTTAACATTTCCCAAGTGACCAGACATACGCTTACCAGGAAAAATACGCCCAGGATCTTGCGCCATGCCAATTGAGCCAGGTTTATTGTGTGCTTTCGAATTACCGTGACTTGCTCTATTGGATGAAAAGTGATGCCTTTTAATAACACCTGCATATCCTTTTCCTATAGTTATTCCCGATATATCAACTTTTTGCCCAACTTTAAATATATCAATCTTAATCACCATCCCACTTTGAAGTTGATCAAGATCTTCATCTTTAATTACTCGAAACTCTTTTAAAATGCTCCCTGCTTCAACACCCGCTTTAGAAAAATGTCCGGCAATAGACTTGTTTACTCTGCTTGCTCTTTTTTTCCCAAATGAAAGCTGAACAGCTGAATAGCCATCTTTCTCAGTTTTCTTTATCTGAGTTACACGATTATTAGAGACATCAATGACAGTCACTGGCAGACTATCCCCATTCTCTGTAAAAATTCGTGTCATACCGATCTTTCGACCGACTAGTCCTAAACTCATTTTAATCCTCTTTTACGGAGTTTATTTAATTCAGTCTAATTTTCTTAAACCAAGAAAATATCTCTTTCTTATCATCGATAATGCAGATTATTTACAATTTAATTTCTACATCCACACCAGCTGGCAAATCCAATTTCATGAGCGCATCTACTGTTTTATCTGTGGGATCAATAATGTCCATTAATCTCAAGTGCGTTCTAATTTCAAATTGATCACGCGATGTTTTATTTACGTGGGGGGATCGCAGCACATCAAAGCGTTCAATTCTAGTTGGCAATGGCACTGGACCTTTGACAACAGCCCCTGTTCTTTTCGCTGTTTCAACAATTTCTAGAGCTGATTTATCTATTAACCGATAGTCGAAGGCTTTAAGGCGAATTCTGATTTTTTGATTTTGCATTTATTCGATCCTATGTTTGTAAATTCAATATTAATTCTTTATTGAACTTTACTTTTTTATAACCTTCCTAAATCACTCAATAATTTTAGCAACAACACCGGCACCAACAGTTCTTCCACCTTCGCGTATTGCAAAACGCAACCCATCTTCCATCGCTATCGGCGCTATTAAATTCACTGTCACTGACACATTGTCCCCAGGCATCACCATCTCCGTTCCAGCTGGCAATTCAATTGCCCCTGTAACGTCTGTTGTCCTGAAGTAAAATTGTGGACGATATCCGGGGAAAAACGGTGTATGTCTTCCACCTTCTTCTTTACTCAACACATATATCTCTGCTGTGAATTTGGTATGTGGCGATATACTACTAGGCTTTGCCAATACTTGGCCTCGCTCCACTTCTTCACGTTTCGTACCACGCAACAGTATCCCAACATTATCGCCTGCCTGACCTTGGTCCAGCAGTTTACGGAACATTTCCACACCTGTACATACTGTTTTCAGTGTGGGTTTGAGACCAACTATCTCGATTTCCTCTCCCACCTTCACGATTCCTCTCTCCACACGACCAGTCACAACCGTCCCCCGACCTGAGATCGAAAAAACGTCTTCAACCGGCATAAGAAAGGCACCATCAATTGCACGTTCCGGTTGTGGAATATAACTGTCTAACGCATCTGCCAGCTTCAGGATGGACGCTTCTCCAATATCACTCTGATCGCCTTCCAGTGCTTTTAGCGCTGACCCAACTATGATTGGCGTGTCATCCCCAGGAAAGTCATACTTCGATAACAATTCCCGTATTTCCATTTCCACCAGCTCAATTAATTCCGCATCATCAACCATGTCAGCTTTATTCATGTATACAATGATGTATGGAACGCCAACCTGGCGCGCTAACAGTATATGCTCACGCGTTTGCGGCATTGGGCCATCGGCTGCGGATACCACCAGAATCGCTCCGTCCATTTGCGCTGCGCCGGTAATCATGTTCTTCACATAATCCGCATGACCAGGACAGTCTACATGGGCATAATGACGTTTGGCTGTTTCATACTCCACATGCGCCGTATTGATTGTAATTCCTCGTGCACGTTCCTCTGGCGCCGAGTCAATTTGTGCGTAACTCTTCGCTTCCCCACCAAATTTCTTCGTCAATATCGTCGTAATCGCCGCCGTCAGCGTCGTCTTGCCATGATCGACATGCCCTATCGTACCAACATTTACGTGTGGCTTCGATCGCTCAAATTTACTTTTTGCCATGACTCGTTCCTTTACACTCTATACAATTCAATTATTTCTTATTTATTATTGCTTCTGCCACACTCTTAGGAGCCTCTGAATAATGCTTAAACTCCATTGAATAGGTTGCCCTGCCTTGCGTAGCTGAGCGCAATGCCGTAGAGTATCCAAACATCTCTGCTAATGGCACTTCAGCTCGAATTACCTTAAATCCTGGAACGTCTTCCATTCCTTGGATCATTCCGCGTCTTGATGATAAGTCTCCGACAACATTTCCCATAAAATCTTCTGGTGATTCCACCTCAACGGCCATCATGGGTTCTAGTAATACTGGATTGGCTTTACGCATTCCGTCCTTAAATGCTATTGAAGCAGCCATTTTGAATGCATTCTCATTAGAATCGACGTCATGATATGAACCATCGAAGAGTGTAACTTTCACATCTACTACTGGATATCCAGCTAACACACCACTCGGAAGTGTCTCCAATAATCCCTTTTCGACTGCTGGAATGTATTCTCGTGGCACTGAGCCGCCTTTTATTTCATCTATAAACTCGAAACCTTTGCCAGTTTCATTGGGGCCCATCCTCAACCATACATGACCGTACTGTCCACGCCCACCCGACTGCTTCACAAATTTACCTTCTATTTCAACCTGCTTTCTTATCGCTTCTCGATAAGCCACCTGCGGCGCTCCCACATTTGCTTCCACTCCAAATTCTCTTTTCATGCGATCTACGATGATTTCGAGATGCAATTCACCCATTCCAGATATAATCGTCTGTCCAGTTTCTTCATCTGTTCGCACCCTGAACGAAGGATCCTCCTGCGCTAATCTATTTAGCGCAATCCCCATTTTCTCCTGATCCATTTTAGTCTTTGGTTCAACTGCCACATGAATGACTGGTTCGGGAAAATCCATTCTTTCTAGGGTAATTATTTTTTGTGGATCACACAGAGTATCTCCGGTGACGACATCTTTCAGACCAACAGCCGCTGCTATATCTCCCGCTCGAACTTCTTTGATCTCTTCACGCTGATTTGCGTGCATTTGCAGTATCCTACCAATTCGTTCTTTTCTTCCCTTCACCGGGTTATAGATAGTATCACCTGATACAACTACACCAGAATAAACTCTGAAGAATATGAGCTGACCTACATATGGATCTGTCGCAATCTTAAATGCCAATGCTGAAAAAGGCTCGTTATCATCAGCCATTCTTTTATCTGGCTCACCACGTTCGTTTTCACCTTGTATCGCCAAGACATCTGTGGGTGATGGCATATAATCTATAACCGCATCCAACATAGCTTGTACGCCTTTATTCTTAAAGGCAGTTCCACACATCATAGGCACTATTTCATTATTTATAGTACGCACCCGCAAGCCGCTTTTAATATCTGAAGATTCTAAATCTCCATTTTCAAGATATTTGTTCATCAAATCTTCATTTGCTTCTGCTGCAGTTTCAAGCATCTTTTCTCGCCATGACTGCGCATCCGCTTTCAAATCTGAAGGTATTTCACGTTCCTCATATTTTGTGCCGCGACTTTCTTCATCCCAGTAAATGGCTTTCATCTTGACTAAATCGATAACACCTTCAAACTTATCCTCTGCGCCTATCGGTATCTGTATTGGCACAGGTACCGCTTTAAGCCGTGTTTTGATCTGCTCATACACGCGCATGAAATTTGCACCCGATCGATCCATCTTATTTACAAATGCCAATCGAGGGACTTTATACTTATTTGCCTGCCTCCAAACCGTTTCGGTTTGCGGTTGCACACCACCAACCGCACAAAATACAGTGCATGCTCCATCGAGAACACGCAATGAGCGCTCAACCTCAATAGTAAAATCTACGTGCCCCGGAGTATCTATGATATTGATTCGATGCTCCGGGTAATTTTCCCCCATTCCTTTCCAGAAACAAGTTGTTGCAGCTGAGGTAATTGTTATACCTCTTTCCTGTTCTTGTTCCATCCAATCCATGGTTGCCGCACCATCATGAACTTCGCCTAATTTATGCGACACGCCAGTATAAAAGAGCACACGCTCAGTTGTCGTTGTCTTACCAGCGTCAATATGCGCCATGATACCGATGTTTCTATAGCGTTCAATAGGTGTTTTTCTTGCCACAGTCAAATGCCTTACAATTAATTCAATTTGTGAATGATTTTAATTCTTAAAATTCTGTAAATTAAAACCTAAAATGAGAGAATGCTTTATTTGATTCTGCCATTCTATGCACTTCTTCTCGTTTCTTTACCGCTCCTCCACGTCCCTCAGCTGCCTCTGTTAACTCCCCAGCTAGTCTTGCATCCATTGATTTTTCGCTTCTTTTCCTGGCTGCATCCCTAAGCCATCGCATAGCCAAAGCGTTACGACGCACTGATCTCACCTCAACCGGTACCTGATAGTTTGCGCCACCAACCCGACGACTCTTAACCTCCACGATTGGACGCACATTCGTCAACGCTTGTGTAAAAACTTCCAATGGATCATTGCCAGTTTTCTTTTCTATATGCTCTAATGCTCCGTAGATAATCCTCTCTGCTACCGACTTTTTACCACGAGTCATGAGAACATTAACAAATTTTGCTAATTCTACGTTGTGATATTTTGGATCTGGCAATATCTCACGCTTTGGAACTTCTCTACGTCTTGGCATTATGCAACCCCATTACCTTTCGCAACATGTTTTTCTTCTATATATAAAATAGCACTTGATTCTAAATTCTAAGCAGTTTTTGGCTTTTTGGAACCATATTTTGATCGGCTCTGCTTACGATCTTTTACACCCGCCGTATCCAGACTACCTCTAACCGTATGATAGCGAACACCTGGCAAATCTTTTACACGACCACCACGTATCAAAACGACCGAATGCTCTTGAAGATTGTGCCCTTCTCCACCAATGTAACTTGACACTTCAAATCCGTTAGTTAATCGAACCCTTGCAACTTTACGCAATGCTGAATTCGGTTTTTTTGGTGTTGTCGTGTACACCCTTGTGCACACCCCTCTTTTTTGTGGGCTGTTCTCTAATGCTGGAACACTGCTTTTAACCCGCTTAGCTGTGCGTGGTTTTCTAACTAACTGACTAATTGTCGGCATTTCTATGTCCTAAAAAACTGGGACGGCTTTCCGCCGTCCACGTACTATTTGCTGAATTTATTTTTTTCACTAATGGCCCTAGCAATTAGCAATTTGGCACCTTCATATTTCATATAAGATGCGACAAAAAAGAGAGCGGATTTTATTGGGTTTATTGTTTCATGTCAAGACAAACATGGACAGATATAGCCTATTTTGCTAATACAATTTTTATTTCTAAAATCATGCTAATGATTTTCAATAATTCTCATATCACCTATTTTGTCCATATTAATCTCTAAAGTTCTGGAATTGAAGCGGAAAATCATCAATTGATCTTTTTGTTAATTGTATCGTTTCCTGTAGCACGTCTTTTTTTGCGCCGGTTATGCGCACCACATCCCCTTGAATACTAGCTTGTACTTTAAGCTTACTGTCTTTAATACACTTAATAATTTTCTTAGCCAGCTCTGTTTCAAGTCCTGTTTTAACTATCACAGCTTGCTTTACTTTATTTCCACTGATTTTCTCAACCTGTCCCTTGTCCAAACAACGCACATCGACATTTCGCTTCGTCAACTTAGCCATCAGAGTGTCTGACACTTGCTCCAATTTAAATTCATCATCAGCAAATATTGTCAGCTGATAATCTGTCTGCTCAACCCTCGCATCCGAACCTTTAAAGTCAAACCGAGTATTCACCTCTTTGTTTACTTGGTCTACTGCATTCCTGACTTCTTGCTTATCAACTTCTGAGACAATATCAAATGTGGGCATTATATCTCTCTTAACTGAGACAATTGATCTTAGTTTTTCACTGCGATACCTAGAAGACCTTAGTTTTTACTTTTATTCTTTTCAACTCCGGCTGCAATGCGTAGCCTTAATGCATTTAGTTTTATGAATCCCGCTGCATCTCCTTGATTATAGGCACCCGCATCATCCTCAAAGGTTGCAATATTGGGATCAAATAATGAATCAGTATGAGAATCTCTTCCTACCACAATGACATTCCCTTTATACAATTTCAGTCTTACCCATCCATTTACTTTTTCCTGACTCGCATCAATCATTGCCTGCAGCATTTTGCGCTCCGGACTCCACCAATAGCCATTATAAATCAGAGCTGCATAGCGCGGCATCAGGTCATCCTTTAAATGCGCAACCTCCCGATCCAGAGTTATCGACTCTATGGCACGATGCGCGCGTAATAGAATTGTTCCACCGGGAGTTTCATAACATCCTCGAGATTTCATACCAACATAGCGATTCTCAACCAAATCCAATCTACCTATCCCATGTTTTCCACCCAATTGGTTGAGCTTCTCTAGCACCCTAGCCGGTGATAATTTATTGCCATTCAGTGCGACAGCATCTCCACACTTAAACTCCACATCCAGATACTCAGGCTCATCAGGCGCTTTCTCTGGTGAAATACTCCACCGCCACATTGATTCCTCAGGCTCTGCCGCTGGATCCTCAAGAATCCTGCCTTCGTAGGAAATATGCAAGAGATTTGCATCCATACTATAGGGTGACCCAGCTTTCTTTTTCATTTCAACCGGAATACCATGTTGCTCAGCATACAGAAACAACTTCTCTCTTGAAATTAAATCCCACTCGCACCAAAGAACGATCACATGAATATCTGACTACAGAGCATAATACCCCAGTTCAAACCGTACCTGATCGTTCCCTTACC
>Ga0138256_10001982_pt1 | contig 22068 bp, 18 predicted proteins | sample KNB2016incub_MG_FD_105486 | JGI IMG/M metagenome (GOLD analysis project Ga0138256, IMG submission 105486) | Active sludge microbial communities from wastewater in Klosterneuburg, Austria - KNB2014incub_MG | ecosystem: Engineered > WWTP > Activated sludge > Unclassified | place: Austria... | reverse complement strand
GAGGCGGCGCCTCGGTCACCGCCATCCTCGCCCACTACTACCCCGGGGCCCGATAGCGGCGCGAAAACGACCTCTGCGCGAAAACGACCTCTGAGGTCGTTTTCGACGTGATGTGTACCGAAAACGACCTCAGAGGTCGTTTTCGCGCAGAGGTCGTTTTCGCGCCGTAAACACCGCCTGAAATTGGGCGTATTCTAACTTCAGAGGTTGCGCCATCAGTTCTGAAACGCCGAGAGAAGCCGATACTCGCGTCGCGATAGCCGTCAAAGCCTTCCAGGCTGCCGGCCAGTTGGACCAGGCGCGGGAGAAGTACGCCGAGCTGGTGGAGCGCCATCAGCGGCGGGCAATCCGGATTGCGTTTCACTACATGCGCGAGGCCGCCGACGCCGAAGAGGCCGTGCAGGATGCCTTTGTCAAGGCCTACACGCACATGGGCACGTTCAGGGAAGACCTGCCGTTTGAGGTCTGGTTCACGCGGATTCTCATCAATGGCTGCCTGGACCGGCTCAAGGCCCGGCGCCGTCGTGAACGGTGGATCGCTCGCCCGACGGTTGATGCCGATGGCGTGGAACGCGACCCGGCCGAGCACCTGCCCTCGAGGGGCCCAAGTCCCGAGGACCAGGTCCTGCAGGACGAGCGGCGCCGACGGTTGAAAGCGGCCATGACGGAGTTGCCGGAGCGGCAACGTCTGGTGTTTGTATTGAGTCATTTTGAGGGGCGGACGTCGCGGGAAGTCAGTTCGATGACCGGGCTGAATGAATCCACCGTGCGCGTCCACCTCTTCCGCGCGATTCGACGGCTACGGACGTTGCTGTCGGGCCAGAGCGTGGCAGAGACGAAAGGTAAAGGGAGGGTTCGACATGCGGCTCGCTGACGTCATACTTCGTCGAGGGCATCTCTCGGAAGACGCACTGGTGGAGGTGTGGAGCACGGGCGTGCGGCCCAGCCACCTCGACCGCTGCGATATCTGCGCGGAACGCGCGATGGACATGAGCCGCTGGCTCGAAGATGTGCGCGACATGGGCGCGGCTGAAGTCAACGCCGTGTTCCCCGAGGAGCGATTGGCCGCCCAGCGCGGGCAGCTCCTGCAACGACTGGAATCGCTCGACCGCCCGGCCAAGGTCATCAGCTTTCCCGCACGTGCAGTGCGGCCCTCTGACGCCGCCGATCGGCGCCGGGTCAGCCCCGGCTGGCTGGCGGCTGCCGCGGCAGCCGGCTTGGCGCTTGGCATCGTCAGCATCGAATTGAGCCACACGTTTGAAACGGGCCCTGCTCCCACGACTCAGGTGGCCGACGGCGCCACGAATGGTCAGCCCTCTGGGCTGGGAACGGTGATCGACGCGTCCATCCTTGAGGACGACCCCTATTCCCGGACGCGGTTGGGGTCGCTCGAGGCGATGGATGAGATGACGCCCCGGCTGATTGACGTGGTGGCCATTAACCGCTGACGGCCAGTCAAGGGTGCAAGGATTGGCCGGTGCCGTGCTCAGGGCAAAACGTCGGCGATGGAACATCCGTCCTGCCGGTTTATGGGCCCATTAGGGTGCGGCGTGGCTCCCTCGCGTAGGACCTACTTCCGGTCATATTTATAGACTATCTGGCTATCGGGAATCTTGTTCATGGTTGTAACTACTACCAGTTGCCTAGACTCAAGAGATATGACCTGGGTGTATCTCGGTGGTGTCAAGACCTCCAGTACCTTCAGATTCCACCTAGCCGAAGCCGTCAGCTTTTGTTGCGGATTGAACACGTCTACGACGCCAGTCTCCTTCCCATCCAAAGAGAATGTGACAGCGGCGGCGGGGGCCGGGGCCTCGCCGAGCAAAGCGCCCTGGACAGTCAATGTCTTGCCCTTCTGAACGATCTTGCATTGGCGTCCGCAATTGAATGCGGCACCTCCAATCGCCGTAGACGAGATTGGCGTGTGTCGCCCAGCGGATGTTGAGTTGCCGGGCGCCGTGGATCGACCACCTCCCGTAGTGGTTGCCGTCGACAACAGCCAGTCACCCGATAAGTCTTGCATCGGCGCTTGTCCTGCCGGCGTCAGCAAATAGACAATCAGGGCAGGAGCCCCACCGAAGAGCCGCAATGATACCTGTGCCAGCTTCATCCTCACCTCACCAACTCACACCACGGACGATCAACCCACTCGAAGAGCATCAGTAGGAGTTGTCTTCCGCAAGCGCCACGCCGCCATAAGGCCAGCTGACGCAGCCGACCCGAGCATCAACCCCGCAACGACACAGTACGTCAGCGGATCCAACGAACCGATTCCAACCAGATGGCCCGAAAAAATTCGCGCCGAAGCGCCGCCAAGCGGGATACCAGCGGCCACACCCGCCGACACTGGCATCAACGCCGCCCCTACACCAATCCTGACGAGAACGGCCCGGTCTGCGCCTAAGGCCATCCGAATACCGAATTCCCGTCTGCGTGATTCAGCGACATAGGCCACCAGGCCAAAGGCGCCGCCGACACCCAACAGGAGTGCGACGATCCCGAATCCTGAGAAAAACCAAGCACCCAGCCTTTGGCGTCCGATATCAGCCGCTATCATTTCTCGAGCGGTTATGGTGCGCAGTGAATCGCTCTTGATTAAACGGCCCGCGGAGCTCGCCACGTAATCGGGGTATTCCGCTCGCACGACGAATCTCGTCATCGCCGCCGTCCCAGGCCAAACGGAGACAATTACACCGCTGGCAGGCGACGTCAATGAACCAAAGGTCAGGTCCGCGGACACTCCCACCACTTGACTCAGTCCCCACCCGCGCTCCTGCACTGAAAAGACCTGATCCAGAACATCCCCCTCAGGGAACAACAAAGACGCGAGTGACCGAGTGACAATGACTGGACGGGGTTGGGACAGCGCATCGGCCGCGATTAGAGGCCGGCCAACGAGTATTGGCACACCGAGCGTCGATAGAAGATTTGGGCTACCCCTGAGCGCGCCCACGACGACATCGAGTTGCCGACCACCCACCTGAAAACTCCACGTGCGCGAATTCCGAACGGCCTCTGCGCCAAGTGGCGCCACCGAAGAGCCGCTGGCCACGTCCACAACACCCGGCACCTGCCAAATCACGGCTGACAAACGGCGGTTGCGTTCGGCCGCGAGGACCTCAGGACTGACTTTGGAGTCAAGCGGAAGAGGCTCGCTTATAGTTAGGAAAGCGGTCCGATCCACCTCAAAGCCGGGCGCTCTGCCGAAGCCGTGATTGACGGTCCGCACCAAGAGGCCCGCGCAGACGAGGATGACAACCGTGGTGCACACCTGAAGCGAAAGGAGGAATTGCCGGGCGCGTAAAGATCGACGCGACACAGTGGATGCCCCGGTCAACAACTCGCTGCCAATGCGAATCCGCGTGGCGCGTTTGAGTGGCCAAATGGCTGCTGCGAACAGGGTCACGAACGTAATCGCGATTCCCGCTGTGACCACTCGCCAGTCAAAGGAAAGGTCCAAAAGCTGCAGGCTGATTCCTCCTGGCAAACTCAACGCTGGCACAATGCGCACCCCAAGGGCGGCGACGAGGAGGCCGGCGAGACTTCCGATTGCTGCTAGGGATGCGAGTTCTCGGCAGAGACTAGACACGAGCCGCCAGCGGCTGGCCCCGAGCGCTGCCTTGAGCGCCAGTTCTCCCCGCCTCCGTTCGTAGTGCAGAATGACCAACGCCGCCACGGTGGCCCAGCCCCCACACAACACAAGTAGAGCCAACGCCGAGGCCACCATGATCGATTGGCCCTCCCGTATCACAGTGGTGGGTGATGCTTGCGTCCCGAAAACCTCGGTCACGGGAATCCAACGCGTCTGAAGGAGGCGAAGCATTCCTGGCGCAAGCGCCTCGAAGCGCTCGTTCACCTCCTCTAGGGTCTGTCCATGACCGACTCGGCCCAAGGGCAGCAGAGTCGGTTCCGCTCGCGACGTAACCCGCTTGACAACGCTGACCGGAATCCAGACATCAACCTCCTCACCCCGTCGGGCGCCTTTGAAGCCTGGCGGCGCTATCCCGACTAAGCGTACGGGCATCGGCTTGGACTGCAGGATGCTACCGATGACGTCGGGGCGCCGCGAGTACACCCGGGACCAGAAACGGTCGCTAATAATGGCGACGGGCTCGGCTCCCTCCCATTCGTCTTCGCGTGAGAAGGAGCGACCGCGGACCGTCAACTGCAGGACGTTGAAGTAATCAGGGGTGATGCCTAGCACTTCAAGCTCAGGAGACTCACCGGGAATTTGGAGGCGGGGCGAAACTCCGACTCCGGACTCGTCGCCTGTGGTCACCTGCCCGGCGACACCGCCCTCAAGAATTTGGAACGGCTGGCCGTTAAGGTCAGGAAACCCCGCACGCGGTAAGATGACCACGCGGTCGGGATCTGGAAATTCCATCGGCCGAAGCCAGAGCGCATTGACGACAGTGAAGACCAAGAGGTTGACCCCTGTCGAGGCGCCCAGAACCAGGGTCAGGAGCGCCAAGTAGCCACGGTGGTTCCGAAGTAGTCTCCGCATCAGCAGCGAGCTCTTGTCATTCAGTCATCTGTGAATCCACCGATGCCACCGGTTTCGAGAAGTGGCCGCCCGGCCGTCGGCATGGAACAGTTCTGAGGCCCTTCAGAACGATCCGTGCCGCCAGCCGCGGTGGTCATCAGTCTGTTAGGTACATGGCGCACAATAGCAGAAGTTGAAGCAGACGCCCATCAACTTGCATGTGTCGTTGTAGAAATCGGGTTCACAACCGTAGGTTGCGCAACCCTCTGTTCCGGCATAACACGAACCTACTGGGCCATGCGGGCACTGGCCGCACTGCCCCCCATTGCAGCTCGGCCAGTTGCCAGGGCAGTCGCCGCCGACGCAGGCCGTATCAACAGCCTGGACCGTAAGGCCAAGAGCCACTACCATCGCTACCTGAACAAGTCTCATTACAAGCCGCCTAGATACCACGTTGCACCCCCTGTTGATGACCTCTTGCCCCTAAGACACCGCCTCTGCAGTAAGTTCTACGTTCTACGCGTTCTAAGATCCGCCGCCGACTTGGGCACGTGCTGCCTCTATGGTCCGATCGAGCGCTTTCTGAAGCTCGATCACTGGCACCGCGCCCTGAAGGCGTTCGGTCACCTTCACCCTGCCATCCCCTTGGACTACACCAAGAAACCAAGCTGGTGTGCCGGCTATGCCGAATGCCTCCGCTGAGGTGACGTCCATCTTGACCTTGTTTGTCATCTCCCCCGCAGCATCCCCCGCCAAGCAGGTGGCGAACCGGGCTGCATCAAGTCCCAAAGATTTAGCCGCCAACTCGAGGTTCTTAAGATCCAACTCCTTCTGATGCTGGAATGCCCAGTCGTGGAACTCCCAGAACTTCATCTGGTTGCCCGCACACTCAGCGGCTTCGGCGGCCTTCTGCGCGTTGGCGTGTATTGCCAGCGGATAGTGCCTAAACGCAAGGAAGGCCTTGCCCGTGTCGAAATACTGCCGATCAATCTCGGGCAACACGTCGCGGGCCGAAGTGCCACAAAATGGGCATTGAAACTCGGAAAACAGAATCACAGCCACGTCGGCGGCGCGATCGCCACGAATCGCAGCACCTTCAATGCCAACCCATTCGGAGGGGAGAGGCGGCGCTGACCGCCGAGTAGAGGGAGGGTTCAGACGATCCCATAGGACCAAACTCCCAACGGTCAGGGTGACGACAATCACCAAGACTGTGGCCAGGAACTCCAGCCATCGTGTCAAAGCGGCTTTTCTAGTTTCTGTCACTGTGGAGCCAGCATGAACTAGCGCCAGGACTAATTGTGCCCGTTTTAGTGCTCATTCTCTCGTTAAGTTTGATGCGACCTACCGCATGCGGCCGCTGGACGCGTCTTTGACTAGGCTACGCTACCGCCAACGGCTCCTTCTCGATTGCCGGCGCCGTATTTTCTCGCAGATTAGTTAGTAGTGTGCGCGATGAATAAAAAGAGCCGATTGCGGACCTAGCTCGCACTTAAGGCCAGTCATCGACATTTGGAATCTGCTTTCGAAGCGCACGGCCTAGCGATTCGAGAGCGTCACGGTCCGTGACAAATTCCTGTCGGCTGAGCCATGCTTCCAGAGTTATTTTCGAGCCGCAAGTCCCAATGCCTACCTTCAACCAAAATCGGTCGCCGGCCTCTTTTGTTGCCATTATCACGAATCGCCGCGGGTCCTTTCCGCTCCGTCGGCTCTGAACGTACGCCCGAAGAGAACGAGCCAACCCGAGTGAGTTGCCTGAAGATAACCCCACTGCGCGGCACCAGTGGCGAATCGCGGCGCCCGAGCGCGCTGTCGGCAAGGCCTGGGCCCAGAGTTCCAATCGAGGCACATCATGTGATGTAGTAACGACCGCCATCATCGCGTTGACCCACAGGGCATAGACGTCCAACTCAACCGGTTGGTCCAGAACGGCCGGGTCATTCGCAGCGCCACTGGATCGGGATGGTTTGTCAGCCATCGGGTAGCCCCCATTACTTAGCCGCTCTTGACCCACGATGAGGCACAAGCAGCAGCTAGAACTACGATATCAAAGTCCTTCTATAGGCTACGCATAGATTAGACACTACACACGCCTTCAGTGAAATAACTCCCAATTAGTCTCGGGAATGCCTTCTGCACTCGTTGACCTGCAAACTTCTCGCTCGCCGCTCGACAACCTGAGAGACCCGATGGTTGTTTACATTTGAACGTCGCGGTCTCCGTTCGTCTGTTGGCCCTCCTGACGTGGGAGTCATCCATCGTCACGGTCCCTGACAAATCAGCTCGCTGCGGTGCTGACGATTGGGCACAAGCGGCCTGCGTTAGGCCCGTGTCGCCGATTGACGTCGCCGATTTGTTCGGCGGCTCGCGATCGGCAAAACCGGCCCCGGCTTTTTGCCTGACGGGCGTAAGTTCGCTTTGAGAGCCTCCGTCTCATTTAATAGGGAATCGAGCCGCTGAGCGGCTCGCTCGCGCGCAAGCCATCGCGCTGTCTGAAATGGCAGGACGTTGCCCCGGGTCGGTTCTTGTTGCGACATTGACTAGACGCTCGGTCGAATGCACTGTAGGAGGCACATGCCCTGAAGGTCGTCGCAGGGAGGAAGGCCCATGGCTGCCGTGTTGCAACACTTATAGGACTCGCCACAATCGCCTGGACTGCCACAGCACAGTGCAGGCGCCTCGGGCTCAGCGGTGAGCGAGAGACTCGCCCAGCTGACACATGCCGCACAAGCAATCAGGAACACGACTCCATTCCATCGTCGAAACACCATGCCTCTCCCTCTCGCAAGGACGATGCCAGAGACCACAGCGGCAACACACGGAGTGCTGAAATCCGAGGTCTTGGAGTTGAGCAACTCGCTGCACACACGGGAAAGAATCTGCACATCGCCGATTTCTGAAAATGCCTCTGTAGTCGGTCTTCCCTGACGGCGTGCGTCTTGCACTCTGGCTCACGGAGGTGCGAGACGGCACCGCTTTCAGGAGAGGCAAATGCTCACGAACATGAATGGTCGGGCAGTTGGCATTGTGTTGTTGGCGCTCTCGGTCGGCGTCAACGTACTTCAAGCGCAGAAGATTCGCGGGATGGTTGGTTTCGCTGACAAGAAGGGTGCGCTGGTCGGCACGAAAGCTTCACCGATTGAAGCTCAGGCCCTCGATGGCCGGCCGGTACGCGTGACCTTCGATACTGGACTACCCACAGTGCTCTACTACTTCAGCCCCACCTGTGGGTGGTGCGACCGAAACTGGACAAATCTTGAAGCCTTGGCAGCAAATGCTAAGGGCCGATATCGGGTCGTGGCCCTAACCTCTGCTCAGGGTATCCGGCCGTACGCTCAGAAGCATGCCCTCCGAGTCGAAGTCCTCGAGGCACTGCCTGAGGACGCACTTCAGACCTATCGTTTTGCCGCGACGCCCCATACGGTCGTCGTCGATGCATATGGTTTCGTGACCCACGAGTGGCAGGGAGCATTCCTGAACAGCGTGGCCAACCGAGTTGAGGACCTGTTTGGTCTGGTGCTACCAGGACTCTCGTCGCCAAGAGCAAGCGAGAGGCCACAATAAGAGCACCGCGGAAAGGCCTCGAAAGCGGGAGAATAGGACCGCGTGGCTCACCCTACCTTGGCTGTCACCGTTTCTGGCCTTTGGTTCTGTCGCGACCGGACAGGTCGTGAAGTCGAAGACTGGCTGCGCACCTACGATCGGTTGGCTCCCAACGAACCCGTGATCGTCGTGCCGCGTGGAGCGCCCCTGCTTGACCGCCGGTCGGCAGTGTCCAATATGAGAGTGCTTCTGGGGCTAAGTGGCCAGGCCTGTGCCGAGAGTGATGCGATCACGGCGCTGAGAACCATCGAGATACCCGATCGGCTGCACTGGGTCCGGGCCAATCGCCTAACCCGGGCCCAACGGCTCGCGGTCTGGCTGGGAATCTGTCGATTGCGGGGGAGCAAAACGGTTGTGTTGATCGATCCGTTCGTTGGCGTGGCCGGCGGCTGCGTTGGTTCACTCGCCCGCCTGATTCGGGAGATGGCGACTCCGGGGAGGACAGTGCTCCTCGTCAGCGATGACCCCACCGTCGGAGAGCTGTGCAGCGCGAGCCCCGTGAGAGAACTCAAGAGCACGCCGTGGTGAGCAGGCGACGCGCTTGCCTCATCCTGGTGGCGAGTCGACTGGAGTACCTGCTCACGAATCCTTGGCTGATTGGAGCAGTCGCCCTGTTGGCGGTGAGCTTCGGGTCCATCGTCGTCAGCAATGCCAGGGATCTTGGTGAGGCGCATGAGCGCCACGCACTCGAATTGCAGCGGCGACTGTCGGCGACGATTCAACCCGTCGGGCCGAGCGGGCGGCAAGTCGATCGGGCGCTTCGAATACTACGTCCTCCGGCCACGGCAGCGCTTCTGGTCGCCGGTCAGGAACCATCGATGCCTGCTGGCTGGGATGTCGGGCCAGCGACCGTCGAGGCACTCCCGCCCTACGCGCCGTTGAATGCCTCCAAGGGCCTCGACAATGCAGACGATGGTGGCGTCTTTATCGCGCAGTTCGGCGGCCTGCTGGCTCTGGTTTTTGGGCTCACAAATGTGCTCCGTGACCGTCGACGCGGGTGGTCCGACGCTGAGCGCGGGACAACCGCGTCGCCGTACATATTCCACCTCGCTGATCTCACTGCGGCCTGCCTTGCAATTGCCGTCGCCGTGGGTGCGCTGTTTGGAGCGGTTGGGTTGGTACTTCACAGAGTATTGGTCGAGAGCTGGCTGGAGGCCACGCAGACCCTGCTGATGTTGGCGCCCCTGACATGGCTCTACTTCGTTGCCTTCTATGCGTACGGCGCGGCGATCGGCTGGTATGTGCGCGAGCCGCTCAGAGCTGTCGCGGGCGCTGCCATTTTCTGGGTCTGTTTGGTGCTGGTTGGGCCGCACTTATCGCTCTGGTTCGGCAGCGCTGTAGTCCCCCCATCCCGCGCCCGTGCGGAGCATGACCGCCGCGACGCCTATACCGACCAAATCAGGAGAATAGAAAGCCAGGTGGAAGGTCAAATCGATGTGCGAGTGGGGAATAGTCCCTCGGCATCCGAACGCGACCGACGGGCTACAGCAGCGTTTGCGGCCCTGGAGCCAGCATGGATCCACGGGTTGGAAGAGGCCCGCAGCGTCGTCAACACGATGGAGAAAGCGTGGCGCACTCAGGTGGACCAGGTGGCGGCTGACCTTCAGCGGGCGTCGCGCCTGCCGCCGAGCATGCTGCTCCCTCAGATTCTCGCCGAACTAAGCGGCACCGGGGATCTGACTCGTCGTCGATGGGAAGACTCTGTCAGTGCATACAAAAAGAAGCTCGACCAAGAGCTCTTCGATGACCCGCCCACAGTGATCCTCCGCCTCTTGACAGACGGGGAAGTGGAGTCCTGGATGCACGTGCGGCACCCGGTGAAGCCGGTCCGCGACCTCCCTACGTTTCTTTCCCCGACCATCACAATCCGGGACCGATGGCAAGCCACGGCAAGTGGCGCAATCGCGCTAGCGCTGCACACCGTGGCCGCTCTGGTTCTCGCAATGGTGACCCAACGCCGTGCGTGGCGCCGCTATGATTTCGCGTCGATCGGTTCCGCAGACTGAGGCAACCCGTGAGCCTCCATCTTGTTGTAGAGGGTCCGCCGACTGATCCCCAGCGCCATCGCTGCCGCAACGCGGTTGCCCTGAAACCGCTGGAGTGCCGCCGCGATCAACCTCCGCTCCGTTTCAGCCACCGCTGCGTCGAGCCGGCCCTCGGCTGGCGGCTCGGCATCCCTACCGTCGCGTGAAAGATACGGCGGCAGATCTGAGCATTGCACGATTGGCCCCTCAGCTAGAATCGCCGCGTGCCGCAGCACATTCGCCAGCTCCCGCACATTCCCGGGCCAGGAGTAGGACTGGAGGCGGTCTGTAGCGTCTGGCGCGAGGCCAGACACCTGGGACCGGCATTCCGCATTGACGCGGTCCAGCAGATACGACACCAGGAGCGGAATATCCTCGACCCGATTGCGCAAGGGCGGCATCACAATCGGAAACACGTTGAGTCGCCAGAACAAGTCGTCACGAAATCGACCGGACTTCACGTCCTGCTCGAGGTCGCGGTTGCTGGCCGCGATCACCCGAATATCCACCGAAATGGCCCGACTCCCTCCCACTCGAACCAGTTGACGTTCTTGAAGGACCCGCAAGAGCTTGACCTGAAGGTCACTCGACAGCTCGCCGACCTCATCAAGAAAAACCGTGCCCTTGTGCGCCTGCTCAAACAGGCCACGGCGTTCAGTCTTCGCGTCCGTGAACGCACCCCGCTCATGTCCGAACAACTCACTTTCCGCAAGGTTGGGTGAGATGGCTCCGCAGTTGACCGCCACAAACGGGCCGGTCGCCCGATCGCTGGAGGCGTGGAGTGTTCGCGCCGCGAGTTCCTTGCCCGTTCCAGTCTCACCGCCGATGAGCACGTTCGCATCCGTGCGCGCCACCTTCGCAATGAGTCGCACGACCGCCTCCAGAGCCGCGCTACGCCCCACGATGCCGACGAATTCCGTTCTGGTCGCCAGGTCAGCTTCCAACTCTTGCACACGCATGGTTAGGCGCCGATGCTCTAACGCTCGCTGAACCGTCAACGCGACATCATCGTTGTCGAAAGGCTTGATGAGGTAGTCGTAGCCGCCGGCGCGGATGGCCTCCACCGCGGACGCGATAGAGCCGTAGGCAGTAATAAAAACTGCGGCGACGTCGGGCGTGGTCGCTCGTATCTGCGTCAACGCCGCAAGACCCGTGATGCCCGGCAGGTTCATGTCAAGAACTAGCAGGTCATACGGCTGCTGCTGGTGGCGGACGACCGACTCTTCCCCCGACCCGACCGCGTCCACCGAATAGCCGCGCTCCAAGAGTAAATAGCGCAGGGCCTCGCGCAAATTCGGTTCATCATCAACGACCAGGATCCTCACCATTGGGGCTATTGGGGCAAGGTCAAGGTGACGGTCGTGCCGATACCAGGTGCACTCGCTACGACAATGTCGCCGCCGTACCGGCGCGCGACGTCGCGACACAGGCAGAGGCCTAGTCCACCTCCGTTAGTTTTGGTCGTAAAGAACGGTTCAAAGACCTGGGCCAGCACGGTCGCCGACATCCCGCTCCCGTGGTCCACGACCTCTACAACCGCCGTGGCATGGCCGGCCGGGTCGGCGTCCGCCCTTCCTTGCACGACGATGGTTTGACCCGCCTGAGACGCCTGGCAGGCGTTCAGTAGGAGATTCACGAGGACTTGTCGCAGTTCGTGGGCGTCACCCCGAACCCAGAGTCGGGCCGCCCAGGCGACTTCCAGCGATTGTCCATGCTGGCGGGCATAGGCGCGGCAAAAATCCACGGCGTCTGCGACAAGCGCCATCAGTTCGATCGGTTCATCGCGTCGCGCCGGGGCGCGTCCCAGCATCAACAAGTTGGTGACAACACGGGTGACGCGGTCGATCTCGCCCACGACATTGTCCAGGAGGCGCCCACGCTGAGATTCTGGAACCGCGCCTTCCTTCACGAGTTGCACAATCGATCGCACCGCCGCCAGTGGGTTCCGGACTTCGTGGGCAATCCCCGCGGCCATCTCTCCCGTGAGACTCAGTTTGTTTGTGCGCGCGACGCCCTCGGCCCGTGTGCGCTCCTGCTCGGCCGTGCGAGCCGACCGTAGTCGGTCCGCAACTGCTTGTAGGGAAGACGGCCACGCGTCGGAATGCTGCAAGCTAACCGACCCGGCGACCGTAGCCCACGCCACAAGCTGGTCCTCAATCAGCAACGGAATCGCACCAGTAGCGCCCAAGTCCTTGAGGGCAGCCCGCTCGGCCCCCGCCAACGCTTCACAGACTCCGATGTTGTCGGGAATTGAGAGGATTTGTCGATTAACCCGTAACCACCGAGGCAGCAGGCAATCGGCCTTGAAGCCCGCAGCCGATCCGGGCTGGATCAGGCTTCCGAGGGCGGCGGTAGGTTCGAAGCCCCCCTCGCCGTGCGTAGCCAACTCGAACAGGACCCCTCGGTTGCCCCCGACCACCCCGAGAAGGCCTGAGAGAGCCTCAGAAGCGATTGGATCATCAACTGAGGCTGGCATGGCCCGTGCCGACTACGGCTTCGAGACGGTCTTCCCGGCCTTGCCTTCCGCAGCCTTCCGTCGTGCCCAGTATTTTCGCATGCCGTCACTGATGGCCTGCTTGCCCTTTCTGGAAAACGCCCGCTGAGGCGCCGCCTGAGTTGGAGATGGAGCCCTACCCTTGCGCAGTTCCGGAAACGCGCTGTAGATCGCTTCGATTTCCTCCTGAATCTGTGCGAGGCGCGACTCGGCCCCCACACGCAACCACTCGTTCTGCATCGTCGATGATCGTCGATCTGCCAAGCCAGTTCCTCCGCAAGAAAAGCGCCTCGCTTAGACGCCCAGTATAGCCACTACAAGCAGGTAACGGAAGCGCACCGAGACTCAAGCCCCCTCCGGCATCGGCAGGACACCAACGACTGAGGTCAGGACTCCCCTACGCCACACGCTATGTTCGAACTACCGCGGCGACTAGGCAATGGGCAAGCCTCCCCAAGCGGGTCCCGTGGGCCGATACCAGGGGGACACGACACGACGGGTAGGATTTCGGATCCGGACGCTCTCAAGCATCGGACCGGCCTGACGATGCTGTAGCCACCGTCTGAGCTCTACTGCTGCGCTTCCTTCAGTAGTCCGTCTAGCTTCGACTGCAGGACTGAGCTAGGGCGGGCGCCCTCAAACCGGTCTATGAGGCGAAGGCGACCATCGCTTTCAAGTCGGCCTAGGTAGAACGTCGGCGTTCCCGTAACCATGAGCCGCGCCACGAGCGCGGCATTCAGATCCAGCTCAGGCAGCCTAGTCTCGAGCATGCAAGCCGAGAATTCCTTGTTACTCAGTTCAACCTCTCTGACGCCGCGCAGTAGGCTTTCCTGCTGAAGGTTGTTAGAGTCCGCAAACAAGAAATCGTGCATCCTCCAGAACTTGCCCTGGCGACCAGAGCAGGCGGCTGCCTTCGCTGCGGGAATAGCCAAGGGATGTATTTTCTCGATTGGAACGTGAACGAAGCCGAACTGAATACGCCCAGAGTCAACGTAGGAGCTGACAACGCTGGGCATCTCAGTCAATGCAAATTTTCGGCAGAATGGGCACTGGAAGTCAGAAAACACCAACATGACCGACTTCGCAGTCGGTTGTCCCATAAATGCAATTCCATCAACCGATACCGATTCAACTGGCAGAATCGGTTCCTGGCGAGCGGGCATCGTCCTAGGTGGCTCCGTCGCGGGAAGTTGATTTTTGGAATTGCCTAACGTCGACCAGATCACCACGCCGCTCGCGACGATCACCGACACCGTCGCTAGACTATTTAGCGCGCGTTGAATGCCACTCTTAATCGCCAATTGCCCCCCCCCCTCTCAACACACAGGACTAGTGCAAAATGACATTTGACCTTGACTATTATACATAGTTGCTCTATCTTTATCTAACCGAGACTACCTAGTTAATAAACTAAAAACAACTAAGACACGAAAGGATTTCCCATGGAGCTTTCGACGACGCATCGCCTTCGACAACTCGCCTTCTTGGTAATCTTGATAGCTTTTTCGTGGATGAACCAAGGCGCGCTATCAGCCCGCGACTCTGACCTGTGCACGGAACTATGCGGAGAGCTGGCCGACTGCAACACGTACTGCATTCCTGGACCGGAAGAACCCGGGACAACATGTGGTGAATACGACGGTGGAGAAGGCAATGGATGGTGCACTGAAGGCGGTGGTTCGTGCACCCCAAATTACGTCGTCATCGATGAAGATGTCCTGGGCGCGCTGGACGTCGACCTCTACCCGACCTATTGTGAGAACAATAGATACTCACTGTTGACCTATCACGACAACAATGATTGCGAGGAGTCAGAGGACTATCAGCTTTGCTTGCTGTACAATTTCGGATCGGTTGCATATCCGCCGGCTCCGGATTACTGCTGCAGCGCATACTGGTGTGGCGGGACGTTCACTTGTCCGATTTGAGGCACAGGCGCCCGTGGCGCTAGAATGGATGGCATCTTCTGATGCCATCCATTGTTTTCCGGAAGGGCCTCGATATGAAGGCCGCGGTCGCCGACCAGCTGGCCCAGGCGTATCACAGCCGCATCGTCGACGACCTTCGGGCCGCCGGCTACGTCCGGACGCACGGCCGGATCACCATCCACCTCGCGCGCGAGTTCGGGTTTTGCTACGGCGTGGAACGGGCCGTGGACTACGCGTACCAGACGCGAAAAAAATTCCCGGACTCCCGGGTGTTCCTGACGGGAGAAATCATCCATAACCCGCACGTCAACAACCAGTTGCGGGCACAGGGCATCCGCTTTCTGACCGACCCTGGCGAAGACCGGACGACCCTCGGGGTTGACGACGTGGTCATTCTGCCGGCGTTTGGCGTCTCTGTGGACGATATGGTCCGGCTGGACCGGCAGGGCTGCACACTGGTGGATACCACCTGCGGGTCGGTGCTGACGGTCTGGAAAAACGTGAAGCGCTACGCCCAGGATGGTTTCACGTCGATTATTCACGGCAAACTCCATCACGAAGAGACGCGCGCCACGGCGTCACAAGCGAGCCTCTTTCCGGATGGCCACTACCTGGTCGTGCTCGACAAAGGCGAAGCTGCCGCCGTATGCCACTACATCGTCCATGGGGGCGATCGGACGGCATTCCTGGAGCGGTTTGGCCCGGCGGCCTCACCGGGATTTGACCCCGACCGTCATTTGCTTCGGGTGGGCTGCGCCAACCAGACCACGATGCTGATGGCCGAATCGCTCGAGATCGGGGACATGTTCAAGGCAGCCATGGAGGCCCGTCATGGTGCCCCCGCGCTGGTCGATGTGTTCCGGTCGTTTGACACCATCTGCAGTGCGACCCAGGAGCGGCAGGACGCTGTAATTGCCCTGCTCGACGATGCGGCCCTGGACCTGATGGTGGTGATTGGCGGCTACAACAGCAGCAATACCTGCAATCTGGCGAAGATCTGCGCCGAACGGTGCCCGACCTTCCACATCGCCGAAGCGGACTGCCTGGTGTCGGCCACCGAGGTGCGGCACCGGCGCATCGGGGCCCCCTCCACGGCTGCCGTGGCGGAGACCGTGGCCAGGGACTGGCTGCCGGCCGGCGGGCCCCTGGTGATCGGGCTGACGGCCGGGGCTTCCACCCCGAATAATGTCGTCGGGCAGGTCGTGGCCAGGCTTGAAGCCCTGGCCGGCTCGTAAACGCCGGTTTTGACACAGGCGTAAGAAGAAGCGTGAAGATTCAGATTCCCTCCCCCCCCATTGCCCGAACGATTTGGCTTGGCGCCCTGACGCTGAGCCTGGTGGTGTTGGCGGCTGATGGACGTGTCGCCACGATAGCCAGGGATGAGGCTGCCGGGAACAAGTGGGCCTGGTCCAAGTCTCAACGCGGCCAGACGCCGCCTCACCAGGACAGTCAGCGCCCCGGAACGTCCCAGCCCAGGGCTCCGTTCTGGAAGGACCCGGCCATCATCAAGGAAATCAAGCTGACGCCAGACCAGGCCGCAAAAATCGATGCGGTATGGCGGAAGCGCGAACAGGATATGAAGGGCCCGGCGCTGGAGTTGGCAAAGCAGGAAACTGAGCTCAAGCGGATGCTGGCCGAGCGGAAAGTGGGCGTGGACGTCATCGGGATGCAGTCGGATCGCGTCGAAGCCCAGCGCACGGTTCTCGCCAAGTCACGCACGGTCATGTTGTATCAGTTCTGGCTCATCCTCAGCCCTGAGCAGAACACCGGGCTGCGGGCGATTTGGGAACGCAATCGCCGCGAACGACGTTAGGTTTCACGACAATAAACTCTCGCAGCCGCCGTGGTGATGGCGACTGCCCAGACGGAGCAACGAATGAACAAGCAGATGTCGAAAATGATGGTGTGGGCGGTGGTAGCCGCGGTGATGCCGGTGGCGGCCGTGACGGCGCAGCAACAAGCGCCCGTAGGCGGTGTCCAGGGGGCGCTGGCCCAGGACCAGTACGTGGTGGGCCGCGCGCTGCCACCGGATACACCGGGAACGCAGCGGGTGGATCTATCACTTGAGGCGGCGATCGCACGGGCGCTTGAAAACAACCTCGACATCGCGCGCGAGAAACTCAATCCGCAGATGCAGGACTATTCGCTGCAGGCTGCGCGTGCGGCGTTCCGGCCCACGCTCAACGGCAACCTCAGCTACAACAACGCCTCGCAGCAGTCCACGTCACAGCTCGACGGTGGGGCACGCACGACTACTCAAACAACTTCGTTCGGCACGTCGATGAGTCAGCGGATGAAGTGGCAGGGCGCGCAATTTTCGTTCAACTTCGGCAACACACGCACTGCAACCGACAACGCTTTCAGCACACGCAACCCCAACTTCCGATCGAACCTGAACTTACAGTACACCCAGCCGCTCTTGGCGGGCCGCACGATTGACAATCAGCGCAACAACCTGCAGACCGGTGAGATTCAGCGACAGATCACGGACATCGCGTTGCTGAGTCAAATCGAGAACATCAAAAACCAGGTGCGCACGGCCTACTGGGCGCTGCGTCAGTCCATCGAAGCGATCGAGATTCAGCGCCGGTCGCTGGACCTGTCGCGCCGCAACTACGACGACAACAAAACGAAGGTGGAAGTCGGCACGGTCGCCGAAATCGACCTGGTGCAACTCGAGTCGCAGATTGCCAACGGCGAGCAGAGCCTGCTGGCCGCGGAAATCGCGTGGCGCAATGCGGAGATTGCGTTCAAGCGTCTGCTCGTGGGCAGCACGGAAGACGACTTCTTCCGCGCCACCATCAACCCCACCGACCTCCCCTCCTTCGAAATGCCCTCGGTCGACATCCCCGGAGCCGTCAAGAACGCCATTGCCCAGCGCGCCGACATTGAAACCGCGCGGCAGAACATCCGCATCAACGAGCTGAACCTCGCGCTCTCGAAGAACGGGACGCGCGCCTCGCTCGGCCTGACGGCCAGCTATTCACTCGCCGGCGTCGGCGGCCCTCTCTATGATCGGTCAGGCCTGGGCGGCGCGGCGGTGCTCGTAGAGAGCGGCGGCTACTTCGACGCGCTCCGCTCCATCGCCGGCATTGACACACCCACTTGGCAGGTCGGCCTCAACTTCAGCCAGCCGCTGGGCCTCTCGTCGCAGAAAGCCAACCACCTCCGATCGGAACTGTCGATGGAACAGCAGAAGACGTCGCTGAAGAGGACCGAACTCGACATCGAAACGGCGGTCACCCGCGCGGGTCTGGACGTGCAAAGCACCTACAAGCAGTTGCTGGCGTCGCAGAAGTCACGCGAAGCGGCCGAGCGCACGCTCAACGCCGAACTCACCCGCTTCTCGGTGGGCATGTCCACGAACTTCCAGGTCATCTCGCTGCAGAACGCGTTGACGTCCGCGCGCAACAACGAGCTGACTGCGACGATTCGCTACATCAATGCCATCGCGGAATTTGACCGCGTGCAGCGGATTTCCTAGTCGGCTCACATGAAAAAGATCGTCGTCGTTGCATTGCTCATTGCCGGTTCCGCCGGTGCGTGGTACTTCACCCGGTCCCAGGGGGTGGCGGGCGCCGCCGGCTCGGGGTCTGCCATGGGCGCGCCTGGCGCCACAGGCGCCGGTGGCGGCCGCGGGAGCGGCCGTCCTGCCCTGACGGTGGATACCGCGCCTGCCACGCGGCACGAAGTCACCGAGTACGTCACCGTCGTCGGCAATCTGATCGGCAACGCGACGGTGGATATCGTGCCGCGCGTGGCCGGCCGGCTTGACTCGATCACCGCGAAACTGGGTGACCGGGTCAGCCGGGGTCAGCAGATCGCAAAAATTGAAGACCGCGAACTGCAGCAGCAGGTGAAGCAGGTCGAGCAGAACGTCCTGGTGAACAACGCGACCGTGACGCAGCGAGAGAGTGACCTTCAGTTGCGCAAGACGACGCTTGATCGGCAGAAGGAACTGCTGTCGCGCGGCCTGGCGACGCGCCAGACCATTGAGGATGCCGAGGCCGCGCATAACTCGGCCGTGGCTGCGGTCGAACTCGCCAAGGCCCAGTTGGGTCAGACGCAGGCGCGGCTTGACGAACTGAAGATCACGCTCTCAAACACCAACATCGTGTCCCCTGTGGATGGCTTCATTGGCCGCCGCAATCTGGACCAGGGCGCGTTCGCCGGTGCGAATACGGCGATCGTGTCGGTGGTGGACATCGCGACCGTGCGACTGATCTCCAACCTGGTCGAAAAGGACTTCAAGCGCGTGAACGCGGGCGTCACGGCGCTGATTGAAGTGGACGCGTTCCCGGGCGAGCAGTTCACCGGCACTGTGAGCCGTGTGGCACCGGTGTTCGACTCGGCCACGCGCACGGCGTCCATGGAAATTGAAGTGCCGAATCCCGGCTACCGGCTCAAGCCCGGCATGTTCGCGCGGGTGAAGCTCACGGTGGAAGTGCGCCCGGATGCGCTGACCGTGCCGCGCAACGCGGTGGTGGACAGCGAAGGGCAACGCGGCGTGTTCCTCGTGGACGGCCAGTCGGCACAATTCCAGCCGGTCACCACCGGCCTGCAGGACAACGAACGCATTGAGATCCTGTCTGGTCTCACCGAGGGCACCCAGGTGATCACAACGGGCGCGCTCGCATTGCGAAGCGGCGATCGCATTACGCCGATGAATATGCCCGGCCAGCGTGGCGGGCGTTCCGGCGGCCGCACGGGCGGCGGGCCGGAAGGCAGCACTACCCCAGCGCCCGGCGCGCCTGCAGGCCGCGGGGGCGGTCTGTAAGCTTCGGCGCCGACGCCCAGCATCACGGCAGGAGAACCAGCATGAGTGTGCCTCGTTTCGCGATCCACCGGCCCGTCACCATGTTCATGATCTCGGCAACGATCGTCCTGCTGGGATCGATTTCGCTGACGCGACTGCCCGTGGACCTCATGCCCGACGTCAGCTACCCCAGCCTGACGGTACGGGTCGGGTACGGCGGCGTCGGTCCGCTTGAAATTGAAGAACTGATCATCCGGCCGCTTGAACAGTCGCTGGCGGCCGTCCCGGGACTTGAGCAGATCAATGCGACCGCCTCTGAGGGCAACGGCAACATCCGGCTCAACTTCGCGTGGGGCACGGACCTCAACGAGGCGGCCGACGAAGTGCGTACGCGTGTGGATCGCGTGCGCGGACGCCTGCCAGAGGACGCGGATCCTCCCACGATTTTCAAGTTCGACTCGAACTCCCAGCCCATCGTGGGTATCGGCGTGGAAGGCGATTTTGATCGGGTCACCCTGCGCGAGATGGCCGAGATCGACCTGGTCCCTCGCCTCGAACGCGTGGAAGGCGTGGCGTCAGTCACGGTGGACGGCGGGCTGCGGCGCCAGATCCGCATCGAACTTTCGAAGGAAAAAATCACGGCGCTCGATCTGCCGGTGGACCGGGTGGTGCAGACCATCCGCACCGAGAACCAGAACGTGCCGCTCGGCGAAGTCACGGAAGGCGACACCACCTTCCTGCTGCGCAGCCAGAGCCAGTTTGAGTCGATCGACCAGATCAAGGACCTGATTGTCTTCACGCGCGGCGGCGTGCCCATCTACCTGCGCGACGTGGCCGAGGTGCGCGACACCACCGAGGACCTGCGGTCGTTCACGCGCATCAATGGCAAGGCGGGCATCCGCCTGCGCGTCACAAAACAGTCGGGCAAAAACACCGTGGCCATCGCCGAAGAGGTGCGCGCGGAAGTGGCGCGCATCAATCGCGAAGTGCAGGGCCTGCACCTGACCGTGCTTGAAGATCAGTCGACGTTCATCGAGCAGGCGATCGCCGGCGTCCAGGAAGCGGGCATCCTCGGTGCCATTCTGGTGGTCATCGTCATCTTCGCGTTCCTGAGGAACCTGCGGTCGACGTTCATCATCTGCACGTCGATTCCCATTTCCATTGTCGGCACATTCGCGCTGCTCGACTTCTCCGGCTTCACGCTCAACACGATGACGTTCGGCGGCCTGGCGCTTGGCGTCGGCATGATCGTGGACGCGTCCATCGTGGTGCTCGAGAACACCTTCCGCCACATGGAAGAACACGGCAAGACCCGGATGCAGGCCGCGATTGACGGCAGCGAAGAGGTCTGGTCGGCCATTCTTGCGTCCACGTTGACGCACGTCGCCGTCTTCGTGCCGCTGCTCTTCCTCACGGGCGTGTCGAGCATTCTCTTCACGCAGTTGGCCATCGTGGTGATGTTCTCGCTGGGCATGTCGCTGTTTGTCGCCGTGACCATTGTGCCGGTGTTGTGTTCGCGGCTCCTGAGGCTGCCGACGCCACTGGCCGAACGGCGTGGCCTGAGCGGCACGCTCTTTACCTTCAGCGAACGTGCGCTGGACGGGCTGGACAATTCCTATCGTCGCATCCTCCACGTCTGCCTGCAGCACAGGCCGACCGTACTCATGGCCTCGGCCGCGCTGACGATTGCCGCCGTGGTCATCCTGCCGACGATCCCTGCGGAGTTGATGCCCCAGAGCGACGAGGGCGAGGTTTCGGTGAACGCGCGACTCGCGGTGGGCAGCCGGATCGAACGGAGCGAAGCGGTGGTCCTGCAGCTTGAAGACCTCATCCAGGCCAACGTGCCCGAAGCCGTGACCGTGGTGTCGTCTGCTGGTGGTGGTGGCGGGTTTGGCGGCGGCAGTGGCAGCGCCTCGGTCACCATCAAGCTCACGAAGAAAGACGAGCGGACGCGTTCGAGTGAGCAGATCGCCACCGATCTTCGCCGCGTGCTCGTGGGTCTGCCTGGCGTAAGCATCACGACGCGCGCGTCGGGCGGCAACCAGTCGCTCAACCGTGTGCTCGGCGACCTCAACTCGTCAAGCCGGCTTGCCGTGGAAATTCGCGGATTCTCGCTCGAGGAGTCCAACGCGGTCTCGCAGGATGTGCTCGCGTTGCTCCAGACCACGGAAGGCGTGGCCAGTCCGCAGATTGGACGCCAGGAGGGCCGGCCCGAACTCGCGATTCGCGTCGATCGTCCCAAAGCCGCGCTGCTGGGTCTCTCGGTGACCAACGTCGCCAACGCCATCCGCACCAACATGGCCGGCACCCAGGCGGCAGTCTTCCGCGAGCGCGGCAAGGAATTCCCCATCATTGTGCGGCTTCGCCCCGAGGACCGGGAACGGGCCGAATCCGTGAGCGATGTGCTCATCAGCACGCCCACCGGCCAGGTGCTGCCGGCCAAGAACCTGCTGGCCGTGGACACCCAGCGCGGCCCCACCCAGATTGAACGCAAGAACCAGGAGCGCATTGCGAGGGTGAACGCCGAGCTCGACGCGGGCGTGGCCATCGGCGATGCCGTCAAGGCGGTCAGGGCCCGGATCCCGGAGCTGAATATCCCGCAGGGCTTCACGGTGGGTTTTGGCGCCGAGGTCGAGGCCCAGGGCACCGCCTTCCAGCAGCTCCAGGTCCTGCTCCTGCTCGCGGTCCTCCTGGTCTACGCCGTGATGGCATCGCAGTACGAATCCCTCAAGGATCCGTTCATTGTCATGTTCTCGGTGCCGGTGGCGCTCATCGGCATT
>Ga0138256_10001980_pt1 | contig 22074 bp, 19 predicted proteins | sample KNB2016incub_MG_FD_105486 | JGI IMG/M metagenome (GOLD analysis project Ga0138256, IMG submission 105486) | Active sludge microbial communities from wastewater in Klosterneuburg, Austria - KNB2014incub_MG | ecosystem: Engineered > WWTP > Activated sludge > Unclassified | place: Austria... | reverse complement strand
CCTACGCCATTCACCCCGTCGCCGGCCGCATGCCGGGACACTTGGACGTGCTTCTTGCCGAAGCCCAGGTCACCTACGACGAAGTCCACGAACTGGAAGACATCAACTCGAGCTTCGCCCAGGCCGACGTCGCCTTCGTCATCGGCGCCAACGACGTCACAAACCCTGACGCCGAGACCAACACGGCCAGCCCCATCTACGGCATGCCGGTGCTGAAAGTCTGGAACGCCAAGACCGTCTTCTTCATCAAGCGCTCCCTCGCCTCGGGCTACGCCGGCGTCGAGAACCCGCTCTTCTTCCGCGAAAACACCATGATGCTTCTGGGCGATGCCAAGAAGATGACCGAAGAGATCGTGAAGGGGCTTTAGAGTCAGCACCCTTCCGCGACTATCCGCCCAAGACGCGACACGCGCCCGAAACCGGGCTAGTCCTTCAACCTGCGCGCGAAGGACCGGCCTATGGGTTTCTACTCCCGCCATATCGCTCCCGGGCTGGTCGACTTTGCCTGCGGCGCCAAGCCCATCGCCTACCAGCGCCGCAAACTGATCCCGCAGGCGAGCGGCGTCGTCCTGGAAATCGGCGCCGGCGGCGGCCGCAACTTCGCGCTCTATGATCGCGAAAAGGTCTCGCGCCTCATCGCCCTTGAACCCGAAGCCGGCATGATCAGGCGCGGCCGTGAACGCACGCCCGAAGGCCTGTCCGTCGAATGGCTCGAACACGGCGCAGAGACGGCCGGCCTCGCCCCCGCTTCGCTCGACACCATCGTCACGACCTACACGCTCTGCACCATCCCGGACGCCATCGGCGCCCTCGCCGCCCTGCGCCCGGCGCTCAAGCCGGACGGAAAACTCCTGTTCTGCGAACACGGCCTCGCGCCCGATGCGGGTGTTGTCAAATGGCAGAGGCGCATTGAGCCCATCTGGCGTCCGATCGCTGGCGGCTGCCACCTCACGCGCGATGTCGAAGCGCTGATTTCCGCCGCCGGATGGCGCATCGACCATGCCGAACGCATGTATCTGCCCGGCACGCCGCAATGGGCTGGGTACAATGTCTGGGGGTCCGCCCGCGCCACCTGACAGAATCGCGCGGCGCCTGTCTGTCAGGCGCCCGCTTCCCGACCGCCCGCAAGTTCGGCAACAGGCGCCCTCAGGGCAAGCAGCATTCGACCTTACCCTGCTGTTTTGGCGCTCCATCGCGCTTGATGGTTGCGACTCCCCCGCGAATGCGCGCCTCTGCGACTAGACGTGAGTGCGGGCTTTCCCGGCTTGTCCCCGGCCCCGCACCTCGCCACGCGCCCGGACGGCGCGCAGCTGGAGGATTTCCCATGAGACACCCCGACACGATTCCCGAAGCCATTCCGCCGGCCACGGCCGCGCCGGAAAAGGTCGATACGTCCCGCCGCTCGCTTCTGCGTGGCATTGGCCTCGCCAGCGTCGGCGCCGCCGCGCTTGCAGCAGGCTGTTCCAAGGGCGAGGCGATCGCCGCCCCGGCTCCTGCGCCGGCCATTCCCGCGGTCGACAAGTCAGTCGCCATCATGGGCGCCAATGAAAGCCCCTTCGGCCCCTCCCCGAAAGCCATCGAGGCGATGATCGCCAAGGCTTCGCTCACCGCCCGCTACGCCGACGATGAAGGCGAAGAGCTGAAGAAGCAGATCGCCGCCATCGAAGGCGTCGATCCCCAGCAGATCTTCCTCGCCAACGGTTCGACCCCGATCCTGGCCGCCTTCGGCGAGATCATCGCCGCCAAGGGCAAGGGCCAGCTGGTCACGTCCATCGCCACCTATGAAGGCGTCCCGCGCTCCGTACTCGAATACGGCGCGGAGCTGATCACGGCGCCTCTGACGGCCGATTTCGGCATCGACCTCGATGCGATGGCCGCACGCATCACGAAGAAAACGACCGCCACCTATGTCTGCAACCCGAACAACCCGACCGGCAACATGGTCGACCCGGTCAAGCTGCGAGCGTTCGCGATCGAAGCCTCGAAAACCGCGCCCTGCTTCATCGACGAGGCCTACCTCCACCTCTGCGACGACTACGACGCCAACGTGATGACCAGCCTTCTGCGCGAAGGCCACAATGTCGTCATCGGCCGCACCTTCTCGAAAATCTACGGCATGGCCGGCCAGCGCCTCGGCTACGGCATCGCCAAGCCGGAACTCGCGAGGCAGATGGGTATGGCCACCCGCATGGGCGGCGTGAACCATCTCGGCATCGTCGCCGCCATGGCCAGCCTTGCCGACAAGGATTTCGTCCCCGCCATGCAGCCGAAATTCAAGGCCGGGCGTGAGCGTCTTTACAACGTCGCGAAAGGCCTCGGCCGCAAGATCGCGTCCAACCCGCAGGCCAGCTTCGTCTTCTTCGAGGTCGGCATGCCGAACAAGGATTTCGCTGACAAGATGATGGCGGAAGGCGTCCGCGTCGTCGGCCGCGCCTGGCCGGAATACGATAACTGGACCCGCATCTGCGTCGGCGAAGACTGGGAGATGGATCGCTGCGAAGCGGCCCTCAAAAAAGTCCTCGCGGTCTAGAAAGCCTCAGAGCCAGGCGCTCGTCGGATCGGAATTGTCCATCTCGGGCGGCCGATCCACCTGCGCCTGCAGCTCGGCCCTCAGCTCAAGCCATGTCCTCTGCAAAAGCTTGCCCTGCTCGCGCCAGGCTTGCAGGCTGATGCACAAGTCGCGAAAGCTCGGCCACTTGTCTGCATCGAGGCGGCTGACGGCGATGGCGATGTAATCGGCGCCAATCTCGGCATGATCGGGAGGGCTGCCCGTTCGTTATTCACAAGCCGTCAGCTGAAACGTTCGCTCGCGCGGGCCCCGGCCTAGCCCGCACACGCTTTGAAAGTGAAGACGTCCCACGGCTCATCGCCCGGCCCCTCCGCCACGGAATAGCGGATCTTGCGCCCAAGGTCCGTCACCAAGATCCGCTCGGGCGCATTACCCTCGCCCGTCGGCATGAAGCCCGGCTCTCCGCCATTGAGCGAGTAGACCAGATTATCCCACACGCGGCATTCGACGAGCTGCGCCTCGGAGAGGTCCGCATCATTTGGCCCCGGCTTGGCGCAGCGATAGAACACCGCGCCGACATCGCGGCTCGTCCCCATGTTCGAGGCTATCTCGCCCCACAGCACCTCGCCTTTCGGCGACACAAGATCGAACACGCTTTCCGTCATGCCGTGCATTTCCCAAGGCTTGCCTGCCCGGAAGCGCAGCTCCCACCCGGCCTGCGGCTCGGTATAGGCCGCCTTCTCCAGCGGACAGTCGATCGACGAGACGGTCTGCCCAAGTTCCACCGGCTCGACGAGCTTGGCGGCGGCCTCCAGGGCCGGTGTGTCCGCCCCGCCGCACGCCCCCAGCGACAGCGCCACAACCACCGCAACCAAAACACACATCCTAACGCCCCTCAAACCAGCCAGATCAGGCTCTTAACCGTCCTCGCCCCGCGCGCAAACGCCCCAACAGCCGCTGGCTGGCCTTAACGCCGCCTTGGCGCTATACGCCCCCGCAAATGGCCACCACCCTCACCCAACCCAAGGTCGGCATCGTCTCGCTCGGCTGCCCGAAAGCGCTGGTCGATTCAGAGCGCATCATCACGCGCCTGCGCGCCGAAGGCTACCAGATCGCCCCCGACTACCAGGGCGCGGACCTCGTCCTCGTTAACACCTGCGGCTTCCTCGATAGCGCACGCGACGAAAGCCTGCAGGCCATCGGCGAAGCCCTCAATGAAAACGGCAAGGTCATCGTCACCGGTTGCCTCGGCGCCGAAGCCAGCGTGATCACCGATCGCCACCCAGGCGTCCTCGCCGTCACCGGCCCACACCAGTACGAACAGGTGATGGACGCGGTGCACACGCATCTCCCCGCCCCGGATCATCCCTTCGTCTCGCTGGTGCCCGAGAGCGGCTACCGCCTCACCCCGCGCCACTACGCCTATCTGAAGATTTCCGAGGGCTGCAACAATCGCTGCTCCTTCTGCATCATTCCGTCCCTGCGCGGCGATCTCGTGTCGCGCCGCATCGACGCTGTGCTCCGCGAAGCCGAACAGCTCGTCAAAGCCGGCGTGAAGGAGCTGCTCGTCATCAGCCAAGACACATCCGCCTACGGCCTCGACGTCAAATACGCCCCCTACAAATGGCGCGACAAGGAACGCCAGACGCGTTTCAAGGATCTCTGCGAAGGCCTCGGCGAATTGGGCGTGTGGACACGCCTCCACTATGTCTACCCATACCCCCATGTCGACGACGTCATGCCGATGATGGCCGACGGCCGCATCCTTCCCTATCTCGACATCCCCTTCCAGCACTCGTCCCCGAACGTTCTGAAGGCGATGCGCCGCCCCGCCAACATCGACAAGACCGCCGACCGCATCGCCAAATGGCGCCGCGAGGTCCCCGACCTTGTCCTCCGCTCCTCTTTCATCGTCGGCTTCCCCGGCGAGACGGAAGAAGACTTCCAGCACCTGCTCGGCTGGCTGAAGGAAGCGAAGATCCAGCGCGCGGGTTGCTTCAAATACGAAAACGTCACCGGCGCCCCCTCCGCCGCCCTCGCGAACCACGTGCCCGAGGAAGTCAAAGAGGAACGCTGGCATCGCTTCATGGCCGTGCAGGCCGAGATCGCCGACGCCTATGGCCAGGATCAGGTCGGCAAGACCATCGACGTTCTCATTGACGAAGTCGACGAAGACGGCGCCACCGGTCGCTCGAAAGCCGACGCCCCGGAGATCGACGGCAACGTCTTCATCGACGATGTCACACTCAGTCCGGGCGACCTTGTCAAAGCAGTCGTGGTCGAAGCCGAAGACGTCGACCTCTGGGCCGAGACCGCGCGCTAGCCCGCGTTCGGCAATTCTGCGAAATCGAAACCCACCTCAAATGCGCCCAACCCTTGTCCCATAGGCCTTCCCGCACAATCCGGATGGGCGATTGCGCCCCCCGCTCATCCCCGCCCCGCCACGCGTGAGATATTGCCCATGTCGCCCCCGCTTGGAGGCAGTCGCGATCTTCAACGGCGCGAAGGGCGATGCGATCGGGCGGTTTGGTCCTCTCGAAGACTGTCGTCCATAAAGCCAATGCGAGGAAAAGCGCCAGGTCCCTTATCGCTGAGACGGGCAAGCATGGCGCAGGTAGATCAGGCGATGAACAGCCCGACCTTTCCGCCGATGGCCTTGGGGACCCAAGAGGTGAAAGGCCTCCGTGATCCAGCTGGCGAGAAACGATTGTGGGCGGGCGGGATGATCGCGTTTCTCTTTGACAACCTGTAGGTCCGCCTATGCGGGGACATCCCGTGTCCCTGGCCCTCGATCGGGCCAGAACTCCAAGCATCCCTCAGGGCGATTACGCCCGTGCGATCCGGTTCGCTCGGCCCCTATGTCAATCAAGCCGCGCGGGCCACATATTGTTTTTCGATAATAACTAAGCTATTAAGCTCACAGCGGACGCCTTGGGTCAGAGGCTCAAATGCCCGGCGCAATCACGTTCGCAAAAAAAGACGACACAACAAAAAGGGCAAACCTGATGCACCGTGCATTCCTCCTCCTCATCCCGGCCGCAGCGGCGTTCGCCGCCTCCGGCTGCATTGTCGGCGGCGCCAGTGGCGCGCCCTATTCCCAGAACGAGAGCTATGCCGGCTTCGACACGGTCGATGTCTCCGCCGGCGTTGAGGTCGTCCTCGCGCAGGGCAATTTCGCCGTGAAGGCTGAATCCATCAATGGCGCCAGCCTCGACAAGCTCATTGTCGAAGTGCGCGGCAAGACGCTGCACGTCAGCCGCAAGGAAACGATGCTGGGCTGGGGCGGCGGGCCGCGCTATCGCGTCAACGTCTCGGCGCCAGCCTTTTCGGCCTTCGAAGCCTCGTCAGGCTCCAGCTTGGAGGGCGCCGGCCTGCAGCTTGCCGATCTCGATGTCGACGTCTCGTCCGGCGCAAAGGTCAACATCTCCGGCGCCTGCAAGACGTTGCGCGTCGAGATCGCATCAGGCGCATCCTTCGATGGCGAAGGTCTCAAATGCGAAACCGCCAATGTCGACGCATCCTCCGGGGCGCATGCTGAAGCCTTCGCGGCGCGCAGTGCGGATGGCAACGCGTCCTCCGGCGCCAATGTCACCTTCCACGGCAATCCCGCCATCCTGGAGAAAGATTCCTCCAGCGGCGGCTCGGTCAGCGCGCGCTAGGCCATCGCCATGAACAGGATCACCTGGCTCCTCCCCGCGGCGGCGCTGGCCGCAATGGGCGGCTGCGTCATCAGCGAACCCGCCGAAACCCGCACCTTCGCGCAATCCGGCTTCGACAGCATCGACGCCTCCGGCGGCGTCAATCTCGTGCTGCGGCAGGGCGACTACGCGATCAACGCACAAGGCCCAAAGAGCAAACTCGACAAGCTTGTCATCGAGCAGGACGGCAAGACGCTGTCGATCCGCCGCGAGCCATCCATGAACTGGTTCAGCGTCAATGTCAGCGATCGCGATGTCGTCACGGTCACCGCGCCCGATTACAAAAGTGTTGCGGCGACTGGCGGCGTCGACATCGACGCCAGCGGCCTCCGTCTGCCCGTGCTAGCGCTGAAGATCAGCGGCGGCGCCGACTTCGATGCGACCAGCTTCAATGTCGACCAGCTCATCGTCGACAGCGCCGGCGGCGGCGACGTGAACCTCGCCGGCGCATGCAAGTCGCTCAAGATCGACGCGTCTGGCGGCGCCGATTTCAACGGGGAGAACTTCGCCTGCGAATCCGCCACCGTCTCGGCTTCTGGCGGCGCTGATGTTGACGCCCGCGCCGCTCTCAGCGCATCCGGCCGCGCCTCATCGGGCGCCGACGTCCACTTCCTCGGCAGCCCGGCGAAGTTCGTCAGCGACCAGGACAGCGGCGGCGAAGTCGAACTCCGCGCGCCCTGACGTTTGTGCATCGCGAAAAATTGCTCATCCCGCGCCGGCGTGAAAGCCGGAACAGGATGAGCGAGAGACCCTGTCGGCTTCTAGCGTCCGACGCGGTTCATCAGGGCCACGCGCGAATTGCGCGGAATGCCAAGCTCGGCGAATGACCAGCTCATGCGGCGGCCATCGGGGACCAGCGCCTTGCAATGGTCCTCCTTGATCCGGCGGAAACCGACATCGAATCTGTCGTCTCCACGGTCGCGGACGACAGGGGCGAAGTCTGGCTTGTCGGTGCAACCATTGGAGTTGGCGATGATCATCACCTCCGGCCCCCTGACGCTCACTTCCGCGCCGAGGACGTAGCCGAAGTCATCGTCCCAGTCCCAATGGGACTCGCGCACGTCGGCGTCGACGACGATGCAGCCGGAAAGCATCACGCCCGCCAGTCCCGCCGCCGCCAGTCCAGCAATCTTCTTCATCTCGCACCCCGTTTTATCTCGACGGGATGATTATCGATATTCGATATGAACGTTGGATGAATATGAGCGTCCTCAAATGCAACAACAGTCGCGCTTCGCCGCTCGCAAAACCCCGCGCAAATGCGTCTTAGTGCGGCGTTTGAGCTGTATAAAACTGATTGATACCGGCTTGACCCGACGCTGCGGCAGACACGATATCAGCGGTTCCGAGGCCCGTCCCCCCAACCCAGGGCCGAGGATGAAGGGGGCGTTGGGCAACCAGCGCCCCCGACACATCGATATCCGTGAACGATCAGTCGATCTGGTACTGCTCAGGCCGATAACCTGGATCGGGATATTCGAGCTTCATCGCCTCCAGCTCGCCGCGAATGAGCCGCGCCGCAATCGCATCGCGGCGCGTCCGTGAATCCGCCGGCACGACATGCCAGGGCGCCCACGATGTCGAACAGCGTTGCAGCACGGTTTCATAGGCCGCCTGGTAGTCGTCCCACAGCTTGCGATCCTCAAGATCGCTCGGATTGAACTTCCAGCGCTTCTGGGGAACCTCCAGGCGCTCGCGCAGGCGCACGCCCTGCTCCTCCTTCGAGATGTGGAGCATGATCTTCAGCATTCGCGTGCCGTTCTCGACCAGCATTTTTTCCCACTGGTTGATCTGCTCATAGCGCTGCTCAACCATCTTAGCCGGCGCAAGCTGGCGCACCTTGACGACCAGCACGTCCTCGTACTGCGAACGGTTGAACACGGTGATGAAACCACGGCGCGGCGTGACCTTGTGGAGGCGCCAGAGATAGTCGTGCGCAAGCTCTTCTTCAGTCGGCTTGCCGAAGGCCTGCACCATCATGCCCAGCGGACTGGTGTATCGGAACGCTTCCTTTGTCGCCCCGTCCTTGCCAGACGTATCGATGCCCTGCAGAACGATCAGAAGCGAGCCTGCCTTGCTGGCGAAGAGTGCGTCCTGAAGGTCGTTGATCGCGAGCGCATCCGCCTCCAGCGAAGCCTTCGCGTCCTTCTTGTTCTCGAACAGCTTGTCGCCACGCGTCTCGCAATCCTTCAACGCGAACGCCTTTTTATTCTTCGGATCGACGAGCGTCAGCTCGTGAACATCCTTCAGGCTGGGCTGGTTCGGCATTGGCGCTCCTCGGCTGTCCCGATAAACCTAGCGCGCGACCACCCTTTCGTCTCGCCATTCCCCCAGTACGCGAACCGGCAAAGCGAAAGGGCGGCCCGTCGCCAGGCCGCCCTCTCCAGTGTTTCAAAGAGTGGCTCGTCTTACGACGAGTAGAATTCGACCACCAGGTTCGGCTCCATGCGGGCCGCATACGGGATGTCGCCCAGCGCCGGCATGCGCACGAACTTCGCCGTGCCCGCCTTGTGATCGACTTCCACGTATTCGGGAACGTCGCGCTCGCCCGAGCCCATGGCCTCGATGACCAGCGCCATGTTGCGGGATTTCTCTTTGACCTGGACGATGTCGCCCGGCTTCACGGTCATGGAGGCGATGTTCGCCTTCTTGCCGTTCAGCGTGACGTGACCATGGTTTACGAACTGGCGGGCCGCGAAGATCGTCGGCACGAACTTGGCGCGGTATACGACCGTGTCGAGGCGCGATTCGAGCAGGCCGACCAGCAGCTCGGCGGTGTTGCCGGTGCGGCGCGAGGCCTCTTCATAGGTCTTGCGGAACTGCTTTTCCGTGATGTCGCCGTAGAAGCCCTTGAGCTTCTGTTTGGCCATCAGCTGGATGCCGAAATCCGACGGCTTGTTCGAACGGCGAGCGCCATGCTGGCCGGGGCGGGTCTGGCGGTTGTTGATCGGGGATTTCGGACGACCCCAGACGTTTTCACCAACGCGGCGGTCGAGCTTGTACTTGGCGTTCTGGCGCCTGGACATGGTAGCCTCTTCTTCGATGCGCTCCGGCGGGACCCCTATGGCCCTCGCGATCTCAACGGCGGCGACGCATCACCCGTAATTTCCCCCTTCCCCCTGGAGGGGGCGAGGAAGCGCGCAAAGACAGGATCAGCAAGGGAAAGTCAAGGCGGCGACCTCCCTCCCGGCCGGATTTACGCAAACTATCAGGTTTCTGTCAGGCTGGGCCACCAGCGTTGCAGGAACGCTTGAAAACCCCAAGGAGTTGAGGATTGTGGCGGCTTGTTCGGCCGGTCCACCGGCTCGCGGAGCGCCCTGCCTCATGGACTTCATGTCTATCTTCACCGTCGAAGGGCTTCAGGCCTTCGCTACGGTCGTCATGATCGACCTTGTTCTGGCGGGAGACAACGCGGTCGTCATCGGCCTCGCGGCCGCCGGCCTGCCAAAGGAACAGCGCGGCAAGGCCATCCTGATTGGCGTCATCGCCGCCACCGTGCTGCGTATCCTGTTCGCCCTGGTCGCGACGCAACTGCTGGCCATCATCGGCCTGCTGTTCGCAGGCGGGGTTCTGCTGTTGTGGGTGTGCTGGAAGATGTGGCGCGAGCTGAGCACGCCGCACCACACTGAGGAGGAAGCAATCGAGGGCCAGGATCTCGACGGCGACGGCAAGATAGCCGGGCAGTCGATGGCCAAGAAGTCGCTGGCCCAGGCCGTCACGCAGATCGTCATTGCGGACGTCTCGATGTCGCTCGACAATGTGCTCGCCGTCGCTGGTGCGGCGCACGATCACCCGTGGATCCTCGTCTTCGGTCTCGCGCTGTCTGTCGTGCTCATGGGCGTCGCGGCGACCTTCATCGCGAGACTGCTCGCGAAGCATCGCTGGATCGCCTATGTAGGCCTGATCATCATCCTCTACGTAGCCGTCCACATGATGTGGGATGGCGGCTGGCAGGTCTATGATTGCAACCCGACCTGGTTCGGCCTGACCGAGATCGGGCCGCACTGTCCGGTCAATCCCGCCGTGCCGGACGCGCTCGCGCCCCACTGATGGTGAGCTAGAACGCGCCCGACACGTTCAGGCGAATGATCGGCCCGAAGGTGCGGTAACGCTCTTCGGTAAAGTCCACCGGATTGGTGCGCAGGCTCGGCGAGTCAGCATCGTTCGGGTCCGCCGACTGATAGACTTCGCGTCTAAAATTCTCCGACGTATCGTTGAGATTCACAGCCTGCAGCCGCACCTTCATGCCGAAAACGTCCTTGTTCTCGATCGAGACGAAGTTCACCGACGGCGCCGTCCACTCCCGCGAAACTTCATCCAGACGGTAGTTCGCATAGTTCTGGTATTCCTCGACGCCGCCAACCAGGGTCCACGGCGTCCCCGGAATGTCCCAGCGCAGAGAGGCCGTCGCGGTGATCTTTGGATAATCGCTGATCTGGCGCTTCTCGCCAGTCAGCGGGTCTTCAAGCCGACTGTCGCGATAGCGCCAGGAGAATTCCGTCTGCAGGCCCTTGGCCCCGATCTCGTCGAACTTGATCGTGCCCGACACGGTGAGCGATGACGCCCATGCTTCGTCGATATTGCCGACGCCCTGCCCGCGAATGTCGGTGAGGTTCGTGACCTGCTGTCCAAGCGCGCCGATCGGAACGAGATCAACCACGTCCTCAATGAAGTGGTATTCGCCAGCCGCCTTCAGCGCGCCCCACGGACCGAGCGCCTTGTTGAGTTCGGACGAGAGCGACCAGGATTGCTCCGGCACCAGCTCCACATTGCCGGCGGACGTGTTGTTGGCCTGAATATCAACTGACGACAGGAAGTCGCCGAAATCGAGCTGCCCGACCTTGCGCTCGCCCTTGAACGAAATATCGAGCGTTGCGTCCGCTTTCCAAACCAGGGCGACAAAGCCCTTGGGCCTGACAAACGCGCGGGTCAGCCCGCCGGCGCCTTGTTGCGAGAGTTCGGAATACTCGACACCGAGCGAGCTTTGCAGGCTCCATTGGTCGCTCAGCTTGCGGCTGTAGGAGACGTTCGTCTCCGCACGACGCTCCTTCACGCGCGCCGTGCCGCCGGCAAGGGGCGCAAGCGTGTAATTGCCGTCCGGCATGCGTGAGCCGAAGTCCGTCGCAAGATCGAGATAGTTGAAGGCGCCTTCGCCCGCGAACTGCAGGTCGCCGCCGAAGGCGCCGAAACCGTATTCGCCGCGCACAATGCTCTCGCCCGCCTTCTGGTGTTCAAATACCCGCTCGCCAAAGGAAGCTGCGCCCAGATCATCGTAAAACTCGACCGTGACGAGATTGTCTTCCTCCTCATACCTATGCAGGCCGATCAGCTTCAGCCGGCCCGGGCCGAGGTCGAACTCGTAGTCGGCGCCGATCTCGGCTGTCTTGTCATCCTCGCCGATGTTGACGAAGCGGGTGGTCTGCGGCGCGTTCACGGGAAAGCGGAATGAATCCTCGCGGCCCACGAAATTTTCAGAGCCGAGCGTGAGGTTCATGTTGGCGATCGCGCCGTTGGTGGATTCATAGGTCAAAGTCGCCGCAACGTTCGGCTCCTCGCCCGCGCCGTTGAACCCTTCGCGGCGGATATCGAGCGTGTTTCCTGCGCCGTCCTTGATCGTGCCCGGTCCGTCATGGCCGTTATGGTATTCGCGGTTGCTGAGCTCCGCCGACCACGACCAGCCATTCTCCGTCTTGCCATTCGCCGACACAGCGCCATTGAACCAGGAAGGCTGCAGGTTTTCGCGAAACTCCGGCTCCACGTTCCACGTGCCGCTGAAGACGTCGACCCTGGCGATCACGTTGGCGACCTGGCCCGACAAGCCGGGAACGTTAAGGGTGGCGCCATCGACGACCTCGATGCGCACGACGCTTTCGGCGGAGATACGGCCGAGCGCAGCTTCCGCGTCATTCGACTTGCCGGAAACGCGACGACCGTTGATCAGGACGTTCTGCTTGGCCTGCCCGAAACCGCGCGCATCGGCATCGGAGTCATCTTCAGATATGATGCTGAAACCAGCGATATTCTTGATCATGTCGGCGGCGGTCTTCGGCGCGAAGCGCGCAAAATAGGCGGGCTCATAGACCTGCGCCTGGGGAGAGACCGCCTGCGCCGGGACCGGCTCTTGCGCGAATGCGGGCGCCGCGCTTAGGAAAATCAGTCCGCCTGCGATTGAAAGCTTGCTGGCCTCACGGACCAGCGACGCGCGGCCGCGTTCGCGGCAAGCGCCTTGGTTGCCTGTCGACAATGCTCGTCCCCAGACCTTGACGGTTTCTATGGAGACGCTGGCTCCCTCCGACAGGAACAGCGACCCAGTTCGTAGTCCTGCTTAGTTCACGGCGCCTTTGGAGCGCAGGTAGGCGGCGATCTCGTCTTCGCCATGACGCTCCGCCATCTTGAGAGGCTTCGTCGCACTGCCGACCTTGGACGACAGGTTCACATCCGCGCCCTTCTCGACCAGCAGCTTCACCATATCCAGCTCGCCTTCACGCACGGCCTTCACTAACGGCGTGTCGTGACCCGGGACGGACGAATTCACCTCAGCGCCGCGGTTCAACAACAGCTGCGCGACGGACAGCGCGTGGTTTTCGGCCGCGACGCTCAGCGGCGTACCCGCGCCGGGGAAACCGACGTTAACGTCAGCGCCGGCTTTGATCAGGGCGCGCGCCACATCCGTGCAGCTGTTCTCGGCGGCGGCCATCAACGCCGTGCCGCGACCCGGCAGCACCATGTTGATGTCGGCTTTGTCGCCGATCAGCTTGTTGACCTCTTCGATATCGCAATCGTCGGCGGCTTCGTAGAGGTTGGAATTCGGGCCATAGCGGCCGACCTTGAATTTTGCATCGAACTCGCCCCGCGCCTTGGCCGCCCCGATTTCCGCACGGGCCGCAGCCAACGCTTCGCGAGCGATCGCCATGCCGTCATGGCTTTCGCGCACGGCGGCGGCGATCTCCTCGCGGTGGGCGGCGAGTTCGGCGCGCGCTTCTTCCATCGCAGCGCGGATTTCCGCTTGCAGCTGCGGGCCAAGCGCTAGCTTCATCTCCTCGCGTGCTTCCAGGAGCGCCTGGCGGACTTCTTCAGCGTCGAAAGCTTCGAAATCCTGCCACTTTTCCATATGGTCGGGATCGATGCCGGCCTCCTGAAGCGAGCGGCGAACCTCTTCCATGATCCCAGGCATGTCGCGAAGCAACTCGTCATTGACCGAGGCGGAAATCTCGACGCCAAGCGCCGCCATCTCGGCCGACAGTTCGGCAAGATCGCCCTGCAGCTCAGGCGAAAGATCCTGAAGCGCTAGTTCGAGTTCGGGCATGATGGTCTGCATCATGGCGTTGATTTCTTGGCCTAGCGACGCGAAATCGTCGCCCTTCAACAGGAAGTCGAAATCGTTCGGACCACGGCCATCGAGTTCGTTCGAGCGCCGCTCGTCGACGAGCGCGTGTTTCGCATTTTCCGGAGAGGTAAGGTCGATCGCTCCGTTCGGAGACTGGGCTTCCGCTGTAAAGCGCGGCGTCACCATGGCGGCCACCGCGACCGTGAGCGCCAGGCCAGCGAACGCCAACCTGCCCGAATACTTCGCGGGATGACCACCCGTCTTCGCGATCTCGATCAGCCGCTTGATGCGGCGACCAAATTGCGAGCGGGGACCAATGGCGCCCACGGCGAGCTTCGGCGCGCGCACCCAGAGCTGATTTTCCGCCTGCGCCGTCAGCGAGCGAGCGAAAGCCCGTGCATCGCCCGTGCGATCGACAGCCGCTTCATCGCAGGCCACTTCGCGCTCCTCATCGAGGCGACGGCTGATCCAGTAGAGTGCGGGGCTCCACCACAGCAGGGCCAGCACGATGCGTTGGCCGAGCGCGGCAAGCATATCGCGGCGGCGGATGTGGGCGCGCTCGTGCTCAAGCAGCGCGGCCATGCCGGGCGAAGCGAGCGCAATCGATTCCGGCAGAACGATGGAAGGTTTGAATAGACCGGCCGCCATCGGTCCGGGCGCTTCCGGGCTGACGACAACACGCACGCCCTCCATCCGGCGTTTGAGCGCCTCCGGCAGGTTCGCAGGCCTGGCCTGCGCCACCAGCCGTTCGACGGCGATCAGGTCGCGCACGGTGCGGGACAGAAGGAACAGCGCGCCACCCAGCCAGATGGCCAAAAGCGGCAGGCCGAGATCCGGCAGCTTGATTTCGGGCAGGGTGAATAGCGCCGCGGGCGTTACCGCCGCGCGTGGAGCCAAAGTCACGGGCGCGGCAGGCGCTACGGGCGCCGCCAGATAGTTGTGTTGCGGCGCGATTGCGGGCTCGTCAAAAGCCGTCGCCACGATCATCGGATCGACGGGCGTTGCAGGCGCGGCAGGAAGAGCGGGCGCAGCCACAGGCGCGGTGCTCGCGCTCGTCAGGCTCACCGGCGCGTTGAGCTGCTTCAGCAAGCCGGCGACAATCGTCTCGCCCGGAATGAACGCCGCCATCGGCAGGGCCAGCGCCGCAACGAAGGCCGCGGCCGCGAGGCCATAGCGTGTCGCGCCACGCATGCGCTTGCCGACAATCAGAACACCCGCGAGCACGGCGGCCAAGGCCACGCTCTGCCAAAGATGTCCGAAGATCATTGTCTGCGGGAGGCTGATATCAGTCATTGCCGTCCTCCGGAGAGATCATGTCGAGTTCATCCTTCAGCGTCTGAAGCTCGTCAGCGCTAAGGGTCTCGTTTCTTATGAGATGCTGCGCCAATTCGGTCGGCGATCCTTCGAAAAAGGTCGACACCATCTTGCGCAGCGCGCGAGAGCGCGCATCAGCGCGCGAGACAGTCGGCGAATAGATGAAGGCGCGGCCGTCCTGACGCGGCTTCACATAGTTCTTGTCCGTCAGGATACGCAGCAGCGTCAGCACGGTGTTGTAGGCGACCGGATAGCTGTCCTCGAGCGCGTCGGTCACGTCCCGCACACTCGCCTCCCCCTTGTCCCAGATCACGCGCATGATGCGCTGCTCGGCTTCAGTCAGGACATCGGATCGTGGCTTGGGCATAGCGCTTTGTCTCTCTGCCTTGTCTCTTCTGGTCCGGCGTCCTGACCGATCGCGCGGGACAACTAGTTCCTTAGGTCACGAACATTCCGATTTATCGATAATCGAGTCAACTAGGTTTCTAGTTTGAATTTCCGAATTTCTGCGGCTTATGCCGCCACACGAGAAATCCAAGCATAAGTCAAGTCACGGCAAGTAAACACAAGACAAGTTGTCCAGAATTTTTGCGCTTCAAAATGCAGAACAATCGCGTTTCCCCAGTTTCGTGCATAGGGGGAGTGAACCACTTCCGAGTGCTGGCGTTGGTCTTTCTCCAAGCGGCTGTCGGCCTCGTTGATCCTGGAGAAACGACATGACTCTTACCGGAATTTTTGCTGGCGTTGCGCTGGCTGCTTTGTGCGCACTGCCGGCGTACGCACAGATTGGAATCGGCGGCGGCGGCGGGGCGCAACTTCCGGGCGTAGGTATTGGCGGCAGCGGATCTGCAACTGTCGACACGCGCCCTGTCACAAACACGACCCGCGACACGGTCGATAAGACGCATGACACGGCGCGCGACACTGCCGACGCCGCTAAACAGAAAGCTGCTGAAGCCGCTGCGCGCGCTCGCGCCGCCAAGCCTGATGTTGAGGCCGGCGCCAGCTCTTCGACATCGGGCGGGGTAGGCGTCAGCCCGGGCGGCGCCAACGCTTCAGCATCGACCAACACCGCGGCTTCGGGTTCGGTGCACTAAATCGCGACAGCGACATAGTCATCCCGGAAGCGGCGAGGCTTCCGGGATGGTGTCGTTATAAGTCCTGCTTCGCGGCCGGGAAGGATAACGGATCCGCCGGTTCAAGCCCGAACGAGCCCTTCGGATTTCCATAGTCGCCGAGCAATAACTCATAGTGCAAATGCATCGGGATCTGGTAGCTCGCCGAATTGCCCATCAGCCCCAATTGCTCGCCTGCCTTGACAGACACGCCGGGCGTCAAGCCACGACCGAACGAAGCCAGATGGGCATAGCGCGTGTAAACGCCTCCGCCATGATCGATGAGGATCATGTTGCCATAGTCATCGCGGAATTTCATTTCGACGATTGCACCATCGCCGCCTGCCAGCACCGGCACGCCAATGTCAGCGTGATAGTCGAGCCCCTTGTGCAGCCTGTCGCTGCGCGGGCCATAGCCTGAAGACATGCACGCGCCCGGCGTCGGGAAAGTGGCGATGCGTACGTCCTTGACCTGAACCATGGGCTTAAAGCCACTGACGAGGCCGCTTGCATTCAAAGGCGCATTCGAAACCGTCATGCGCGGACACAGCGTAAGCTGTGCCGGGAAGATCGCGGCGGGATCGTTGGCGACCGGCGGCATGATCACAATCTGTGTTGCTGGCTTGGGCGCGGGTGCAACCGCTGCGCCGGCTTCAGGCGTTACCGGGCTGGTTGCGTCAGCTCTGACCACTGGCGGCGGCGCGAGCGCGGCGTCGGCGGAAACGTCAGCGATCTCCATGCCATTGGGAACGGCCGCGCTTTCATCCATGGCGAGGTTGTCGAGCTGCTCCTCCAGCGTGCCGCTGTCGCGCTCGACCATGATCACTTCACCCGCGGCGACGGCGAACGCGTTGACCTGCGTCCTGAAAGCGTCGAATTTTCCGACGGGCATCAGCTCGCGTAGGCCCGCGAAGTCCACTTGCTCCAGCCGCAACTTCGCGCGCAGGTCGTTGGCGTTGCGGTCGATTGCGTCCGTCCATTCCGGCGGCGCTGGCCAGATGCTTCCGCCCAGCCAGCCAACAAAGCCAGACCCGCCTGCTAACGCAGCCACCAGAAGTGTCTTTATCATGTCCCCATCTCCACCCGAGGCGATCGATGCCGCCTGTCTTGGGAAGGAGACTAAGACCCCGCGGCCCCGGAGTCAGCCTCGCCTCGGCGCCAAGGAATTCCCGCGAGAACACAAGCATTTTTAGCGCCTGTATTTCTCGAGAACCAGCGAGCCCCGCACGCGTTCCTGCTCACGCGTGGGCGGAACAACGGAGACAAAGCCGATGATCCGTAACAGCTATCCCGCCACACTCGCAGCCACAGCACTCGTTTCACTCGCCATCGGCTTCGGTGCGGCAACCCTGCTTCCCTCGCAAGCCGCGCCAATCCAGCCAATCATCGACGCCAAAGCGTGGGAGGAAGAGGCCCCCGCCGCTCTCAGCGCTGCGCCCGCCAGCATGGCGGCTCGGCCTGTCCGCTCCAAGACATGCAGCACGTGGGAAATATCGGATGTGGCTATGGAAGCAATGCTCGACCAAATGATCCGCCGCGGCTGGCGGCCGCCAAACCAGGGTGACGCGATCGCTGCGATGGGGCTCGCGCAAGACGCTGGCCTTTCGGCTTCAGATCCGAATGCGCCTATGCCTTATCGCCCAGCCGGGTACGTCGCGGATCAGCCAGTCGATGAAGAGCCCGCCACTCCGGCGGAACCAACCGACGAAGCAGCGCCCGCTGAACAGCCGCCGGTCCCCGCCGAGCCTGAGACGCCAGCCTTGCCGCCCGCCTAGTCCTCGCGCTTCACACGCCACTTGCCGCGTCCGATCGCCAGCGCCTTGATCGCGCCGCGGAACGTTCGCACTTCTTGCGCGGTCCACCCTGCCCGCGTGAATGCGTTGCGCAGGTTGAGCACCATCGGCGCGCGCTTGGCTTCCGGGAAGAAGAAGCCGGCTCGATCCAGCTCGTCCTCGAAATGCTCCATCATTCCCATAAGCTCTTCACGCGTTGCGGGTGCATCGACTGCATCCGTGAAAGCAGCCGGCGGCCCGCTGGCGTTCGCTTCCGAATAAGCATGCGCAATGAGCGCCACGGCCTGCGCAAGGTTCAACGAGGCAAACGATGGCGACACAGGAAAGGACAGGATGGCGTCAGCCAGCGCCACCGCCTCATTCGGCAAGCCTGACCGCTCCGCGCCAAACAGAATGGCCGTCCGCCTGGGCGTCGCCCGCACGCGCGCAACCGCCTCGCTTGCGCCCAGCACTGGCTTTTCCATTCCCCGCGGCCGCGCCGTGGTGGCCAGCACGAGCCCGCAGTCCCGGATCGCATCCTCGACCCGCTCGAAAACCTGCGCCGTCACCACGTCCGGCAGCGCTCCCGCGCTCATCGTTTCGGCGGCCGGATTGGGCCATCCGTCCCGCGGCGCCACCAGCCGCAGGTCAGTCAACCCGAAATTGGCCATCACCCGCGCCGCCGCGCCGATGTTCTCGCCCATCTGTGGGGCGAGGAGAATGAAAGCTGGTAGAACCATGCCTACGCTTAGCTTGCTTGTTACGCACGGCAAAGCGACCTGGTTAGATCAGTATGTCTTGCGAACCCGGATCTGGAGAGCCGGACCACGCCCGAGCTTGCGCTCCTCGACATAGGCCAGTGGCGCCTCCCCGCGTTGGCCTGAATAGACGAGCCGTTCGCGAAACTGCTGGCGCACGCCGATATTGGACAAGGTGGCGCGAATTGTCGTGTCCGCGAACGGCGCCCATTCCCACCAGGCCATGTAGAAGAATGGCTGCAGCGTCGTTTGCACCTGGTCGATGCGCGACAGGCGATCGCGAAAGCCAATGTAGCTTTCGAACGCAAACGTCGATTTCAGCTCAGGTCTGTCAAGATAGAGGTTGATCCGGCCACGCCACTGGCTTTGCTGTGGTCCGGAAATCTCCCGCTCGGCGCCCGTGAACGGATCGGTTGCTTCGGAGGTGTAGTAGATCGGCTGCACATCGAGCCGCCCGCCCCTGATGCCGAACCGGTCTAGCGTGACCTTCATGTCGAGCGTGAATATGTCCCGTGCGCCATCACCGATGCTTCCGCGTGCGTCGGTGGTTTCGCTGATCGGAACGTAGTCGAGAACGTCCTCGACCTCCTCGTGCTTGTAGGTGAACACTAACGCCGAACGCTCCCAAAGGGCCGTCTCGAACGCGGCCTCGTAGACCCAGGCATGCTCCGGCGAGAGCGCAGCGTTGCCTGCTGCCGCCTCGCCGGCGCTTTCCCCACTCGAAGCCGCGAAATCGGCGAAGTCGAGCTGCCTGACCTCGCGCTCAGCGCGCACGCGGACTTGCTTGCCCTCCGCTACGGTCCAGGCGGCGATCGCGCGCGGCTTGAAGAAACTGAAAGAACGCTCGGACTCGGTGTCGCCTGTCTGGCTGATCGTCGAGTTCTCGTAACGGGCGCCGAATTCAAGCGACAGCGAGGGCGCCGCCCGCCAGTTCATGGTGACGCTGGGCTGGGTGCGTACCTCTTCCACACGAACATTCGCGTTGGCGCTCGTGAGTGTCGACGCCTGATCGAGAAAATTGAACGCGCCTTCGACCCCCGCCTCGACCCGCATGCTTTCGTTTAACCGCAAGCCGACTATCGCGCGCAGGATCGACTCGCCATTCTCTGATTCAATGGTCGCCTGACGACCGATCCGGCCGGCCGTCCGGGATGTCTGGGTCAGGGTCTGAAGCGCATCGACACGCCCCGTCCATCCCGGCGCAAGGGCTTGTTCGAGGTTGGCGCCGAGTTCGAGCTCGTCGGCGTCCTCGTCGAGCGCGAAATGCTCGGGCACGGCAAACAGCGCGATATCTTCACGGTCGCCGCGCCTGAGCTCGACGCCGATATTGGACCGCAGCACTGTATCTTCGCCGCGGTATTCCAGCCCGGCATTCGCGTTGAGCGTGCGGTCGATGACCGAAGAGTGGAATCTGCCGGAGTCGATTGTCGCCCCGGTTGGACCTGTGCGTGCGATCAACCCTTCGCCATCGAATGCGCGATTGCGGCGGCCCTCAACGGCGCCGACAAACAACCACGCCCCCGAACGCCGCGAGCCCTCCATACGAAGACCGAAATCCGGCGCGCCGGGATCAATGAACGCCCGCGCGTCTGCCTGACCGATAAATTGCGTTTCCTCCGTCGTTGCGCGAACCACGTTGGCGACGACCGCAAAGCCCATCATGTCGACGCCGCCCGCGCCGCCGCGAATGATGTCCACCCGGACCACCTGACTGGCGGGAATACGGCTGAGCGCATCCTGCAGCGTTACTGCCTTCGAAGTATGCGGGCGGCCATCGATGAGCACGTTGCCAGCGGCGCCTGAGAGACCACGCACCTGTGCATCCCCGCCGTTGAAGGAGAAGGCGGGCGTGCGCTGCACCATATCGAACGCGGTGTTGGGGCGTGAATCTGCGAAGAAGGCGGCGGCATAAACCGCAACGCCCGCGCCGGAGCTGTCGCCTGCTTGCGTCGCTGGGCCTGGTTGCGTCGCTGGGCCGGGCCGGGCCGCCTCCTGGCCGTTGGCCTCGCCGACAATCCATCCAACGCCCAGCAACGCCAGGCCGCAAGCGGCCCCAGCATTCTTCATGTCCTCCCCCGGACTTTTGTTTGCTGATCGCTAGCACAAGTTTAGGGCGCCACCTACGCGCCAGCCGCCGACGCCGATACACGAATGCGGGAAGTGGAATCACGCCCTGCACCCGCCCTGCACAGTAAACCGCCTTTGCGCCGGCGTTGCGCCGCCTATCAGGTTCTGCCTTCCTGATCGGGGAAAACAAACATGCGAAGGATCGATGGCTGCCGTTCGGCCTGAATCGATGCCGGCCCGAGACGGCTTTTGCGCAGACATATTGTGCCTTCAACCACGTCTGATATAGCCCGGCTCAGAACCTCGGCGTAAGTCCGGTTACGTCGCCCTTCAGGAGTATGCCATGCCCGTCATCAAGGTCGCCAATCCCGTCGTCGAAATGGACGGCGATGAGATGACCCGCATCATCTGGGCGCTCATCAAGGAGCGCCTCATCCTCCCCTATCTCGACATCGACCTGAAGTATTACGACCTGTCGATCGAAAACCGCGACGCCACCAACGACCAGGTGACGATCGACTCGGCCGAAGCCACCAAGAAATACGGCGTCGCCGTCAAATGCGCGACCATCACGCCGGACGAAGCCCGCGTCGAAGAATTCAAGCTCAAGAAGATGTGGAAGTCGCCCAACGGCACGATCCGCAACATCCTCGATGGCGTTGTCTTCCGCGAACCGATCGTGATGAAGAACGTGCCGCGCCTCGTGCCGGGCTGGACCCAGCCGGTGGTCGTCGGCCGTCACGCCTTCGGCGACCAGTACAAGGCCACCGACTTCAAGGTGCCTGGCCCCGGCAAGCTGAAGATGGTCTACACTCCCGCCGGCGGCGGCGACCCGGTCGAATACGAAGTGTTCGATTTCCCCGGCGCCGGCATCGCCATGGGGATGTACAATCTCGACAAGTCGATCCGCGATTTCGCGCGCGCCTCGTTCAACTTCGGCTACCAGCGCAAATGGCCGGTCTATCTCTCGACCAAGAATACGATTCTCAAGGCCTATGACGGCCGCTTCAAGGACATCTTCCAGGAAGTGTTCGACACCGAGTTCAAGGACAAGTTCGCCGAGTTCAAGGGCACTTACGAACACCGCCTGATCGACGACATGGTCGCAGCCTGCCTGAAATGGTCGGGCGGGTATGTGTGGGCGTGCAAGAACTATGACGGCGACGTGCAGTCCGACACGGTTGCGCAGGGCTATGGCTCGCTCGGCCTGATGACGTCGGTGCTGATGACGCCGGACGGCAAGACCGTCGAAGCCGAAGCCGCGCACGGGACCGTGACTCGCCACTACCGCGCCCACCAGCAAGGCAAGTCGACCTCGACCAACTCGGTCGCTTCGATCTTCGCCTGGACCCGCGGCCTCGCCCACCGCGCCAAACTCGACAACAACGCCGAATTGGCCAATTTCTCGACCGCGCTCGAGCGCACCGTCATCGACACCGTCGAAGCCGGCTTCATGACCAAGGACCTCTCCCTCCTCATCGGACCGGACCAGCCCTGGCTGACGACCGAAGGTT
>Ga0138256_10001978_pt1 | contig 22078 bp, 21 predicted proteins | sample KNB2016incub_MG_FD_105486 | JGI IMG/M metagenome (GOLD analysis project Ga0138256, IMG submission 105486) | Active sludge microbial communities from wastewater in Klosterneuburg, Austria - KNB2014incub_MG | ecosystem: Engineered > WWTP > Activated sludge > Unclassified | place: Austria... | reverse complement strand
GATCCACCGGAGGCGCGCTCCGAATTGAAGGCGGCCAGCTGTGTCCATTCGCTCAAAGGCTTCATGTTGCTCTCATCGAAGGTGCGCATGTAGAGGATCTTCAGGTCGGCCTTCTTATCGTAGATGCTGGCGAAGGCGAGGATCCGGTCCTCCACCACCATGAGGTCCTCCAGTTCAAGGTCCTTCTTGTTCATCTCCAGTTGAAGCACCACGCTGTACAGGCTGACCAACGCTCCGTTCATCTTCTGCACGAGCATCTCCTTCTTGCGGCTCATGGTCATGTATACAGCTTCCTCGCTGTGACCGAAGACGCGGCCGAATTCACCGGTCTCGCGCTCGCTCAGATCCGGCCCCCATTCCACCGACGCACGATTGGTCTTGGGTTGAGCAACGATCGTGAGGATCGCCGCTATCGCACAGACGAATGAGAGGACGTACCGCTTGGACATGGCTCAACGATGTAGGATGGTGACCGGTGGATCAGTTACTCGCCGCCTTGAGGGTATTCAGCAACAAACTCGTGATCGTCATCGGCCCCACGCCACCGGGAACGGGCGTGATCCAACTGCTCTTCGGTGCGACCTCCTCGAAGTGTACATCGCCCACCAAGCGGAAGCCGCGCTTCTTGCTGCTGTCCGGAATGCGATGGATGCCGACATCGACGACCACCGCGCCATCCTTCACCATATCTCCGGTGATGAACTCCGGACGGCCGATGGCGACGATAAGGATATCCGCTTGGCGCGTAATGCTTGCCAGATCCTTGGTGCGGCTATGCGCAACCGTGACCGTGCAATTGCCGGGGTACGCGTTGCGGCTCATGAGGATCGCCATGGGTGTGCCCACGATGTTGCTGCGGCCAACGACCACGCATTGCTTGCCTGCGGTCTCGATGCTATAATGCTTCAGTAGTTCGCAAATGCCGCTGGGCGTGGCGGGCAGGAAGCACGGCAGGCCGAGCACCATGTTGCCAATGTTCACCGGGTGGAAGCCATCCACGTCCTTCTTCGCATCGATGGCAAGCGTGACGCGCTCCGGATCGATATGCGAAGGCAGGGGCAGTTGCACGATGAAGCCGTCGAGATCCGGATCGGTGTTCAGTCCCCTGATGCGATCGAGCAATTCGTCCTCGGCGATCGTCTCCGGTAAGCGGATGAGCGAACTGCGGAAGCCCACCTCTTCGCACGCCTTCACCTTCGCTTCTACGTAGGTGCGGCTAGCGCCATCATCCCCTACCAGGATCGCGGCCAGATGCGGCGCACGACCACGCGTGGCTTTCACTTTCGCAGCCGACTTCGCGATCTCGATCTTGAGTGCCTCGCTACAGCGCTTGCCGTCCAGTAACTGATAGGTGGTGGTCATGGCCGTCTCCATTGTCCAAGCTTACGGAATTGGTGGGAAGAGGCGTTGTTCGTGGTGAAAGTTGTTCGTTGCTCGGCAGCTGCCAACTGCTTATTGCCTACTGCGAACTGCCTACTATCCAACCCTACCAACCTTTCCGCTCCTTCAACCCCGTGATGTGCGCAAGATGGTGTGCCGAATGCCACACATACAGTTCAAGTGCTTCGCTGAGCGTGATCTCCCGGTTCTGCTCCGGGTGGAAGAAGACCCGATCGAAGTCCGCAGCGGACATGGCGCGCATGAGCACCACCCACCGCGCGTGCGAACCGGTGATGATCTGCATCGATGGCTCCAACGGCATCGTTCGCGCATCCACGTGCTCCGCCCACAGCGCTTCCTTATACGGCTTGATCACCGGCTTGTCCTCGGTGAGCGCCAGTTTGAAGCGGTGCAAGGTCTGGCCGTGACTGTCGGCGATGTGGTGAACGGTCTGCCGCACGGTCCATCCGCCGGGACGGTATGGCGTGTCCAGTTGCGCATCGGTGAGGTCCTCCACTTCCACCTGCAACAAGGCGGGGAAGACCTCAATGGCTTCAACGGCCACCACCATGCGTTCCGGTGAGGACACTTTGGTACCTCGGACGAACTTGCCCGTCGGATACTTCAACCGTTCCAGTTGATCGTCGTTCATGGCTTGGCTTTGCGCATGCTCCAGATGTACATGTGTACGCCCTTATCCAAGGATACCACGTCCTGGCTCGTTACTTCCCAACCCAACTTCTCCATGTCCTGCACCTCTTGGAAGAAGCTCAGAATATCCATCTGGCTCTTGTCCATGTGTACCACTTTCAGGTCCACCACTTTGGAAGGCATGGCACTGGAGAAAACACCGAGCTTGCGAATGGCCGGTGAGAATTCCACCGTGGCGAAATCGTGCAGGGTTTGGGCGGAGACCAACGGCCCAAGTGCGATGAACAGGATGAACAGGAGCTTCTTCATGTACGCAAAGGTGGGGACTGGAGGAATGATCACGATGATCGACGAGACCCTGATCACTTCTTAGCAACATGCTCCAGCAGGAAGTCGGCTGGATCCATGATCGGGAGATCGGAGAAATGGAAGTCGCGCCTGTCGTAGGTCAGGATCGCCACGCACTTCGCATCCAAGGCCGAGTAGTACTCGAAGCCATCTTCAATGTCCGTGATCTTCACATTGGCCATGGTCCGTTCAGTGACGTGTGCATCAAGTGTGGTGACCTTCAGCTTCTCCGCCAGCAAGGCGATCTTCTTCCGCGCCAGCTTCTTTCCGTTCTTCTTCTCGGCGAAGTAGGCACCAATCGCTAGGCAGAGTGGTGAGGTGTAGACCTCGAAGCGTTTGTCGTCCGCTAGGCTGAGCACACGTGCGCAAGCCGAGAAGCGGGGGTACTCGTTGCAGAGGACCGTCACCAGCACGTTGGCGTCGAGAAAGATGCGCTTAGGAGGCATGGTTCAGGTCATACCGCAAAGAGCACAAAGCACACAAAGAAATTTCCGCCTCCCCTTTGCGCCCTTCGTGTCCTTTGCGGTAAAGGCTTCAATTCTTCCGCCTGCTCTTCAGGTAGTCCTTCTTCACGTTCCGCTCGGCGGCGTTCTTGCGCACGTAGGTCGCTTCGCCTTCGGCCACTTGGCTCACCCAATCGCTCACGGGCAATTCATCCAGACTGCGGTAGCGCTTGTCGGTCACCTTGCTCAGCATGAACTCGATGAGCCGCGAGAGGCTGATGTTGTTCGCCTCGGCGAAGGCCTTGGCCCGCTCGGCCACGCCTTGATCGAAGCTGAGGGTGAGTTTGGTGTCCATGGGGATGGAGGTTTGTACGGCAAATATATGAGCATGATACGTATGAACCACCCAGATCGTCATGTCGGAACCCGAGCACTGCGCTATCGGTGGCGACTGATGCTTACACCACCCTCTCAGTAGAATGGATCTTGACCACGCTTAGACCAATGCGAACAACGATCAATGCGATGAACACATAGAAGGTCACTCGTGCTGCCCTCTGGTGGAATGTGATGTTGTCCATGATCCTTCGGTCGTTCTCGGTCCAATTGCCAGAAGCCAGCTTCTCCTGATAGTCCGGGCCCTGCACTTCGTACTTGTAGCTGATCTGATTATTCGCCTTGCCCCAGGCGAAGAACAGACCGACCGGAATGCACAGGATGATCAGCCGGTTCAGCACTTGCTTCACCCAAACCATCGGATGTATGGCGCTACCCATTTGCTAATCCGCTAATCAATCCATCAGCTAATCGCGCTCACCTCCTCATCCCCTGCGCGGTCTGCATCTGCTGCATCATCGCCTTCATCTTGGTCTTGTCCCCCATCATTTTCATCATCTTCCGCGTCTCCTCGAACTGCTTCATCAGCTTGTTCACCACTTCGATCGTGGTGCCGCTGCCCTTGGCTAGTCGCGCACGACGGCTTCCGTTGATCACTGACGGGTTCTTGCGCTCCTCCACCGTCATGCTGTTGATGATGGCCTCGATGCCCTTGAACGCATCGTCGGGGATGTCCATGTTCTTCATCGCCTTGCCCACGCCGGGGATCATGCCCATGAGGTCCTTCATGTTCCCCATCTTCTTGATCTGCCCGATCTGCTCCAGGAAATCGTCGAATCCGAACTGATCCTTCGCGATCTTCTTGTTCAGCTCGCGCGCGGCCTTCTCGTCGAACTGCTCCTGCGCCTTCTCCACGAGCGAGACCACGTCGCCCATGCCGAGGATGCGCCCCGCCATACGGTCCGGGTGGAACTCGTCCAGCGCATCCATCTTCTCGCCCGTGCCGATGAACTTGATCGGCTTGTTCACCACACTGCGGATGGAAAGCGCCGCACCACCGCGTGCATCACCGTCGAGCTTTGTCAGCACCACACCATCGATGTTCAGGCGCTCGTTGAAGGCTTTGGCGGTGTTCACCGCATCCTGACCGGTCATGGCATCCACCACGAAGAGCGTCTCCTGCGGCTGGATCGCCTTCTTCACGGCGGCGATCTCGTCCATCATCTTCTCGTCGATCGCGAGGCGACCGGCGGTGTCCACGATCACAGCGGTGAAGCCGTGCGTCTTCGCATACGCGATCGCATTCTTCGCGATGGAAACAGGATCCTTGTTCTCGCGCTCGCTGAAGACCTCGATCTCCAATTGCTTGCCAAGGGTCTCCAACTGGTCGATGGCCGCAGGACGGTATACGTCGCACGCAACGAGCAGCGGACGCTTGCCCTTCTTGCGGATGTAGTTGGCCAACTTCCCGCTGAAGGTGGTCTTACCAGAGCCCTGCAAGCCGCTCATGAGCACCACCGTGGGGTTGCCGCCCATGTTCAGGCCCGCGCTCTGCCCGCCCATCAGCTCGGCGAGCTCGTCGTGCGTGATCTTGGTGAGCAACTGGCCGGGGCTCACGCTGGTGAGCACGTTCTGGCCCAACGCCTTGGCTTTCACGCGATCGGTGAAATCCTTGGCGGTCTTGAAATTCACGTCGGCATCCAGCAGCGCGCGGCGGATCTCCTTGGTGGTCTCCGCCACATTGATCTCCGTGATCTGGCCTTGGCCCTTCAGCACTTTGAAGGCCCGCTCCAGCTTGTCATTCAAATTCTCGAACATCGCAACTGATTGAAGCGCGAAGGTAGCGGCAAGGTGAAGGACGATCCTCGAACGCAGGCAAGTCCGCGTCCCTCGACTTCCGCTGGTACGACGGCTCTTGCGGACACTACCTGCAAAGTGTGAGGGTGATGCCTGTGATGCCTGGCGCGCGGTACACGGTGATCATGGTGGGCATCGGGTTGGTCGGGATCAATTGCGAAGACATCGTCCCGATGGGGCGCGCGGTGCCTCTGCCACCACTGCCACAAGGGAAATACCGCATTGTACTCGGCCCGCCGCCGGAAGGCAGTACGCCGGTCCTGGGCATCGGTCCGTATCGCGACTTCGAAGTGGGGCCTTGAGTGGGTACTGTCCCAAGGAGTACAACAAGTTGCAGCGAACGCACCCCGGACTACCGCCTGCGTTTCGGCACTTGTTGCGTGCCACAATGCAATCCGCCGCCATCCCAGTTCGCGGCCATCGCATCCAGAAAGATCAACTCGCGACCCGGAAAAGCTTCGGCGAACGCGCGCCTTGCTTCTTCCTCAATGGTATGGTCCGCTGAAGGGTACGTGGGGATCAGCACAGCCTTGTTGGTGACGAAGAAGTTCATGTACGTAGCGGCAGCAACGCGCATCGCTGTATCGCCCGGTGCCCAACCATCGTGCTTGCTGAATGCGCTCACGGAAATGTTGTAGCCATCGTTCCAATGTTCCCGGTCGAGCATCACGGTCGGCCGTACATGCAGTTCCGGCAAAGGGACCTTGATGATGCGCAAGGGTTTACCGTCGTGATCCTTGGCTTTCGTCAGCACCTCGAGATCCGCCACCAAGCGTTCATGGTTCATCCGGTTGATCGGGTTCGCGTCCTTATCCTTTTCCGGCAGCCATGCGAGCAGGACCGTATGTGGATCCGAGAAACGTACATACTCATCCGTATGCCCACCGCAACCGATACCGTAGTAGCCCGGTGCGATGGTCCGCCACAAATGCGGATCCTCCGCCAACCCGGTGGGTAACCAGATCACATGCTTGATACCGAGAACATTTTCGAACTCCTTCTCGATCTCCTCCTTCGATCGGCCGGGGTTGCGCTGCATGATGAGCGGTCCGGTAACGACCAAGGTACCCTGTCCGTTGCTTTCGATGGCGCCGCCTTCGAGACGGAGCCAGGACCTGATCATCGGCGTGCGGTCCGCGATCGCGCATAGGCTATCCGCGGTCCCACGGCTCGGACCACCATCCGATGCGCTCATGGTATCGGCTTTCAATGTGTCCCCATCGAAGAGGTTCACGAGCCAATCGCGCAAACCATAATCCGCCCATGTGAAGTCGACCGCGCGCATCGCGGTGTCCTGAAGCACGTACGCGGGCGCGCAATCGCGCATCCAGAAATCCGCACCGGGGATCACGTGGATCTCCAGCGCTGTGAGGTCGACGTGTGCACTATCGAGGTAGTGTTCACTTTCCTGCCGGGCGCTGTCACTGCCGACCGCCAAACGAACATGCACATGCGGCATGAGCGCACGGATCATCGCCAAGTTCATTTCGTGAAAGTCATCACTATCGCCCCACCCGAGCCAGACGGCTTCCTGGGGTTCGAATTCACCGGGAAAACGGAAGGATGTCGTTGGCACCGTCGGGGAAGTGCAACCGACCACACAGAACAAACCAGCAATGGGAAGAAGGATCCGCATGGTGAAAGGTAGGCGAATGGGGTTTCCCCGACCCGCTCCTGTAGAGGTCATGATCCAGCAGCCGGAAGTGCCCTAATTGAGTTGGTTCAATCGCTTGAAGATCGGACCGATCACCTCCTGCCCGGCTTGGCTCAGCGCTTCCGTGAAGCCGAAGGTGAGTGCAATCTTTCCTTCTTTCAGCTGGGCAAAGATGGACGCGATGAACTCGCTCACCGGCGGAGCGAAGTCGTGCAGGCCCTTGCCACCGAGGTCTGTGTTCAACGCGGGCGGGATCGCTTCGATCACTTCGATATTGCGTGCATGAACCAGTTCACGTAGCGCCACGGTGAACGAATGGAAAAACGCTTTCGTGGCCGGGTACACGGGCGTTTTGACCATCGGCACGAACGAAAGACCCGAGGTCACGTTGATGATGGTGGTCAGCGACTTCAGCTTCAGGAACAACGAGGTCAGGTGCAGCGGTGCGGTCACGTTGATGTTGATCTCGTCCATGGCACGCTGGAAGAAGTCGTCGTCCTCCACCGACATCCACTGCTGAATGCCCGCGTTGCTCACCAACACATTCGTGTCGCCATGCTCCGCGGCGACCCATGCAAACAGTGCAACCCGTTCTTCGCTCTTGCTGAGGTCGCACTGCCGGGTGATCAACGAAGGCACCGCTTTGGCCGCATCTGCCAGTGCGTCCGCGCGTCTACCGCAGATGATGACGGTGTTGCCTTCCGCGACAAAGCGTTCGGCCATGGCGAAACCGATCCCGCTTGCGCCGCCGGTGATGAGGATCTTGTTATTGGAGAGTTGCATGTTGCTGTCGTGATGTTGGACGTTCAAGAACGGAAAGGTACCCGGTCTTCCACGGACACGGAGGTCGCGCAAAGATCCACCGTTGGTACGTGTACTATTGTTGCTCCAACACGCAATGGACCTTCCGGGATCTATGACCACGATGCGCTCCTTTCTCCTATCGACCGTCGCGTGCTCAACCCTGTTCGCATCCGCCCAAGCGCCGCCCGTGCTATCCGACAGCACCACACAAGCCATCGATGCGGAAGTGTGGCGACCCTTCGTGAACGCATTCAACATGCGCGATGCGGAAGCCTTCATGGCCTTGCACGCGAAGCCCGTGATCCGTTGGCCCTTGGGTTGGGGACTGCCGCAGACGGCCGACTCCCTGCGCGTGCAGTCCGCGCGCAACTGGAGTTTGCCAGTACCGCAGGGCGAGGTCCACTTCATCGAACTCTACTTCACACATCGCAGTCACACCGATTCGTTCGAATTCGATATCGGCTACTACCGCGTGGTGATCATGCGCGATGATGGCAACGGTCGCCAGTTCGTTGGGCACTTCAGTACGATCCTCGGGAAAGCGGAGGGCCGTTGGAAAATATTCCTCGACGCCGACAACAGCGATGGCGTGACGGATGAGGCGCTGAAGCATGCGACGCCGTTGCGGATGGAGTGAACGTGATCGAACGGTCGTTGACGGCGACCTACGCCATCGCGAACGTCCGATCCACCTGCCCGGTGAACGGCACCGGCGCCGTGCGACTGCGCAGGAAGGCGATCACCTCCTCGTCGTTCTTGTACACATCGCCCACGTTCACGAAGTGCTGTGCCAGCACATCGTACTTGTCGCGCAGCAACAAGGCGAAGATGTCGAGGTAGTTCAGCCCTTCGAAGACCACGGCGCGTTCGCGTGCGAAGTCAGCGAGGTGCTCGCGGAAGTAGCGCGGGTGATCCGTCCAGTGCAGAGTGGGATCGATGTGGTGGCTGATGTGGTAGCCATCATTCCAGCACTTGTGGTTGAACTTCACGTTGATGCACGTCACGCTGTTCTGGAACGGATTGCCGGGATCCTCCTGGCTCACGAAGGCGTGCTGCACCCAGTTGCCAGCCATTGCCACCAAACGGAAGATCGCGAAGGGCAGGATGAAGGCCACCAACGTCGCTTGCCAATTCACGAAGCACAGTGCTGCGCAGAACACAAGGAACAACAACTCGCCACGCACCACACGCATGAACAAGCGGTTGCGCTTGCGGCGGAAGAAATACGCCGCCAATGTGTAGATGCCGGTGAAGAAGAACACGAAGAAGTAGCGCAGGAAGCCTTTGCCGCTATCGCGCTGGTAAGGCATGGTGCTGCTCTCGTCCGGCTCCAGGTTGTTCTCCGTGTGGTGCATGCCCACGTGGTGCGCGTGGTAGGTCTGCGGACTCTGCCCGAAGAAGGGCGCGAGCACCCACGGCAGGTAGTGGTTCATCCATTCCCGCTTGAAGAACGGGCGGTGCGTGGTGCAATGCAGCATCAGGCCGAAAGGCCCCTTGAAGGTGATGTTGTTGATGTAGAGGTAGACCACCGCGATGATCCACCAGAGCCATGTCGGCACGAAAGGCATGTACAACGCTACCGCCAAGGGGATCAGCGTGAAGGTGACCAGCACGGTCTTGTACACGAATGGTAGGTCGCGCTCATCCCGGATGAGCGACAGGAAGACGCGATCGAGGGTGGAGTACTGCGCCGGGCGCACGAACCCGGGATCGGTCTGGGTGGTGAAGGCCCGCATCGAGGACAAGGTGCGGGAAATTCCGGGGATGGGGGAAGGGAGCGGCGGCGGCGGTGTTACGGGCGGGTTCGAGGTCGCAGGGTACGCACCGCTTGCGCACAAGCGTCGCGCGTGCAAGCATGGAGCCTTCGGAGGTTTTGAAGGACCAGCGAACATCCGTGCTTATGGGGAGTTACAAACTCCCACCAGCGGGGGTCGGCCATTGATCTCCACGATCCATCGGGCACACGATCAACCGTGGAATGGACCCTTATTGAACATGCTTATTACCTTGGCGGCTTAACCCAAAACACATGAAACACATTACACTGTTGGCCGCGATGGTCGTTTCCTTCGGAGCGACCGCCCAGATAACCGATGGCAGCTTTGAAGCAGGCATCGGGGTAGGGACCTGGAATGAAGCTTCGGTCACGTATGGCACCCCGCTATGCACGATCGCCACATGCGGTACCGGTGGCGGCGGCGCGATCCCCCGTACCGGCGACGTTTACGCGTGGTTCGGCGGCAGCGGCGCTGCCACGGAGATCGGCTCGGTGGACCAGGATGCCAACATCACCAGTGGCACAACGGCGAACCTGCTCGTGTATGTCAAGATCCCGGCCGTGGGGGACGGTACCATGGGCAATTACCTGAAAGCCATGATCGACGGTACCGAGATGGGAATGCTCACCGCCGCTGATTCCACGACTTATGCCGACTACACCCTCTGGAGCGTACCGATCGATGCCTATGCGGATGGTGCGGTCCACAACGTCAGGTTGGAGGCCAAGGAGAACGGCGGTGCTGTGTTCAACATCCTAGCGGATGACATCGCCCTGGAAGTGGATGGAACGATCATCGCTGGTCTCTTCGAGAACGATGCGCTTTCCGGTGTCCAGGTCTATCCCAATCCGGCCACCACCAGGATCACGCTTTCATTCAATGCGATGACAGGCCCAGCGGAGGTCACGATCACGGACGCTTCGGGCAAGGTGGTCGCGCGTCAGCGATTCAGTGAGGTGACCCGTCGCATCATTGATTTCAATTCCAGCGATCTTCAAGATGGCTTGTACATGATCAGCGTGGCGCAGGCGGGCAAGCGTACTACGCAGCGCGTAGTGGTCCAGCACTAGAGGATCCATCCTGCAATTGGAAGGGGCCATCTCGAAAGGGGTAGCCCCTTCTTCTTTCTGGCCGCAGTGCCCTCCGATGGACGTCGTTCCGTTCCTCGGCCGCGATCGTCTCCCCCGTAGCCGTCACCGCGGTGGACGCCGCAGTCTCGATACCTTCATGACGTGAAATTCTACTGGGTCTATTTCATGGCCAACGCCCGCAACACCACACTCTACGCGGGCGTCACGAATGACATTGAACGGCGCGTGAAAGAGCACAAAGCGCACAAGGATCCCCGTTCATTCACGGCACGGTACAACGTGGAGAAGCTGGTGTGGTACGAGGCGCACGAGAGCATCATTGCCGCCATCGCACGCGAAAAACAATTGAAGGACTGGAAGCGCGAATGGAAGGACGCGTTGATCACGAAGGAGAACCCGGAGTGGAAGGACCTGGCTGCAGAGGGTAATTTCGGCTAGGGGTTACGGGATTGCGGCGTTCGCCGCAATGACGTGCCCCCTTCGGGCCGCAATGACGGCTCCGAGGGGCGGGATCGCGGCGTGCGCCGCCGTGACGTCTCAGATGCTATCGCGATCCCTTACGTGAGCCTCCTTTCGGATTTGAACCGAAGACCTGCTCATTACGAATGAGCTGCTCTACCGCTGAGCTAAGGAGGCTTGTCCCCCGCCACCCGGAAGGTTCCGGGTAGCGGGGCGCCAAATGTATCCAACTATGCGCTATGCAGCGTCAGCGCTTCACGAAGCGCACCGGCGCATGCCCGAGCGCTTGCACGGTGTAGGAACCGGGTGCGAGATCCGCCACGGCGATGCGCTGCGTCACCGTGTTGTTCGTTCCGATCCGCTTCACCACACGACCCGCGGCATCCAAGATCACCACGCTCACCACTGACGTGCCGGTGAAGCTGAGGGTGAGCTCCTCCGTGGCCGGATTCGGGTAGAGGACGATGCGGTCCTTAGTGGGTTCCACTACCCCGGTGCTGAGGCGGATGTCCAGTGCGAGGTTGCCCGCGCTCATGGCGGCGGGTACGGAACTGATCGTGCTGCCATCGGCATTCAACACCAGCAGATCGCCGGTGCTGAAGAAATCGGTGGTGGTGGCGTAGAGCACGTGGTTGATCGGATCCTCGATCAAGCCATACACGGCCGGACTGCCGGTGAGCGTATCCAGCACGCTGGCGGTGCTGAGCGCGTATCGCGCCAGTTCGTTCTGGCTGTATTCCATGAAGTAGATCTTCCCTTCGGCATAGGCCGATGCGGAGCAGCCGCTGTTCAAAGCCACGTCGTGCGTGTAGGTCAACTGCGCGCCGCCCATGTCGATGGCGCTGATGCTGCTGCCGGTGAAGTCGGTGTTGTTGAAGCTGTGCAACGCGCCGTCCACCACGAAGAGCTTTTCCGGGTTGAGGCCGTTCGGACCGAGGTCGATCTCATCCGCGTACGTCTGCGCGAGCAGATCCACCACGCCCACCTTGCCCGCGAGGTTGCTCCAGTCGAAGGCGTTGTTCACCGCGAGGTAGGCCATGTCGCCCACCACCACCACATCCTCGGCGCTCATCGTCAGGCCATCGGATGGTTCGAGCGTCCAGAGCAGGTCGAGCGATTGCTTGTCGCGCACTTCGAAGTAGTGGTCCAGTCCGCCGAGTTCGCCGCGCGTGAGCAGGAGGCGATCACCCCACACTGCGAGTTTGCGCACCCCTTGCACCATGGTCATGCCGGTCTCGGTATAGGTGTCGGCATCGTAGCGCAGAATGCGATCATCCGCAGCCACGTAGACGGAACCGCCATCCACGAGCACATCGCTGCCGAAGCGCGGACCGCTGATGGTGACCACTGTGGTGTAGGTCCCGGCAACGGGATCATAGCTACCCAAGGTCACGGGCACCAACTGGCCACCGCCATTGATGTAGTCGTAGTAGCCTTCGCTCAGCGCGAAGACCTGGTATACCTGCTGTTGCGCGCCTGCGAACAGTGCCACACCAAGAGCGAGAGAAGAGAGGAATGAACGGTACATGCTATTGGGTTTAGGTGTGCTGCGTTCACCGCGCAGCGTTCATGAGGTGAAACCACAGGGATGATGGACGCCTACCGCAAGCGATCCGACCATGGTCCCGTGGCCGTTGTCTTGCGTAGAGGCAGGTCTTCTGACTCACCACCCTTGCCGCGTACACCTTCCCGTCCTTCGGCTCCGCTGAGGATGGCAAAGCATCCCGGAGTTGAACAGTGGCTTCAGTACACGGCGTCAGCGGTTCACAGCTGCGGGAACAGCTCCCGGTTCACACGGGATTCCCTCTTTCCACCTCCCCCCTCCTTGCGGACAGGATCGGTACCACTACGCGGGGCCGAATGTATTGCGCGGTCAGCTTCCGCCGAAACGGAAAGCGAGCGAGAGTTGCGCGACCACGCCACCAGTATGCAAGGTGGCCTTGTAGAAGTCCATGGTGCTGTGGTCATTGAACTCACGCGCGCGCAATTCCAGGTTGGTAGCGAAGTAGCGCACATGGAATTCCAATCCGACATGATCACCTAGGCCGAAGGCCACACCGCTCCCTAGTCCGAACGCCGGTCCGGAATAGCGTTCATCCACTTTCTCACCGGGCGTGTCGTCCTGGATATGCAAGGCCGCTGCTCCTAGCTGTGCCGATGCGGTCCACGCGAAACGATCCTTGTTCACGAGGTAGAAACGCGGTTGGATCGCCACGACGGCCAGCGAATTGTTCTGGTCGGAATTGGCGGTGTCCGGCACATAGCGACCGGGTTCGATCAGCGCGCCGAGGGTGAATTTGTTGCCGAGCGCGAAGCCCAGTTCAATGGGTACCGTGGTGGTGGCAGCCGCATCGGTCTCGGTATTGGAAATGGTGAGTCCGAAGATGGTGAAGCGTTGGTCCAGCACCGTACCGTGCCCGCCGATGGCACCGCCGATGGCCAGGTGTACCATGCCTTTCTGGTTGTATTGAGCAAAGGCGGTGAGGGTTGGCAGGATACCGATGAGAAGAGCACTGAGCACGCGCATGATGGAAGGGTTTGGGTTGGGATGCGTTCCAAAGATGGTGCCTTCAGCCGTCGAATGGATCCCAAGGATGAGGCCGATGGAGGTCACACGGGGTTTACATCGGTCTCGCCTCGTCCTACATTCGTCCCCCGCTGATAGCGATCGTCCATGTGGATGTGTTGCTTCCGGCACCGAGAGCGAACCGATGGAGAAGAAGAACAGCAGCCCCGCCGATGGCGAGGCAACCCCGGCGGAGCAGTCCCAAGTGAAGGAACGCACATACGCCATGTACGTGCAGGGCGGCGAGCTTGGCTTCGACCCGATGAAGGAGTTGAACCTCCCCGGCAGCTATGATGAAGTGGTCTCGCGCTTCAAGCGCCTGCAAGGCAGCCGCGCAATGGAATCGCTGAACTGACCACGAACCGTTCGACCTATTGGGAGCCCCGACATTGCCGGGGCTTCTTCGTTTCGTGCTCGCTTGTATCGGTGGATCATAGTCGAGATTCCGGGTCAAGCCCGGAATGACGATTTACCCGAAGCGCGGAACGGGCGCGGCCTCCGCGCCCGTTCCGGCTTCTCTACGCTGTCACTGCGGGCTTGACCCGTAGTCCCGATACTCTGGGCTGTCATTCCGGGCTTGACCCGGAATCCCGTTAAGGCCCTCCTGACCAAAGCCCTTGGAATTGCGGCGGCAGTCTTCCTAATTTCATACCCCTCACGCGCCGGTCGCCCTCGGACCTCCACGGAAGGAAGACACATCCGTTCAACCAAACCCCATCCCCGCCATGAAAGTCTTCGATGCGAAACACATCAAGAACATCGTCCTCCTCGGCTCCCACGGATGCGGCAAGACCACGCTGGCTGAAACAATGCTCTTCGAAGCAGGTCTCTTGCAACGCCGCGGCCGTGTCGAGGACAAGAACACCGTAAGCGATCACCACCCGCTGGAGCATGAGCGCGGAAGCAGCGTGTACAGTACCGTGCTGCACACCGAGTGGCGCAACTACAAGATCAACATCATTGATACGCCCGGCCTTGATGACCTCGTCGGCGAAACGATCCCTGCACTTCGCGTGGCGGATACGTGCGTGCTGTTGCTGAACGCACACCACGGCGTGGAAGTGGGCACCGACCTGGTGTGGGACCACATGCAGCGCTACGAGCGTCCGGTGATCATCGGTGTGAACCAATTGGATCACGCCAACGCGGATTTCGACGCCACGGTCGCACAAGCGAAGGAGCACTTCGGCAGCGCGGTGACCGTGATGCAGTACCCGGTGGACCAAGGCGATGACTTCCACCGCATCATCGACCTGTTGAAGATGACGATGTATGTCTTCAAGGATGCCGGTGGAAAGCCCGAGAAGCAACCGATCCCGGATAGCGAGAAGGAACGTGCGGAAGCACTGCACAAGGAATTGGTGGAGAAGGCGGCGGAGAACGATGAGACCCTGATGGAGCACTACTTCGCGCAGGGTGAATTGAATGAGGACGAGATGCGCCTCGGCCTGAAGCATGGCATGATGCAGCGCACCTGCTTCCCGGTCTTCTGCCTGAGCGCGTTGCGCAACATGGGCAGTGGCCGCTTGATGGGCTTCATCGACAACGTGGCGCCGAGCGCGATCGAAATGCCTGCGGAAGAACTCGTGGACGGAGGTGAATTGAAGTGTGCTGCGGAAGGTCCGGCCGTGCTATTCACGTTCAAGACCGTGATCGATCCGCGCGCGGGGCACATCACCCTTTTCAAGGTGATGAGCGGCGAAGTCAAGGAAGGCACCGATCTGGTGAACGATAATACCGGCGGCACGGAGCGCGTGAACCAGATCTTCATCATCGATGGCAAGGAGCGCGATCACGTGGAGAAACTGGTGGCTGGTGATATCGGCGGCACCATCAAACTGAAAGGCACCGCCACTGCGCACACGTTACACGCGCCGGGTAAAGCGATCAAGTTGCAACCCATCGCTTTCCCCGAGCCGCGCTTGCGCCAAGTGATCAAGGCCACGGACAACAAGCAAGAGGAGAAACTCCACGCCGCGTTGCTGGAGATCCAAAAGGAGGACCCCACCATCGTGCTTTCGTACAGCCGGGAGACCGCGCAACAACTGGTGGGTGCGCAGGGTGAACTGCACCTCAACCTGCTCAAGTGGAAGTTGAGCCACCACTACAAGGTGGACTGCGAGTTCAGCAGTCCGCGCATTCCGTATCGCGAAACGATCCGCAAGAGTGCAGCGGCGATGTACCGGCACAAGAAGCAGACGGGCGGCAGTGGACAGTTCGGTGAAGTGCATTTGAAGATCGATCCGTGGTACGAGGGCATGCCCGAGCCAACCGGCCACAGCCTAAGAGGAAAGGAGGAACACGACCTTCCCACCGGCGGCAAGCTGGTCTTCTACAACTGCATCGTCGGCGGTGTGATCGACAACAAGTTCATGCCGAGCATCCTCAAGGGCGTGATGGAAAAGATGGACCGCGGTCCGCTTACCGGATCACCGGCGCGCGACATCCGCGTGATCATCCACGATGGCAAGATGCACGCGGTGGACAGCAACGATATCAGCTTCAAGATCGCCGGACTGCAAGCGTTCCGCGAAGCGTTCAACAACGCCGACCCGCAACTGATGGAACCGATCCAGGAACTGGAGGTGCGCGTGCCCACGGATCTCATGGGCGATGTGATGACCGATCTGCAAGGGCGTCGCAGTATTGTGATGGGTGTGGACAGCAGCGGCCGCTATCAGATCATCAAGACCCTGACGCCGCTCGCCGAGTTGGACCGTTACAGCACCACGCTGCGCAGCCTCACGCAAGGGCGTGGTACCTACACGGAGAAATTCCATGCCTACCAGCAAGTGCCAACGGATCTGCAGCACAAGTTGGTGAACAGCCACAAGGAAGAAGAGGTGGAGGCTTGACCGATCAGAGGATCAGAAAATGAGAACGCGCCCCGCGGAGATCCGTGGGGCGCGTGCATCGACCCTACATTTGGACAGAGCGAACGATCATGAGCCGCATCGAGATCAAGCAAGCGAGCATCGCCAAGCAAGTGTTGGAGACCAACGACGATGCGGTACTTGATGAAGTGAAGGCCGTGCTCGCCAAGAACCAGAAGGACTGGTGGGAGAAGCTACCGAAGGCCCTCAAGACAACTGTTGAACGCAGCCTTTCCGAGGCCGATGAGGGCGATACGTTGAGCCACTCAGAAGCCATGAAGCGTGTTGCAGCATGGCGAAAGCGGTAAGGTGGACGCCCACGGCTGTGGCCACCTACATCTCGGCGCTGGAATTCCTGTGCAAGCGTTGGACGAAGCGCGAAGAGCAACGCTTTGTGGATGAAGTGGAACACACTATCCGATACATCGCCATGCGTCCTGAAGGTTTCCAGAGCGCGGTCCGGCACATTGACCTGCGGAAACCAATGGATCAGTGTTGTACCAGCACTTTGGCATTCAACCACCCCGGCACCTGCACAGCATATACCCCGGAAGCACAATGGGGCAGTGCGAATGTAGCATCGGTGGTGCCATCGGTCATTTTCACTTGCTCCAACACCAGGCGTCCGCTCGCATCGAACACGCGAACGGTTTGCTTGCCCATTGGCAAGCCATCCATGACGAATTGATCCGGCCCGATCATGTGAATGACCGCACCACCTGTGCTGGGTTCGTGCTCCGCAATACCCACTGGAGCGCTGCACGTATCCTCATAACTGGTGCCGATGAATTTGGCGGCCTTGTTTACAAAGACCCCATCAACCGAATCGCCGCACGTTACAAATAGCGTGTCACCGTAGAAGTCCATTCCGTAAACACCCCCGTTATACACAGAGACCAGATCACCCGCCACGCCGCACCAGCGTGTTCCATCCCATGAGGCGACACCATGCGCCTCAACGCCCCCGGCATAGTTGAATCCACCACCCACGAAAAGGCGCCCATCATGCACCTGCATCACACTCGCATCGCTGAAGGAAGAAAAGTTGCCCAACTCACGTTGGAGACCGAGACCCAGTGGATGGAATGAACTTCCATCCCACCGCATGATATCCTGCCCCGGATTACCCGCGCCCAAACTGATCTGCCCGCCCACATATAGATCGCCCTGAAATACGGCCACTGAATGTGGTCCTGAGAGGCCGCCAAGAATGCCTTGCCCAAGGCCCTGCCATTGGCCGTTCACCAAGTGTGCAATGCCACCAACGCCGTTGATGTCCAAACCACCGATGATCACCAATTCGTCATTATACCGGACAATGTCGATCACGATATAGCCGCCGGATATCTGGCCAACAGGTTCCCAGTGCCCACCAGTGCGTTTGGCTACACCCGTGCATGATACTCCATCGCAATGATCGAAAGTTCCCACGGCATACAAGGTATCATCAAGTATTCGCAGGCGGCGCGCACCGTATGGAGCGAGGGAGCCATAGGGATGCCAACCTTGGGCGTCATGGTAAGCGATGCCTTCCACGGGTACCGTGCCGTTCACGTAGAAAATAACGCCGCTCACCAGCAATGTGTCGTGATATTCGATCATGGTGTTGATCATATCGTTCACGGTACCCAGCGTATCCCATTGGCCAGCGGAATAGCGCAACACCGCGTTCGTTTGTTGCCAATTGCCACCAAGCGCTACCGATCCGCCGTAGTACACAGCATCATGCGCGGTATTGCCTACTACTTGTTGAATGTTGTAGGGAAACCCTGGCAACCCTGCGGTAACCCATGTCACTTGCGCATGGGCCATAGCACACACACACTGTATGGTCGCGAGCAACAAGGCTCGGCACAAAACTCCATGAAAGCACATGGCTCAGCGCTGCACCAGCACTTTGGCATTCAACCAGCCCAACACATGCACGGCATATACCCCGGAAGCACAATGGGGTAGCGTGAATATAGCAGCGGTGGTGCCATCGGTCAATGTCACTTGCTCCAACACCAGTCGACCGCTCGCATCGAATACGCGAATAGTTTGCGTACCTCTTGGCAAGCCATCTATGGCGAATTGATCCGGTCCGCTGGTGCGAATAGTCGCACCAACCGGATTGGGTTCACTCCCTTCGATTCCGGTGAGTACGCCAGCGGTGCAGAACCCGGCTATGAATCCATCGAAGACAGGGTTGTAAACGGGATCGAACCACGCGGTGGTCTGTGGGTTGGTGAGTGGGAAAAACACCGTGTTCGCAACGTAATTTGTGGTGGTATTCCCGGCCACGTAGAGCTTGCCGTACTGGTCGTTCACCGTCATGGTGGTGATCCAGTCCAAACCTGTATTCCCGTTGTCCCCTCCGAAATAGGTGGACCACGCCCGCCAGTGGGTGCCGGTAGAGCTCATGACCACGCCATCCGAAGAGCCTCGTCGCGCCTGTTCGGAATAGATCCCCGTGAGCGGCAGCGTCGGGAAGTCCGAACTGGTGGTGTAACCGGCCACGTACACTTGGCCATGATCACCCAGTGCGATGCTGTTCAGGACATCATCCCCGTTCGTTCCGCTCACGTAGGTTATCCAACGGTCGCTGCGGTCCACCCCGGAGAATTCCGCAATGAAGCCATTGCTGTGCTCACCTTGGAAGGTATCATCATACCAGTCTGTTGGGTGAACCAATTGTAGATCGGAACTGCGCGTGTAGCCGGTGATGTAAACATCACCCGTGCCTTGATCAATGGCCAGCCCATGATTGCCTGGCAGGTCTTGCCCATTGCCACCAACGCAAGTTCCCCACTGCTGATCGCCGTTGAGGTCAAACTCTTGGATGAATACATCCTCCGCCCCGCCGGAGTAGGTGTCGTTATGTGCGTTGGACCCTCCGGCTAAATGATGCATGTTGCTCGTGGTAATGCCCACCACCACGATCTTCGTTGGGCTTGTGCGCACCGTGATCGCGCTTTCATCGGTGGGGCCGCCGATGTAGGCGCTCCACAATACCTTTTCTTCCGATGTGAATAAGGCTACGAAGCCATCCGTGTTCCCAGCGTAGGTCCACGTTTCCGCATTTGGGGGCAAGGGCACTTGGTGCGCTGGCAGGTCTCCACTGGTGGTGCCCACCACGATCAGCCGGTCCGCATCATCCACCGTTACATCCTGCACGGTGACCGTATTGTTGCCGAAGTAAGTGGACCATAGAAGTGCACCGTTCTGTGCATTGAAGCGGGTGATGAAGCCGTTCACACCGCCGCTCGTGTTCGGGTCGTAGTAGTCATTCCCTAGGTTCGGGTCCGCCGAAAAGAAGTTGGTGGTGGAGGTCTGGCCTACCACATAGAGCATTGGGGTGGTGGCATGGTTCACCACCATGGCGGTACTTCGCTGGGAGGCACCGGAGCCGCCGAAATAATCGGACCACCATACCTTGTCGTTCGCATCGAACCTTGAAGCATAGACGGAAGGAGTACCTTGAAAGATAACCTGCCCCCCGTCATGTGGAAACAGTGTGAATGAAGAATTGGTGTACCCCGTAACAAAATGGTCTCCAAAGACCCCGGCAGTACTTGCCGTTATTTGGTCAGTGCCATCGCCCCCGAAGTAGGTGCGCCAGCACACGCCCGGAGTTGTAATGGGTCCGCCCAGCGGCCCATGACCGATCTGGAAAACCAACACTTTGCTCGCATCGTAACTCGAGAACTGAAACCCCACTACGCCGCTGCCGTTATCCGCCGTGTAGTTGGCGGTCCAGCTCATGGGCACCACGGTGTTGTCCGTGTTCACTTGGTAGGCCACTGCTTGTGGCAGGCGGATCTCCTTGCCGCTCAGTATCATCTTCAAATTGCCGTATACATCCAGCCCAAGCCAGTCCTGCCCGCTGAAGAGCAGTTGCAAATTGAACGGATGGCCACCCGGCCGCACCACGAAGCTGATCTGCTCCCCGCTTGGTGTGCCGTAGATGAGCATGTCGATGTTCGGCCACATGTTCTCGTATTTGATACCGCTGTAACTGTGCACATCGGTAACGCCGTTCGGCCCGCACCAAGGCAGGTAGAAGTTCTGGATATAATCCTTTACCACGTAGGCCGTCGCATCCGGGTATGCTGCCACTTCGCCGGTCGGCTGGAAGTCCAGCCTGCGAAGCGTATCCAATGTAGTGGCGTCCGTATCCAGCGCAGCCAGCACCAAGGAGACCAAGGCGTGCTTCTGCACGTAGGCCCGCAATTGGCCACCGCGCGTGTAGTACTGTACCTGCGGCACGGGTTGGCCATCCGTACCGCGCACTTGCCCAAGGTTCTCGGTGAGCGCAACGTTATTGGTGTAAGGTTGGCCCCAACGGTCCGGTATGCCGGGTTGTGCTTGGGAAAATAGCGGCGCTAACGCGCAAACGACTAGCAGGAAGCGTGATGTCTGTTCCATGGCCGACGGTGGGAATTGGTGTGCATGAAAAAGAACGCATGCCGAAGGTATTGCCTGCCTCGTTCTCTCAACACGGATGAGAAATAAACGGCACAACTGCACGCGGTAACCACCTCTATCGCATCGACCCGAAAGCCATCGCCGTCATCGGATTGTTCGATATGCGCCGACATCCGAAATACCTGAGGGAATTGAAAAGGGGTTGGAAAGCAGCGTAGTTCTCACAGCAAGTGTGAGCGCTCTGCTGGAAACTGCGGCGCGTTTGTGTTGAACGGCTCATCACATGGTGGACGGTGTGCGATCCGAAGGATCACGTCAGGCGGCGTCCCGACCTTCGCGCCCCATGCGCGCGCTTTTCCTCGCGGGACTGCTCCTTCCTCTCTCCCTCTTCTCCCAGGACGACAAGCTCCTGTGCAAGAACCTCACGGCCGTGCGCACCACCGAGCGCATCGTAGTGGATGGTGTATTGGATGAAGCGATCTGGGCCATCGCACCGATCGGCGATGAGTTCGTGCAGAACGAACCACGCCCGAACGAGCCCGCCACCTTCCGCAGCACGGTGCGTGTGGTGTATGACGATGTGGCGATCCATGTCGGTGCGATCCTCTACGATCCTAATCCCGACAGTGTGATGCAACGCTTGAGCGGGCGTGATGATATCGGCATCACGGATTGGTTCGGGATCACCTTGGATCCGTATCAGAGCGGTCGCAATGGGTTCGAGTTCATCGTTACCACGGCGGGTGTGCAATTCGATGCGATCGTGGCGAACGAGGAAGAGGACGAGAACTGGAATGCCGTGTGGCGCAGCGCCGCGACGATGACGGCGGATGGCTGGGTCGCCGAGATGAGCATCCCCTACTCCGCTTTCCGTTTTCCGAAGAACGAGGAGCACGTGTGGAGTGTGCAGTTCCTGCGTCTCGTTGGCCGCACGCGTGAGAAGACCTTCTGGAATCCGATCGATCCCTTGAAAGAAGGATGGCTGAGGCAATGCGGAGTGCTTACGGGGATCCGTGATGTGAAGGCTCCGTTGCGCTTGATGCTCTACCCGTATGTGTCGGGGTATGCGCAACACTTTCCGCAGAACGACCCCGCAGTGAATGATTGGAGCAGCACCTTCAACGGCGGCATGGATGTGAAAGTGGGACTGAACGACGCCTACACGCTGGACATGACGTTGATCCCCGACTTCGGGCAAGTGGTGAGCGACAACGTGGTGCTCAATCTCTCTCCGTTCGAAGTACAGTACAATGAGAACCGGCAGTTCTTCACCGAAGGCACGGAGCTGTTCCAACGCGGCGGCATCTTCTACAGTAGACGGATCGGCGGCGCGCCGCTCTTGCGCGGCGCGCTGTACGACGCGCTCGGCGATGGCGAGACCGTGACGAAGGATCCCGGCGTGAGCAAGTTGATCAACGCCACCAAGGTGAG
>Ga0138256_10001977_pt1 | contig 22084 bp, 17 predicted proteins | sample KNB2016incub_MG_FD_105486 | JGI IMG/M metagenome (GOLD analysis project Ga0138256, IMG submission 105486) | Active sludge microbial communities from wastewater in Klosterneuburg, Austria - KNB2014incub_MG | ecosystem: Engineered > WWTP > Activated sludge > Unclassified | place: Austria... | reverse complement strand
ACTAATAGCACATCGTCGTACGTGAGCCCTTCGCCAACGAATTTGTCCGGGGAGAGCTGGCTGCTGGCGGGAGTGACCGAGGCGAGTTTTCGGTCGCCCAAGGTGTCAGTGTTCTGATCCATGCGCGAAAGTAACGATCGGGCGAAAATGCCCGATCGTTACTTCCCTCCGCATAGCGAAGGGGATCCCTGCGAAGCGGCGCCATGCGCCACGGTCGCGGGGATGACATCGGGCGAAAATGTCCGATCGTTATTTCCCTCCCCTTAGCGAAGGGGATCCCTGCGAAGCGCCATACGCCATGGTCGCGGGGATGACATCGGGTGAAAATGCCTTGTCATTACTCTACGCCGTAGAGGAAAGTCACTGTGCCGCGATCGGTGAACTGCCGGCCGGATCCGTTCCGGAACGTGCAGTACCAACCATACACACCTTGCGGCACATAGTTGCCTTCCATGCGCCCATCCCACGCCTCGAAGCGATCGCTCGTGGTCCAGATCGGCTGACCCCAACGGTTGAAGATGGTGAGTTCATAGCCGGTGATATCCGTGTAGGCCGTTACGGGGATGAATGAGTCGTTGTACCCGCCTGCAATGAACGCATTGGGAACCCAAAATTGTTCTTGCTGAACGGCGCATGCCACGTTGCTCACGGATACCGCATCGACCCCTCCGGGGTTCCCCGATTCCAAGCACTCCACGTAATAGCAGAAGTTGCCGTTCGTTTCGTACAAAGCCGAGACGTCATCCAGAAGTTCGGCCTGCGATGCAGGATTGGTGGCAAGAAGCGAGAACGGACCACCAGCGATGCTCCGATAGATGTTGAACCCGGATGGCACACCGGCCCATCCTACATATCCGTTCCAGCGGAGCTTGTTGATGCCGTCGAGCCCTGCCTCCGCAGTAAGGTGAATGGTATTCCCTTCGTTGCTGGTCAATGTGATCGTGCCGCAACTGTCCTCTACGATGATCCGGTACCGGTAGCTACGGGCCGATGTTTCGACATCGGTGTCGGTGAAGCTGATGGTGGGGCCGATGTTGCCCGCAACACTTTGCACAACCGCGAACGGCAGGCCGTTCTGGCTACGGGCCAAATGGTATCGCTTCACTTCAGCGCTCATGTCCACCTCATCGGTGATCATCACTTCGTTCTCCACCACCACGGTAACGTTGCTCAGATAGTTGAATGCAGGCAAGCCAGGATAGCTCGTTGTAACACACGTCTTGTTGCTAAGCGATGTCCTGATGCCGCCGCTTTCGCGTGCCTTCACGACATAGCAGTAGGTTTTGAATGGATCGACCCCAGTGTGCACAGTGCTGAACTCGTTCGTGCCATGAATACTCAAGAGATACCATGGGCCGCCATCTACTTGAGCGTGTAGTTCATAGCTGGCCACGTCCCAACCTTCATATTGGGTCCAGCTGATGGTGATCTCCGCCTCGCACGCGTCGTAGGCGTTGGTTGCATAAACGGTAGTGTGTGGCTCGCCGGTGGCGCTGGTGTTCGGGCTCGGGTTCGGATTGCCTGAGTAACACGTATCGAACGCAGCTACGACCCAACTTTCGGATCCACTGCATGGATCGCTACCGGGCCAGATGAAGGTGGTGCTGGTGCCACCCCAAACAGTGTCCACCACCACGTTGCCTCCCGTGGTAACGAGTACCATGATGTATCCATCGGTGTCAGGCTCGGGGCTCGGTGCCCACGTCACAGTAGTAAGGCATGTCAACGAGTCCACAGATACGGTTTGCACCACCGGCACACTCGGCGGCGTTGCATCGGTGAACTGATCCCCGGCAAGGTTGCTGAAGCTCACACAGCCCAGCGCATCCACTAAGCCTACCCTGAAGGTCAACGAGTCCCCGCAGATGTCGATGATGTGTTCGTAGTGAAGAACCGTGTTGATTACCGTGGCCACTTGGCTCCACGTGCCTTGCGGATACTCCATCCAAATACCATAGTTCGCACCGGCTGAGGGGATCGGTGGAGTGTGTTGTGGTGTCCAGTCCAGCACTGCGCTACCCAACGGAGCACTTTGCCCTACCGAAAGGAAAATGGTGCACAGTGTATCACTTGGAACTGAAGTGTTCGGGGGGGGTGACGTGGAGACCGCTGTGATGTAATAGCACTGCGGACCAGCGTCGGCGCCAGCCCCAGGATGGTAATAGCTCGTGGTACCGTACACCGGGATCACAGTTTGAAGGGTACACACACCATTAACGCAGTGGTACAACTGATACTCTTGGAAATCACCGCCGGGATCGGCGGGTGGGGTCCAAGTCACCGTCACATCGCCGACCAGATTCACAGATGCGCAATGCAGCACGGGGGCATCCAAAATCACGGCACTGGCCTGACCGGCCAATAGCGAAACCACCAAAACGAATAGGAACCGCACCTGATACCAACGCTTCATTCTCCCGATCGTTGCCGAACTGATGACGGGGACAAAGGTCGGCGTGTTGCCGCTATCATCCTTCAAAGCGGGGCAAACCCTCCATCCTGCTCAGACCGGTCCTGTATTCGTCTATCAACCGCTCGATGATCTCCTTAGCCGGAAGTATGTCATCCAGGGCAGCGCTCACTTGGCCGATCTCCAGTTCGCCTTGGTCCAGGTCGCCCTCGAACATGCCTCGTTTGGCGCGGGCCCGGCCCAGAACCTGCTTCAGTTCATCAACACTGGCGCTACGGGCATAGGCTTCCTGCACTGTTTTGTAGAAGTCGTTCTTGATCAATCGTACAGGGGCCAGTTCCTTGAGGGTGAGTACCGTATCGCCTTCGACGCTGGTCACCACCTTGTTCTTGAATGCCGTGTGCCCACTGCTTTCCTCACTGGCAACGAAGCGACTGCCCACCTGCACGCCATCCGCGCCCAAGGCCATCGCCGCCAACATGGCCCGGCCATCGGCGATACCACCCGCTGCTATGAGGGGGACGTCGACCGCATCCCGCAACATGGGAATGAGCACAAGGGTGGTCGTCTCCTCACGACCGTTATGACCACCGGCTTCGAAGCCCTCGCCCACCACAGCATCAATACCCGCTTTGACGGCCTTCCGCGCGAACTTCACGCTGCTGACCACGTGCACCACTGTGATACCGTGCTCCTTCAGCTTTCCTGTCCAAGCTCCGGGATCACCGGCGCTCGTGAAAACAACCTTCACGCCTTCCGAAATAATGGTGGTCATGTGCTCCTCCACGCTTGGGTAAAGCAGCGGCACGTTAACCCCGAACGGCTTGTTGGTTGCCGCTTTGCACTTGCGGATGTGATCCCGTAGCACATCAGGATACATGCTCCCACTCCCAATGAGGCCCAATCCGCCTGCATTGGCCACAGCACTGGCGAGTTCCCAGCCGCTGCACCAGATCATCCCTGCCTGCACAACAGGGTATCGGATCCCGAACAGATCACAGACCCTATTGCGCGCATTCGATGACATCGATAAAGGGGGGGTTGAAGAAACGGCGCTGAATGTAGCCGACGCGCCTTGCTATCGGCTGTATCCTTGGACTTGTGCCGATCGTTGAAATCTACCTGCTGCACCCACCCGTGATCCGCAGGGGATCTTTTCTAAGTTTGCGCGTTCACGGATCCTGCCCTAGCCATAACCTGATGAGAAAGTTCTACCTGTTGCTTGTTGCCGTGCTCCTGACGGCCTCCGCGAACGCTCAGTACGCCTGGGACATTGGCTTCCACCTTGGTGGCGCCAACTACTTGGGCGAAATGGGCGGTAAGGAGAAGCCGCGCCGGGATTTCATCTGGGATCTGAAGCTGAGCCAAACGCGCTGGGCGATCGGTGGCTTCGCTCGCCGCAAGTTGAACCGTAGCATCAGTATAAATGCCGGGTTGATGTACTTGCGCATTCAAGGTGCCGACGATCTGAGCATCTATCGCCCACGACGTGGCCGCAACTTGAACTTCCGCAACGATATGTTCGAGTTGTACGTGCGGCCCGAGTTTACCATCTATGCCGATAACGACATCGGTGGTCGCGGACGGTACAAAACGGACTTCCGCTTGTTCGCGTACGTTGGGGCTGCCATTTTCTATCACAACCCGAAAGGCCAGCTTGATGGCCAAGGGGACTGGGTGGCCTTGCGTCCGCTGGACACTGAACTTGCGGGCTATAGCCAGATCGGCTTCGCCATTCCGGCGGGCATGGGCTTCCATTTCACCTACAAGCGCCGTCACCGGATCGGCTGGGACTTCGGCTGGAGGACCACCTTCACCGATTATTTGGATGATGCCAGCACGGTATACGTCAACCCCGAACTCTTGCCGGGTGGTAGCACCGGCCTTGCAGCGCAGTTCTACGATCAAAGCGAAACCGCTATCGCCGCCGACCCCAGCCTTCCGAGCGAATATCAATATGGTTATCACCCGGATCGTAGTGATGGTCGTGACAACATACGGGGCGATCCCACGCACAACGACAGCTACTTGACCATGACGCTGACATACAGCTACGTGCTCAAGGGCCAGTCGAACTTCTACCGCCAGCGGTATAGTTGGGTGCGTGGCAAGAAGCGTATCGGCCGTAAGAGCCGGGCCAAGTTCTGATCCCGGTACATAATGATCTTGAGAAGGGAGCTACGGCTCCCTTCTCTCTTTTCAGCTCTGCACGTTGTTCCGTTGCATCCAGTCCTCCAGTACCACCAACATCCAAACACGCCCCCAAGTGACACGCGGGTCGTTGGCGAGGAACCGTTGCCAGAGATCATGGATGCCAGCGCTGTTGAACTGATCCCGCGCTGCCAGTGCGGTCAGGCGGTCAGTACAGAAGGTCTTCAGTTCTCCACGCATCCACTGGGCCCATGGCAGGGTGAAACCCATCTTCGGTCTGTCGATGATCTCGCGTGGCAATAGTTCGCCCAGGCTATCGGTCAGGAGTTGCTTGGGCGTGTGCGGGTACTTGAAGGCATCGCCCAGTCCGAGAACGAAGGACACAAGATCATGGTCGAGGAAGGGAACGCGCACCTCCAGCGCATGGGCCATGCTCATCTGGTCAGTATCGCGGAGCAGCACGTTCTGCATGTAGGTGCGCATCTCTAACACGCTCACCCGGCTGAGTAAGGGAAGTGCATTGCCGCCCTCGGCTTCCAAAAGCAGTTCCGCTTGTAGGTGGACCGCGTTCAACGATGGCACTTCGTTCCGGAGCAAAGCGTGAAGCTCGCTATCGGTGAAGGCCAGTCGCGAGAGCGGATAGGTCTTCACCAACGACCAGTCTTCCAATACCAGAAGTTGGGCGGCCTTCGCCGAAGTCGCCCCCGGCCGTGCTTTCAACAGGAGCGCACCAGCCAGCTTCCGCACGGCCTTCGGCATGGCCATGAGCCACGCCTTCCGGTGCAGCCCTACACTGCGTTTGAAGACATCGTACCCTCCGAATACCTCATCACCACCAAGACCGCTAAGCGCCATCGTGATGCCCGCTTCCTTGGTCACCTTGCTCACCACCCACGTGTTGGGGCCGTCCATGCTGGGATGGTCCATTGCAGCGAGCGCATCCGGCAGGTAGCGTAGCATATCGGCTGGCTTCAGCTTGATCTCCGCATGCCGTGTGTTGAAGCGCTTTGCGATGAGTTGTGCATAGCGTGCTTCGCTGTACTCACTTTCGTCGAACGACACGTTGAACGTATGAACCGGTGCGCTGCTGCATTCGGCCATTAAGCCGACCACTGCACTACTGTCGATGCCCCCGCTCAGGAACGCACCGAAGGGCACATCAGCAATGAGGCGTTTTTCCACGGCCTTGGCGAGCAGCGTACGGATCTCCTTAGTTACCAGTTCGTGCGGAATGGTCTGAACATTTTGCCGCGCGGCTTTCACCGGGCTCCACCACTCACTTTCCCCTGACACACCCTCCCGGCCGTTGAACCGAAGCAAGCGTCCGGGCTGCAACATGCGCACCCCATCAATGATGGTCATGGGTGCGTGCACGGTGCCATAACGCAGATAGTCCGCCAGCGCATCCTGATCAAGTTCCGGTTCAATGGCACCCGATGCGAGCAAGGCCCTGATCTCGCTCGCGAACGCGAGGCCCATTTGATCGCCGTTGTGCGGAGAACTGAAAACAGAATAATAGATCGGTTTGATGCCCAAGCGATCCCTCACCAGCACACACTCGCGCTCCTGCTCATCCCAAACAGCGAACGCGAACATGCCTTCCAGCTTCTGGAGGCAGTCTTCACCCCAACGCGCCCAGGCATGCAGCAATACTTCACCATCGCCGCCGCTGCGCCATTGCACATCGCCGAGCTGCTTACGCAGGTCGCTGTAGTTGTAGATCTCACCGTTGAATACGATGGTGTATCGACCATCCGGCGTGGTCATCGGTTGGTTGCTCGCGGGGCTCAGGTCGATGATGCTCAACCGTCGATGGCCAAGTACCACATCGCTGCCCTGCCAGATGCCTTCGGCATCTGGACCGCGGTGCGCGATCGCATTCGTCATACGCTGCACGATAGCCTTGGGCTCCGCGCCTTTCGCGAAATGGCTGATGGCCCGAAGTCCGACGATGCCAGCGATACCGCACATGTGGCGGCTCAGTTCAGAATGAAGCGCGGGTCCTTGAGAATGCGCATCAAGCCATCGCGCAAGGGCAATGGCTCGCGGCCGAGCAACTGGCGCATGAGCCCGATGTCGGGCATGCGGCGTGTCATGTCGCCTTCTTCCAACGGTGGCAAGTGAACGATCTTGCTCTTACTGCCGGTGAGTTCGATGACCAGCTTGGCCAATTCGAGCACGGTGATCTCCTTGTCGCTACCGATGTTCACCACATCGTTGATGACGGCGTTGTTACCGAACGCGTTCACGCACGCATCGATGTTATCGTCCACCCAGCAGAAGGTGCGCGTCTGGCTACCATCGCCATACACGGTGATATCCTCGCCCTTGATCGCAGCGCGCATGAACTTGCTCACCACGAAATCGCGGCTTTGCTTTGGTCCGTAAGTATTGAAGAAACGGAAGACGGTGTACTCGAGTCCGTACTCCTTCTGGTAGCTCCGCAGGAATGCCTCACCGATGTTCTTCACGATCGCATACGGCAGCTTGCTGTTGAGCGGAGTGGTCTTCTCGTTCTGCGGGATCTCCACCGGTTCGCCGTACACCTCACTGCTGCTGCTGAAGAACACGCGCTTCACACCGGTGTTCTTGGAGAGGTCGAGCACGTTACGGATGCCATCGATGTCGCGCAACACCATCACCGGATTATCGGTGGTGCGCTTCACACCTACCACAGCGGCATAGTGGAACACGTACTCGAAACGGTGCGCATAGAACACCGCACTGATGTCCTCGAAGCGGTTCGCATCGCACTTGATGAACCGCACGTTGGGCAGGTGCAGTGGCAGCTTGGCCATGTCGCCCGTAAGCAGATTGTCGACGATGGTCACTTCGTTGTCCTTGTCCTCTGCCAGCTTCTCGGCCAAGTGGCTGGCCACGAAGCCAGCTCCACCGGTCACCAGTATGCGCGCCATGTTGTTCTGTAAGGGCTGCGAATCTAACCGGACCGGCGCCTAAGCCGCAGTATCCCAAAGCCCAGCCACAGCATCGATACGGCACCAACGCCGATCCAGAAGTTGCGGTGCAACAGGGTGCTCTTGATGTGATAGGGCAGCAACTTCCACTCGAAGCCCTCCGGGTTGGCCAAGTGCTCACGCCACCATTCCGCAGTGTAGGTCCGGACCGGCTCGATGTGCTTGCCTGTTAAGCTGATCGCCTCCCAGCGCACGCTGTCGGACGAGACTTCCGCCAAGAGCACCGCATCGCGCGTTTCATCGCGTATGGCGCTCATCACATAGTGCAGGTTCGGCTCGGGGGTTTCGAACAGGATGCTCGCTGGCGCTGTCCCGCCCATGCTGCCGGCCATCCAGAATACTTCGGCATGCTTCACGATCCGCCGCAACAGCGGAAGCACTTCAGCCTCGTAGTTACAGCCAGCGATCGATTTCGTGTTGCCCGGAAAGAGGAAGGAATAGTGACCGCCCTCGGCCCAGATCGGTCTGTGGCTGGTGATGAACACGTGCTTCAGTTTGCCCGCCTCCGCGTCAGCAGCAGCCTGCTCTATCATGCGCAGCTGTTCACCTTTGATGCTGCTATCGTCCTCTTCCGTGTCCAGGATGATGAAGCGATCGGAACGCACGTCCCACTGCCTCCACGTGCTACCGAAGAGGCCGTTGTAAAAGCCGCCGTCCAGATCGTGGTTGCCCACTGCATTGAAGAGCGGCATGCGCAAACGGTCGTACAACGCAGGAGCGTAGCGCGCTTGGTCGCTCTTGGTGTTCTGGAAGATATCGCCGGTGAGGAGGAAGAAGGACGCGCCAGTGGCGTTGAACTTCTCGATGTTCCCCTGCACCGTGCTGGCCGGGAACCCGCTGCGGCTGGTGCCCGCACCGTACCAATGCCCACTTACCAGAAAACGGTAGGACGACAGGCTGTCGACTACTTGGACGGTGTCCTTGGTGATGGGGCTTACCACCGATTGTGCGGTTGAAACGACCGCAGCAATGCAGGCGGAGATGATCGCGGCGCTCCTCATTCTTCCGTTTCTGCTTGGGCTTCCACGCTCTTCGTTGCGCCCACCTCCCTACCGTCCACAACGATACTACTGCCCTCGCCACACACCGTGGGCGTCTCCTTGGCCGTGAGCTTCATGCCATCGAGCACGGCACGCGCGGCGCCGTCGCGCATGGTGGCTTTGTTGGCCACGACGGCCACGTGCACGGCATCAATGCTGCCGCCCTTGGCATTGGCCGTGCACCCGGCACGCACTTCGATGCCTTGGCCCACGTTTTCCATGCGTACATCGTTCAGCTTGAGCATAGCACCGGTACCAGCCTTCGTGCCAATGCCTTTCGCTCCGATCACTTCACAATCCTTCATGTCCAGCACGCCGCCTTCAATGCTCACCGCATCGTCCGTGGCGCCGACAAAGCGCGAGTCACTGACCTGTCCGCGCACATGGTGAAGTTCCAATTGGTCGCTTCCTCCGTTGAACGTGCAACCCGTAATGGTTGTGTTCCCGATGGATATGTCGAGCAATGTGTTCGCGGTGCCACGGAACCGGCAATTCATCAATTCCACGTTCGAATTGTGAAAAGAGAGGTCGCCCCGAATACGCTGTTCTGCTTGGAGCGGAGTCAGGTGAAGTAAGTCTACATGCCGCAGAACGGAAGAGCCTTTTGCGCCCACTACGCGGATCCCATCAGAGGACGTGTCAGGACTTGCGATGACAATCGGCGACTCATCCGCACCCGTCCAGTGCAGCGGGGAACGGCTCACGATGGCCGAACCATTGAACATATCTATCCGAAGAGGAGCGATGGCATACACGGTGTATCCCTCCGGGATCACAAGGGTTTCTTGCGACATGCGCCAATGGCCGGTCTTAATATGCACCGTGCGGGCACTGTCATTGTAGATCAGGAACTCCGCACCAGCGTCGCCTTGTCCGGTCAGCGGAAGGTCATCGTTCATTGGACCCTCGACAAGTTGGGCTGTCGGGAACACCGCGGTTTCCATGCTCCTGCTCGACCCCAATACGCTGGAGACGAGTTTCATTGTATGCAAAGCACTGTCCTGTTGTATTCCGACGATGAACTCCACGCTCTGACGGGAACCCAAGCCGCCCGCTCTTCTGGCGTTCACGACCACGGGCTCCACCGGCTTGAACATTGTTCCATCGGGCATTCTTAATCCGACTACTTGTATCGGCAGAGAGTTTATTGCATCCAGACCGACGACGACGCTACCATGACGCACATACTCCAAGTATGCGTGCACCGCTTTCGGCACGTTGAGCGAGCGACGGATGATGTCTTGGTTCTTGTAATAGATGGATCTGTCCAGCTCCTTGTATGGGAACTCGCCATAGAGCGTGGCGCTGGCGGTATCCAAGGCACCCGCTATCGCAGCGAAGGTGCTGTCGAGATACTCGGCTCGGCTCACGTGTTCCAGTTCATGAACGTAGGCGGCGAAGAAGTCGGCGTTGTTGAAGAGCGCATCGTGCAGTTCCGCGCCTGCATTACTCTTCCCTGTGAACTTCCCTGAGCCAGCAAGCTTCTTCGTAGGGAAGGCACTGAAGCTCTCGTAGCTCACCGGCTCAAGACGTTGAGCACCGGGGTCGTAGTAGAATTTCACATCGCTCCAATCCATGCTGTGGTGTCCGCCAACGAGATCGATGATAGCATGGCGCTTCGCCATCTTCCGGATGTCGAAGACCTGTGCCGCACTCAGTCGTCCACTGCGGAAGCCATCCATCAGCAGAAGGGCTTCCTTGAAATAGCGCATCTGTTCCGGGTCGTTCACCAAGCCCTCGCTATCGAAGGCATCGAGCGCGGCGGCTTGGTAGTCGGCATAGGCCTCCTCGAAGTCGCGATCCTGCATGCCATTGAGGCGGTGAACCCAGTATAGTCCCGGGTCGAAACGCACCAGCGGACCCTTCAGCCTGCCATTGTTCTCCAGCAGTTCCGGACCGAAGTGCTCTTCATAGGCGTAAACCCCCAGGTTGTCCCCATTGAGCGACACTTTGCAGAAGCCGTATCGTAGCGCCACAATGCCTTCGCCCTTGCTCAACTGGTGATAGAACCAGTCGCACAAATAGTTGCGCGTGCCGGGGTGCTGCAAGCTGAAGCGCTTCATACCTAGGAAACCGCCATCGCCCTTTGCGATCACTCGGAAGCTCCACTTCTCGTCCTTCACGTGGTCGTTGAGCTTGCCCTTGATGCGGAGCTTGCACTTGGTCTCCAGACCATTCACTGTGAACTTGCCCTTCACATAGTCGTTGCCCTCGGGCATGATCACACCACGTCTCCGTGCGGAATCGACCACCGCTTCCAGTTGGGACATGCCCGCATCCTTCACTTCAAGCGCGATCGTCGGCGGATCCATCGCGAAGCTCTTGGGCCAGTTGTTCCACCACTGGCTGAGAAAGGTGCCCAGACCCGGATGGCCAACAGCCTTCAGATTCCGATCACCGTACCACGCGCCGATGCCGCACAGCAGCACCAATGCCAACAGGATCTTCCAGCGTTTTTTCATTCAGCGCGGCGAAAGTATCCTTCAGATGGGCGAGCGACTCTTCAGCGAACATGCTTCGGCTTGACAAAACCTCGCTCCATGCTCCTCGCTCCGGGTCTACCGCGCTGGCAGGATCAACACGGGACGCGTTTCAACCGCCTCGACCTCTTCAGCGGCAGGGTCTTCCTCGAAGTTGCGCCATTGGGCGATCTCCTCCTCGCTCATCATCGTCATGATGATCACTACCAAGATGGTGAAAGGGTTCAACGAGCCGTTCAACCAGCTTTCGTACAAGGCGCTGAACAGCACGGCGAACAACACAGCGAACGCGATCGGCGTGAGCTTGCTCGCTTTTACGAAGACAACGAACAAACTGCGGAAATAGATCCCCAACCCGATGATGCCCACATTGAACCACATGGTGAGGTAACTGTTGTGCACACCCCCGTGGTGCCCCTGCGAACGCAGGTAGGCATAGTTCTGCCGCATCACATACTCATCGTTACCGAAGCCACCTCCCACAAGGAAATAGTCCTGGATCTTTTCCCATGCGAACGCCCAAGCGAAGTATCGGCCGCTGCCATCCTCGAGCGTATCCACGCGCATGAATTCCTGCACCCCCAGCGCCGTGACGATCGCCGATAGATTGGTGGTGAGATAGTGCAAGCCTGCTACGAAGACCAGGAAAATGATGAACCCGATGAAAGGTGACACGCTGAAGAACCTGGAGAACAACAGGAAGAGCAATGTGGCCGTAACGCTGGTGCGCGATCCGCACCTGATGAGGTTGAACAGGATGATGCCATAAACCACATATCGCGTTACCCGGTTGGGGAAGAGGTCCTTGTTCAAATGCTCCGCAACGGAAACCACCAAGAAGCTTAGGAAGCAGAAGATCCCCAATCCGTTCGGATTACCGAAGATCCCACGATATCGGCCACCGATCACCGTGTACCAATGATTGATATAGCCGATCAACGGGCTCACCAATAGGATCAAACACATGAAATAAATGAGGTTGCGGACGAAGTCCCACTTGTACAACCTGAAGTTCATCAAGAACCAGTTCGGCACCAGCAGGAAGAGAAGCGCATAGCTGAGCGTCTTCTGCGAGGCAACCACCACGCGGCCGCTGAATATTAGCGGGAAGATGGAATAGACGAAGAACGGAAGGAAGATCGGGAAGACGCCGCTCAGCGGCTCGAACTTGGCGCGGTCCATCATGAACACGATCGCCAATGCCACCATAACGAAGTTCTTGGCCGTTTTGATCGGATCCATCGCGAGGATATCGGGATCGATATCGGACATGACGAGCACAATAAGGAAACCCAACAGGATCTCCTGGTCCATGCCCCGGGCGCGCATAAGCAAGATGGAACCGGGCAGTATGAGGTAGATCAACGGCCCGAGGTAGATGGTGGACACCACCCACACGAGCACGATGATGAAGAACTGCAGATGGCCGCGGAGGAAGTCGATCATATACGGGTCAGTGCTGCTGCCAAGCCTCCCATTGCTTCAGGATCACACCGGGTCTGCTTTGCGCAAAGGTGGCCATCGCTTCCACATGGCCGCGCCAAGTGGTGTGATCGACCGGTCGGCGCCAGCGACGAACATGCCTGTGCATCTCAGCATCGATGTTGTCGGCCATGCTCTTGACCATGTCCTCCATGCGGTCGGCCGATAGCGGCCCTCGGAGCATCCGGCGCAGGATGGCACCAAAACGCTCCTTCAGTTCAGGCGACCGCATGCTGCACTTGAAGAGCCGGGCCACCGGCCCCTGTTTCCCGTCGACATACGCGAACATATCGGGGTATTCTCCCGGCGGTACTTCCGCGTAACCGAAACCAAGATCACTGTCGCCCATGATGAATCGCCAGCGACCATCGGTCTTGACCTTCGTAGTGTCCCGCGCACCAGTGAAGCGCCAGAATTTCACGTTCTGGTCAGGCCAGTCGGTGTTCCCGAATATGATCTGGGCGGCCATATAGCTCAGGAATCCGTTCACATCTACGGCTGCATCCAAGCTGTCTACGAAGGCTTGCGAACCGGCGTCCATGCGTTCCGTCCGTTTCAACCACACTTTGAAACGCTTCGCCTCAACACCATTATCGTCGTTGCGATACGGCAAGGCGCGGTCGGCGAGAATGACGATGAACTTCTTCTTCAATCCGTGGCGGATGGCGAGTTCATCGTCCTCTACCCGTTCTCTGATGTTGTGTATGCCCCAATATGCGCCATTGATGTATACCACGCTCTGCATGGCACGGCTAACGTCGAAGGGCAACTCTTCGCACAGCCGATGCTGTAGCGCATCGCGGAACATGGTGCGGTCCTGATCGTTGCCGCTCGCGCGGAGAACGAGCTCGTCGTATGTGCGTCTTGTGGCCTCGAAGAGCTGTAGGGGATCATTCTTCTTGAACGAAACACGCAACGCCTTCTGTGGGAAGCCGCGCGTTGTATTGCCGTTGATGCGGAGTCCGATAGGCTCGTTGCAAACAAGCGCCCCGTTGCTATCGAAGATCTCGATGTTGGCATGCCTCTCCCACTCCTTGCCGCGGAACAGGTAGTTGCCGGGGTACTTCCACCAGCGTGGTTCGCGCAGGTATTTCAGCGATGCTTGGTCCTCGTCGTTGAGTATGGCGTTGCCAATGGTATAGATGCCGTGGTCGGCACCGAAAAGGTCATCTTCTTCCGCAATAACCGACACCACTGTCAACCGTTCATGAATACGATTTGGGGCTGTACTTTCGATCTGATGACCGGTCTCTCCAGTGGAAAATCCCAGCTCTGGAAGTTGGCCCGTGGGCCTTCGCCATTGGATAGCGGTTGCCTCCAAAAGGAGCTTTCCGGGTGAGCCATAGGAAGGACGGGGTCCGATGCAACCTTGGTTCGGTTGCACGGAAACAGCCCAGCAACCGCAACCCAATGCAGCAAGCGCCAGCACCACAGGCCCCTGCCAATTGCCCTTCATCCTGAGTTCAGTTACGCGCGTTCGCCCAACGCAGCAATAAGGCCAGCACCAAGGCGGGTAAAATGGTGATCATTGCGGCACTGGCCCCGCAACCGATACCAATGGCCACCACCACTACGCGCATGCCCATCGAACCCGCATTGTTCTCACGTTCCGGAAATCGCAATAACAACGCTACAGCTACCAATGCTACCGACAGAGGCAGCGATGCGCGCACCACCGCAACAGCCAAACTGATGGCAGCTGCCATAAAGGCCCCATGCCTGCGATCGCCCTCGCTCGACTTTCCGATCAAGCCGGCCAACCAACCCAGGAAGGCGGCCACGAACATGCCGAAAAGGATCACCGCGATGTCCGCTGGTGCGAAGTGGCCGAAATGATCGTAGACGAGGGCCTTGAGGTCCATGAATGGCGGGGTTTCAGATAGCGGCCAAAAGTAGCCGGTGCCGTGTGCCGCGGACGGCAATGGTCCGCTACATTCGACGACCGATGCGCAGCCACCCACTTATTGCCTCTTTGCTCGTGACCGGGGTTGCTTCCGGTCAAATGGTCTTGGACAGCGGCACCTCGTTGATCTTAACGAACAGCACGCACTTACGCATTGAGGCTCCGATCAATTTCACGATCGCGACCGGTGCCAGTTTGGTCAACGATGGGCTGATCGTTTTCGGACCACAGGCCGAATTGGATGAACAAGCCGGAGCGCCGATCACGGGCACGGGCACTGAGATCACTTCGCGGTCGTATTCCTTACCGATGCTTTCCGTTGAACCGGCCGGACTTGGATTCTCGTTCACAACATCCACGGCCCCCGATAGTTTCATTGTGGAACGTGGCCATGTGGCGCGGGAGAACAACTTGAATGTTGAGGGCATTGACCGCTGGTACCGTGTGCGCAGCGGTGCCGGGGCAGGCCTTGGCGTCTCCGGGGTACTGGCATATGATCCCAGCGAACTGAACGGCATTCCCGAAGCGGCACTGCGCATGGCGGTCAATTCCGACGGCGGCACATGGTGGCCTGAATTGCTGAGCACCATCGACCTCGGTGCACATACTGCAACATCCGTATTGCCCGATAGCTTGGGTTGGTTCACTTTATTCGATGATGCCGTTATCTCGGCCATCGAAGCACCAGTGGGGTTGCCTGTTGTGTTCGCGCTCGAACCCACCTTGGCAAGTGAGCGGATCACCATCAGCGGTGGTTCACCCATGCAACGGATCGACGTGTTCGATGCGATCGGATCACTGTGGTTCTCGAACTCGTCCCTGTCTTCGCAACGTGCCGTGGTCGATGTTTCCGGATTGCCGTCCGGTGCATACTTGGTACTCGTGAACAACATGCACCTTCTTCGATTCGCAAAGCCATGAAGTGGACGGGTTTGGTTGCCATGCTCTTTGTGCCGTTCAGCGCATGGGCGCAATGGAACGTCCCGGTGCCTATCGTGTTGGACGGGGCTTCCACGGACGACCGCCAAGTGAAAGATCTGAGCCTGCCGACCGAGGTCGACCATGGCGCCAACGCCGCCAGCGTGCGTGAGCGCTCGACCACCTATGCCGTTGCGCAAGGTGTGGACGACCTTACTGTTGCATTAGTGCCGACAGCGACCGCATATACGGCTGGAATGCTCGTGAGCATTTCGCCGGTTTCCACCAACACCGGGGGCTCTACGCTGAATATTGATGGCCTCGGTGCTATGCCCATTATGAAGTTCACCAACCTTCCATTGGACAGCGCCGACCTACGTGCCGGTGTGCCCGCGTTGATGGTGTTCGATGGTGCTGCGTTCCAACTGATCTCACAGACCGGCATCGCATGTCCACCCGGCTTCCTCGACGTGAGCAGGGATGTGTGCGTTGAAGCCGTGCCATACGGCCCGGCCAACTGGTACACTGCCGTAAGTCAATGCAGCGCGCGTGGACTGCGGTTATGTGGTTGGGCGGATTGGTTCAGGGGGTGCAGCATGCCAGGTGGTTTCGTGAACACCATTGTGGAATACGAATGGGTGGACAGCGCAGCCAACGACAACAACCATGGCAAGCGGGTGGGATTGGAGACCGGCACCACGAACCCCGACTGCTACGCCGGCGGCACGCAGATCCCGTTGGGGATGAACAATTTCCGTTGCTGCTACAACAAATGAAACGCATTCATTTTCTGCCAGCAGTGTTCGCCCTTGCGGGAATTTCGAATGCACAAGTAGTGCTGGACAAACCACTTGTGTTGAGCGGTACCGATCCAAGCGATCGCCGAATTGACGGACTTGCGCCTGCCAGTGAACTGGATAACCTCGTAACCGTTGGGGCCGCTCAAGACGGGAGTCTCGTCACCGCACTAGCGGGGGGAGCAGCGAACGCGGTTGCGTTGACCCTGCAACCCGCTACGCTTCAATACAGCAATGGCCTGCGTGTTCGCTGGACACCTCTTGCGCAGAATACAGGACCGGTCACGGTGCAGGTCGATGGCCTTGCGGCTGTGCCGTTACGCGATCCAAGCGGACTTGAGGTCGGGCTAGGCGCATTACGAGCAGGTGTTCCGGTGGAAGCTCAGTTCGCTGACAGTGTGTTCATCTTCCTCGGCTCCGCTCCATCAGGGTGTCCGGAAGGATTCGTTCAAGTGAACGGCCAATTCTGCATGATGCAGGCAGAGGGACCTGTGGTGAACTGGTTCGATGCTGCCGCATATTGTTCTGAGCGCGGCGCGTCGCTTTGCACGTGGGATGAATATTTGTTCACCTGCCAAACGGCACAAGGACAGCTGACCGACCTGTTCGATAATTGGGAGTGGATCGATGACACGAGCGACCATACCCACTCCGCGGACCAGATCGGTCGTTGGAGCTGCAAGAGCATGTTCAACATTTCAGCTTCGCTCACGGACTTGGGAGCCACACGTTGCTGTTACCGCCTCCGCTGATGAAAGCCACGTTGCTTCCCTTTCTTGTCTTGGTCGCATTGCACTGCTCGGGGCAGGTCAGCATTGACAAGCCGATCGAACTGTCCGGGAGCAATGCTGAACGGCACGTGGCCGGTATTCCCGTCGGCACTTCCACAGAACACGCGTTGCGTGCCGGTACGCTACAGTCGGGATCCTATGCCTTTGCCCCAGCGGTCGGTTCAAATGCGTTGAGCATTTCACTGACTCCCGCCGTTTCCCTACCTATTGCCGGCATGAATCTCATGGTGTCCATCTCTGCTGTGAACACGGCCGCCGTTACCATCACCGTTGATGGAAATGGACCCTATCCGATCCAAAAGAACGCCGTTGACGATCTGGCCGCCGGTGATCTACTGCCCGGCATGGTGGCCAGTTTGGTGTTCGATGGAACCGTGTTCCACCTGACCAATGCACGCCGGTTGGAACGTCGTGCGTGCCCGAGCGGCTTTACACAAGTGAACGAACTCTATTGCATTGAGCCGGTGTCCCGGGATACGGTATACATGGATTCCGCAGCCGTGATCTGCGGCAACCTCGACGCCCGCTTGTGCACATGGGGCGAATGGTACTATGCCTGCACGCAAGCCGGCAACCTCGCTCTATTGAACATGGGCAACCAGTGGGAATGGACCAACAGCACGGCCAACGGCGTTGGCTCAGCGCGCGTGGTGGGGGCCACCAGCTGCACGCATGCAGGTGTAGGGCCCGCGTACGACACGCTGGCCCGGAAGTTCAGGTGTTGTTACGATAGATAGCGAAGTGGAAAGAGGACTTGGAACTTGCCACTTGACACCTATTTCTGGCCTCACTTCCCTTCCAAGGCCTTGTCGTAGAGTTCGAGCATACGGCGATTGCGCACACGCAGATCGAACTTCTCGCGTGTGATAGCCAATGATCGCGCAGACATCCGCTGCAATAACGCAGGGTCGTCCATGAGTTGGCGCAGGTGGCCGGCGATATGGTCGGCGATGGCATCACTGCGGCGATCAGTGACCGTCAGCAACCATCCGTTGCCTTCGTGCTCCACCATTTCGGGTATGGAACTCACGTTGCTGCTGATAACGGGCAACTGGGCACCCATGGCCTCCAGCACAGTGTTGTTGAACGGATCGGCGAACGTGGTGCTGACAAAAACATGGGCCTTGCGCATCTCTTGCAGCAAGGCAGCGTGGCTCATACCCCTGTGCAGGGTGATGCGATCATCCTCGGCGATGGTCTTCTCCGTGTAGGCAATGTCCTCAGCGGAAGGCGTGATGCCCCAATCCACTTCAAGCGTGCTCACGATCACGAGCCGGGCATCCTTACGGCCCAGTCGCTGGAAAGCCTTGAGCAATTCAACGCCACCCTTGCGGTAGAAACCGTTGCCAGCGAACAGGATGGTGAAACGATCGTTGTCCTTTTCACCGGGGAGGTACTGCTCGATCGCCCGGTAGATCACATGCATCTTGGCCGGGTCAACGCCTTGGGCGATCAATCGATCCCGATTCAGCCTTGAGGTATTCTCACTCGTGTACACCAACGCCTTGCACTCGTTGCTGCGCAACCGCTTCAATCCCCATTTGAACAGCGGATGGCTCTCGGCCATGGGCTTGTACCGAGGCAAGTAGCTCTCCACCTCGATCACCCATGGACGGTGGTTCACCACCACGCTGTTGTACGTGTGGAAGATGTCGGCCTTCTTCAACGGATGGAACAGCTTGGTGTGCGCCAGGAACTGGTTGCTCACCTTCAGCACATGCCAAGGCACATCGGCCATGCGGCTATAGCGATAGCCCTCCGGTGGATTACTGAACGCGTAGTGCTGCCAGTAGCGCGTTTTGTTGCTGATCCCGATCACGCGCATACCCAACCGCTTAACTGATCAAATGCTTCACTGCTTCACCGCTTCACCCGCCAGCATCCACTCGTGGAACCGCTTCAAACCAACGGCCAACGGCGTACTTGGAGCAAAGCCCAGGTCGCGCATGCTCTTACCCGTATCAGCGAACGTCTGTGGCACATCGCCCGGTTGTTCGGGTTGAAGATCGATGAGCGCCTTTGCACCGATCTCCGATTCGATGGCAGCGATGAGTTCTTTCAGCATCACCGTTCCGCTATTGCCCAAGTTGTAGATCTCGAAGCGCTCGCCTTTGGTGCGATCCATTGCGGCCCGCACTCCGGTGACGATATCATCCACGAAGGTGTAGTCGCGCCGTGTAGTGCCATCACCGAACTGCTGGATGGGTACCCCGGCCTTGATCTTCCGGAAGAACTGGTGGATCGCCAGATCGGGCCGTTGACGTGGACCGTACACGGTGAAGAACCGCAAGGCGGTAACCTTCATGCCATGCAGTCGTGCATAGACCTGTCCGAATTGTTCAGCGGCCAGTTTCGTTGCGGCGTAAGGGCTGATCGGCTTCAACCCAAGCTCCTGTTCTTTCCACGGAACATTCGGGTCTACACCGTAAACACTGCTACTGCTGGCCAATAGGAAATGAGGAACGTTCCTATGCCGGGCCAGTTCCAACAACTTCAATGTGCCGGTCACATTCACACGGTGGTAGGCGATCGGATCCATGATGCTCGGACGAACACCGGCTTTGGCGGCGATGTGCACGATGAGGTCGATCGGATCGCTTCCGATCCGTTCTCCGAGATCATCATCCAGTATATCCGCTTCGAGGACGCGCAGGGATCCGTTGCCTTGCTGCTTGGCCAAATTCGACTCCTTAACCACACGGGAATAGAACGGATCGTAGTTGTCCACCACGGTGATCCGCCAACCGCCCTCGGCCAGCAAACGGTCCACCAAATGGCTGCCGATAAAGCCGGAACCTCCGGTAATGAGCGCGTGACGCATGGTGGAAAGGAGCGCGAAACTAACCAGCTCGGGGAATGTGGAAATGTGAATGATGTGACCGGGAATACCTCTTGTTGCACCGGGCTATGCACCTTCGCGCACCCCGCATGGCCGGGTACCAGCATGCAACCCGGCGAACCCATACTGATCGTCAGCCACACCTTTCCACCGTACCGTGGGATCGGCGGCAGGCGCTGGGCCAAGCTGGCGAAGGAACTGGCGCGGCGCGGGCATCCCGTTCATGTGGTGCATGCGGACCAAGGAAAGGACCTGATGGGTTCGCTTTGGAAGGCGGATGTTCGGCACGAACGCATCCACACATATCCGCTGCCGAAGCGGTATCCCACGGTACTCATGAAGCGGCCGTTGACTTCCGCGATCGAGAAGCTGGCCTATCACTACTGGTTGAAGCGGCTTCCGAAGAAGGTTCACGGCAACATGTTCGACCGTTCGGTGATGTGGGGACCGGTTCTCCTGCCCAAGTGCCATGCGCTCATCGCCGAACACGGTATCCGACATGTCATCGCTACGGCACCGCCGTTCGCTCTGCTCCACCAGCTGTTGGCGTTGAAGACCGGCCACAACATTCAGCTCGTCGCCGACTTCCGTGATCCCTGGACCTGGGGCGAGCTCTACGGTCGCAGCACCATGAGCGCCGAACAGCGCGCCGCCGAAGACCGGCTTGAAGCGGATGTGATCGACGGATACGACGCAGTCGTTACGCCCTCGCCGTACATCCTCGACCACTTGCGAAAAGCGTATCCAGCCCAAGCGACCAAGATCACCTTGCTCGATCATGTGATCGATCCTGATGAACTCGCGATCGGTGCGAAGCTTCCGCCGGACGGAACGTTCCGTATCGTGTATGCGGGCAGCATCTACAACGAGGTCGGCTTCAAAGTGTACTTCCGTGAAGTGCTGAAGGCCTTCGTTGCTGTGCAGAAAGCCGACCCCGAACGATGGCGGAACATCCAATTCGGGTTAATGATCACAGGCCATGGCACCGCAGACCTTGAGCTGATGGTGAAGGACGCCGGGCAACAGGACCGTATCGGGTTCCACGCGCCATTGCCCACGAGCGAGTTGGCATTGGTCATAACAAAGAGCGATCTGGTGCTGGCCTATATGCCACCTGAAAAGCGCGACTTCGTCAGCACCAAGTTCAACGAGATCGCCTACTTGCGAACGCCGATCCTGCACGTGGGCGAGCCGGGTGGCTTGTCGCAGCACATCGTATCCAATGGTCTTGGCGCAACAATGCGCGTTGAAGATGTGGCCGCCCAGCTCCCCAGCGTGCTATCGGGGGAGCGCGTCGTGCAGAACGAAGGACGGAACACCACGGATGTTCATTTGCTTTCCGCAGTGGCTGGAAAATTGTTGACGCAGGTTCTACGCTGAGCCACGCGTGTTCAACCGTTCGAACAGGCGTACGAACTTGTCCGTGACCGCAGGCCAACTGAAGCGTTCCACCACACGGTCGTAACTGTACCGGCCCATCTGAGCGTGTACTTCAGGCTTGCGGGCTGCGAAAGCGATCACTGCATCGTACAGCGCGTTCTCATTCCCTGGTGGCAACAAGTACCCGTTGTGCGGGTTCACCAGCTCGGCCGTTGCACCAACATCGCTCACAATGATCGGCTTCGCCTGCGCCATCGCCTCCAATACAACGGTGGGCATGCCTTCGAAGCGCGTAGGCAGAATGAAAGCGCTGCAAGACTTATAGAGATCCAATAGCTGTGCATCATCCACGCGTCCCAACAACCGCACGTTCGCCGGAAGTCCCGCTCGTTGGTATTGGGCAAGCAACGGCCCGTCGCCAGCAAGGTCGAAACGCAACAAGTTCTGCTTGCCTTCCTGCACCAGTCGCTGCGCTACGGTCATCAGTACGTCCAGGCCCTTGTTGAAGGCAAAGCGGCCGACGAAGAGGAGTGAAAGAGGTGGTGGATGTGAAGAATGTAAAGGAGGCGCTGCTGGAACTTCCACCGCGTTGGGCAACACTACCACTTCGCAAAACGAGCCCTTCACTTGCTCACCAAGAATGCTCGTGAGTTTGCCCCCGAGCGACACGCATGCCCTGCTGTGGCGAAGGATGTACCGCAACGATGCGCGGAACGGCCAACCGAGCATGCGCTCCTTGCGCGTGATCATCTGGAACATCTCCAACCCATGCGGATGGGTGACCAGTCGATCGCTGAAACAATCGATGCCTTTCCACACGCAGAAGCCTTGTGACAGGATCACATCCGGCTTCAGTTCAACGAGCTTCTCTCCTACCCGTGCACTATATCGCCACAGTTCGCGCAGGTAGAATTTGTT
>Ga0138256_10001976_pt1 | contig 22087 bp, 15 predicted proteins | sample KNB2016incub_MG_FD_105486 | JGI IMG/M metagenome (GOLD analysis project Ga0138256, IMG submission 105486) | Active sludge microbial communities from wastewater in Klosterneuburg, Austria - KNB2014incub_MG | ecosystem: Engineered > WWTP > Activated sludge > Unclassified | place: Austria... | reverse complement strand
AGATATTGCTTTTGTAATTGTTGTGAAAGAATCTGCCGGGATATTCACTATGGCAGTATAAAAAGCAGTATCAATAAGATTATGATAGAAGTCTAATCTTAGGCTATCAGCTTGCGTGTAACCAATATTATCTACATTATATTTCATTTCAACTTGAAATCCCTGAAGCAATGAATCTGGAGAAAAGGAAATCTTTCCGGGATAAAGGTTTAATTCTGGGAAATAGTCATAATCTACTTTTACTGATCTTAATTTGATAGGTTCAGATGCTCCATACGAGGAATCAACAAAATTAAAATTTAATTTTAAATATGGATATAATTCAGTGCTTATGTTACCGATGTTATAAGTCGCAGGAATATTTGTACTCAGAGTATCCCAAATTTGAGTTTGATTGTTCTTCCCTAATAAATCAGTGCTATAGATTCCTGTAGATCCATTTGCATCTAAATCAAAATTTAAATTGTGCCATTTACGAGCTGGTCCAATTTCATTAGTAAGAGTTGACCCTGAAGATTCTAAGTAAGATCCAATAAATTGGTAAAATCCGGGTTGATATGGAAAGGCCAAAGGTTTATATGTGCTTGCAAATACAATATTCCTTTCCCAATCAAATGTCCAAGCGTATAAAATATTAGGTCTTTTTAAAGTAAGCCATTCTTCTTCAAAAAATCCATCCTTTGAATACCTTCGCATATATTGGTTATAGTAGCTTTCTGCTGTAAAGACATAATCCCCTTGAACAAAAAAATTGGAAAATCCAATTTCAGATGATCCTAGAAACTCAACATCACTACCTAATTGAGCCCATCCGTTAAGAGGATCAAATGTTCTAAGAATATACTTATTTCTTTTTAATCCATAACCTGCAGATAAATTATATACATATCTCCCGTCTGAAGCCAAATAATAACCTCCATTTTGCAATAAACCATCTTCGGTCGGTAAGAGTTTATCGGGAATAGAAATACGTGTAGTATCAGCAGTTAAAGTAGAAATTCTCAGCAAAGTAGAATCATCACCTGTTGCAACATAAATATATCCATCACTGTGATAAAATATTTGGTTTTTAATTTCAATATCAAGGTTTCCTAGTGGACCATAATTTAATCCTTTTATAGTTCCATTTTCTCCAGTTCCCAGTAAATATATTTTTGATTTTTTACCATCTCTATGAAAAGATATATCCCCGAAATATATAAATGTTCCATCAGTTGTAATTGAGGTGAGCTGGGTAGTATCCGTTGGCAGAAAAATTAGCATCGAATCAATTAATTTGGATTCTGAAGGTCTTGGAGGAAGCAAATTAGTATTAAGAATTAGACTTCCAAGCTGCTCAGAATAATAAATATTATTATTTGTAAAATTTTGTAATTGCTTCGATTTTGCAAGAAAACCATTACCTGGAATTTCTGATATAGAGAAAGATTTGATCCTACTTTTATTTGTATCGGTATCAGAAATAATGTAGCACTGCCAAAAATATTCTCCTTGAGTAAGTATTGGAGAGGTCCATCTCACTACACCATCAATAGAATAAAGAATTGGAGAAGTTATCATTGATGAAGAATTAATATTTATGGACGTATCTATTTCTATTTTATATGAGAAGTCTCTTTGTACATAATCACCCACGTCTAGTAAAACAAATTCCATCTGGTTATTTCCAGAAAAATAATTTTCAGCTGGTTTTAAAATATTCGGTTCACCGACACTGTAAACAGAAAAATTACCAATTGCAGTATTATCAGAATGATCAATTTCAGCAATCGTATCAACTTCATTTGCTACTACAAACAATTTCCGAAGTCCTGGAGTCTTGGGTATCCAATTAAAATATGTAGTATCATTTTCACCAAAATTCGTAATCTTGTTTGTGGCTAATAAAGTAGAATCGTTTATAATGTCTTCATATAATTGAACACTCAGGGTGTCATCAGGAAATGAACGTCCAACATTATACAATCCAACAGTAACTAATACTGTATCCTCAATTATTGGATTTGAAGGATAAATAGTGATATCAGATGGTTTAACAACAAAGTCAGAATTTTTAGGAATAGTTAATTCAAGTGCCGGATCTCCCAATAAGGTTAGAAGTGCGATCATAGTGCCGTATGCCTGATTTGATTTAGCTATGTTTATAGCATTTCCGATTACATAGTCTTTGATCGTAAATATATCACGAAATACTTCTTGATTAAAACTTGCTGTGGTTGGCCATAAAGTTACGCCAGCACTTCCCAAAAAAGCAATACTTCCTCTCCCTGGTATCGAATTAAAAATCTCCCCAAATATTTCTTGATTATCATAATGAGCAGTATAACAAGTTACACTAATTACAAAAGGTAACCGATCTCCATTCTGTAAAGCGAGAATATCATCATTTGTAAAAACGAGATCCCACTGATATCCTCCACCATGACCATAATAATTAACAATAACAGCGCCTTTATTTATTTCACGTCTGATCTCTGGGCCTTCACCAAAAAATGGGATGTATTCAGGTCTATTTGGATATCTAAAAACCTTGGATGTTTTCATTCCAGTGGGCTTTAAGTATAAATTTTCTAACAATATATTTCTATCATTGAATTTAAAATTATTTTCATCTTCCGCTGAAAGACCCGAAGAAAGTAATAAAATATTTTGTCTCCAATCTTTAGAAATATCTGCTGGATAATTTATTATTTTATCGACCAATAAGTTTGCTTCATCAAGCGTCTCACAAGATATTCTGCCGATTGCGATATCTGGGGTTAGATCATTTCCTACAACAGTCACTATAGCATTGTCACTTGGCGCTTGACCATAAATAACTGCATGGTAAGGAATAGAAGGGATATAATTATTCTTACTGTTAGGATTTATCTTTCTATAATCACTACTCATATCTCCAAAAAGCACCATGTATGCTGGTGCAGGTGATTGCCAATTTTCAAAAGCATATTTTGCAAATTTTTGTAAAGCGATTGGATTTATCAATCCTGCACTAAACTCATCATATATATCTTGTAATTCAACAACTTTAATTCTTGGATTATTATAACCACTCAGATTGGAACTTCGATATATTCCCAGTCTTTCAGCACCTTGTTTGAAGTCTTTATGAGTTATAATAATATAATCAGAACCATTAGTTATATTACGCAGATCTGAAGAGTTGTCTCTAATAATTGAATCAACAGAAAAAGAATAGTTTTCATCAACACAAAAATATTCGGTTCTTTGGGAGACAGTGTCAGTGAAATAAACACTCTTATCAATATCATTTTTGATAAATGGATTAAGTATAATCTCACCGGTTTGAGGTATATAGATACGCATTTTACTTCCAGCAAACTGGAATAAATAGTAATTATTTGGACCAAAATCACCCGGTGAACTAGTAAAATTGAACAAACCTGAGGACATTTTATGTAATCTCCAATAATCGAGTTCAATCCAATTAAGTCTCACCAAATCATCACCGGTAGAACTACAAGTAGTTGTATCTAAACCAACGATTATATAGTTACTATCTGGCGAACAGTAAACACTATCCCCTCCAAATCCGAAATTGAATGTTCCATCGATGGTTACTGAGTTTTGACCTGACCAGCTGACAGTATTACCAATCTGTTTGAAATTCCATTTGACCCATGCATTATGAGCAGTTGCACAACTTAAATTGGTTAATCCATGGAGATTAGCCCGAAGTCTTCCTTGATTCTTATATATATCTCTAAAATAAGCTATACTATCTTTAAAATATTCGTTAAAAAAAGTAAATGGTCGAAATCCACGAACCTCTACACTCTGCCAATTCCAATAGTCTCTTTGATCATTCGGAGCATACCCAAAGTGGTCATAAATCTTATCTTCCTCCCAATGAATAGTTTCTTCGCTTGAAACGATTAAATTATTATAATTAATTGGATATCCGTTTATTGCTTGATAGTTATAAGTTGTATCGGCCTGATATGAAAACCAATAAACATTACTCCCCTGGTAGAGATTCAAACCAGAATAAGGTGAAGCTTTAACCGGAAAACCTGCAAATTGAAAATAATCACCAGAATTAAAAACTCCATTAGAGTCGGCATCGACTATATCCACCGGAATTTTACTTTCTTCATTAAATAATTCAAATTTTCCATCTTGTAGACCACTATTTGATGATATACCAGCACCAATAAGTTGATCATAAGATATCCTGTAAATCCCTTTTTTACGTAAGTAAATTTTATAGTAATCTTTGTTCGGGTTGTACCAATAATTTTCTTGAGGTAAATCAACTAACGACTGAGTTTTGCCTAAGAACGTTAAAGCTTCCTCAGGGTTAATTACCTTACACTTTATTAAATCTTCGCTCATTTGATCTCTAATTGGCAATATCAAATCCCCGAAATTTATATCCTCTTTAAATTCAATTTGTAATACAATCTTTTTATTTAAAACCAGGGTACGATCTACTGGATTAAATTGATAAGGGGAGACAGTCAGTGATGCTGTTTTAATATATCTGTAAATAGCATGTGAATTTATTTGTGCAACATCAATCGGAAAAAAGGAGTTTGTACCATAAACGTCCTCGTTATAGTTCAGTTTATCCAAAGGCTGGTCGGAAGAGTCTGGAGTAGAAATAACAAATTTATCTGTATAAAACTCTTGTTCGATTGATTGAATATGAACTGTAGCACTTTTATTAATAGGTATTCCAACTTCATAATATCTCACAGGTAAAAAAGGATCTCCTGGTTTTCGAATCGGATATTGGACATCCTTTACATTCGTAAATTTGATACCTTCTACTGTTATATCCATTACCTCAAATTTATCAGTAAAATCAAATTCAAGAACCAATTGAGTGTTATCAGACTTTATAATTTTGTAATCTTGAGAATAGGAAATGTTAAGTATTGAAATTAAAAAAAACAATAATGAAAAAATTCTACAAACATAATTTTTCATACAGAGGTGTCCAGCTATTTTTAGGTTAAAATTGTGTGTGAAGTTAAATTTTTATGATAAGCTACGCAAGGGTAAAAATAAAAGGTATTAATAGATGTTATATGCTTTATTATTCAAACTAAATATTTCCCTCATTACTGATAACAACAAAAAAAGTTTTAAATAAAATTTTAAAATCACCCCAGAAGGTTTCATTATTGTAATAATCAATTTCCATTTTAGTTCTCTGGTCCGGGGTTAACATTTGCCTGCCGTTTATTTGAGAATAGCCTGTAATACCAGGCATATATTTAAATACTTCTTTGTGTGCATCAGAATATTTTGACGTGATACTTAAAATTTCAGGTCTCGGCCCAATAATACTCATCTCACCTTTTAAAACATTAATAAATTGTGGCAACTCATCAATACTGGTTCTTCTTAAAAATCTTCCAACTTTTGTAACACGCGGATCATTTTTTTGAGTTAACTCAGGCCCATAATTCAGTGCATTATCAATCATTCCTCTGAACTTGATCATATTGAAAGCTTTTCCATTAAGCCCAGCTCTTTTTTGAATGAAAAACATTGGACCTTTGGTTTCCAACTTAATGGCAAGTGCGGCAAGTATAAAAATAGGGAATGTTAAAATTAAAGATATGAAGCTTATTAAAATATCAGTAAAGCGTTTAACGAAACTACCTTGTTTGCCCATTATCTGAAGAACTATCTTTTGTATTGATTCAGGATTTCTCTAACAGAAGTAATAACTTTTTCAACGCTAGTATCAGTCATTCCAGGATAAATTGGGAGTGACATTAATCTTGGGAAGGTAGCTGACGCTACTGGGTAATTTTTATCATCTAAATTGAAAGTCTCACTATAATATAAATGCTGATGAACGGGCATAAAATGCACTCCCACGCCAATATTATGTTTCTTTAATTCATCAATTATCTGTGCACGGTTTTTTGTTAGCATCTCAAGATTTAATCGTACCGGAAATAAGTGCCAGGAAGATTCTCTATCATTTTTAATAACCGGTAAAGTCAAGAGATCAAAATCCTTAAATCCTTCTAAATACCTTAAAGCAATTTTCTTTCGCCACTCCCACATAGTATCTACTTTCTTCAGTTGTGGTATTCCAAGCGATGCCTGAAGATCAGTAAAATTGTATTTATATCCAGGAGCAACAACTTCGTAGTACCAGGAACCAGATTCACTATACCGTTTCCATGCATCACGGTTTATGCCATGAAGTCGCATAATTGCACATCGTTCTGCTATTTCCTGATCGTTAGTACAAATCATCCCACCTTCGCCAGTTGATAAAGTTTTAGTTGCATAAAAACTAAAACAAGTGACATCAGAAATTGTTCCTATTTTTTTACCTTTATAGGTGGCTGGAAGAGAATGTGCAGCATCTTCAAGTACTTTGAGATTATGAATTTTAGCAATCTCCTGAATTTCATCTAGATCACAAGGTTGACCACCGTAATGAACTGGAATAATAGCTTTAGTTTTGGGTGTGATCGCTTTCTCTATTTCCTCAAGAGAGATATTAAGGGTATCTTTATCAACATCAACAATTACAGGAATAGCTCCAAAGTAACAAACAATTTCAGCAGTAGCTGGAAAAGTCATAGTTGGAACAATTACTTCATCTCCTTTTTCAATACCAAAAGCTTCTAAAGTAAGATGACCTGCTGCTGTCCAAGAACTAACTGCAACGGATTTTTTTGAACCTATATATTTATTGAACTCCTCCTCAAATTTTATGGTTTTAGGACCCATGCTTAACCAGCCAGATCGTAAAGTATCTACCATTTCATCTATTTCTTCTTCGGAAATAAAAGGTTTGTGAAAGAGTAAGTAATCTTTGTTCATTAAGTATCTGTCAATATTTGAAGTTGAAATATCTTAAAAAATCAAATTATATCAAAAAAGAAATTTTAAATAATTAGTGAGTAGAAATTCATTAAATTAAACGGTCGATTATTTTTTTAGAATTTATTAATCCAATTAAAAAACCTAATCCGTATGCAATATGAATTGTCGGATAAATTATTAAACACAAAATTTTTGATTTAAAAGATAAAATTGCTAATTGTGTAAATATAGTTACAAGTAAAAAATATGTAAAAAAAACAAGACAAAGAAATATATTTTTATACCATAAGGGCATTGTTATAAGATAAATAACAAATATACTTGGTATTATATGTCTGTACTTGAACTCAGATCTTACCTTTTTAAGTACAAGCGGTTTGAACAATCCATATTGAAAATATTGAGTAAAAAGCTTTTTTATACTATTTCTGGGAAAATATTCTGATTTTATTTTTGAGGAAAGAAATATCTTTTTACCTCGGCTTTTAGCACGATAATGAAACTCGTCATCCTGATTTCTAATAAGTCTCACATCAAAATAACCAATCTCAGAAAATAGTTCTCTTCTCCATGCGCCTAGATAAACATGATCAGATATACCACAGTAATTACTTTGATGTATTTTACTATTTCCTATTCCTAAAGATGTCGAGGTACAATATGCGACAGCTTTTTGAAAAAGAGTAACCCCCTTTTTTATCATTGGACCGCCTACAATATCAGCATTTGTTTCCTTAAATACTTCAAGAATTCTAATACAATAGTCTTTGGAATATAACGTGTGAGCATCCAATCTAATTATGGGGTCACCTTTACTATTTTGAATTCCTAAATTTAAAGCAAATGGGACATACTTATTGGGATTCAATAGTAATTTTATCCGTGGATTTTGAGCAGCAGCATTTTTAATAATTTGTATAGTACTATCGATTGAGCCACCATCGATAAAATAAATTTCTTTTTCATCGGGTTCGGACTCCAAAAAAAAGGAAAGTATATTAAAGATATATTTTTCTTCATTAAAGACTGGACAAATTAAAGTAAGCATAAGTTTTAGACGAATTAAAATTTTAATTACAGATATTTAACTTAGTTTTTTTGTGAAAGAATATAAGTCAAACTTTTTAAACTCTTTTGTAAATCCTCTATTTAAATAAAAATCAATAGCATTTAAGTTGTTAGTACGAACATACAACCCATAGGATGTATGTCCATCACAATTTATATCTTCTTCGAATTTTTTAATTAACCTGGCACCAACACCCATGTTTTTCTTTTTTGGATCAACTCCGATTAGAAAAAGTCTCAGGTTTTCATTTGATTTGTTTTTTTTACTAAATAATTTTTTTAGAATTTTTATAATACCTACTTTGATAAATTTAGGATTTGTCAAAACATAAAATAGAATTTTTTTACGTTTTACTCTCAAAAAAATATCAACAGCTTCCTGTGTTTTAAAGCCCCCAATTAAGTAACCGGTAATTTTATTATCTACTTCAGCAACATATGAATACTTATTAAGATCTATCAATTTAGAAAAGTATTCATTTAGGTCAGGGATTGAATAGTACACTGAAAAATATGATTTATCAAACACTGTAACATGTAATTTTGAAACTGATTCAATATCATTTTTATTTATTTTTCTTACAATCATTATAATATATGATATAAAAAATGTTCAATTAATTGATTATTCAAAATTAAATATTTTAAACACTAAAGAATAACTCAATTCACAAAAAGAATAAATTAAATAAATGATTTTGTTTATTTAAATATCTTTAAATTTGATAAGAAAGTACAATTAATTACCAGTTATTTTTTTTAATAATTTTTCATTAGTATAAAATGGACTCAATTTCTTTGAATGAATATTACACTAATCTCAAATCGTCAGGAATACCGATTATAAAAGGTGAAGGGAATTATTTGTGGATTAAACATGAGCCTTTTTCGGTTATCCGTTTTCCAGAATTCATTACATCTGTTCCTCTTGAAAGCGAGATAAAAAGTGTGTTTAAGGAATTGAATTGTTTGCTTATTAGTTTTTGCAATCCTTCAAAAGATGCACAAAAAGCAAATGCGATTATCTATAATTGTTGTGATAAAAATTACAATCAGAAAAACCTATCTAAAAATGTAATTAGAGATATCAGAATAGGCACGAAAAATCTTTCAATCAGTTTTATTGATTGGCAAGAAATTTTAGAATTCGGATTTAAGGCATTTCAAGATACGAGAATAAGAGTTGGACTTTCAGACGGGAACAAAAATAATTTCGATACCCGTTTTCAAAATTTTGCAAAGAATGATGGACATAAAGCGCTAGCCGCAAAACTGAATGGAGAGATTGTAGCTTTTATGAGCTTAATCGTTGTAGATAATTTTGTAGTAATCCAAGGTAGTTTTTCCACTGATGAACATCGACGTCTCTGTCCAAATAACGCACTTTCTGATTTTTTACTTAATTATTTTCTAAAAGAACGTAACTATAATATTATTAGCTATGGATTAAGTTCAGTTCAAGAGGATGCAAGTTTAGAAGGATTACATAATTATAAAATACGTGTAGGATTTGAACCCATAAATATCCAGAGAGTTTTTTTATTACATCCCTATGTTGCTCCGTTTCAGGGTATAATAAATAAATTTCTAAAAACACTTTTACTTGTATTTCCAAAACATCGTGTCATTAGGAAAGCTTCTGGTTTATTTCAGCTTTTAAATAAACCTTAATGGAAAACTTTACAAAAGCAATCATAATTATTCAAAAAGATTTTTTTTTCAATAGTATTGTTTCTTTAACCTTTATGGTTTTCATTTCCCACAGTAAACGGTAAATATAACTATTCATCAAAATTAATTATTTGAAAAAAAAAAGGTTAGTTAGGCTTTACCATATTAAACATTAACAGCTCATTTTTCCTTAGCCAGATACAATTTTCTTATTACTTTTTGAATTGGTAGTTCAAATTTTTGATGAACAATATATGACAGTGGGATTAGTATAACATAAAAAAGAATGAGGTATTTTATCTGCAAATAAAATTTTGCATCGAGAATACTATAACTTACTGCCAGGGCAAACAAAAGTTGTAGGGGGAAATGTAGTAAATATGATGAATAAGTAATGTCACCTATCCAGGAAAGACGTTTCATAATGCTCCCTTTATCTATTTCAAAAAGTATTAGACTACAAACAGTTAAAGGGAAAAGGATATATATTGGAAAAAGTTTCAAGAAGATTAATCCAATAATTCCAAATTCTAAAAGTAAGTTACTTATATCAAATATATAAAAATTAATAAAAACGACTAGCCAACTAATAGCAGTAAAGGTATAAATCAACACTATCAGGGAACTATCTTTATTAGTTATTTTGATTAGACTGTTATAGATAAATCCACCCAGAAAAAATAATGACACCCCTTCAAAAATAGCTTGATCTGTTAAATATAAAAGTGTGACTGATAAAACTGATACTACTAAGCAGAATAAACTATCCCCAAGACGGTAAACTGCAGATAGGAAGAAAATAAAATATAATATTACTTCTATCGACACCGACCAAATGGGACCATTAAAAGACCATCCTTTTTGAAGTCCCCAATATGATGCAAATCCCAACTGAAGAAAAAAATGATACAGATCATTAAATGGGTAGATGAAAGAGTAACCTTGACGAGAAGTATAAATATACTGTAATAGTGCTACTATCAATAACGTAACCAAATGCAATGGATATAGTCTTGAAAATCGATGAATAATAAAAACACTTGCTGTAGTTACTTTCATTTTTATTGAATCTTTGTAGAGCCAAAAAAAAATAAATCCTGATAAAAGATAGAAGTAGTCTACTCCTGTATATCCTTTTTCATAGAATATTTTAAACAGATAATACAAAGGCTGATCCTGTATAGTAAAATCCTTCGATAAATTGTGTTTTTCAAATGCAAAGTGATTCCAATGCCATAGTACTACAGATAATGATGCTATCCCTCTAGAGATATCTAGAAGATATAGACGACGAGGCCAGACAATACTATTTATTATTTCCTTATGGTTCATGCAAATAAGTTATGGCAATTATTATCAATCAAAGATTAATAATTTTAATCAACCTATGTATAAATAAATAATTAAAACTAACTAAAAAAATGTCTAATCCATTTTTCAGCGATGTACACTCGTGAGATTTCAATATTATGAATGCTATTATTTCCATTTAAAAATGAGTTATACTTTTCAAGAAAATAGTCGCCCCTAATAATTCCAAATTGCTCTAATCGAGAGTTATTAAAACAGGAAAATATATCTTGTTTAAAATCTTTTTTTATCCAATCCTTTTCTGGAAGAACAAATCCCTTCTTGTCCTTTCTCCATCGAATCTGATTTGGAAGATCCGTTATTGACTTTCTTAGAATATATTTATTCCAACCATTTTTAATTTTCATATCGTTTTCGATATTTAATAAGAATTCTACTAAACGATGGTCCAAAAAAGGCAAACGAACTTCGAGAGAATGTGCCATAGAATTTCTGTCTTCGTACTTATTTATTGTTGGAACAGAATACTTATCAATATTTGCAATTTGTGCATCAACCAAATTTTTAAAGTTTGACGTGTTTTCCCTTTCTTCCTTGACCAATATAAACTGTTTTTCATTTTTTGATAAATATGGTATGTATCTTTTGGCTCCAGCATTACTCCATTGCATTAGTATAGTTCTGTTAAATAGGGATCCTAGAATTTCCTTTAGTATATAAAAATATTTTTTTTCGTCGAGTAAATTTTTAAGATAAAAGAAATAAAACCTTAAATAACCAGCTAATACTTCATCCCCGCCCTGACCATTTAATACAACAGTTATATCTGTTTCATTTTTAATTTTTTGTAAAATGGTGTAGTGTGCAACAACAATAAAATTCAAAAATGGCTCATCTTGATGATGAATCACATTTTGGAAATTTTCACTAATGTCATCATTGCTGATAAAAAGTTTTTCATTTCTCAAATTCTTTTCTTTTACTAACAAATCAACAAACCTTTCCTCACTATATTTTTTATTTTCTGATACCACCGTATAAGTCTTAAAACTCTCACCAATCAGTTTTTTACTAATCACGGAAATCGCAGAGGAATCCAATCCCCCACTTAAAAGTGCTCCAACTTCAACATCGCTTCTTAATCTTATTTTTATACTATTGGTAAATAATTCTTTGAATTGCTCATAAACATCTGTTGATAAAATATTTGTCTGGCTGTACTCCCAATATACTTCACTTTTGATTTCTTCAGTTTTAAGATTAATTAACAAATTACTTTTAGAAGGAAGTGAAAATATATTATTATAGAAAGTCTCAGTATCCATGTCAATAATACCTTGATGCAGAAATCTGCTCATGGCTCTGAGATTTAATTCTTTCTTGGAAAGGAAGGGAATTATCTGCTTGATTTCACTTGAAAAATATATCTTATTGTTATCTTTATACCAATATAAGGGTTTAATAGAAAATCTATCCCTACTAGCGATAATCACTTTATTTTTTAAATCGAGGATTATAAACGCCCACATACCATTGAGTTTACTGAATCCTTTTGAACCAAAATTTTCATAAACTTTCAGAATTACTTCAGTATCACTATTTGTATTGAATTGAATTCCTAAAGATTTTAACTCTGCTTTCAATTCTAAGTAATTAAAAATCTCACCGTTAAATATGATATGAAGATTTCCACTCTGCATTGGTTGATTTCCATCTTTACTTAAATCTATAATTGAAAGACGACGATGTCCGAAAAATACATTAAATTCATCATTGGAGTTTAAGTTATTTAAAGTAACATATTTTTTATAATCAGAAGAGTCTGGACCACGATAGGCTACAGAATTGGTTGATCCAATAAATCTAATATAATCCAATTGCTTAAATGGTTCATCAAATGATATTGCACAAAATATTCCACACATTAAATATCTCTATTTTTTTTTGTTTCTAAAGTTCCATAAACTTTAAAATTTAGTAATTCATTATAAATATTTATCATATTTTTTAAACAGACTTCTAAATCAAATAACTTCTGAACTCTTTCCCTACCTGCAGCCCCAAATTTCTGACGTAGTGATGGATTTAGCACCAATTCAGTTATTTTTAATGCCGTTAGTTCACTGTTTCTTGGAGGAACAATATAACCAGTAACGCATTCTTCAACAACTTCTATCATTCCTCCTACACGTGAAATTATTACGGGTTTTTCACAAGCAGATGCCTCTAATACTGCAACACCAAAACTTTCTTCGTAAACAGAAACCGCAACAAAAATATCAACCATATTATGATATTTATGAATTTCTTTATAATCAACTCTTCCAGTTAATAGGACCTTGTCCTCAAGTCTATTTTTTTTGATAATGCTTTTTATTTTCTGCTCAATTGCTCCACCGCCAACGATTAATAATCTTATTTTTTTTTCAGGTAGTAAACTTATTACTTTTTGATAAGCTTCAATTAAGTACTCTATTCCATAGTACCACTCTAATCCTTTAATACAACCAACAACAATCTCATCTTTTTTAAAGTAAAAATTAGATTTAGGTTGTGGTTTAAATAATTCGAGGTCTATACCAAAAGGAGTAATAAATATTTCTTTAGATGTATATTTACTTATAAGATCTGCCATAAATCTACTTGTCGAAAGAATTCGATCGGCTTTCCACAAGTTAAATTTAAATAGTTCTTTATGTAAAATTGAGGTTTTGGGAAAATCAATTACATCAGAACCCCAGACTGAAATAACAAATGGATGAAAATTCATTAATGCTCCTAAAAAACCATAACTCGAAGCATAATGTGCATGTATGATATCTGGTTTGCTATTTTTTATCAGGGCTTTAAGCTGTGGAATAGCTTTCAAATAAAATACCTTTGAAAGAGCAGCATTTTTTTTTAATGTAATATTGTAAAGTGAGTCAATACAAAATATCTCTATTCCATCTTTAAAAACGACAGACCCATTTTTTCTGAAACTAAATATAATAATCTCTATACCAGATGAGTACAAAGCATTTGCCCATTTAATTATATGAGGATTTGAAGCATCCCCAAGTATTAAAACTTTCATCTAATCTCAAATTTCTATTCTAAAATCTACTAATAACTTTTGTTCAATTAACGACAAAACTATTCCAAATTTTTAGATCTATTTATTATTTGGATATCATGATTTTGCATTACATTTAGATGCGCTAGAACTACAAAACAAATCCAAAATGGAAGATCTCTTGTTATAAATCCATAACTAAATATTCCGTCTACTTCAAAAAATGCTCGAATAAATAAGACTATTCCAATTGAATAAATTGATAAAGAGATTAAGTATTCCTCATGTTTATAATTTTTAGTAATTTTCATTACTCGCCAAGATAATCTAAAAAGAACGTAAAAAATTAATAATGATAATATTAAACCTAGAATCCCATTTTCAGTAATCATGAGCAAAAAATAATTATGTGGATGCACTTTAAATATTGAAGTGTCTACTTCGAAATATTGCCAGGTTGATGATGGTACATAAGTAAACACTTTTGATTCATAATTTTCAGGTCCAATACCAAATAGAAAATTATCCATCATAATATCCCAACCTATTTCCCAACTTATACTTCGCTCGCTTACAGTTTCCAATCTAATAAATGCATTAAAGAAGTCTTGAACAAATGGAAGATTGATCAAAATAATTGTAATAAATACAAGGCTAACTAAAATTTTCTGCAATAATTTTTTATTTAAATGATATAATATAAAACACAAAGAAATTATAGTACCAATTATTGCAGATCGAGAATTAGTAATAAGTATTGCAAGAATATTACTAGCTAAAATGATCCAAACAGCAATTTTTTTTGAAACTGAATTAAGTTTATTCGAGAACAAGGAAACAAATAAAAATAATGTGGTTATTGAAAGAAGCAAACCTACATAATTAGGATTTCCATAAATCCCGGCATACCTTGCTAAAACTCCTTGAACAACATAAAGTGTTAATCCGGCATTAATCATATCATAGTAAACAGTAATACTTATAATTAATGAGGCTAATATTAGAGAGGAAAAATATATTTTTAGCAATTCTTTTTTTTCCAATAATGAAAAAAGGGAGTAACAAATTATAAAGAATATTACTGTTCTTAATAAAGCTAAAATACTTTGAGATTGTAAACCAGAAATAAATGATGTTATTAGAATTGCGGAAACGATAAATAGTATTAATATAATTAATTCTATTGGTGGTTTTCTATATTTTTTAATATCTAATCCTTTTTCTTTTATGAAAAAATAAAAAACATATAGAATAGAAAGAAAGGAAAAGGTAAATCTAAATTTTTCTATAGCTGGTCCCGTAGCAGCAATCATACAAACCAAAGCGATAAGTAAAATGGCCTTTTCACCATATTTGGAAACTAGTAGCAATAACACAATAATAAAGATACCAAATATGGAAAAAGGCAATACTAATAAACTTAATAATACTAGTATAATAGAAGTTGTAATATCTTTAGGCGAAATCGGGTTTAAACTATTATTTAATTTAGCAATCATAATTAAGTTATTTTTTTTCTAACCCTAGCTCAAAGATAAAATTCAACAGAGTACTATAAACTGTATCAACAGGTAATAGATTCAAACATTCAAATGATGGACATCCATCTATACCACCGTTAGTAAAACATAACCTCTGATTTTTGTTAGGTGTACAATTTACTTTAAATTGAATAAATTTGTTATACTTTTCATTGAACGATGGCAAATGATATCTAGGATTCGTAGGACCGTAAATCGAAAATGTCGGTTTGCCAAGAACTGCCGCTAACTGAATTGCACCTGAATCATTCCCAATAATTAAAGAACATTTCCCAATGTTTAAAATCAATTCTCTAACATTTTGAGTCTCAATAATATTTAAGTTTGTTTTTCTTATTGCCTCTTTTATATCTTCTTTTATTGTGTTTGGTGGCGTAATTATTGCGCAATTATATTTATTTGCTAAACGTAAACCTAAGTCTATATATTTATTAAGATTCCATTCCTTAGATTTCCAACCAGCAAATGGGTGTATTAAAATATTATCATTACTAGCATAGTTAATTTTAATTTCAAATTTTAAGTCATCAATGTTGCCGTAATAATTTGCAATGGCATTAGTATAAATATCTGAAGAATGCTTGGATATTTTAATAGGTGAAAAAGATGAAAAGATTCCTTTAAATATTTCTCTATTCATTCCAATTATTTCTTTTGCAGAGGAATTAAAGATAAGCGATGCTGAAGTCATTACACCAGTTAGATCAATTATTGTATGCGGATGAGTTGTTCTTAATATTTTTCTCGCTCGCCGACTTGCAATTCTATCGTTAAAATAAAAGAATTGCTTCGGTATTTCTATAATCTTTTCGGCTGGATGAATTAATTCGTAGATTGGTTTAGAATCGGGCAAACATACTATTAAAACATCCTTTTGATATTTATTTTTAATAAACTTTATCGCCTTAAACGTAAAAACAGAATCCCCAATTTTATGAATGGCAACAATTACAATATTATCTTTTTTTGTAATAATAGTTTTGGTAAGCAGTCTTATCAACTTAAACAGGATAAAACTTATATAGATTAAGAATCTTTCTAAAAATTCATACTTATTTATTAAATCAGTTAAACTGACTATTTTTTTTACCAATTTAACTTTCGAGCATATGTAAGTTTTTTAATTAGAGCTTTAATCTTGTAATAATTATTTTTTGAATATTGTTCCCACTTAATTGAATAGTCTAAAAATATTTGATCCCCAGTTATAAAATAAAGTGACTTGAGCTGTTCGTAATGTAATGAGTGATAAGTATAAGAAGCAACATATTCTTTGGGATAATCAAACAGATAATAACGGCTCCAAAAGCCTAGGTCATAAAATGGTAAAAGACTCTTAAGTGCGTTAACTCCTCTATTAAATAATCCTGTTGCGAGTTCACTTTTATTTGCTAACATCAAGTCATGAAAACCAAATAAGATAAACATATAACCACACAAGGCCCCAACTGTTTTTTTTGCAGATGGATATTCTTCATACACTGGAAATGTATTGAAGTAATTCAATAATCCACCATCAGATACAAGTTTTTCAAATGGTCTTATTGCCTCTTCAGCAAGTTTTAAGTATTTGGTTTCATTCGTAATAAGATAGGCTCTGGTAAGTATAGAAGCAGCCTCCCCTTGTGCCAACCCTAAATACCAAGGTTGATACAAACCATATTCCGGAATATCGTACCCAACATTCCATCCTTTTCCAAAACCGATATCAATAAAATTATGATCTAGCCAATTAATCTGTTTCATAAAGTCAGATTTGAGTTTTTCATCTTTAAAATTTGATTGATAAAGATGTTCGAATATTCCAAGAGCATATTGACAAATTACTATTGGATGATGAAAATACGGAGAATCTGTAAGTTTGTACAGGGGAATACCTTCTTCATCTATTTTTTCCGGATAATAAAATTTTGATTCAAAATTTAAATAATAACGGCCTAATTTTTTTGGTTTTGAGGTTAAAATATTTCTTGTGATTGTGTGCCAATATGTAGCTTTTTCAGGATTTAGAAATACTATCGCTTTATTGGCAAGATGTTTAATATTCAATTTATAAACCCTTAATATTCAATTTGGACTTTCATTTTTTTAAGTACACCTCAAAATATATTTCTTTTCTCAGTGGAACTGCTAATAAATAAATCATTGAGATTAAAAATGCTTTGATAAACTCTCTAGATAATAATCTGTAATTTAAAAAATCCGTTTTAGCAGCAAAGTTTCTAAATTTTATAATTTTAAATTTTGACAAATTAATTGCTGTATAAAGTGATTTATAATTAAACCCACCAATGTGATATGGCGTAACGAAAGGTTGCAATCTTGATGATTCACTTTTTTTGCCAATAATCTTTAGGATAAATTTTTTAAATGAGTTAAACAGCGCATCCTCGTTAGGAATTCCAATATAAAGGACTCCACTTTTCTTTAATATTCTATTCAATTCATTTAAATACTTAATAGGCTCCGTCACATGCTCTAGAACAGAATCCATATATATACAATCAAAATAGTCATCCGGGAATCTTGAATCAAAAATGCTTCCTTGAAAAAAAATAACTGATTTGTCCTTGGCCTCACCAATTCTATGGTCAGTTATATCAACCCCATGTGGCACCCATCCCCTATTTCGAGCATCGATCAACATTTCCCCAGTTCCGCATCCAAGATCCAAAAACTTGTCTATCCTGTAAGATGTAAAAGTTTCAAAACCATTAAGTCTTGAGGCCCTAGTTTTACTTCTTTGAATATAATGCCATTGTGTTAATTCTGGAAAATAATCACTATCATAAAGTATTTGCCATTCAGATTCAGAGAAATCAATACCAGGATTAATATAATAAAATCCACAATTCTCACATTTTACTACACGATAATTGTGCCTTAATATTTTTTTGACTCTAGCTTCACTTCTTGGAAAACCGATAACTTTAAACTTGGGTTGATCACAAATTGGACACATAAATGATTTCTAATTATTATTTTTTTTTGCTACACAAATGAAGTCCTGAGTCCATAATTTTTGTCCAGCACCTGTTTCTACAATCTTAATAAAATTGAGTGGCAACTTTATAATTTGCCATAATATTTTTCTTAGTAAACCTTTTAAATTTTTCGCGACGGGAGAATTTTCAATAAAAATAAAATTATTAAATCCGGAATAATTTAAGAGTTGTGATAACGAATTTTGGTTAAATATTGTGTGATGAGTTAAGTCCCCATAAATAATTCTATTTGGAAATAACCCCTCCCCATTTGGAGTCCTGATTATTAAAATACCATCAACACTTAATCTAGTATAAATTAAGTTTGAAAGTTCTATTAATTCTTCTTTGGTAAAATGCTCTACAAAATCTAAGGCAAATATAATGTCATAGGTTATAGCGTTGTTTCTAAGATACTCGAGCACGTCAGTATTAATTACATTATACCCTTTAGATTTGGCCAATGTTATTTGCTCAGGAGATATATCTATTCCAGTAATATTGTCAAATCCATTCATAGTTAAAAATTCAATTAAGTAACCAGGACCACACCCCAGTTCTAATACATTACATTGCCGATTAAATGATTGTAGAAATGGCATAAACTTTATTCTGTAATGTTCATTTAGGCTTCTTATACTCTTTTCATCCACATTATCAATCACCCGATTAAACTTGGTCTCATATTTTTCATAAATTTTATATCGATAATCTTTCATAGTATTTGATACTTTAGTCTTTATTGTTAAAAATATATGATAAGTATTTACTTTTTAACTTCTCTATTAAAATCATAAGAATTGGAAAATTTATTAAATATAAATTCACAATAAATATCGTAATAAAAATGCATAGTTTCATTACAGTATTAATCCAGAAATCAAAATAAAATTCTGATATCATGAAATTTATGATCAACATCGTCAATAATCCGTTACTGAGAATCATTACTGAGTCCAATAGACTTTTCTTAATCCAATTAAAATTAAATTTTTTTGAGAGCACCCAAATGCTGCTTAAAAAAAAGAAAATATAACTCGTCACAGTTCCAAGAGCTAAACCTTCATAATCAAAATAATCAACAAATAATATGTTTGATACAATTTTAACTACGATTCCCATAATTGTAATTAAAAATAGAATAAAAATTAATTTAGCACTATAAAATATTTTATTAAATATTGAATAAACAGCATATATAACCAATCCCGAATTAAGGATTAAGAATACATCTTTGGTCGTTTTTGTATCATGTGAATTAAATACCCCCCTTTGATAAAACAAACTGATTATTTCAGTTGACATAAAATGAAATAAAATTGAAATCGGAATAAAAATTAAGAGTGTGATAGAAATTGCATTTTTAAATCCATTTTCAAGATCAGCTGGTAACCCACTATGGTAATCAGATGAAAATTTAGGGAAAATAGCCGTACTTAATGATAAAGTGATAATAGAAATTGGTAATGATATTATTGTCTGCGCATAATTAATTGCAGCGATGCCGCCCGTTTTTAAATGACTAACGAAAAGTCTATCAGATATACTATAAAGTTGACCTACAGATTCAATGATTATAATTAATATTATTGATGAACTGAATAGTTTGATTTGTTCTTCAAATTTTTCCCGAGTATTATAAAAAAATCTTTTTATCAAATCGGTAAAAAATATAAGAAAAATTATCTGGCACACTGTACCAATCACATATCCGATTACAATTGAAAATACGCCTATTCGATTATTAACGGCCATCACAACAACAACAATTATAATGTTTAACATTAAAGATGAAATTGCAGGAATAAAATAATTTTTTTGCGCCTGAAGGTATGCCGATAAAATGGAGATGACACCGCTTAAAGGAATGGTCATTACCAAAATTCTAAATAATTGCACACAAAATTCAACTGAATTTTTCTCATTACTATGGAAAAGATACAGAATTGATGGGGCCAAGAAATATAGAAGTAAAGCGATAACGATTCCAAAACTTAAAAAATAGAATACACTTGTTCTTAAAAGCAAATTTATTCTTCTATTATCCCTTATTTTTAATTCTATAAAACTCGGAATAAAAAAATTTTGTCCAATATAAAGAAAAATCGTATTTATAGTAATTGGAATAACCGATGCAATTAGATAGTTGTCGTACTGATTGCTGAGTCCAAAATTACTTGCAAAGACAACCTCCCGGACAAACCCAATTAGTCTACTTATACCAGAGAATAAAAAAAGTAAAATCGAAGCGCTAGCAACGGAATTTGAAATAAATCGTTTCATCTATGCTTTTTAAAACTATTAGATAAATTAATATTCACCTTGCATAATGAAATAAATCTTGAGGGAAGCATTACTTAGGAAATGTCGTTTAATTAATATTCATCTGAGACAATTATCTCGTCTTGCTTTGTTTATAAATGAAGCTCAGTGACAAAATTAGAAAGATAAATATTGAACCTAAAACTGTAGAGTAAACAACCTTTGGACTTGATTTCTTTAAAGGTGGAACAGCCTCATCTAAAACTTCTACTGTTGGTAGATCCCTATTCTCTTGGATCTTCTCTTTATAAAATTGTTGTTGAAGAAGCATATAAACTTCATTCTGAATTTTTACATCTCTAAAAAGGCCTGCCAATTCTTTCCCAAACTCTGGAATGTCTTTAAAGGCCATCAAATAATCCTGATTTCCCATCTCCATTTTATCATATTGCTCTTTTAACTGTTCAAGTTTTCTTTTTAAGGATTGATAAGTTTTGTTATCATCTTGAACATTATATTGTAAGAGCCCTATTTCCATCTCAGCTTTAACAATTTCAGTTTTAATTTTGGCTGCAGATTCAATAGCAGTTTTTAATTGATCAGGAAGAGATATTGTTTTATTCTTTTTCTGGAAAACCATGAGAGCATTTTCAACTGTATCCAATTTAGCCTTTGTTTCCAGAAGTTGAGTCTCAATAAATAACCTAGCTCTTTTTGATTTTGAAGATAATTTCTGACGATTAATTTTATCTAAAGCTTCAATAAATGCATTTGATAAATCCGCTGATAGCTTTTTCTCCTGATTTTCATTACTAAATATTAAAGGTAAATATTTTGAATCAACACTAACAAATAACCTTATCACACCTTCTTTATTTACCTCAATATTAAGGTCTTGGCTTAGTTTACTTGCGGCTTCATAAATGTTGTCGTCATCGTACAGTTCTTGAATATTAAGTTTTTTAATAACAAAAAGAGATGCAGACCTACTTTTAAGAATTTCAACATAAATCTGCGAACTTGCACTAGATATATTGCCAGTCATAAGACTTGATAATTCCTGTGTAGCTAACAATGAACCCAATCCACCAAGCGATGAATTTTTTTCTGGTGGTAAGACCACAACTGTTGAGGAGTAAGTTCTTGGATAGACAAATAGTAAGATGAGAAAGACAAAAGCAGTTGATATAATTGTAATTTTTATAATCGATTTAATATTAAACAAAACTATATTTAACATTTCATGCCAACTCATTTATTACCTCATTGCGACTATTACTGCGACTGATGCCGCGACTATGGCTGCAAATTGTGCTACTACAGTAAGCGATGTTAAAAATACGTCCCAGAATTCAGGTGGCGGTGGATCTTCT
>Ga0138256_10001975_pt1 | contig 22093 bp, 19 predicted proteins | sample KNB2016incub_MG_FD_105486 | JGI IMG/M metagenome (GOLD analysis project Ga0138256, IMG submission 105486) | Active sludge microbial communities from wastewater in Klosterneuburg, Austria - KNB2014incub_MG | ecosystem: Engineered > WWTP > Activated sludge > Unclassified | place: Austria... | reverse complement strand
AAAAAAATTACATTTTACATAAAAAATCAGGAGAGAAAAAATGACAAAACCTTTTTTACAATTAAGTGGATTTATTTTTTTACTGTTATATTCTTCTTGCTTACCTATTTTTCAATTGAGAGTACTAGAATTTCCAGAACACTACTCTTTTGGAGATAAAAATGTTACAGAACAAAACTCTATAAAACTAACCCTTAAGAATGAAGGAATGGGAAATCTACAATTAAAATCAGTAAAATTTACTGGAAAAGATTTGTCTAAAAATCCCTTTAAAGTACAGTTAGATATTTCTGGAGGTTGCTCTATTGGTCTTTCTTTAAAACAAAAAGATCAATGTCAATTTGAAATTATTTTCTTTCCAAAAGAAGACGGCGATTACTCTTACACTTTAAATTTTGAATTTAAAGAATCTAACAAAACATACGTTTTCCCCTATCTTGTCACAGGAAAATCTATGCCTGTTTTGAAGTTAGAAAATGCTACAGCACTTCAATTTCCTGATGTAAAACTAACTCAAGCGCATAAAAATAAATTTATCTTAAAAAATATTTCTTCTTCTACATATTCATTAAAAAATTTCATACAACAAACTCTTTTTGAAAATGCTTCAGATAAGGTTTTTGAGTTTATTAAAGAAGAATCTACTTGTACAAATAATTTAATTCTTGGTGGCGGCGAAACATGTCATTTCGTGATCGAATTTGGGCCTGATAAAGAAAAGGTTTTTGAAAGAGATATGGGAATAAAGTTTATCAGCAATAATGGTATTCCTGTAACAACAATTTTTTCTTATCCTTTAAAACTCAAAGGAAAAGGAATTCTTGATTGTGCTTCTTCAACGGCCCTAGAAGATTTTTACAAAAAAGGAATGGAGTCAGGAAAAGAAAAAAATCAACAAGAATTTAATTTAGGGTATAAGCAAGCATCTTTATTGACATATAGTCAAGGTGAAAAAGATGGGTATAAATCTTCTTACGATGAGGCCTACCGTACGGCCTATAGTAGCAGAGAAGGCGAAGAGGCCGGACGAAAGGCAGGGCAAGCCATTGGATTTATAGAAGGATTACAAGACCCTATCATCTGTAGTAATGGCCGTAATGATGGGGCAGCAAGAGGAGAATCAGAGGGTGAACTTGAGGGAAAACGAGAGGGAGAAAATTTAGGATACGCTCAAGGACTTTCAGAAGGAAGGATTGTTGGTTGGGGAGAAGGAAAAGAAAAAGGACTTAAGGAATGCGAAAATTCCCCTCTTCCACAAAAGGCCTCAACAGAATCAATTGGAATACTTTGCCAAACAAAGGGATTTGAAAAAATTTATAGCTTAACTTCATTTAATCAAGGTTTCGAAAAAGGGCTAAAAGAAAATAAAGATTATCAATCTGGGTATACTGTTGGACTAGAGAAAGGAAAACTACAAGGTGCAATTGATGGACAAAAACAAGGATATAAGGCCGGCCATGAAAAAGGATTTTATTACGGCCAAATACTAGGAAGACAAGAAAACTATCAACAATGTTATAAAGAGGCATTTAAAACGGCTTATGAAGATTCCTATAAAGACTCCTATGACAGATCTTTTCAAGAAGCAAAAAAACAAGGATATCAAGAAGGATATGAGGAACAGTTTCCTTTAGGAGAAGAAGAGGGAAAAAGAGAGTGCCAAAAATAAAAAAATAAATAAAAATAAAGTAAAAATAGCTCAGTTTATTCAAAAAACAAGGAATTTTCTGAGCTATTTTTTTTTGTTTTTTCCATAAAAGAAGGAATCTTTTTAAAAGTTTCTTGTCTCATCTCAGGATAATTTACTCTAAAATATTCCAAAGTTTTTTCATATAAAGACAATAATTCTTGAAGACTTTTTTGATTTTCATGCAATTCCAAGGATTCTCGACTTCCTTGAATCCTTGAAAAGGCCTCTTCACTAGAGATATTTAAAAAATAAATATCAGTCGGAAGTTGGGTTTGATAATGTTCCTTTAGTTCAGATAAAAGATTTTCATAAGAAAGAGAAAAAAGCCTTTTTAGCTCTAAGGGAAATTTTTCAAAAGAAGAAGAAATTTTCATTCTTTTTGTTTGCAAAAAAAACCAATGAAACATTTTTGGCCAAAATTTTTGTTTTTTTAATTCTTCAACCAATTCCAAGGAAACTTCTTTTTGAATATAGCGTTGATAAAGTTCTCCATAAACTAACGAATCAATCAGTGGGTGTCTTAAGCTTACCACAATTTTAGGACTCCAATGTTGAAGAAAAAAAGATTCAATAGGCCCCCATAAAGATACTTGCAAATAAAGACTTATGGCCTTAAGTTCAAAACTTTTATACAAATCGGCCCATAAAGAAAAATCATTAAGTGCCTTAGAAAGATCAGAAAAAGGACAGTCAGGGCCTTCTTCAAAATGAGGAGAACTTAAAAAACAATAAGGAATGTTTTCCCTTTCTAACTGCTCCAATAGAGGTGAGGCCAAAGTCGACTTACCGGCCCCATCAATTCCTAAAAATGTTAAGTGTTTCATAAAAAATTATCTCCAGAAAAAGAACAAACAGAAATTGCCTTAGGGAGAATTTCTACTGTTATTTTTTTTACTCCTTTTGTAATTTCACCATCCGTTTCCACTAAAAATGACTCTGCAGAAGAAAAAGAAAAAAATTTTTTTCTTTTAAATTCTGTTTTTGGATGGCCTATAAATTTATGCCGCTCTAAACGCCACATGAGAACAAGTAATTCCAAGCGAGAAACATCGCCCATAAACACTAAATCAAAAAATCCATCCTCAAACGTGACAGGAGTATCATATTTCATATTTCCAGAAACATAAGGTGATTTTAAAATTCCAACATTGGCCCAAATATGTTCTTGTTTAGTTTCTTCCTCTAAAAAAATTTGTTTTTTAAGAGGAAAGAATAAATACAGCAATGTAAAAAATTGAGCAAGAGAAACACTTTTCTTTTTACACCAAGAAATAAATTTATTTGTGTTAAAAAAATAATTTCCTTGTGCTGTTAATCCAACACTTGCATTTAAAAGAAAGTATTTTACAATTTTTTCACCGCTTTCTAATTCTAAGGTGGCCTTACCAATATCTCTTTGTTTTACATTTTCAAGAGATAACGATATTGGAAAACGATGTTTTTTATATTCTCCAAAGAAATCATTGCTACTTCCTAACCCTATCCCTCCAAGGATGATTTTATTCCTTTCTACTTCCATCTCTGGTCTCATTAAAACGTTTAATAAGTTATTGATCCCTCCATCACCGCTAGCACTTGCAATAATACAAGGCCCTTTTTGAAATTTTTCATGTTTAAAAATTTCTTTTGATTGAAAAAAATCTTCAACTTGCCTTGGATTTTCTGTCACAATTTCTTTCATTTCTGGGTATTGCAAAAGAAGTTTTGGTTTTATCTGTCCCCATTGCTCTAAGGATTTTCCACTTTTGGCCTGACTATTGACAAAAATAAACATATGTTTCCAAGTCCTTTAAAATAGCATTTGTTCTTTCTTCCACTGTTTTTTCTGTAATCTTTTTAAAATAAAATTCTTCTTCCAATTGTTTCCAAAAAATTTTTGCTTTTTCTTGAAATAAAAAAAAATTTTTATTTTTGGCCTCTCCTCCTGATTCGTACAGGGTAAGAGATTCTTCTTTTCTTCTTAATTGTTCTTCAAGGGATTCTTCAATATAGTAAGTTGTCATCTTAGGAAAAAGAGAAATTACCTTTAACATCCATTCTTTATCTGCTCCATAAACACACTCTAACGTAAAATATTTATACCAATACGCATCTATTAATAAAAAATCTTTATGGCCTTTTTGTGCTTTTTTTTTAAGATTAAAGGCCTCAAAAAAACAATGCATTAAAAATAGAAATCGAGAGGGTGAAGAGAGATTTTTGAGATAAAACTGTACTTCTTCTTTAGAAGAAAAAAAATTCTTATGATTTTCTAACAAGTCCCAAATACTAACGATCTGGACATAATATCCTTTTTTTTCTAATTTCTTTTTTAAAGAGTTAAGGAGGGTTGTTTTTCCTGTCCCATCCGCTCCTGTAACGACAATTGAGTGTTCTGTAAGCGACATAATTCCTCTCTATCATGAGTGCAAAAGATTTCTACTTCTGGATGAAATTCTTTAAACATCCTTAATTTTTCTAAGGACACTTCAAATTTATTTTTATCAACATGCATCATGGCATTGTAAAGTTGCCGAGCATAGTCGGTATAGGGAGGATTTTCTAATTGCAAGTGATGAAGATAAGCATCTCCTGCAAATAAATATTTTTTCTTTTGTACTTCAAAAGCAATTCCAGCATGCCCTATCGTATGCCCTGCTAAGGGAATAAAGAATAATTTTTCCTTAATATTTTCAATTTCAATAGCATCAAGGCCACACCAAAATTTTCCTTTATAAGAATAGGTATTCCAAGAAGGAGAATGCTCCCATAAAACTGAAGTATAGCGATTTTTTTCATTTAAAGTTTTTGGAAATTGAGCGGCAGTTAGTTCTTTTTCTAAAAGGTGAACCTCTGCCGTTGGAAAATCGGCCAACCCTCCAGCGTGATCAATATCTAAGTGAGTTAAAACAATATGAGAAACCTCATCTGGCGGAAGTCCTTTCTTTTTTAGTTGGGCATAGGCAGTTTCTTCATATTTTAAAACAGGCACTCCAAAAAAATTTAAAAAAAGAGGAGTTAATCTTTTTTTGGGATTTTCTACATCTTGAAGTCCTAGCCCTGTATCTAAAAGAATAATTCCCTCTTTTTTTGATTCTAAAGCAATACAATGACAGGGAATTTGTAATTTTTCTTCTAATGGATCTAAAAAGTCTAAACCTGCTTCTAATAATTTACTGTACTGTTTAAAAAACTCTAGTTTTCTTTTTCCTATTTCTAAACCTTTTGCTAAGCCAACGGGTCTTAAAGTAGCACAATTCAAATGATGGATTTTCATATTTATTTTTGTCCTAAAATTTTTATAATTTTTAAAAGTTGCTGATGATCTCCTTGGTAAGTGGCCATTTTATTTTTTTTTAACAAAGGCAAGAAAAGGAAGGGAGAAGGGCCAGAAGAAAAAAGCCAAAAAGTTTTAAAACCTTCCTTATAGGCAATTAAATCCCTAATTTTATCATTTCCGATCATTAAACATTCCTTGGGTTTTAAATTTTGTTTTTTTATAATTTCTTGATAGTACTCACGATGAGGTTTGGTGGCAGACATATTTCCAGCATGAGTCACAAAAGAAAAATCTTCTGGTACTAAATCTAAGGCCTTTAGTCTCACTTTAATTGCCTGTAGGGGAAAAACTGGATTTGTGGCCAAAATGACCGGAATGTTGAGATCAAAAGAGGCCTTTAAAGACTCCTTTGCTCCTTTCATTGGCCTAAAAAAAGAAGCGTATTTCATTAAATCTTGTAATAAAATTTCTTCTACTAAAAGAGATAATTGAGAAATAGGAAGTTTTAACGAAAAATGTAAGCTTTCAAGAAAAATCTCATAATTTGTTTTTCCTAAAGGCAAATGAGGAGAACTTTTGACTTTTTCTATGGCAAGATAAAAGGCCTTTAAAATAGTATAAGGAGAAGAGATAAAAGGAAAAAATTTTTTTAAAATAGGGAAAAGAAAAAGCGGACGAAAAAAAATACTTTCTGTTACAAGAGTGCTATCTAAGTCAAAAAGAATTGCTTGTAACATTTTTTATCTCTCCTGTATTGCCATTCATCCAAATAATATCTCCTGTTTTTATTTTTAGATGAGCGTGTTCAACTAAAGTGATTGCTGGCAAATTGTATTCTCGTGCGGCCACAAGTCCATGAGATAAAATTGCCCCTGTTCCTGTAATTAAACCTGAAACTTTACTATAGAGAGGAGTATACACGGGATTAGGCCCTTGTACGACCAAGATATCTCCTTCTTGAATAAATTTTGCTTGCTCTATTTCTGTCAAAACAAAAGCACGGCCTTGAGAAATTCCTGAGCAGGCCCCTGTTCCTTTTAAGACATTTTTATCCTTCTCTTTCTTTTCTCCTTTTTCTTCCTTTTCCTTGTCTCCATAAGAAAGAGGAGGATTTGTAAAAAAGGCCTGATGATAGAGTTTTGATCGCCAAGAAAGACAGAGTTCTAAGGATTGAATTTTTTTATCTTGATTTTCTAAGTCTTCTAAAAGAAAAAGAATTTCCTTATGCTCTAAAAAAAAAATCTCTTCTTGAGATTGAAGAATTCCCTTAAGGCAAAAACGACGGCCTATTTCTAAATAAAAATTTCTAGCGGCCTTAAACACACGAGAACAATAAAAATGATGCTCTTCATCTATCCTCATAAATTCTCTTAGAAAAAATTTTAACTCTTTTAAGAGTGCCTGACAAAAAAAATGGCCAAATTTTTGTTCACAATCTTGATAAAATTTTTCAGATTGCTCCTTATTGGTCTTTCTTTTTATTTTAAAATTTTCAAAGGAACAATCTAAAAGAGGAAGTAGCAAGGAAAAGATTTTTTGAGGGCCTTCTTGCCATGTGGGAATCTTTAAATCCCAATTATCTGTTAAATGCCCATTTTTTTCTACAAAGTTTGTATAACAAGAAAAAAGTTCTTTTTCTTCCTTTATTTCTTCTAAAAATTTTTCAATTTTTCCTTGTTTAATAAATTCCACAAGATTGGTATAAGGCCTTATTTTTTCACATAACTGAACTAATTGTTCATTCATTAGCAATGTTTGATTTTCAAAAAGACCAGAAGAAAATTTTAAAACTAAATATTCTTCTGCTTCTTCCGGAAAAAGTTTTGTACTAATTTTTTTTAATAAAAAGACAAAGGCCATTTTTAAGAGATAAATCGCCAAATCTGGTTCCATATAGCGACAAGCATAATGATCTACTGTTTTTCTAAATTCAAGTAACTCTTTTATAGAAAAATTTTCAAGATTTCTCTCTCCTAATTCATCAAATTTTTGATTTAACATAGGCAGATTAGCATCCCATAAGGAAATGATCTCTTTTGCCTGAATAAAAAGGTAGGATTTAAAAAAAGAGGCCCATAAACGAACCCTTAAAGGTAAATATTTTTTTAAAATTTTTCTCTCTCTAAGAAAAAAAGAAAAAAAAGAAGGAAGACAAGAAAGAAAATGAGCATAGTTGGCCTTAACATTTTCTGGAAAATTAAAGAAAGAATCATTAGCATACACATATTGATGGATAACCTTGGCCACTTCCTCTTGAGAAGTAACTTCAAGACCAAATCTTTGTCGAAGAGATTTTAAATTTTCATAAAAGACAGGGTGTAAAACACTCCAACCAAGAGGAGAAATCGGTAAAGGGTAACGTTCTTCACTTAATTTTCTTGTCCATACAATATTAGATTTTTTCTGTATGGTAATTGTAATTGGCCTTACTTGAAAAAAAACTAACCGATTATTTTTAGATTCTATCCCCCATTCAATATCTAAGGGAAAACCCATTTTTTCTTCTAACTGCAAGGATTTTTTCCAAATTTTTTGTAATTTTTTTAAAAACTCTTCTTTTTTTCCTTCTTGTTTGATTTGACCTGACACTCTAGAAATAAAATACGTTTTTCCTGAAATTTCCCCTTCCATCAATTTTGCCCCACAAGCATGAGGGGTATAAGTTATAACTCCTTCATTTTCCTTGTCATGATGAATTGTAAACAAAACACCACTTATCTCAAGATCTAGTTGAGGCTGTAAAAGAAGAGACATTTTCAAAGAAAATATTGGAATTTGACGTTCTAAACAATAAGACAAAACCCGACTTGAAAATGTCTCAGAATACATCTTTTTAAGAGTTTGTTGAAATTGCTCTTTTGATTCTTGTTCAAAATACGATTGAAAAAGTCCCGCAAAAGAATGTTTTTCTCCATCTTCTTGAGAACAAGAAGATCTCATCACAATTTTTTTATGTTTTAAAAAAAACTCTTTAATTGTTTTTTCTTCTTCTTTTGAAAAAGGGCAAGAATAACTTACTTTTTCTATCCCTTCTCGTAATTTTGCTGCTGCCTCAAAAATAGGAAGACTAGGGCCACGATAAACACATTTTAAAAATTGTTCATACAAAATCGAAATTTCAGGAAGAGATAAAAAATTTTCAAAATTTTTTTCTGATAACACAAGAGTTTCTGGAATTTCAAGGCCAAATTGTTGTAAACTCCATAACCCCTTGCCCTTTCCTCCAATTTCTAAAAGAAAATTCTTCATTCCAACCCCTGCTGAAACATTAAAAATTCTTGCTTAGAAAATCCTAGTTTTTGAACATAAGTAGAAAGATCAGGCCCTTGAACTTTAAAAAAGAAAAATAAAAAAAAACTCTTGCTCATTCTAAAACATAAAAAAAGTAATAATAAAAAAAAAGTTCCCATCCCTAATTGTTTAGAAAATTCTTTCACAAGAATAAAAGGAAACAAAAACTGGCTTATAATAGGGCCTTGTAAAACAATTTTTCTTGCTTCTTGATTAGGAGCAAAAAGAAGATTTTTCCAAATTTTTTTAAAAAAACTCCATTGTTCATAACAATTTTTTGTAAGTAAAAAATTCCCATAAAGTTTATCAAGAGAAGAAAAATAGGCGGTTCTTGTGCTAAGAAGAAGAGAAGGATTTTTGCTTTTTTTCTTCACCACAAAAGAAAAAGAGGAGAATAAATTGAACTTTTGGCCAATTTTTTCAAGAAAAGAAGAAACATTTTTTTCTTGCAAGAGTGATTGGCATAAAAGTAAAGACTCAATTACTTTTTTTTCTGCTCTTGAAGTGCCCACTAAAAAAGAAAACAAATTCCAATCAAAATGTGAAAGTCTTACAATATTTAAAAGATCACAAAGTTCTTTTCCTCCACATTTGTAAGGAGAAAGATGCAAACAAAGATGAAGTAGATGGTCTTCCCAAGAAAGAGTTAAGCAGGAAACTCCTTCAAAAATAAAAGGAACTGCCCTTTTCCAGATTTCTTGATAATTTAAAAAAAACCCTTGTTCCGGACGAACAAGCCCCCAATGAACTCCAACCATACAACTTAAATCTTGAGAAAAAAAAGGGGGAAAATGATGAGAGGTTTCAGGATTTTCTTTCTCGGGATTTTTCCCCAAAACCTCTCCTGCATAAAAAAATCCTTGTTTTTTTAAAATTTCTAAAAATTTGAATCGATCTTCCACCTTTATTAAAATATCCACATCATTCATTTTTTTATAAAAACAACTTTTATAAACTAAAGGCCCTAAAGCATTCCCTTTTAAAACAATAACAGGAATCTCTTCTTTTTTTGCCTCTTCTAAAAGAACTTTAAAACGCTCTTGTCGTTTTTTATTTTCTTCCTTTACTAATAAAAACTCCTTTTCTAATGTTTCCCATAATGATTTTGGAATGAGACTCTGATATCTTTCAAGAGAAAGAAAAATCAAGGAAGATGATTTGTTTATCAAACAAAGAAATTCAAATTTTTTCCACAAAATTTTTTGAGTTAAAATTTCCTGAATCTCTTTTTCTTCTCTTTCTTTTCTTTTGGCCAAAAGAAGTAAAATAAAAAGTCTCTCCTCTTGTGTCATTTTTTCTACTCCCTTCATTTTTCTAAAATTTTTCTGTATTTAAATTTTAAAATATTCACAAACAAATTTGTCAGACAATCTGGAAAGAACGATAAAAGCTTAAAGACAAAACACCAATTACCCCAAGCATATGTTTTTTTTATTTTTTTCTTCAATGAGAGAGTAAAAATTTTTTCAGCAATCCAAGATGCTTTAGGGGCATTTTTTAATTCTTCTTGAATTAAAATTTTTCCCAATTGCAAAATTTTTAATTTTTCCTTTGTATTTGCTACAAAATATTGATGATTAAAGGCCTTATGCCACATAGGTGTCTCAATGGTTCCAGGAGTAATCACACTAAATTGAAATTTTTGGTACTCTGAAAAAAAAGAAGATTCTCTTGTTAAAATTTCAAACATTCCTTGTAAGGCCAACTTACTAAGAGGATAGGCCCCCATAAAAGGCAAAAGACAATAAACAGAGATCGAGCCTATTGCCAATATTTTTGCCTCTCTTTTTAAAAAGGGAAATAAAAGCTTAAGAACCCGTCGTGTCCCTAAAAAATTTGTTTCAAACAAATCCCTTACTGCTTGATCTTCTAATTCTAACAGTGGCCCCCAACGAGAAATTCCTGCATTATTTAAAAGAATATCAAATTTTTTATTTTCTAAAATTAACTCTTTTTCTAAATAAGAAAATTGATCTTCTTGAGTTATATCTAAAAGAAAGCAGGTTATCCCTTTGACATTTTTCCATTTTTCTTGATCTTCTTTTGTCCTAACAGTAACAACCACTTCCCAAGAATTTTTTAAAAAAACATTTGCACATTCTTGTCCTATCCCAGAACTACACCCAGTGATAAAAATTCTTTTCAGATCACTCCTCTTTTTTGGCATACCAAAATAATTTTTTTTGCAATACTTTTAATTTCTTCCTCTGTAAATGTGGCCATCATACTAAGCCTTAGTCTTTGTCTATTCTTTGGGACAGAAGGGTATTGAATTCCATTACAAAAAATTCCTTCTTCGTGTAGATCCACAATCAAATCTAAAATATCGATAGAAGAGGGAATAAAAACAGGGATAATGGCCGATTCTGATTTTGCCTTAAGCCCTGCTTCTCTTAAAAGACCAGCTAACAATTGAGTGTTAAATCGCAAACGAGAAACTCTTTCGGGATTTTTTTCTACAAATTCAATTGCACCCAAAACAGCAGCAATCGAGGCCGGAGGAAGAGAGGCCGAAAATAAATGAGAGCGAGCATTGACACGCATAAAATCAATAAAATCTCGTGGCCCTGAGACAAAAGCACCTGTCACACAATAGGCCTTAGAAAATGTCCCCATCACTAAATCAATTTTTCCTTCCAATCCGAAATGTTCCTGCGTTCCATGTCCAAATTTTCCTAAAACACCATGCCCATGAGCATCATCCACACACAATAAGGCCTTATACTCCAACGCAATCCTTCTAATTTGATCTAAAGGGGCAATATCCCCATCCATAGAATAAACCCCTTCGACACAAACAATGATCGTAGAACGAGGATTTTTTTGACGGATATTCCATAATCTTTTTTCAAGATGCTCCAGATCATTATGAGCAAAAGGAAGAGAAGAAAATTCTCCCATTTTCATACTGTCATACAAAGACCCATGACTTTGAACATCATAAACAAGCCAATCATCCTTAGATAAAAGTGCCGTTGGCCAACCCACATTAGCAGAATAACCAGAAGAAAAAAGAATCGTGTGTTCTGCCCCTTTCATGGAAGAAAGTTTATTTTGCAAGGCCACATGATAAGAAGTATTGCCATTTAAGAGCTGAGGGCCACCACAACCAACACCAAACTCTTTTATGGCCTCTATCATCCTTTCCTGAATAAAAGGTTCTTGGGCCAAATCTAAATAGTTATTAGAACCTAACATAAAGAGAGATTCAATTTTTTGAGTTCTAGGATTTTTAACCTTTGTGTATTTAGAAACAGGGCCACAAATTTCTCTCATAATGGCCCCTGCTTTTATATGAGCATTTCTCAAGTGAAAGGCAAATGCTTTTGCTTTTTCTTCAAGAGTTTCAAAATCTTGTTGTAAAAAATCATGAACATCAAAATTTTCTAAGTGTCTTGACCCCTCTTTTTCTAATCTTAAGTCAATTGTTTCTAACTCCAACGAACACTCTCCTTTTTTTAAAATGACTGTTCTATTTTTGGTGTATCCAAACTAAACCCTGCTTCCTTGGCCCACCCTAAGGCCCTTTCCACATGCCAAGGAGTCAATTCCCCTAATTGCAAAATTTTTTGTTGTTTAGAAAACGCCAAGGCAAGAGTTTCAGAAAGACAAGCAAAAGCCTGACCTTTCTTTAAAGGGAATAAATTTGTCTCAATTGACTGTTCCTTGGGTAGCTTAGCAATTCCCCCTAAACAATATTCAACAGATGGACGAGAGTAAGAGAGCCATCTTACTTGCTCTCTACTTAAACTCGCAGGTACCGCAATATCTAAAATAAAACACTGAGATTTAAAAAGTTCTGGAGATAAAAATGCTTTAGACTGATTTGCTCCTGCGACCACAAGGTCTGCTTGATCTAAATTTTCAATTTTGTCTGTTAGAAGAAAAACACTTTTAACCACTTCCCTAGAAAAAAATTCGACAAGAGAGTCTTCTTTTTTTCGAATTCTCTCTTTTTTTAGAACAAAGGCCACAGAAAAAGGAGAAAGGGCCTCAAAAGACAGCGTCTCTAAATAATTCAAAAAAGAATGTAAAACTTTTTCTCCCTTTTCAAAATTTTTCCATGAAGAATGATGTATTAACGAAAGAGAAGAAACATTTTTACTTAAAAGAAACCAACAAACTGAAGCAATATTTCCAGCGGCCCCTATAAAACAAGCATGGGCCCTTTCTTTTTTTTGACGATTTAAAAAATTGACAGCGGCCTCGACACTTAAGGCCACAGTATAAGCGTTACCCGTTGTAAGATTCATCCCCATCGAATCTAAAAATAATCCGTTATGAGAAATAATGGAGGTAAATTGTCCTAATCCAACAGTAGAGGCCCCCTCTTCGCGTGCCCATACTAAGGCCTTCTGAATTTTTTCTACAAAATTCAAGGCCATGGAAGAAGAGGCCATGGCCTCTTTAAAATAATAAGAAATTAAAGGAAGAGAAAGTAAGGCCAATGAAACTTCTTCTCCTTTGGCATTTTTTAGTCTTTGAGCATGAAAACAGGAAAAATCAAGAAGAGAAGAGGAATTCTTCATCGCTCTTTCTAATTTTTTTTCTTTTACAATCAAATGAGAAGGAAAAACCTGATTTAGATGAGTCATGTCAATAAAATGAGTCAAAAAAACACATAAAGGAGCTTCTGTTTTTCTATACACATTCACAATAGGAAACAACGAAAGGCCTTCTTTTTTTTCTTTTTCTATAATTCCTAAAGAATTTAAAAAATATTCTCTGTTTTGATTTTGAATGGCCTCACATAACTTAAAAAGAGAGGAGCATAAAATTTTTCGTTCAGTTTTTCCAAAAAATAAGCTAGGAGCAATTCTTAACGTATTAGGAGCAGAAAGGGAGGGAAGACTTCTTACAAAATGATGAAAAAGTAAGGCCGAAGAAAGAAGATATCCAAAATAATGAGAGTCTAAAATTCCCTTGAATTCTAAACACTCTTTTAAATTATCAAAAAATTCTATCCCGAAGAAAAGACCAGTCCCTCGAACTTCTTTAATTATTTCTGGAAATTTTTTTTGAAGATTTAATAATTCTTTTTTTAATTTTTTTCCTTCAAGATCAATTTTTAAACGAACCTTTGGATTTTTTAAAATTTCTAAAACATGAAACGCCACTTCACAAGAAAAATCATCCTCACTAAAGGTAGAGGTATGTAAAAGAGAAAAATCTTTTTCATATTTTTCTTGCAAAATACAAGTGGCCGCTATCTTCGCAACCCCTCCTCCTAAGGATTTTGAAAACGTATAAATATCGGGCGTAATGCCCTGACTTTGACTGGCAGTCAACTCTCCTGTTCGATAAAGACCACACTGGATTTCATCAAAAACAAGAAGGCATTGTTTTTCTAAAGAAATTTTTTTTAAAATTGCCAAAAAAGACTGAGGGAGAATTCTAATTCCCCCCTCTCCTTGTATTGGTTCGACAAAAATACCTGCCACAGAATTTAAAATAGAAAAATCCAAGAAAACTTCCTCAGTTTTTTCCTCATATTTTAAAAATATTCCTTGAAAATTAAATTCTTCAAATTTTTTTTCAATAGAAGTTAAATCTTGATAAGGAGAAAGAAAAAAGGAATGAGAATGGCTTGGATCTTCTAAAAAAAAAGCTGAACGATATTTTAAATTATGAGTAAGTCGCAAGGCCCCTAAGGTTTTCCCATGAAAAGATTTTTCCACTGCCGCAAAAACAGGACTCATTTGAAAAATTTGGCGATTTTTTTTTTCTATAAGAAGTGCGGCCTGCCCCCAAGAAGTAATTTTTTCTTGAAAAAAAGAAGAATAGTGAGAAGAAAATTTTTCAATAGAAGGAAGAGGACGAGAAAGAACATTATTTGTTTTTTTTCTCAAATTATTGAGATAAATTAAAATTTTTTTTTGATGAGAAAGCAAACAGTGTTTTTGTGCCGCTTCAATACTTTCAGCACCAGAGTTAGAAAAATGAATAATCCAAGGGCCTTGATGAACTTCTTTTGTCAGAAGAGAGGAGAGAATTTCAGCACACTTACCTGCCCAAAATCGTTCCTGCCCTTGCAAGTGAGAAGGCCTCCCCTTGCTTAAGGCATTTTTAGCAAGTTTTAAGATTTTGGGATTTTGATGTCCTAAAAGATTTGCCCCAAAACCTCCTGCAACATCTAAAACTTTAAACAAAGTTTCTTGTTCTTTAAAAAAAAGAAAGTCTTTTTTTCCTTTCAAAAAAGGTCTATTCAAATTAAAAATAGAAAGAGTTTCGGCCAATCTAGGCCTTGAAAACTCTTCATATAAAGAATGCTCCTCTTCTTCTTTCTTCTCTCTTTCTCTCTCTAAAATAATCACACTCTTCTCTCTCTAAAATAATCACACTCTTCTCTCTCTAAAATAATCACACTCTTCTCTCTCTAAAATAATCATTCCTTAAATAGAAGAAAGATGTCTAGTGATAATCTTAAAAATTAAAAATAAAAAAACTTACATTAATCATAAACTTAGGCCCCCATAATAGACATTCCAGAATCAACATATAAGGTTTGTCCTGTAATATGTTTGGCCTCTTCAGAAAGTAAAAATGTCGCAAGATGCCCTACATCAATTGAAGAAATATTTTCCCTCAAAGGAGATTTTTGCTCTACTGTATCGGTAAAATTTCTTAACCCGTTTATGGCAGAAGAAGCAAGTGTTTTCATAGGCCCTGCTGAAATACAATTCACTCTAATTTTTTGTTGTCCTAAATCATAGGCCAAATATCTCGCTGTGGCCTCTAAGGCCGCCTTTGCAACGCCCATCACATTATAACCGGGAATTACTTGCTGAGAACCATGATAAGTAAGAGTCACAATGGAGCTTCCTTCAGACATAAGACCTAAAAGCACTCGAGAAACTGCGATTAAGGAATAAGCAGAAACATCACAAGCTAAAGAATAACCTTCCCTAGAAGTTTCCACAAATCTTCCCTTTAAATCTTCTCTATTAGCAAAAGCAAGGGAGTGAACGATGCCATCAATTTTTCTCCAATACTTTGAAACAAAAGAAGGAAGATTTTCTAAGTCCTGATCTTTTGTCACATCTAAAGGGGCCACAAAATCTGCCTTAACCGATTCAGCAAGGGGAACAACTCGTTTTTCAATTTGTTCATTCACAAATGTTAAGGCCACATTGGCCCCTTGCTCCTTTAAGCAATTTACGATTCCCCAAGCAATAGATTTTTCATTGGCCACACCTAAAACTAAAATATTTTTATTTTTCATTTTCATTGCTAAACAAGGCCCCTTTTTAACATTTTTTTGTTTTTTAAAACTGGAATAATATTAAAGATTTAATCCTGTAAAAGCAAAAAGAATGCCGTCTTTTTTTATTTTTTAAAATTGAGTTATACTCTTTAATAAGGTGAAAATTTTATTCTTTTCTGATAATGAGGAAACACGCACCCAATATGCTCGATCAATTCAAGATTTAACTAAGGGCGAAATCTTTTTCTTTGATAATCTTGAGGAAATTCATGCCACCTTAGAATTAAAGGCAGATGTGGCCTTGATTGTTGTCGATGGAACTCTTCCCTACAATTCCGGGGCCCTTTTTTACGAATACTATAAGAAAAATTGTACTGAAATTCCTCTCTTTTATATTGCCACCGAAGTGCTCATTAAACAAAATTCCTTGAGAGATTTTTTTTCCACAAACGAACTTAATGAACATTTACTTTTTCCCTTTTTTTTAGAAAATATACGAAGGGCCTGTCGACGTTTTTGCAATGCCTACAGAGATAAGTCCATTAAAGAATCAGCTTCTTCTCTTGTTCAAGGCGAATTTTTTCCTCTTACTTTAAAAACACTCTACCTCTTTAATAAAGTTCCCTGTGATATATTTGCCTCTGTTGGAGGAAATCGCTACGTTCGTATTATTCAAAAAGACCAAGTTTTCCAAGAATATATTCTTCGGAAATTTCGCCTTAATGGGCCTTATGTTTACGCGCCTCTCGATGGAAAAATCAAACTATTGGAAGAATCTTTAACTGCCATGGAAGAAAAACTCCAATCCCCACCAGATTCTCCTGAGGCCAACCATAGACTTTTAATAAATTCTCTTTCAACTCTTCATGATATTTTTAGAACAATTGGACTTTCTGAAAAGATAGAAGATCTTTGTCTTTTACTAGGAGAAAACTTAAAGCAGTTTATAAAAACTTTAAGTATGGCCCAAATTTTAAATTTTACAAAAAATATTCAAATGGAAGAAGAAGAAACTTTAGTGGCCCAACAATCTATCCTTACTCTCTATTATGTTTATAAATTACTCGTGGCCTTAAATTTTCAACATGAACTTGCCTTTAATAAATGTTTATTAGGAGGATTTGTCTGCGACTATGACTCTATTTGCCTTCAGACACGCAACCCTTCTTTTCTAACTTCACCTCTGTATGAGTGTTTAGAAGAAAAAGAAAAAGAAAATTATAAAAGTCATCCTTTAAAGGCCCACAAATTGGCCGGCCTATTTAAAAAATTTCCTTCAGAATCAACTTTTGTGGCCCTTTATCATCATGAAACAGGAAATGGCTTTGGTTTTCCAAATAAATTGGGAATGGGTAAAATTCCGGCCTTATCATTTATTTTTAATATCCCTAATCAATTTGTCTTAGAGGTTTCTGAAAATTTACCTTTGGATAACAGTTCTCTAAAAGAAATATGGAATATTTTAGAATACCGCTTTTCTCAAGCAGATGCTGTGCCAATTTTAAAGGCGTTTGCCGGACTTTTAAAAAAATGACATTCTAAAATTTTTTCATGAATCGTCTTTTGTTTTTTCTTGTAATTTTTTTAGCGGCCATTTTTAGTGATGGATTTTATAAACCAGACGAACATTTTCAACTTTTAGAATTTCTCAATTATAAACTTGGAAATATCCCAAAAGAAGAGATGGCATGGGAACATGTGATGGAAATGAGGCCATGGTCTCAAGTCCTTCTTTATTTCATTTTTTATAAAATATGGGCCTTTTTAGGAGGAGAAAATCCCTTTTATTTTTCTTTCTTGTTGAGAGTTTTTTCTGGTCTTTTTTTCTTTTTTTGCTTTAGTCATCTTTGTAAAAGATTTTCCTACTTTTCAGAAAAAACATTTCAAGGGGCATTGTTGTGCTGGTTTATTCCTTTTATGTGCGTGAGGCCCTGTTCTGAAGTTTTTTCTTCCTGTCTTTTTATATTAGGAATGAGTCTCTTTTTTTCTTCACATAGATGGCCTCAGTTTTTAAGTGGCCTTCTCTTTGGACTTACCTTTCATACTCGCTTTACAAGTGGTTTTTTAGTTTTAGGGCTTGGCCTTTATCATTTTCTTGTGGAGTTTTTATTTTCTCAAAAAAAATTGAAATTTCTCTCACTTTTAGGAATTTTTATTTCTCTTGGACTTTGTATTCTTATTGATTCATGGGGGTATGAAAAACTCACTTTTACTTCTTATAACTACTATTTTCACAATGTCGTTCGTAACGCCGCTTCTGAATTTGGTGTTTCCCCTTGGTACTATTATTTTACAAAAATATTTGGCATGGGAATTCCTCCCCTTTCTCTTCTTTATCTCACTGCTTTTTTTGCCTTTTTAAAAATGTTCCCTCTTTCCCCTCTCTCCTTTGTCTGTGGTTTTTATTTTCTTGTCCATGTCCTTATCCCCCATAAGGAAGTTAGATTTTTACTCACCCTTCTGCCGTTTATCCCTATTTTTATTGTTCCAACAGTCTTACCTTTTTTAAAACGTTTTTCTGCTCTTTATAAAATTACTCTCTCTCTTTCACTGTTTATTACTTTTATTACCTATCTAATTCCTTTGAGAAAGCAAATTAAGGCCCTAAAACCTATCTGGGATAGTCCGACTAGTGCCCTTTATTATTATGGGCCAAACAATCCAATTTCTATTGGAAAAACTCAGGGAATAACAGATTTAACTCCTTATTTTTATTTACCACCAAAACGACGAATGGAATCTTTGCCACTTCCAGCAAACCAGAGGATGGCAAAAGATTTTTTTCTTTTTACTCACTCGTCTATGCAAGAATCAGAAATTTTCACTTCTCTTCCAGATTATTCTTGTCAAGAGAAGAAGACTCTTTTATCACCTCTTTATCGACAAAACTTATTTAAAAAACCTCCTAAAGGAATTTTGGTGTTTTTTTGTGAAAAAAGGACTTGAAATATTATGCATGGCCTACCTGATTTAATTGAATGGAATGAAATAAATTTTGCTTCTTCTTGGATCTCAGACACTGATATTTTTTCTTGCCTAGACTTTACCTCTCTTACAGGAGAGGAATCTCTGGAGGCACTTGAAAAGATGACCTCTGCAAGTACCTATCAGGGTGTCAACGTGGCAAGTTGGTGCCTATACCCTCATATTGCACAAAAATATTCTTCATTTGTCACTTCTTTTATAAAAGAAAAAAAAATGAAACTTGCCCTTGTGTTTGGAAATTTTCCCAAAGGACAAGATTTAAATACCACACTACAAGAAATTCAGGCACTACAAAAAATCATGTCTTTTGATGAAGTAGATCTTGTTTTTGATCGTTCTCCTTTTTTAGAAAAAACACCTCATAAGAGTGACTATCTTAATTTTTTTGAAGGACTAAAAAAAATTGTAAATGTTTTACACTCCAATAATCAGAAATTAAAAGTTATTTTTGAAACAGGACATTTTGCTTCTCACAAAAATATTCTTTCTTATTTAGTGCAATTGGCCTTATGGGCAAAAGTAGATTTTTTAAAAACTTCCACAGGATTTCATTACCCAGGAGCAGATTTAGATTCTGTCGAACTCTTTTGTGCTCTTTCTAGTCAACTTAAAATTTTCAGTGGTATCAAGCCTTCGGGTGGAATTAGCTCTTTAGCTCTTGCCAAGCAATATGTTTCTTGCTTTCTTTCTTACTATCCAAAAGAATATTTTAATCCAAATTTCTTTCGAATTGGAACAAGCAAACTTGTTTGGGAAATACAAACTAAAAAAAACACTCTTTTTACTCATAGTGCTTATTAGATAAAATATTAAGCAATTTTCTGAGAAGGAACAAAAGGCCATACTTCTTGAATAGTGGCCGCATAACCCAAAAGACCAGTCATTTTTTTTTGTAAAATTTCTTTTAAAAAAAATTCTTTTCTTTCTAACAAAAACATGACTTCCTTTTGCCCTTTTTCTTGAACAAGAAACAAAAGACATAAAACAATCCAATCTATATAAGGAGACTTGAATTGCATTTTATTTAAAAGAGGGGCCAGAGAGAGAGGAGATAAAATATCTTCCTTTAAAATATTTTGTTCATATTTAATTTTTAAAATTTTCCAATAAAAAGCAATTAAAAATCCTCGTGTTTGAGCATTATAGGTATAATTTTGTAACATTTCTTCTATATCTAATAACTCTAATAACGATGTCCGATCAAAACTTTTAGGAAATTCTCCTTGCCTCCAATAATAAAGATAGCAATAGGCCATTTTATTTCTTGTTTCCATCCAATGTTGTTGGCCCCAATACGAGCGTCCCCTTCCATTAGAAACCAAATTTAACAAAACTAAATTTTCTTTATTTGACAAAAATGCAATGACTTTTTTCTCCACTATTTCCTGTGAATATTCTAAATAGTTGACTTTTAAAATATCAATAAATTGCGTAGAAATTTTAAGATAATACGGGTTCATCCTCTCTTAAGAATACTTTTTTCTTTTAAGAATAAGAGTATAGGTGTTTTTTTCCTTGATCTTTTTAAGCGTGTTTTTTGATAAAATGTAAATTAAGCATGGATGTTAGTCGATATGTTCGTTTTTTTGAAGAAGTTATTTTTTTAAAAAGGGATTCTCTTAGCATTCTTCAACAACTCAAAACTCTACGGCCTTTAGAATGTGCTTATTTTGTTTCTTTTTTAGAGTTTGAAACCTCAGAAGAGGTAGAAAATATTATTGATTCCCTTGTGTCTCACTTTAAGGTTCTCAATAGACACCCTTGTTTTCCCTATCCTTTTATTCTTGTCAAAGAGACAAATCCTAAACAATTTTTCTTTCCAGAATGTCCTACAGTAAAAGACCTTCCTTCCTATTACAATGTTTTTTCTAGAAAAATAAATACACAAGAAATGCAACTCCTTAAAAAACAAGAATTATTACAAAAAAAAATCAAAATTGTTCCTTTTGAACAACAGCTAATTGAAAATCAAACTCTTTTTAAAAAAAGAAAAGAACTACAACAGCACTTAGACTATTATTTTTTTTTACAAAAATTAAGCTATGAAAAAACAGACATTTAACCCTCTAAATGATAGAGATATTCCTGATCCAGAAGTTAGAAAAATTCTTTTTACAATTCAACAAGAACTTGAAAGAAAAAACAGAAAGATAGGACGATTCGAATCTTCCCCTATGGCCATTTATAATTTCTCAGAAGTAGAAATTTCTCGATTAGAAAAAATATTGGATCTCTTTACACTTAAACTAGATAATTTGGCCAAATATAATAACTACTCTCTTGTAGAATCTTATCTTCAAAAAAAAATAAAAGAACAAGAAAGAGAGGCCTTTGAAAATACTTATTTTTGGGAAAATTTAGAACAATTATTTTCTAAAAGTTTTGATTCTAAAACCTCTGTTCAATCACAAAAGAAATAAGTTCTGTAAGTTTTTGGAGATCTTCCAACGTCACATTATTAAAAAAAGAAATCCTAAATTGATTTCTTCCTAATTTACGATAAGGGGCAATATCTATTGCAAGATTTCTTTGCTTTAAAAATTCAAGAATTTGAGAAACAGGAATTTTAGAATCTACATCAATAGTACCAACCGTAAGTGAACGAATTTCTGGATTGGCCACAAAACAAGAAAGATAAGGCTTTGTAGTGGCCCAACCATAAAGATGGTTTGCTTTTTGTTTGGCCTCTAAATGAACTTGAGAAAATCCTTTTTGACATAGTCTTTCAAGTTGCCTGTTAAGGAGAAAAAGAGTGGCCAAAGAACAAGTATTTACTGTCTGATGGTTTCTTGAATTTTGCACAATAGAAGAAAACATAAAGCTGGCAGGTAAAATTCTTTTTTCTTGTTTTTCAATCGCCTCTACTCTTTCTATAAAACGAGGAGAAACTACTGCGAGAAAAAGCCCTCCCTCAGAAGCAAAAACTTTTTGAGGTGAAAAAAACAAACAGTCCACCTTATTTAAATCACAAGGAATCTGACCCGCTCCACTTGTTCCATCTACATAAATTAAAGCAGATTGACGCTGAGGAAAGAACGGAATCATTACCCCTGTAGAAGTTTCATTTAAGGTACAGGCCATAGTATCAACATGCCCATATTCGATGATTTCTAAAGGAAGACAACTCCCTAGTTCCCCTTTTTTCTCTTCAACAGACAATAAGGGATTTCTCTTTGTTGCCTGTGCCCATTTTTGAGAAAATTCTCCCCATGTATAATGCAAGATTTTTTCTTCAATTGACCCAAAAGCAAGTAAGTCAAAAAAATAAGTGGCCCCTCCGTTTCCTAAAAGCACCTCATACCCACTTGGTGCCCCTAAGTAGGTACAAAGTTTTTCTTGAATAGAACGAATAAGATCCGTTACCTTTTTTCCTCTATGCCCTGTCCCTAACAAGGTTCCCTTTGTTTCATAAAGGGCCGTTATATCCTCTTCTAATATTTTAGAAGGCCCTGCTCCAAACCTTGGGTCACTGGGGTATAATTCTTTAGGAATAACTAATGATTCTAGTGACATAAAAATATATGATCCTTTTTTATTTAATATCTTCAAAAAACCAAATTGGTAATTCCAAAATTAAAACCTAAGTCAAAAGATCTTGTACAGCTTTTTTCTTATTTTTTGAAAAATGTAGTAAAGTTTTCATTTTTATTTTTTTATTTTTTTT
>Ga0138256_10001974_pt1 | contig 22097 bp, 20 predicted proteins | sample KNB2016incub_MG_FD_105486 | JGI IMG/M metagenome (GOLD analysis project Ga0138256, IMG submission 105486) | Active sludge microbial communities from wastewater in Klosterneuburg, Austria - KNB2014incub_MG | ecosystem: Engineered > WWTP > Activated sludge > Unclassified | place: Austria... | reverse complement strand
TGCAGGTTCAGGAAGCAGTATTCCGGCTTAGAGGCTAGGCTTTCCCTGAATCTCTTAAAGAACTTCTTGATGAAGGGCGGAATGCCGCTGAGCGACCGGGTTCGCTCGCGGATGCCCAGGCCCCGATTGATGAAGCTATCGCATTGCTGGACGGGCTCACCCCCGACGCGCTCGATGAATACGCCGGCAGGCTCATCGTGCACGAACTTCCGAACGGCATGATTTTCGACCTGACGGCGGAGGAATATGCCCGTGACTGGACACTGGCCCAGTTCTATTTCCACATCATGACTGCCTACGCGATATTGCGCAGCGAAGGGGTTGATCTCGGCAAAGCGGACTACGTACCGCACATGCTGACCTATCTTCGTTCTGAATCGGCCCCGGAAGGCTGACTTCCGATATTCAGATTGCTGTACCTACTGCAGACAATCACGCTGGGCGCGGAAGTATTCCACGCCAGCGGAACCAGGGCTTCACGCAGAACCCTGGGGCACTCGAATTCGCCAGCCGGGTCGCTTGCCTGACCACGCTCGCCGAAGCGATCCGCACCCGGCTCAACCCGAACTGGCCGGATATCTCGCAGGTGATGGGCGGCATGTGTACGAGAGCTATCCGCCAGCACGCGGGATGAAGTGGTCGCTCTTATATCATCTAGGGCGGTATGTAATAGAGATCGATGGTCTTGCCGATGCGCGTCACCGGCCGGTACGCGTCGAGCCAGGCGAAGCCGTCGCCGCCCTGCGTGAGCATGAGCCTCGCGAGCAGATCCACGGCGATCCAGCCGGTGGTCGGCAGATTCGGGGGCAGGTAGGTGAAGGGCGGCAGGTCTTCCCGAATCCAGTCCGACGTGCCGCGGAACGCGAAGCTGAAGGTCCGCACGTGGCGACGATTCAGTTCCTGTTCCAAACGCCGCATGTCCTGACCCCAGTCGAGGTCCGAGTCGATTAGCACCGCTTCCGGCCGGTGTGCCGCAAGCTCGTTGAAGTAGGGCAGGTAATCCGGGTAGGAAGTCCACAGGGTTGCCGACTGCCAGGTAATCAGGGCGGCGATGATTGTCCGCGCCGACAGGCGTTGACGCGCTTGCCACGCACGCATCGTGGCGTATGCCGCGCCGGCCGCCAGGAACGGATACAGCACCAGCACATGGCGCACGCCTATATTGATCCGGCTGTATGCGCAACAAAACAGGAGGATCGCGGTAAAGCAGGCGCCGGGCATCAGGAGGCGCCAGTCACGTCGCCGAATTCCGGCTTGTGCCAGCAGCGCCAGACCGGCCGCACCGAGCAGCAGCAGCGGCAGCGGGGTTTTTACCGCCAGCGCCACCGGGTAGAAATACCACCAGCCGGTCTTCCTGACCTCGCCGAGTAGAAACGACAGGTGGCCTTCGCGGTTGTGCTTGAGGAGTTCCCCGATGCCGGCCGGCAGCTTCTCTGCGGCCAGCGGTACGGGGATGTGCGGGGCAGATCCGTAGGTATGGTCGGGCAGGTATTCAAACCGGCCACCATAGGCCAGCGTCAGGGCGATCAGCACGCCGGAGATGACAAGGCCGGTAGCGCGGAAGTAGCGACTGATGGCGGCGGGCGGCGGGAATGTCGACGGGGTGCCGAGCACCAGCCGGGTCAAGAGCAGCGCAGTGGCGCACACGGCCAAAAAGGGAATGGCCGAGAGCTTGGTGCCAACTGCCAGTCCGCCACCGAGCCCCAACAGCAGGCTGGCACGCCATGTGGGCATTTCGATCCAGCGCACCAGCAGGTACAAGGTAAGGGTGCACATCGCCGCCGCAGGGACGTCTAGCGCCGCAACGCTCGCGTGACCGAGGACGACGGGAGTGGTGGTCAGGAAAAAGGTCGCGAGCAGCGCCGTGGTTTCGCCCAGGATGTGTCGCACCAGGGCCCAGGTCGCCGCCAGCAGGATGACCAGGAAAGGCAGCACGCCGAGCCGGGCGAGCGTCAGGATGCGGTCGTAATTGCCGCTCTTGTAGAGCAGGTCGCGGCCTTCCTGTTCGCCACTCGGCCCCACTTCCCCGAAAGTGCGAACCCCGGCGAGGTAAGGGCCGATAGCTATCGCGAGCCGCGCCAGTGGCGGATGCTGCAAGTCGTAGGTGTACTGGCCGCGATCCAGCAATTGCATGCCGGCCGCAAGGTGCTCGGGCTCGTCCCATGTGTGACCAAAAAACCGGTACGTGGAAACGCTCAACGTGCAGCCGAGTGCGATCAGCGCGAGGGCCGCGTAACGCCGGATCATGCGCATCGGACCAGCACTTGTTAATCGACAAAGCGCGCAAATGCGCTGTCGAAACGCGAGCGGGCCGACTCGTCACAGCGCATGACGTCGTCGTCGCACGATTGAAAGAGCTTGCGCTGAAGCATCGACAGGCTGTCAAGCCTGAAACCGAAGTTTTCGAGGGCTAGCGGCGTCAGCATCACGATGTCGAGTGGCTGGCCGCTACGGTGCGCGGCGGGGGCACAGGCAAAATTAATGCAACGGATATCGTAGGCGGTGAAGTACCAGGCCGCGTGATCGGGCAGATACCTCGCCGTGAAGTCCGGCTGATGGTCGCCAAAAGCGACCACACCGGCCTTGCGCCCGCGCCGGGCCAGCAAGTCCAGAAAACCGCCGTAGGCAAGGTCACTGGCCTCGAAGCGCGCCACATAGTCAGTCATCGGGTCCTGGTTGTCATGAGGGCCGTGCTGCCTGATGGTGAGCATCATGGCCACCACCGGCACCTGACTGTCGCCGATTTTCATCAGCATCGCGTCGTAGAGCGTGGCGTCGGAGAGGGTCCAGTCCCAGCCCGCACTGATTCCCAGGGCTTCAGGATCATAAAACTCATCTACGCCGATTGATTCATAGAAGCTCTTCGCGTTGATGAAGTTGCCGGGGACCGGGTAGAACACCATCGTTCGATATCCCAGCGACTTGAGCTGCGTGAACACCGAACGCTTGATACGTCCTTCGAGCTGGTGGAAGACGTACAGGCCGTCACTGCCGAATTCCTGCGGACGCATCTGGGTTGTTACGGAGAACTCGGTTTTCCACGTCGCGCCGGCGAAAGTGTTCACATGCAGTGGACCGGAGCCTGGCGCGCTCTTGGCGAATAGCGTGCGGGGTTCGTAGCCCGGGCGCGCCAGCGCGGGCGGAAAAGTCGACTCCTGGAGGACGATGAAGATATCCGGCAGTGGGCCGGCTGGCGCACCCAGGGGGACATCGTCCGTGACCGGCGCCGCCTCGGCCGTTGCCAGCACATGCAGATTCGGCTCGGGTATCTGCGATGACATGACCAGCGTCCGAAGGCTGGGCGTGCCTAATACCATTTCCCAATTGACGAAGTTCCGGTCCCAATGCCGGGCGTCGATGATCGCGCTGCTGCAGACGACTGAGAGGGCCACCAGAGCCCACCGCTCGAAGCGCGAGAACGGGCCCTGGCCCGAGAACAGCTGTCTGATGTAAAGCAGGGCCGCACCTGCTGTGACCAACAGGGCGATGGCGACGCGCCAGTCGTTGTACGCAAGAATCAGGACGTTCTGTCGCAGAAAGTACCGGTCGTAGCTGACCAGCGGCACGCCTGTCAGGGTAAATTTCACGGCACTGCCGGCCAGCAGGATCAAGGCTGGAATCAGCGACAGAGCGAGCAGGACCAGCGGGTGTTTACCGCGCGCGCACCCCAGCGCGAAGAACGGGGCCATGAAGAGCGCCATGTACGGATCGCTATACGCCAGGGCGTATAGCGCCGCCACCGTAACCACCGGGAGCGCGAGCGCTACCCGGATCAGCACGAATACCGCCAGATGAAGGCCGGCGGAATATTCAGGAATTCAATCCCGACCATCTTGCTGGTGGGGAAGATACCGGCGAAGGGGTTGTGCGGAAAATAAGTGTAGGTGACCAATGTCGAGACGGTGCCGGCCCGATAAGCGCGCGCGACGCCCTCGTGCAGGTGGTGGAACTCGGGATTGTTGACGCTGGGGATGCTGCTGACGATTAGCGTAGATTCCTTCAAGTCCGCCAGGAACGCGATGGCGCAGGTGGGGATGATAGTGCGGCCTGGAAATGCGCTCCGCAGATGGTCGAAGCGCTTGCCATCCCGTTCGATGCTCACGGTCCTGTCGGGAAGGACCCCGGTGACCGAACCGTAACCAGCGCCCAGTTCGACGATTGGCAGCGAGGAGCTGCCAATCGCCCTGTACATCGATTGTGCGAGCCACCTCGACGATTCGCAAATTGCGCCGACAGTCGCGTAGGAGGAAAGCGTACTTAGCAGGGCGGTGGCAGTCTTGCTGCGCGACCGGCGTAAGCCAGCTACTGCCCCTGGGTTTTTCATGGCGGAGCGGAAGTATAGGTGATCGGCGTTATCGAATGTCGGTGCGGGTGCCGCCGCCGACCAAGGCCGAGCTCGACGAGCTGCCGCAGAAGATCACCGCTCGCATCGGCCGGCACCTGCAACGCCTGGGCTGGCTGACCGCGGAACTGGCAACTTAGCTTGCGCAAACGGCGCACGGGCAGGCGTTGCGCCCACGCATACCCGATCGCATGCAACCCGCTACCATGGAGAGCCTCAACATGCATCAACCAGAACGCAGTACAGGCTCGGGTGCGTGCTGCCGGCAGGTACGCGTAGGTCACCTTCGGCGGCTTTTTCCGCGCTCGGCGCGGCGGCGGCAGGAGTGTCTGGACGACCTTCAGCCAGCGCTCAAACGAGCGGCGATTGAGTCGATGCACGGTGCAGTATCGCGTTCGAGTGACACCGCTTTTCAACCACGCCTGGAGGTGCACCGACCAGTACGCGCGGCGGGCTTTGCACTTGAACCAGCGGATTCGTCTGCACGGTTCCGACATCTCGCCACGACCTCCGCAACACGAGAAGGAGCTGCAAATTGCCGTCAAATTCAACAGCCGTGCACCCGTGCAACGACCGGACGCTTACGTAACAGCAGTAGTAGCCGTGGAAGAAGCGGCCTTCCTGGTGACCGTGCAGCGGATCATCCGTGGCATCCAGATCCAGCCAGATCTCCCGCGGTGGCTTAGCATGGGACTCGATGAACAGGTCCACCAGCAACCGGTCCAGGGCCTGAGGTCTTCATAGCCCAGCGCCAGTCCGTAAACCCGCTGCGCCACCAGGTACGAGCCTGCAGGAGCTGATGGAGTTGGGTGGCTGGGAGTCATTTGAGATGGTTTTGAGGCAGGCACGCCTCGCACCAGAACACCTGGCCGATGCTGCCAAGCGAATCGAAAGGGCATGGGGAGTGGTAGGTCAGAGCCCGACGATTTCCCTACGTTAAACAGATACGACCTACAGACGTTTGTAAGTCGTTGAAGTAATGGCGCGCCAGTAAATAATAAGACCCGCCTCATGCGGGTCTTATTATTTACCAGTGTCCGGCGACCCGGTTCCAACTCCCCAGTTCGACAACACTGCAGGGCAGTTAGGGACAGCCGCAGGCTGCCCCGCAGGGGTGAGCGGCCGTACCCGGCCGATATCGTGGCTGAGCGCCGCCCGGAAGGCATTTGCAGAGTTCCCCCATGAGGTCCAGGCGATCTGTCTCACAGCACTGACCGTGGCAGCCGAAGGCGGCAAAGCGGACATTGCCAAGCCCTTGATGGGTCTGGGTTCAGGGGTGCTCGAAATTGCACGACCTTGGCGGGGTGATGCTTACAGGGTGGTCTATGCGGTACAGCTTGATGTGGACGTATGAGTAATCCACGTCTCCAAGAAGAAGGCTACACGCGGCATCAAAACTCCACAGCACGAAATCAGCCTCATCAGGGATCGACTGGCAAGACTGAAGCAGGTATTGCGATGAAGAACGAACATATGGAGGTCACCCGCGGGAGCGGCAACGTCTACCGGGATTTCGGGCAGCCAAACGCTGACCTGCTGCAACTCAAATCCATCTTGGCGGCAGACATCATCAAGGCGCTGGACAGACAAGACTTGAGTGTTCGGGATGCCCATGCCCGGACAGGTATCGCCGCTGCTGACTTCTCCCGTATCCGCAATGCAGATCTTGGCCGCCCTACAGTAGACCGGCTCATGATGATCATGAACCGCCTCGGTCATCGCCTGGAGGTCGTTGTGAAGGTGCGTCGCCGGTCTGCTGGTGGAGCTTCAGCGTCCGTCGCAAGCATGTAAGTAATACCAGAAACACCACAGATACCGAGAACAGCCTGAACGACGAGCAGCAACAGCAGCGGCATGTGCGCGGCCGTCTCGAGCATGTGTACGAGAGCTATCCGGAGCAGGATGCAGGGGTTTACGCGTCGAATATTAACTATCCAGGAACTCGGCAACCCGGTAGCATCCGGGCGGTCGAATGATCTCTTGGATTGCCTTTAGCCCGATCACCTTTAGCGCGATCACAGAGTCTAAACCTCTATCTGGAAAGGACTGGCAAATGCGCCCTTGTTACCCTGGCTTGATTCTTGCTGCGAGCGTTTGCGTTATGTCGCAAAGTGCTGGTGCCGTGACGATGACAGGCGGCGTGGTCAGTGCAAACGCAGGATTAGGGGCCTGCCACGACAATCAAATAGTCCCTTTGGCGACTCCACAAAATTCCTTCACCTTAAGCGCCATCGCAACTTGCGCCGGCTATAGTGCATCTGGAACAGTCCGCGGTGATGCCGCGACGGTTTCGGTTGGAGCTTATGGAATTTCTACCGGTGGCACTTTTGGATACAGCCAGATGTCATCGCAGGTCTCCCTGATTGACCAGTGGATTTTGACCCCCTCGTCGGCATTGGTGACGCCTGCCACACTCACGCTTCCGGTATCGATCAATCTTGATGGAGTCATTTCAAGCGACGCAGTTTTTTCGTCAGGCTTCGGGCGTTTTATCGATTACAACCTTTCAATAGCGGACAACTACGCCCCTCTTGGTCCGTCAGCTTCGTTTAGCCAGTTTGGCAGTATTACGTCCACGGGTGCCTTTGGTCTTCATGCGAACGGCAACATTGTTGTCTATGTGCGGGGCGGTAGCGTGCCAACTGCTGTCAGTGTGGCCTTGTCGCTTTTCATTCCGGCCCTGAATAACGGCACAGTGGATTTCCTGAACACTGGCTCCATTGTTGCAACCCTTCCGGCAGGGTGGACCGCAACGACTGCGTCCGGTGTGCCGCTCGCCTTTCAAACAACAGCCGTGCCACTGCCCCAGAGCTTTGGGTTGATGTTGACCTGGATAATCGGTGCCGCAGCGCGCGTGACCTGGAAGGGGCGGCATCGTCGGCAACTAAGCGCGGGCCATTAAAAAGAATCGCGGTCAGACCATAACCACAAGCCGCCACCACAGGCGAACTACGCTCACCACGGCAGTAGCGTCCCGTCGTAGTTCCAGAATGAGCCGCTGTTTTCGACGGTCATCCCGTCGATGTTGCGCAGCAGGTCGCGTACCGCTTCGGACGGCGGCCGGAGCATGGACTTTGGCAAGCCCTTCACGAAGTCGGTGTCTACCAGTCCAGGATTGACCAGGCCGACTGACACACCTTTGGATTTCAACTGAAAGGCGAGATTCCTCATCTCCATATTCAGTGCGGCCTTGCTGGTGCGCATGAAGTACAGGCGCGCTGCCTTGACCATGCTGATGGAGCCTTCCGTGCTGGACACGGCGACAATGCGCTTGTCGTGACTGGCGATAATGCTGGGCAGAAACGCCTCGGACATCTTGAGCGGCGCAATCGTGTTTACTCTGAGGACGTCCATGAACACCTCATAATCGAGCTTGCCGAATGCTTGGCTCTGCATGCCGCCGCTGATGCCGGCATTGTTGATCAACACGTCTATCGGCGTCTCCGCGTACTTCGCGGCAAGCGCATCGATCGCTGCATTGTCGGTTACGTCCAGCTTCTCGATGATGACCTGCGGATTGGCGACCGCCAGCGCCTTGAGTTCGGCAGCATCTGCCGGATTGCGGGTGGTCGCAATGACCCGCGCACCGCGAGCCGCATACTGCCGGACGAATTCCAGACCGAGCCCCTTGTCGGAGCCAGTGACGAGCACTGTCGGAAGATACGAAGAGTCCGCCACAGCGCCCTGCTCCGCCGTGGGTGGCGACTCTGCTGCATATGCGGGGGTTGCCAGTGCCATCACCGCAATGGCCATGATCGCTGCGATGTCGCCACCCCTGCGCTTTAAACTGGTCATTCCATTTCCTTCCTGCTTGTACTGGTTGAACAGATCTGCTTCATCCTCGATTGTCACCGCGACCCGCAGGACTGGCGCTGTTCATACCCGCGTAAACCACGCGTTGGTTGAACCTGCACTTCCGTATTGACAGCATCGAGTTGAAGTAGAAAGCTGAAGCTCACCTGGTGTCCGATGCCGCGTCCGGTACGGCTGAGCACCAGGACTTTCGTAAATCGCCTTCGTTGTGGACATCTCTGTACTGAACGAGCGAGGAATACGCCCATGAATACTGAAACCATTGCGGCCGCCCCGCCGACGGGGCTCTGGGCGCAGATCTATCGTCCACCCTTCATCGGCATCATGGCCTTCGTGGCAACGCTGATGTTTATCCCGATCGGTCACGCGCTCATGGTGCTGACAGAACAAATTTTCGGTGCCGAATATCGCTACACGGCAGCGTTCGGCATGGGCGTCGTCGCCATCTATATGTTGTGGACCGGTGTCAGGCTCCGCAAGGAGGCCATCGGCACCTGGCTCGGATTCATCGCCGCCATCCTGATCTGGACGAGCTGGGTCGAGTTCGCCTTTATGTTCTATGGCCGGGTGTTGTACGGCGTTCCCGCGCAGATACAGGATGGCATGATCATCCGCAAGCCGGAGTACATGATGATGAGCGCCGCGGTGGGCATCATGGGTACCTCGTTCTTTTATTACTTCTTCAACAAGGACACCCGCTGCAACCTCTTTGTCTGGCTGCACCGGAAACTCGGCATGAACCTGGGCGAGCGCAGCTCAGGGCGGGACCGGAATTTCGCCGCAATCACATTCATGGAGACCGTGTTCATCATGTGGTTCGGTTACACCGCCCAGCTGGCCATGTTCGATCCGAGCATGCTCGGGCCCGATCACCCGATCACCTATGCGGCATTCTTCATCTGTCTCGTATGGGGGCTCTACCTGTTCATCAGGCTGATGAAATACCGGCGCGTGTCTTCAGCAGTCCGCTATGCAATCCCGATCACCCTGATTCTCTGGTCTGATGTCGAACTCATGTCGCGCTGGGGCATGCTCACAGAGGTGTGGCTGGAGCCAGGAAAGTTCATCGGACAAATGGTTGCGATCGTCGTCGGTTGCATCCTCGTGACAATCCTCACCATGCGCAGCCCGAAAAAGCGCTCCGAAGTCGAGAGTCTCGATGATTGAGTCGAGCGTGGCAAAGCTCACCAACCTGGCCACTGTCCTCGCGGCGACGCTGACGCTGCTGTCCGGTGTCGCGATGGCTGGCGCTGCCGCTGGTCCGGCAACCTTCGGCGCCGCCGACCCGGCGGTCATCAAGTGCCAGCTGATGGTCGAGATGCACGAAGCCAGCGTCACCGGCACGCAACGCCAGTTCTTCGGCTACGCGCAGGGCTACTTTGCAGGCCGCTCGGCGGCAGGACCGGCGACGAGCCAGCGACGGCTGGCATCGGCAGGCTTGGAACGGGCGAAGCAATTCTCTGCCCTTCTGCAGTACTGCGAAAAGAATCCCGAAGCTACGTTCGAGGATGCCATCGTCGCGCTGTGGAATTCGCTGCAGACGCCAGCACCCTGACGCCAACGGTGCCTAAATGGTGCCGGATTTATTTCCGGCATCCGGTAAAACGTCGCGCGTTCAGAGGTCGAGGGCCTTGCCGTCGTTACGACGGAATACGTGTTTCATCACGAAGTCCCGGGTAATTTCCTCACCACTGAGTACCATCGCGATCAGCTCGCCACCGAGCACTTGCGGCGAGATCACGACATCCGGTTGCGCCAGCTTGATCCGGCCAAAATGTGCGGAATCGTTGACCACCGCCACGGTGCGCGCGCTGCCGCCCAGCTCTTTGACGGCGAGGATGATGAAGGCGTTTTCAGAGTCATCGACAGTCATCGCGAGCACCGCCTCGGCGCGGTGTGCGCCGGCTTCTTTCAGGGCCTCGGTGCCGCTCGGATCACCGATAACGATATCAACTTCGCTGTTGGCTAAATCGATGTCGCCAGGATCCTTGCGCAACAGTCGGGTAACCGGATTACCGCGTCGGAGCAGTTCGCGGGCCGTGTTGATAGCCAGCGAGCCATTGCCGATGACGACGAAATGGTGTTCGCGTTTCATACGTAACCCCTTGCTGTTGACGATGCGCTGCAGGCTCTTGCTGACCATCGGTGCAATTACTGCAGTCAGCGACGTGGCGAACACGGCCACGCCGAGAATGACGATCGATATGGTGAACAGCTTCGCTTCCGGTGTCTGCGGCGTGATATCACCGTAACCGACGGTGCTCATGGTCACCAGCGAGTAGTACAGCGCAGTAATCAGATCGACAATCGGCGGATTGAAGTCGTGACCCAGGTAATAGGCGCCGAAAGTGGCATACATAATCAGCATGACCACAGAGGTGACGGCAAACAAGGTACTGGCAGCAACGCTGCTCCGATCGAACTGGCGCCAGGCGATGAACAGCGCCGCCACCATCAGCACGAAATACGCCACTAGCAGCTGGCCACCCGGATGTCTGCCCAGCACCAGGCTCGCCATCCCGGTCAGCGCGAGCAGCGACGCCATGGTCCAGGCCAGCCGCGAGCGCCACAACAGACCGATAGCCATGATCAGCATGCCGCCGCCGATCAACAGCGGCGGGAACTGGCCGGGCGCCAGATCGAAGCGGCCATGCGCGAGCATATCGAGGTAGTGTTCCCAACGGTTGCCGAAATTAAACTGCAGCAACAGCACGCCCCCACCGGCCAGCGCCAATGCCAGCGGTATGTGTGGGAACCAGTAATCGCCGCGTGTTAGGGCGTACCAACGACGCAGCATCGAACGGATTCTGGCAACGGGGCTAATATTCATCATGTGTGGTGAATTCTGGCACAGGCGTCGGGGTTTAAATGGCTGAAATGCCGGGTTTATACGAACATAGCTGCATAAAGATGCGGAACCACAATTCAATCGTTGAGGCTGTTTATGACATCCACCCATTCAGTTTATAGGCCGTCATCCTGCGTCGTGATTTGTCGCGACGGGCCTGAGGGACCTGCGGTACGCGCAGCCACAACCAGTGCTCACATGGCCTACATCGAAACGGTGCTGGGTGAGATCAACATAGCCGGGCCACTTTACGATCCGACTGGTTGCACCATGATCGGCAGCCTCTATTCACTCAGTACCACCAGCCTGCAGCGGACCCGTGAACTGATCGAGAACGATCCCTACTTTCGTGGCGGCGCCTTTGCATCAGTGGAATATTTCCCGCACCTGCCCGCCGCAGGACAGTATATCGGCGGCAAGATCTGGTAAGCGGTCACGGACCAGGCAGCAGGGGCAGCGATGCCGGACATATTTTCCACGCAGCGAACGTACCGGGATCACAAATGCGACAAATCAGCCTGACCATCCTGCTTCTCTCGCTGAGCAATGTCTTCATGACCTTCGCCTGGTATGCGCATCTCAGGGAACTAAGCGCCAAACCGTGGTTCGTTGCTGCTCTCCTCAGCTGGGGTATCGCCTTCTTCGAGTATATGTTGCAGGTTCCGGCAAACCGGATTGGCTACAGTGTGCTGTCCCTGGGTCAGCTGAAGATCCTGCAGGAGATGATTGCGCTGAGTGTGTTCGTACCGTTTGCACTCTTCTACATGAAAGAACCGTTGAAGCTGGATTACCTTTGGGCCGGGCTGTGCATCCTCGGTGCGGCCTACTTCATCTTCCGGAGCAAGTTGACTTAGCCAGACGCTGCCACTGGAGCAACAACGCATGACGCACTGGATTTATCTTTCTGCTGCTATCCTCTCCGTGGTCATAGGCACCTCATTTCTCAAGAGTTCGGAAGGATTCACCCGACTGGCACCTTCCCTGATTGTGCTTGTCGCCTATATGGCATCGTTCTACTTGCTGTCGCTCACGCTCAGAACGCTTCCACTGGGTATTGCCTATGGCGTCTGGTCTGGTGCAGGAGTCGCGCTGATAGCGCTGTCAGGCTACGCGCTCTTCGGCCAGAAACTGGATGCACCGGCAGTCATCGGGATACTGCTCATCGTTTCCGGGGTAGTGGTCATAAACGTGTTTTCAGAGAGCGTCGCCCATGGCGAAGGCTGAAGAACCAGGATTGAACTTGCAGCTAAGGACTGTGCGGCGCGTATTGGCGGCAATCGCCATCCTGTTCGGAATCCTCACGATTGTCGCCGGCACGCGTGTACTCACCGGCAGCGATCCTGGCTACGTCGTCTTCTTTCCGCTGCTGGTCTACAACACTGTGATGGGCTTTGCCTACATCGGCGCGGGCGCAGTTGCCTGGCGCAGCCTGCCGCGTGGACGAAATACAGCGGCAGCGATTTTCGTGCTGAACCTGCTGGTGCTGGCGGCAATATGGATTCTGTATTCTTCGGGCGCTGCAGTCGCCGTTGACAGTCTCCGCGCAATGACACTGAGAACCGGTGTTTGGTTCGTTCTATTTGCCGGCCTGGCGTGGCTGAGTCGTCGTTGATGTGCTCGGTTACGCATCCAGCTTTTCGCGGATATCTCCAAGTACATCGATAGCGGCACGTAGTCGCCGGGATCCGATATCTCCGATGAGCTCGTGGCGCAGGTCGGCGGCAATGGCATTGATCTGCCGGATCTTCCGTCGTGCGAGAGCGGTGAGGTGCACCGTCTTGCTGCGCCGGTCCGTAGTGGATTCCCGCCGCTCTATATAGCCATCCCGCGCCAGGCCATCGAGGATCCCCACCAGGGTGGGCGGTTCGATGCCGAGAAGGCGCGCCAGCTCATGCTGCCGGAGGGCCGTACCGCCCCGCGACAGGACACGGAGGGTCATCCATCGCGCCTGGGACAGGCCCAGCGGCCGAAGCAGGTCATTGAGACGGGTACGCCAGAGCCGGTGGATTTCACCGATGAGCCGACCAAGCAGCTCGTCCGGCAGGACCCGGTCACCCGGCGTGTGTTTAGAATTCTTAACCATCATGTTGATGCTAACAGTTAGGACACGAAGTATATTGGCAACTTCATGCGCAATTGCTCTTTAGTCACCACTTGCCGGTCGTGCAGCACATGGACGGCTATCGCATTCCTCACTGTGGTGGCGGCCGGCTGTTCAGACCGCGGCAGCAACAACCCCGAATCCGTCGCCCCTGCCATTCCGGTCGTCATCGCAGTTGCGGCGATCCGGGACGTGCCCCTGACGATCGATTCCCCCGGTACGCTGCAGGCCATCAACAGCGTCCCTATCCGCCCCCGGGTCGACGGCGAGATCATGGCGGTCGAGTTCATGGAAGGGACAGAAGTCCATGCCGGGCAGCTGCTATTCCGACTGGACGCGCGGCCGCTGCAGGCCGCACTGGCCCAGAGCCGCGCTCAACTCGCCAAGGACGAGGCAACGCTGACCCGCAATCGAAGTCAGGCGGCCCGCTACGAGGATCTCGCGCCCGAGGGCTACGTATCAAAGGACGACTATGCGCAGGTGCAGGCCAATCTGGGTATCGCCGAGGGCGCCGTTGCCGCTGACAAGGCGGCCATCGCCGCTGCGAGCCTGAATCTGGATTACGCGACCATCCGCGCACCCATCACCGGGCGTACCGGGGTGATTGCCTTTCGCAAGGGGAGCCTGGTAAAGGCAGCCGACAATCTGAGCCTGGTGACGGTGACGCAGATGGACCCGCTGCTCGTGGACTTTTCAGTGCCACAGCGGAATCTTGATGCCATCAATCGCAGGTTGAAGGAAGCGACCGTAACCATTACGAGCGGAGGCGACCTGACGACCGCGCCAGGCCATGCGGGTCAACTCGAATTCATCAACAACACCATCGATCCAGCCACAGGTGCGATCCTGCTGCGAGCACGCGTACCCAATACCGAACGAAGCCTGTGGCCCGGCCAGTTTGTACACGTGCAACTCGAGGTTGGTGGCAGCCCCCCGGCGCTGACCGTGCCGTCTACAGCGATCGGCAACGGTCCGGATGGCAACTTCGTCTTCGTTGTAGATGCCACCGGTCACGCCCGCCAGCGGAGCGTAACGCTCGGCCGGCAAGTAGCAACATTCGCCATCGTTTCAGCCGGCATTGCGGCCGGCGATCGCGTCGTCATCGACGGCCAGTCCCGACTCCGTGACGGGAGCCCGGTAAAAATTGTCACGGCGAGCCCCGGCGCATGAACCTCAGCGAACCGTTCATCCGCCGACCGGTGATGACCGGGCTGCTGATGATTTCCCTACTCGCTTTCGGCCTCATCTCGCTCGACCTGCTGCCAGTATCTATGCTGCCGAACATCGATTTCCCCACTATCCAGGTCAGCGCGTCGCTACCCGGTGCCAGTGCAGAGACCATGGCGAGCGCCGTCGCCACACCGCTGGAGAAAGAACTGTCATCGATCGCGGGCATCGACTCGATGACCTCGACGAGCACGCAGAATTCGGCGCAAATCACTATCCAGTTCGCCCTTGATCGCAACGTGGACGCCGCGGCACAGGATGTACAGAACGCGCTGTCGGCAGCGCTGCGCAAACTGCCACCCGAGATGACTTCACCACCGACGCTGAAGAAGGTGAATCCCGCGGACACGGCGGTGCTCTATCTCGCACTCACCTCCTCGACGCTGCCGATCGCCACCGTCGACGAGTTCGCCGAATCGACGCTGGCCGAACAGCTGTCCATGGTGTCCGGGGTCGCGCAGGTGCAGGTATTCGGCTCGGCTAAATACGCGGTGCGCATACAGCTCGACCCGAAGGCCCTCGCAGCCCACGACATCGGCATCGACGAAGCCGCAGCGGCGGTGAGCGCCCAGAGCACCCACAGGCCTACGGGCATCCTGCAGGGCAAGAGCCGCGTGTATGCGGTGGAGGCGAACGGTCAGCTAATGAATGCGGCCGAATTCACCGGCCTGGTGGTCACCTGGCGAAACGGTGCACCCGTGCATCTCGGCGACCTCGGCAGGGTCTACGATGGCATCGAGAATGAGCAGTCAGCTGCCTACTACAACAACCAGCGCGGCGTTATTCTCGCCATCCAGCGGCAGCCGGGCACCAACACCATCGAGCTGGTCAACGCCATCAACCAGCGGCTGCCTGGGCTCAAGTCCCATATGCCGGCCGGGCTCGCCATCCACACGCTATCCGACCGCAGCATTTCCATCCGGGATTCCGTGCGTGAAGTAGCGCTGACGCTGAGCATTTCCCTCGTGCTGGTCGTGCTGGTGATCTTCGTATTCCTCGGCAACCTGCGAGCCACGCTAATTCCCAGCCTGGCACTGCCGATGGCACTGATCGGCACGCTGCCGGTCATGTACCTGCTCGGCTATAGCCTGGATATCCTTTCGCTGCTCGCGTTCACGCTGTGCGTCGGCTTCGTCGTCGATGACGCCATCGTGATGCTCGAGAATATCTCGCGCTATCTCGAACAAGGCATGCAACCGCTACAGGCCGCACTGCGTGGTTCAAGGGAAATCGGCTTCACGATCGTATCCATGACCGTGTCGCTGGTGGCAGTCTTCATTCCGGTGCTGTTCATGAGTGGCCTCGTCGGGCGGCTGCTCCGCGAGTTTGCCGTCACGATCATGACAGCGGTGCTGGTCTCGGGCGTGGTCTCGCTGACGCTGACACCGCTGCTCTGCGCGCGCTTGCCGGGCTCACACCACCAGCGCCCCCCGGGAAGGTGGAAGCTGGCCAGCGACCGCGCCTTCGAATCGCTGCGCAACGCCTATGGCAACTCCCTCAGGCGAGTACTTGCCCACCCTCGCAGCACGATGCTCGTCTTCACCGGTACGCTGCTTGCAACCGGAATTCTCTTTCTGGTGACGGCCAAGGGCTTTCTGCCAGCGGAGGATACCGGACAGATCTTCGCGATCACCGAAGGCGCGCAGGATATCTCCTTCGACTCCATGCTCGCCAAGCAACTCGCACTGCACAGGATCGCCTTGAAGAATCCCCACGTGGAAGGCGCGATGGCTGTAATCGGCAGCGGCGGCTCGACCCAGCTCATGAACCAGGGCCGCATGCTGATGAACCTCACGCCCGCAGCTGAGCGCCCCGACGCCGATGCCGTCATCACGGAACTGCAGGCGAAGATGCAGGACGTACCGGGCATTCGCGTCTACCTGCAGAACCTTCCAGTTATCCGCATCGGCGGGCGTCTGACCAAGAGCCAGTACCAGTACACGCTGCAGGACACCGACACGACCGAGCTGTTCAAGTGGGCGCCCAAGGTGGAAAAAGCCTTGAGCAAGCTCCCCGGCCTGTTGAACGTGACGAGCGACCTGCAGCTGGATTACCCGAAGCTGCAACTCACCATCGACCGGGGCAAGGCCGCCAGTCTCGGCGTCACGGCAACGCAGATCGAAGCAGCGCTATACAGCGCCTACGGAGCGGCACAGGTCGCCACCATCTATACGCCGGCCGATGAGTACGCCGTCATCCTGGAGGTATTGCCAGAAGATCGTGCGGATCCCACGGACATCGGTTCACTCTATATCCGCGCAAGCAGCGGGCACCTGGTACCCCTGAGTGCGGTAACGACAGCCACGCGGATGGTCTCCCCCCTGGCCATCAGTCATCAGGGGCAAGTGCCGGCCGTCACCCTTTCCTTCGATCTGGCGCCGGGAGTCGCTCTCGGCACCGCCGTGAAGGAGATCGGTACGGCCTTCACGAGCCTGAAGCTGCCGCCAGGCCTGGCGGCGAGTTTCCAGGGGTCGGCCCAGGCCTTCCAGGACTCACTGGGCGGCATCGGTGTGCTGATCTTCATGGCCATCTTCGTTATCTACGTGGTGCTCGGCATCCTCTACGAGAGTTATCTCCATCCGCTCACCATACTGTCGGGCATACCTGCCGCCGGTGCAGGCGCCCTGGCAACGTTGCTGGTCTTCCACCGCGAACTGGATCTCTACGGCATGGTTGGCATGCTGATGCTGATCGGCATCGTCAAGAAGAACGCGATCATGATGGTGGACTTTGCCCTGGACGCGCAGCGTGGGCAGAAGCTGTCGGCAGCCGAGGCGATTCATCAAGCCTGCCTGGTGCGCTTCCGGCCAATCATGATGACGACCATGGCAGCCCTGCTCGGCACGCTGCCGATAGCCATGCATACCGGTGCAAGCTCAGCCGGACGGCAACCATTGGGACTCGCCGTCGTAGGCGGCCTGCTGGTGTCCCAATCCCTCACCCTCTACATCACGCCCGTGATCTACATTTACCTCGACAGGCTCGGGCGGCGATTCAGGCGAGACAGCCAGGCAGCAGCGCCGTCGTATCCGCTGCGCAGCGCATGACGAAGCTCGAATACACAACGGAGCAGCAAAGACCATGAACCTCAAAGGCAAGGTCGCCATCGTCACGGGTGGCAATAGTGGCATCGGCATGGCCATCGTGCTGGAACTCGCCCGCCAGGGTGCCAACATCGTGATCGATTACGTCGCTCACCCCGAAGCGACGGACGCACTGGAAAGAAGGGTTCTGGCACTCGGTGATCGCGTAATCGGTGTGAAGGCCGATGTCAGCCAGCTCACCGAATTGCAGCGATTGCTTGACGCAACCGTCAAGGCATTTGGCCGTGTCGACATCATGGTCAACAACGCCGGCGTGGAAACGCGCAGCTCCATTCTCGATACCACCGAAGCACAGTATGACAAGGTGCTCTCGATCAACCTCAAAAGTGCGTTCTTTGGCACGCAGCTGGCGGCGCAACAAATGATCAGGCAAGGTGGTGGCGGGCGCATCATCAACATCACCTCGGTGCACGAGGACTGGCCGATGCCGGGGAATACCGCCTACTGCCTGTCTAAAGGCGGCATGCGGATGCTGACGCGCACGGCTGGCGTTGAACTCGCACCGCACAACATTCTTGTCGTCGGCGTCGGGCCCGGCGCCGTTGCAACGCCAATCAATCGCGGCACGATGAACGATCCAGCGCTCCTGAACAAACTGGATGCTGCGATCCCGCTGGGCCGTATGGCGCAGCCAGAAGAGATTGCCAATATCGTCGCTTTCGTCGCCGGTGACGGTGCCAGCTATCTGACCGCGACAACCATCTTTGCCGATGGCGGCATAATGCAGGGCAGCCCCGGACTCTGAAGATACGCGGGCCGCCTCAGTGAGGTTTCAGCGGGCCACTAGGTGCCATACCACGAAGCAGGCTGAGCACCATGCCGATAAATGCCAGCAACCATGCGCCCAGCGCAACAGTCCATACGATGGGAGGCAGGAAGCCGAGGATATTGAACTCCATCGCCGCGTTCATCTTCCAGGTGCACGCGGCATACATGCCGAGCGGAAACACAGCACCCCAGTACAAGGGGTCGTATACCAGTGGAAAGCGCTTGTACACATGACGCCAGACGCCAAGTATCAGCAACATGGGCACCCACCAGGTTCCCGTTGCCCAGTAGAGAATCGTGAAGCCCTTGATGAACGGCAGGAACGAATGCAGGAAAGGTGACGCCGCGGCATTCACGATCAGCTGCGCGCCGACCAGGGTGGAGATCGCCATCGCGCCCATGTTGATCCAGTACGGTGGCGACAGGTCACTGGGCAGGAATCTGAAAAACGTGTAGCGATAGAAGATCAGCGACATCATCCAGGTATAGAGCATGCCGCCCCACAGCCACATCGACAGGGCAAAGAAATTCAGTTCGAGGCGATGTTCACCGAGACGTGCGGCCAGCAGCGCGCTGAGCATGGCGAGCGCCTGCGTGGCCACGACGGCGAGCAGCCAGCCACCGCTGATGCCCTGGTCGAGCGTCGGCTTTTCTTCCTTGACCGTAAACGCCGTGAAAATCGTATAGGTCAATCCAACCCACAGCACGATTGTCACAAACCACATCACCATGCCGACCCTGTCGTTACCGGCAAGGATCATGAACTGGCTGCCGAGGATGGCAGTTGCTGCGACGCTGGTGAGGAATCCGGGTGCCTGCCGATGATCGATCATGTCGCCGAAGAAGCGTGACGGATAGCGTATGGCGCGGAGCAGGCTCAACACACAAAGCACGATATAGAAGGCGATATTAAGAAAAAATAATAGTCGCGCAATGACATGCAAACCCAGCATGTTTGCGGCGAGCGATATAATTCCGGTTGCCATGACCATCCCGAAGGATGCAGGCGACAGGTTCGCCACTCGCGCCAGCACGCCGCTCCCAGGCGACTTGTCCGCAGATACTGCAGGGCCGACGACAGAATCACTCATGAGTGCTGAAAGCCGGAACCGGTGACAGCCTGGTGAATGCGCAAGTCATTGAAAGAAAAGCTCCTGACTCGAGTTGGATACCGTCGAACAGGAACGAATACGCTCGACAGGGCAGACGAGGCTGCGGATTGGTACCGATTACAGGTGCGTGCGGCAATTGGTAATTTCCGCAGTTGGTTCTGCGGCCTCGCGTGTGCAAAGGTGTCGGCCTCCATCCGCCTGTGTCACCAGCGACCGGCTCCTGCAATGCCGGGCGAGACAGGAAGCAGCCGGTCCGGCGCCAAGAACCAGGATATTGCTGAGCTACGGGGCATCATCTCATGAGTCATTTTCTTGACCAGCTCGCCTTCTTTCGCCGAAAACAAACCCCGTTCGCCGACGGGCACGGTATGACAACTGATCAAAGCCGGCGCTGGGAAGACTCCTATCGACAGCGCTGGCAGCACGACAAGATTGTACGTTCCACACACGGCGTCAATTGTACGGGCTCTTGCTCCTGGAAGATTTACGTCAAGAACGGTCTCGTCACCTGGGAGACCCAGCAGACCGACTATCCGCGTACACGACCTGGCCTGCCCAATCATGAGCCACGCGGCTGCGCCCGCGGCGCGAGTTTTTCCTGGTACATCTACAGCGCCAACCGCATCAAGTATCCGATGATCCGCCGACGGCTGGTCGAGCTGTGGCGGACTGCACGCGGAGTACACGCTGATCCGGTCGAAGCCTGGCGTTCGATACAGGAAGATCCCGGCAAGGTGGCGAGCTATCGCGAGCGGCGCGGCCTCGGTGGCTTCGTGCGGGCACGCTGGGAAGAAGTCAACGAGATCATCGCCGCGGCAAACGTTTACACGGTCAAGCGCTGGGGCCCGGACCGGGTCGTCGGTTTTTCACCGATCCCGGCCATGTCGATGGTCTCTTACGCAGCCGGCACGCGCTATCTGTCGTTGATCGGTGGCACCTGCCTGAGCTTTTACGACTGGTACTGCGATCTGCCACCCGCCAGCCCGCAGACCTGGGGCGAACAGACTGACGTACCGGAATCAGCAGACTGGTTCAACTCCACATTCCTGATGATGTGGGGTTCAAACGTGCCGCAGACACGCACGCCCGATGCGCACTTCATGACCGAAGCACGGTATCGCGGCACCAAGACAGTCACGGTATCTCCCGACTACTCGGAAGCCTCCAAGTTCGGCGACATCTGGCTCAATCCGAAACAGGGCAGCGACTCCGCCATGGCCATGGCCATGGGACACGTCATCCTCAAGGAATGGCACGTCGAGGGTCACAGCGACTATTTCGACAACTATGTGCGCCGCTACACCGACCTGCCGACCCTGGTGCTGCTCGATGAGCATAAAGACGGCTACCTGGCACCGGGCCGCTACCTGCGCGCCTCAGACCTGCTCGACAAAGCCGGCCAGCAGAACAACGCCGAGTGGAAAACGCTGGCCTTTGACGAGAACCAGGATCGTATCGTCGTGCCGCGTGGCTCGATCGGCTTCCGCTGGGGCGAAAAAGAAAAACTATGGAACCTCGAAGCCCGCACTGCCGGCGGTGAGGACACACGGCTGGCACTGAGCCACATCGAGCGGGCTGACGAAGCGGTCGATGTGGGCTTCACCTACTTCGGTGGTGGTGGCAACGCGCACTGGACGCAGACCGAACACGAGTCGGTACAGGTCCGCAAGGTGCCAGTCCGCCACGTCCAGCTGGCTGACGGCCGCCGCGCCAGAGTTGCTACGGTCTTCGACCTGATGGTCGCCAACTACGGCATCGACCGCGGACTCGGCGGCGGCAATGTCGCCGCCAGTTACGATGATGACGTGCCCTACACACCGGCATGGCAGGAGCGCATCACCGGCGTACCGCGCGAGAAGGTCATCACCGTTGCGCGCCAGTTCGCCGAAAACGCGCACAAGACGCAGGGCAAGTCGATGATCGTCATCGGCGCCGGCATGAACCACTGGTATCACATGGACATGGGGTACCGCGGCATCATCAAGATGCTGATGATGTGCGGTTGCGTGGGCGTATCCGGGGGCGGCTGGGCTCACTATGTGGGCCAGGAAAAACTGCGGCCACAGACCGGCTGGCAGCCACTAGCCTTTGCGCTGGACTGGCACCGCCCGCCCCGCCACATGAATGGCACCTCGTTTTTCTACAACCACACCAGCCAGTGGCGTTACGAAAAACTCGATATCAGCGAGATCCTGTCGCCGATGGCAGATGCCTCGCAGTGGGGCGGCTCGATGATCGATTACAACGTGCGCGCCGAGCGCATGGGCTGGCTGCCGTCAGCACCGCAGCTAAATCGCAATCCGCTCGATATCGGTCGTGCGGCGGCGGCAGCCGGCAAAAAGCCGGAGGACTATGTCGTCGAGCAGCTCAAGAGCGGCGAGCTGGCCTTCGCCTGCGAAGATCCCGACAACCCGGTGAACTTCCCGCGCAACCTCTTCGTCTGGCGATCGAACCTGCTCGGCTCTTCAGGCAAGGGCCACGAGTATTTCCTGCGGCATTTGCTCGGCACCGAGAACGGCGTGCAGGGCAAGGACCTCGGCGACGAGATCGACCGGCATCCGAAGGAAGTGAAGTGGCGCGAGCCGGTCAAGGGCAAGCTTGACCTGCTGGTCACGCTCGACTTCCGCATGTCGACCACCTGCATGTATTCCGACATCGTGCTCCCGACGGCGACGTGGTACGAGAAGGACGACCTGAACACCTCGGATATGCATCCCTTCATCCATCCGCTGACAGCGGCCGTGGATCCGGTCTGGGAATCGCGTTCGGATTTCGATATCTA
>Ga0138256_10001971_pt1 | contig 22103 bp, 13 predicted proteins | sample KNB2016incub_MG_FD_105486 | JGI IMG/M metagenome (GOLD analysis project Ga0138256, IMG submission 105486) | Active sludge microbial communities from wastewater in Klosterneuburg, Austria - KNB2014incub_MG | ecosystem: Engineered > WWTP > Activated sludge > Unclassified | place: Austria... | reverse complement strand
TAATATCACTGGCGATCTTTTAGCACTCGACATCAGGCGCTGTCTGCATTATATTTCTGAAATTACCGGTGATATTTCTAATGAAAATGTGCTGGATTATATTTTTTCCAAATTCTGTATCGGCAAATAAATGTTAAGTTTTAAAATAATTCATCTCCCGATCTTGCATTTAAACAAGTGGAAGTAGCTAAAAATGAAATACGAAAGAATCAATGTCTAATGGCTTAGCTATGATTTTGTCAGATAGAAATATTATAAATTGCAAAATAGTATATTGATTTTAATTTCAATTAGGAAAAAATGATGACGAAATTTATAAGGGTACTTGTCTTAATTAGCCTTTTAGTTTTTAGTGCAGAAGGCTTACATGCACAGACAAACATTGATAGTTTAAAAAGGCTGTTAAGCAATGAGAAAATAAGTATCTCGCAAAAGATAAATTCTCTAAATGCTCTTGCCGTTTACTATAATCCCGATTCAACTAACCAGGGTTTGATATTTGCAAACGAAGCATATTTACTTGCTTTAAAAGCAAACAATAAATCACTGCAGGGGAAGTCTTTATTAAATCTGGCGGAAGGATACTTATATAATGATAGCTACGAGCAAGCCCTGCAATATACATTTAATGCACTGGATATATTTTTGAGTCAAAATAATCCGGCAGAAATTGTAGAGTGTTACCGGCTACTGGGCTGGGTATTTTACGATTCAGAAAACGCTGACTATGCCATGCAATACCATACTAAAGCTTATGAACTTTATTCAAAAATGGGGGATAAAAAAAATACTGGCATTTCCCTAAATGCGATCGGACTGGTTTTCCAGATGAAAAATGAAAATGATTCTTCTAAGAAATATTTTGAAAAGGCCTTAAGAATTGCCGAGGATATAAATAATACCTCGGCTATTGCAGCTTCACTCAACAATATTGGTATTTGTGAAAATAGTTTGGGGAATTATTTATCTGCCGTTAATTTTCTCAACAGGGCTCTTGATACAAAGATGCCGCTGGCTAAGCCCTTGGATGAGGCAGAAACATTTAACCAACTGGCATACTCACAATTAAAGCTGAAAAATTACCAGGAATCCAAAAGACTGCTTGAACAATCAAGGATACTCATTGAAAATTCGGCATCAAAAACAAAAAAAGAAAAATTACTGGATAATCTGAATATCTCTTCGCAATTAAATGAAGTTTTGGGAGATTACTCCGGGGCATTTAAAAACCTGCAGAAGTATACAGCTATCAGAAATGAAATTGCCAGCCGATCTAAAAGCGATGCTGTAGCTGCAAATAATGTAAAACGGGAAACGGATAAGATCGAGTTACAAATGAAATCAATTTTAGCTCAAAAAGAAATGCGTTCTTTTCAGAGGAATGCCCTGGGCATAGGAGTTGTCTTATTATTGGTTATAGGCTTTTTGTTTTTTAGCAAATTAAAACAAAGACAAAAAAAGGAAAAAGAACTATTCGTTGTAAAACAGGCATTAATAAAAAAAGAGCTGGACAATTCTTTACTTGAAAAGAAAGCTTTAAACAATAAGCTGGAGTTTAAAGATGCTGAACTCAAGAATTATGCATTATATATTTCGCAACGAAATGATTTGATCAGAGGATTTATAGATGAGCTAAGCCAGTTGCAGTCCGAAGTAAAAAATCAAATGCCCGATTTCAACCGTTTGCTGGATAAATTTCAATATGACCTGGAAATTAATAAAGAAGCGCAGGACTTTAATATGACTATTGAAGAAATGCACAAAGATTTTTTTTATAACCTTTTACAAAAATTTCCTGGCCTTACTGTAAATGAAAGGAGGCTTTGTGCACAAATACGACTTAATCTTTCAATAAAAGACATCGCCTCCATCAATAATATATCTGCAAAATCTGCTGAAATGGCCCGTTATCGACTCCGCAAACATTTTGAATTAAGCCATGATGAAAATCTAAACGAGTTTTTAAAGAAGTTCTAAAACTTGGTTTTCGAAGGAGTCTGTGTAGCAACTTTTTATATTTAAGGCACTGTGGAAGCCTGGCTATGTATTGACCCTATCAAAAAGCAAAACAATCTGATCCTTTCCGTGTTTAATAATACTCCTTCCTCCTAAAAATTTACTCTCCTTTTTTAATTACAGCAGATCAATGCAAAAAACTTGCAATTATTAATGAATTGATTACTAGTAATAATTAAACCTGTAGAGGTTGAATAGAGGTGTAGTAAAAGACCCCGTAGGGGTTTAGAAACAGAAATATGAAATAGTGTTTAATATTTTTAATTCTTATGTAACGACAATTTTCTATGGAAGAAGAATGACTACTAAGTCCTGATTTTATAAAACAAAGTTAGTATCGCATCTTTTATTCTTCTCTAATTATTAAAAAATTTTCCAAATGCTAAAATCAAAACGAATGCTTAAAACGAAAATTTTACTTGTGTTAGCGTTATTTTCTTTTTTTACTTCATCGGCCAGCCCCTTTCAAACAGATTGGAAGATTAATGGCAGGGTAACGGATACAGAAAATAAGCCAATAGCTAATGCAAGTGTGTATGTAAAAAATTCCAAACAAGGAACAACTACAGATGCCAGCGGCAGTTTCTCCATTAATGTTCCAGAGAACAATGCTGCGATTGTTATTTCATCAACCGGGTATAAAACACTTGAATTGACGCTGCACGATAACAAATCTTTGTCTATTCAATTGGAAAGAAAGGAAGCTGTTCTGGATGAAGTTGTGGTTGTTGGTTATGGTACTCAAAAAAAGGGCGATGTTACTTCAGCTATCTCTAGTGTAAACACAAAGAATCTCGAAAAGCAACCTTCAGCAAATTTGGGAACATTGCTGCAGGGGCAGGCGGCTGGTGTAATTGTGTCTGCTGGCTCAGGTGACCCTGCCGGAAATCCAGTTGTACTTATTCGAGGTTTAAATAGTATTAACAACGCAAATCCATTGTATGTGGTGGATGGCATTCCGCTGGGCTATGCTTACGATATTAATCCAAACGATATTGAAGCCATCAGTATATTAAAAGATGCATCCGCTGCTACTATTTACGGTTCCAGGGCTGCTGGTGGTGTTATAATCATCACCACCAAAAAAGGAAAATCAGGTGAGCCACATATCAATTTCAATTCTTATTTCTCCAGCCACACACTCAATAATAGTATAAAACTGCTCGATAAAGTGCAGATGAATAAAGTAGTAAAGGAAGCATTTGCCAACGATGGCGGTACACCGCCCGTATATGTATTGGATGATAACCAATATGCCAATACCGACTGGAAAAATGCCTACTTTAAAAAAGGAGTGGAGCAGAAGTATGACCTTGATGTATCGGGTGCCAGCGAAAAAATAAATTATCGTTTGTCGCTTGGGCATTGGGAACATTCAGGCACCATTATAAACTCTGGCGCAAAAAGAGATAACCTGCGATTGAATACTGAAATAAAATTACTGAACAACAGGCTCAAAGTAATCCCTATACTGGCTTATACAAGATTTAATAATAAAAATTTTGGCGACGTAACGGGTGATGGTAATGCAGGATATTCTGATATTATGAATTTGTACAGTACACTTCCACACAAAAAAATATATGACCCTGCTTCGCCCAACGGTTATGCAAAGCCAGAAACAGAATTGGGTTCCGGGAATCCTGTTGGAGAAAGAATGTTATCTAACAGCAGGACAATAGACGATCACCTGCAGTTAAACATTGCAGCAGATCTGAAATTGTGGAAGGGGTTATCTTACAATTTTACCATTGGTAAAACCATCATTAATAATTTTGATTATTCACAAACGCAGGCTTATGATTTTGGCGCACAGTCTTTGGTTGAAAACCCAAGCAGGTTTGAATCAAGGGGTAGAAACGAGTATTCCGTTTATACGCATTTACTTAATTATGAAAAAAGTTTTGGCGACCATAACTTGAAAGTCTTATATGGTTTTTCCAGGGAAAAGAGTGTAAGTCAGGGTACATCTGCGGGTGGTAACCATTTATCTTCGCCCCTTATTGAAGCACTATCGGGTTTGATTGTAGATGGTACCGGGGACTTCATTCGTGCAGGTGGCTGGAATTTTACCAGCACATTGCAATCTTTTTTTGGGCGTCTGAATTATAGTTTCCAGGATAAATATTATTTACAGGGAAGTATTCGCAGGGATGGTTCTTCAAAGTTTGGGCCTGCCAATCGCTATGGTACTTTCTATTCGGTTTCGGCTGGCTGGGCAGTACATAAAGAAAAATTCTTTAAAGTTCCATGGATAAATGAATTAAAACCCAGGGTGAGTTATGGTATTGTCGGCAATCAAAACATCAGCAATTTTCAATACCTCGCAAAAATTTATCTTAACGGCGCCGATGCTTACCTGAACTATCCTTTTGGTTCTTTGCAAAGCCAGCAGGTTTTTGTGGGCGCCATTGCAGCATCGCTGGCAAATGACAATATTAAATGGGAGCAAACCGGAACTTTTAATGCAGGTGTAAATGCTTCTTTTCTGAAAAATAAAATAAGTTTTTCGTTCGATTATTTTGTTTCCAATACAACTGATATGCTCGCTGAAACGCCTATACCGGCTTCTTCCGGAATAACTGTTTTGCCACTTACCAATATCGCAGATATGCAAAATAAGGGTTGGGAGTCATCAATTACTTACCGTCATGATTCCAAAAAAGATTTTTCTTTTGATATAACTGCGAATTTATCGCACAGTGTAAATAAAATCATCCGGCTTGGATATGACGAAGGAGTAGTTGCAGATGGTTATGTGGATTATAATAACCGGGCTACAACCATTACCAAAAAAGGCATTGCACTGGCATCATTTTATTTGTATCAATCTGCAGGAATATTTAAATCACAGGCAGAAATAGATGCCTATAAAAATAAAAATGGCGATGTGCTTCAACCAAATGCACATCCGGGAGATTTGAAATTTTTAGATACAAACGGCGATGGCGTAATAGACGATGGAGACAAAGTAATAATGGGAAATGGGTTACCGAAACTGGATTTTGGTTTAACATTTAATGCATCGTATAAAAGTTTCGACTTCAGTTTGTTTTTTAATGGCAAGCAGGGGCAAAAAATGTATAATGGCGCACAAATGTTTCTGAACCGGTTTTACAGGTCTGAAAATCTTTTAAATTCCTGGACGCCGGCAAACCCTGATGCTACTATGTATCGTTTGTCTAATGCAGATCCGAACGAAAATTTAAGAGTTTCAGATTTTTATCTGGAAGATGCATCATTTATCAGGCTTAGGAATATTCAGTTGGGATATTCATTTCCTAAAAAATTGTTTGGAAACACCTCTATAAACCGCCTGCGCATTTACATCGGTGCTTACAATCTGCTCACCATTACAAAATATACCGGGTTAGATCCAGATCTTTCCAACAACGGAATTTTCAGCCGTGGGGTAGATAGAGGATACTACCCTTTAAGCAGATCATTTGTTGCAGGTATAAATCTGGGATTGTAATTATTGTTATCAAAATAATTTAACTCACAAATAATTTTTATGAAAAAATATATTAAAATAACAGCACTGCTTTTACTTGGAAGCAACATTTTTCACTCTTGCTCAAAAGATTATCTTGAACAGGATGATAAGCAAAACCTTACGGAAAATACTTTTTGGACTACCCGGCAACATGCGTTGCAGGGCATTACTGCAACTTATGCGGCACTACAGGGTCATGATGGAAGTAAGTGGACTTTTTTTGAAGAGATGTACACCACGCTTGCCTACAAAGGAGATGATATTAAGAACAACACCAACGAGCCTTATGGAAAATCGCTGGCGGCATTTACCAATGGTGCAGATGAAAGCGGGCCATGGAATTTATGGGCATCCTGTTATGCTGGAATTGGCAGAGCCAACCAGGTAATTGAAAAGGTGCCTGGAATAAAAGTAATGACGGAGCAGGAAAGAAATGAAATTGTTGGTGAAGCAAAATTTCTCCGGGCTTATAATTATTTTATTCTGGTAAATGGCTTTGAGAATGTTCCATTGGTTTTAAAATTCGAGAAAGACATTAATAAACTACAGGTGCCACAGGCTGCTGCCACCGCAGTATGGGCACAAATTGAAAAAGATTTGATGGAAGCGGAACAGGTATTGCCATCTTCCTATCCTGCAGAATACAGGGGACGTGCAACCAAAGGCGCTGCAAAAGCATTAACGGGAAAAGCCTATTTATATCAGGAAAAATGGCCATTGGCAGAAACAAAGTTTAAAGAAATTGTGGGGCAGTATTCTTTAAATAGTAATTATATAGACAATTTTAACGGGTTAAGTGAAAACGGATCTGAGTCAGTTTTTGAAATTCAATTTAGTGGCGACAGATCTGTTTCTGATGAGCGCCATCCATTTAATTTTGAGATAAGGCCTTATGTATTGGATGGCTGGGAATTATTTACGCCATCAGACTGGTTGGTTACTGAGATGAAAAAAGACACTTTGCCAAATGGAAAATATTCTGACAGGGTTTACGGAAGTATATTTTTTAATGATCCTAACTCAGAAATGTGGGATTTAAATGTACCGGCAAATCTTGTTCCTTATTCAGCCGTGGCCGGAAGCTTACAAGAGCCTTATTATTTTAATAAATATGCATATCCCAATGACAGAGGCGGTTCTTATGTAGGTATAAATATTTCAGTTATCAGGTATGCCGATGTTTTATTAATGCTGGCCGAAGCCTTGAATGAAAATAATAAAAAGGCCGAAGCTATTGACAGGATTAATGAAGTTAGAAGCAGAAGCAAATCTAAACTCCTTGTTGATGCATCTTTTACAAAAGACCAGTTAAGAAACCAGATACGACATCATGAAAGACCCGTTGAATTGAGTATGGAGTGGGCCGGGCGCTGGTTTGACCTTGCAAGATGGGGAAGAGGAAATACTGCTAAGGAAACATTAAAAACCGTACTTACTTCTCATACAAAACCATCGGCAGGCAATTATGTAGAAACAAAACATATCAGGTATCCCATACCTTTAAAGGAAATAAATGTAAATCCATTATTAAAACAGAACTCGGGGTATTAAAAATTCTAAAAAGATCGGTAGCACTTTTTTTCAAACAAAGCAGTAGATTAGGGGGCTGGCAAGCCCTCTTTTTTAGTTTTTTTGTAAATTCCTTATATAAACGCAAATGAGAAGATTAATACCTGTTATATTTCAATTCGTTTTTTTTAGTTTAAGTGCTGCTGCGCAGGTAAATGATTGGGAAAATCCCCAACTTGTTTCAAAAAACTCAATGCCTCCGCATGCTCATTTCATACCTTATTCAGGTGAGCAAGAGGCATTGCAAAAAAACACTTCTCCATTTATGCAGTCGCTGGATGGCACCTGGAAGTTTCAGCTTGTAAATACAGTTGCTGAAAGGCCTTTGGATTTTTATAAAAGTAATTATAATACTAAACAATGGAAAAATATTAAAGTGCCTGCCAACTGGCAAACAGAGGGTTTTGATAAATTTATTTTCACAGATGTGGAATATCCTATTCCACCCGGTCCGCCGTTTGTACCTAAAGATTATAACCCGGTAGGTTCTTATAAAAGAACTTTTAGTATTTCGCCTTCGTGGAAAAATAAAAATATTTTTGTTCATCTTGGGGCAGTTAATTCTTTTTTTTATATCTGGATAAATGAACATTATGTAGGCTTTAGCAAAGACAGTAAAACTCCTGCTGAGTTTGACATTACACCCTATTTGCAAAAAGGGGAGAACAGTATAGCATTACAAGTGTTTCGTTTTAGTGATGGTACTTACCTGGAAGGACAAGACATGTGGAAACTAAGTGGGATTGAACGGAGTGTTTTTTTAATTGCAAGACCCAAACTTTCGGTAAATGATTTTTTTGTCACAGCAGGGCTGGATAAAGAGTATAAGAACGGATTGTTTAATCTATCCGTGTTACTAAATAGCAAACCATCCGGCAAACAAAGCAGGCAATCACTCGAAATAAAAATTCTTGATGATAAAAGTAACCCCATTTTTCAACAACAAACAAAATTTGGACAGCAGAACAAATTTAATTTCTTTCATGAAATTGAAAATGTAAAAAGCTGGAATGCTGAAACGCCCAACCTCTACACCCTTTTGATCAACCTGCACGATGAATCCGGTAAAATAATTGAAAGCATTGTTCATAGGATCGGTTTCAGGAATGTAGAGATCAAACACGGGCTTTTTCTTATTAATGGTGTAGCCTTAAAGATAAAGGGAGTAAACAGGCACGAGCATAATATGATAACAGCAAAAGTAGTCAGCTATGAAGAAATGTTGAATGATATCCGAATTATGAAACAATACCATATTAATGCAGTACGTACCAGTCATTATCCGAATAATGAAGAATGGTATGAGCTCTGTGATGAATATGGAATTTATGTAATTGACGAAGCCAATATTGAATGTGATGGGATGTCTTTTAGCCCCTTAAGTACTTTATCCGATAAGCCGGATTGGAAAGCTGCATATCTTGACCGTACAAAAAGAATGTTTGAACGGGATAAAAATTTTTGCAGCATTATTACCTGGTCGCTGGGTAACGAGAGTCGTTTTGGAGAAAATTTTATTGCTACTTACAATTTCCTGAAAGCAAGTGACAGCACACGGCCTGTGCAATATGAAGAAGCCAAGGAAAATTCCTATACCGATATATTTTGCCCTATGTATAAAGGGCTTGGTTTTATGCAGGAGTATGTAAAAGAATGGCGGCCCCGTCCCTTGATCTTATGTGAGTACGCACACATGATGGGCAACAGTGGTGGAAACTTAAAAGACGATTGGGATCTCATAAACCGATACGAACAATTGCAGGGTGGTTTTATCTGGGATTTTTCTGACCAGACATTTTTAAAAAAAGACAAAAACGGCAGGGATATATGGGCCTATGGCAGTGACATGGGAAACGTAGGTGCCACTAGCGATACAAGTTTTTGTGCAGATGGTTTATTTACTTCAGACAGGCAGCCGCATCCACAGGCTTTCGAATTAAAAAAGGTTTACCAGCCGGTTCATTTTGAGCCGGTAAATTTCTCAAAAGGAACTATTCGCATTACTAACAGGTTTGATTTTACTGACCTTGATAAGTTTTCTTTCAACTGGTATATTGAAGCCAATGGCAAACCCTTTTTAAAAGGGGATATGAATAAATTTGAATTGGCGCCACATCAATCAAAAGAAAAAAATATAAACATACCGACCTATGAACCTGTGGCTGGTGTTGAATATTTTTTAACTGTTGAAGCACATGTAATAGAAAATTCCGGGCTTATGGAAGTAGGATACAGGATAGCTTGGGAGCAGTTCAAATTACCGGGAATAAATAAAAATACCTCAGTTAATCTGACAGCATTTTCCCCTTTAACAAGATCAGAAGATAAGCATGAAGTAAAAATTTCTAATAAATTATTTGCAATTTCATTTAATAAAGAAACAGGCTGGTTGAACTCTTACGCAATAAACAATAATTCAATTATCAAAGCAGCATTACTGCCTCATTTTTGGCGGGCAGCTACTGATAATGATATTGGTAACAGCCAGCAAATGCGTTGTGCTGTTTGGCAGCATGCAACTGATTTTGCCAGGCTCGATTCATTTATTGTTGAAGAATTAAACAACAAACAGTTTAGCATTAAGACGGTACATTATTTAGCGTCGGTTGATGCTTTGTATTTTGTACAATACCTGGTATCTGCAAATGGCGAAATAAATGTGAGTGTAAAGATGAAAGCCGGGATGAAAAAATTCCCTGAAATGCCCCGCTTTGGTATGCAGGTAATTTTGAATGAGCAGTTTGATAAAGTTTCCTGGTTTGGCCGTGGCCCCTTCGATAATTATTGGGACAGAAATGATGCGGCTCGGGTTGGTTTATACGACATGCCTGCCGACTCTTTATTTCATCCTTACCCCCGTGCTCAGGAAAGTGGGTACAGAACAGGTATAAGATGGATAGCGTTGCAAAATAAGAATGGGGTTGGGTTAGTGGCTGAAGGAAAAGAATTGATTAGCACGGGCGTTTTACATTTTGATATGAAGAAGCTTGATTTCGACAGAAATGCTACTGAAAATAATCATGGCGGTTCAATGATGAATGATGCAATGATAAGTTGGAATATTGACTATAAACAAATGGGTGTAGGCGGCGATAATGCCTGGGGTGCAAAAACTCATGCAGAATATATGCTTCCATACCGGGATTATGAGTACTCTTTTTTGTTGCGCCCGGTTTCAGACAATGAAATAGAAACAATTAAATAACAGAGCGAATGAAGTTGGATAGAATAATATTGCTTTTTATTTTGATGCTGAATAGCTGCCAAATTATTGCACAACGTAATAATTACGCAGATGTACTCAGCCTGCGAACTTCAGTTACAGATACCAACGATATTGAGAAAAATTGTTTCAGTGATCTGGGTGCATGGCATGCGTATGCTTTGCCGCAACGTAAAGAAGATTATGGCTCATTTATTGGTCCCCTGCTGATGGATATGAACGGGCAATGGCTCTCAAATAACCTGGTTAAACTCAGCTTGAAAGAAAAAGGTACAGTACTTCGTTTGGATACGTTAAAGGCGTCAGTTCATTATTACCCCGGTTTACTTAAACAGTCTTTTGAAACAAACGGTTTGGGTGTAGAAATGAAATTGATTTTTGTTTCAAACAGAACTTCATTGTTACAAGTAAAAATTAGAAACAAGTCAAAAAGAAAAAGAATAATCGGGTTAATGTGGCAGGGAGATGTGCTGCTTTCTTCGGCAAAATTACAAAAAGCGAATGATGGGTTATCAATATCATTTGCAAATAAGGAGCATCAGTTTGAAATTGTTTACCAGGGTAATAAAAACAGGAAAACTCTGTTGGATGGTAATTCTTATAAAACCATTATCGAAAATATTGTATTGGAACCTGGCCAGGATTTTTTCAGCACTCAACAACATCGTTTTTTTCTTCAGCCTAATGAAAAGATAAACAAAACGGTTGCTTATAATTTTTCGACAGAACTAATAAAAAACGAAAACAGGTGGAATAGCTATCTGAAAAAATATTTTTTACAGGTACCTTCATTAGTTGAAGATAAAAAAAGGCTTGCGGTAAAATCTATTGTTACACTAATGACCAATTGGCGAAGCGCTGCAAAGGACCTGCTGCATGACGGTGTTTTTCCTTCTGTAAGTTACCAGGGTTTTTATGGTGTGTGGAGCTGGGATAGCTGGAAACAAGCTGTGGGCCTGAGTTATTTTAATACAGCGCTGGCAAAGGAAAATATCCGCTGCATGTTTGATTATATGGATGAGTATGGCATGATCGCAGACTGCATCTATACCGACAAAAAAGAAAATAACTGGCGTGACACAAAACCACCATTGGCTGCATGGGCTGTATGGAATGTGTATCAGCAATCGAAGGACATAGGCTTTGTAAAAGAACTATATCCAAAACTGCTGAAGTATCACCGGTGGTGGTATGCCAACAGGGATCATGATAAAAACGGTTTATGCGAATATGGATCAACAGATGGAACAAGGATTGCAGCAGCATGGGAAAGCGGAATGGACAATGCAGTACGGTTTGACAGTGCTGTGATGATACGGAACAATGAACATGCATGGTCGTTAAACCAGGAAAGTGTGGACCTGAATGCTTATCTCTATGCTGAAAAAATATTTTTAGCAAAACTTGCAGCAGCATTAAATAAAAATAGAGAAGCGGACCTTTGGAAAAAAGAAGCTGAAAAACTTGCCCCTGCACTTAACAGCCAGTTTTTTGATGAATCAAAGGGCTTTTATTACGATAAACTTTTTGGTAAAAAAGAGCACATTACGGTAGAAGGTACCGAAGGATGGATTCCATTGTGGGCAGGTTTTTCCACAGCAGCACAAGCTGAATCTGTATGGAAGATTATGAAGAATAAAGAAAAATTTAATACCCTTGTTCCGCTGCCAACCTTTACTGCCAGCCACCCAAAGTTTGATCCGCTGAATGGATATTGGCGAGGCCCGGTTTGGCTCGATCAGTTTTATTTTGGAGTGGAAGGGTTGAAACGTTATGGCTATCATACATTTGCTGACGAACTGAAGAACAAACTGTTTAACAATGCTGAAGGGTTGCTCGGCGATGCACCAATTTATGAAAACTATCATCCGCTTACCGGCAAAGGATTGAATGCTATTAATTTCAGTTGGTCGGCTGCATATATATTAATGATGTTAAAAAAATAAGATGAGTTTTTCAGAAAAAGAAATTGCCGGATTAGTTAAAGAGCACTACCAGCTTGATGTATCCGTTAAGTCATTGACTGGTGAATATGAATTGAATTATTTACTTACTACTCCTGCTGGTTCAAAATATATTTTTAAAGTCGCCGGCGATGAACACGGTTATGATTTTTTTGATGCACAGGTAAAAATCGTTCATCATCTTTCCAAAACTGAAGTGGCTGATAAATTTTTCAATTATATTCCAAACAAAAATGGACAGTCAATGACTTTGTTGCAAATACAGGGAAGAAATTATTTTCTTCGTCTGCTCACATTTCTTGAAGGCGAATTTTGGATGAACCTGAAAAGTCCTTCGGATGCATTAAAAATTGATTTGGGCAGTCTCTTGGGAAAGATGGATAAAGCTTTGAAAGATTTTTCACATCCCGCCATGCACCGCTACTATTTGTGGGATATTAATAATGCTGCAGATGCCAATAAAAAACTGACTTGTATAAAAGATCACGAACGCAGGAGGATTGCAGGATATTTTTTACTGCAGTTTGAAACAGTTGTGTTGCCTGAAATTTCCTCACTCCGTCATGTGTACGCACACCACGACGCAAATGATACCAACATTTTGGTGCAGGGAGATAAAGTAACCGGCCTCATTGATTTTAGTGATATGGTGTACACAACAATTATCAATAACCTGGCAGTGGCCTGCACTTATGCGATGATGAATCAGGATGACCCATTGCATACTGCAACACTTGTAGTAAAAGGTTATCACGAAGCATATCCATTAACGGAGCAGGAACTCGATCTTCTGTATTATTTAATTGCTGCAAGGCTTTGTATCAGTGTAACGCAGTCTGCTTTTAATGCTTCCATTGAAACTAATAATGAACATCATTTTATTTCAGAAATACCTGCATGGGATTTGTTGTATAAACTAATAGCCATTAATCCAATTAAAGCACAGGATAGTTTTAGAAAAATTTGTGGGGTTGATGGAGTGATAGAAGATACTGACTATACAGATTTATTGGAGCAAAGAAAAGAACATATTGGCCGCAATCTAAGTATCAGCTATAATAAAAAACTTAAAATAGTAAAAAGTGCTTTGCAATATTTATACGATGATAAGGGCAGAACTTTTGTTGATTGTGTAAATAATCCGTCGCATGTTGGCCATTGCCATCCTGTCGTCGTAAAGGCAATGCAGAAGCAAATTGCTATACTCAATACCAATACAAGATACCTGAATGATAACATTACTGAATATGCAAAAAAGCTTACCGCTACTTTGCCTGCATCTTTAAGTGTTTGTTATTTTACCAACTCGGGCAGCGAGGCAAATGACCTTGCCATACGCATGAGCCGTCATTTTACAAAACAAAAAGATATCATCGTACTCGACCATGCTTATCATGGCACATCCACTGTGGCAATTGAAATGAGTCCGTATAAATTTGACGGTAAAGGCGGCTTTGGTAAAATGCCCTGGATACACAAAGCCATCAACCCGGATATGTACCGGGGCCCTCACAAATATTATGATTCGGAAGCAGGAAAAAAATATGCGGAAGATGTGCAGCGTATTATTAATGAATTAAAGCAGGAAGGAAAAGCCCCTGCTGTATTTATTTGTGAAACATTGCTCGGTGTTGGTGGACAAATTCCGCTGCCGCCAAATTATTTAAAAAAAGTGTACAGCTATGTTCGAGCTGTCGGTGGCGTATGCATTGCGGATGAGGTGCAGGTTGGTTTTGGAAGAGTGGGCGATAAATTCTGGGGTTTTGAGTTGCAGGATGTGGTACCAGATATTGTGGTTATGGGAAAGCCTATTGGAAATGGTCATCCATTGGCAGCCGTAGTTGTAAGTAATGAAATTGCCGATGCCTTTAATAATGGCATGGAGTACTTTAACACCTTTGGCGGCAACCCCGTATCAATGGCTGCAGGGCTTGCTGTATTGGATATTATTGAGCAGGAAGAAATGCAGCAGCATGCAAGAACTACCGGCAATTATTTAATGGATGGATTAAAAAAGTTGATGAATAAATATCCTCTCATTAGTGATGTACGTGGGCATGGTTTATTTATTGGAGCAGAGATGGTGAAAGACAAGATAACTCTGGAACCGGCTGTGGAGGAAATAAATAAGGTCGTAGAAGAGATGAAAGATCGGGGTTTCCTGCTAAGTACAGATGGCCCGCTGAACAATGTGCTTAAAATAAAACCCCCATTGGTTTTTTCAAAAAAGAATGCAAAAGATATGATCAAAAACCTGGATGATGTATTGGCTCAGTTTTAAATAATTAATTTATGAAGGCAGATCGAAAATTACTGGACGAAGTATTAAATGGCCTGATGGCTAGGTATATTAAGAGAGTACCCGATGTACAAAAGTTAATTAATGCCATGATAAAGGAACAGGTGATAGAGGATGCATATGACATAGAAAATGATCATATTGCTTTTCGAACTATTGCCGTGCCTTTCCTGGGTATTCAGTCTCTCGAAAAAATATTTCTGCATTTGGGATACATCAAAAAAGACCATTATCATTTTGCTCAGAAAAAATTAGATGCCTATTGGTATGCCCCGCCGGAACCACAATATCCCCGGATTTTTATCAGCGAATTGCGGGTGCAGGATTTGTCTCTGCAGGCACAAAAAATAATTACAGATTATACTAATTCTGTAAAGGCAGATCCTGTAGATAAATTAAACTTAAATGATGCTGTAGCCGTAGATTATTTTTTGCATAGTGCACTTTGGCGCAGACCAGCATTGCCGGATTACCTTGACCTTTCAGCAGAATCAGAATATGCAGCCTGGGTTATTTATAACAGGTATTACCTGAATCATTTTACTGTGAGTGTGCATAATCTCAAAGAAGGATATAATACAATTCCAGAATTTAATGATTTTTTAGAACGGAATGACTTTGTTTTGAACGATGCCGGAGGAAAATACAAGGAAAGCCCCGATGGACTTTTGTTGCAAAGCTCTACAGTTGCCGGAATGTTGGACGCTGAATTTGCAGATGGCAAATTTAAAAGTATTGCCGGCTCTTATGTTGAATTTGCAGAGCGAAAAGTATTGCCACAGTTCGTAGAACTCTCCATTAATGAAATAAAGAGACTGCACCGCCGCGAAGGTTTTGAAGCCAACAATGCTGATAAGATATTTGAAAGTACTTATGCGGCACAAACCGGTAAAATAAATCTGTAAAAATAGTTAATAAGTAAAGCATGGTAAGTTTAAAAGAATTAGGGTTACTGCAAAACGCAGAGGGAGTTTCAACAGACACCCATTGGGTTAAAACAAATGGAGAATTAATAAGATCAGTTTCCCCGGTAGATGCAGCGCTTATAGGAACAGTAACGACTGCGGACAGGGAAAGTTATGAAACTGTATTGAGAGCCGCAGACGAAGTATAGAATTGCCCATAAGAAAACATTCGCACCAATTCTATATTTAATGAAATATAAAACATTGGAAGAAGCTATTGCGATTCAGAATGCTGTACCACAAGGTTTGTCATCCTCAATCATGACTTTGAATTTGAGAGAAGCCGAAACATTCCTGTCCAGCCGGGGTTCGGACTGTGGAATTGCTAATGTAAATATCGGTACCAGTGGCGCAGAAATTGGAGGTGCATTTGGAGGAGAAAAGGAAACAGGAGGAGGAAGAGAAAGTGGAAGCGATGCATGGAAAGTGTACATGCGTCGCCAAACGAACACAATCAACTTTGGCTCAAAGATACCATTGGCACAGGGTATTTTTTTTTGATTTAAAATAAACATTGTCATAACAATGATTTAGAAATAATATTTTTGACTAATTAAAATGGCTAACAAAGAATCGAGGCCTGAAAAGGCACTTTAATAAACCGAAATGGAAAACAAAAAGAAATTCCTTATATCATCATTTTGTGAAGTCTATTGTACAACTGATGTTCCATTAATTGTTCGTTCACCCGGAAGAGTCAATATTATCGGAGAACATACCGATTATAATGATGGATTTGTGTTACCGGCAGCTATTGATAAAGCTGCGCATATTGCTATTGCATTAAGGGATGATGATGAAATACATTTACTGGCGCTAGATCTGAATGAAACTTTTTCACTATCACTTAAAGATTTAAAACCTGTAAATGATATTAGTTGGCCTAACTATATACTTGGAGGAGTAGCTCAGTTTCAAAAAAACATTCCATTGAAGGGGTTTAATGCAGTTATTACCAGCGATGTGCCAATGGGAGCAGGTCTTTCATCTTCTGCCGCTCTGGAATGTGCAACTGTTTTTGCATTAAATGAATTGTTACAAACTGGTTTTGATAGGAAGGAGATGGTGTTGATGGCACAAAAGTCGGAACATGAATTTGCTGGTGTGTTATGCGGTGTTATGGATCAGTTTGCTTCAGTTATGGGGAAGCATGACCATGTTATTAAATTAGATTGCCGCTCCCTGGCATACGAATATGTGCCGTTTAAATTGGATGGTATAAAGATTTTATTGCTGAATACAAATGTAAAACATTCGCTGGCATCTTCTGAATACAACACCCGCCGGCAGGAATGTGAGCAGGCTGTAGCCTGGATAAAAGAACAACACCCTGCTGTAAATGCTTTGCGTGATGTTACAGAGGCAATGCTTGACGAGTATGTATTACCAAAAGATGAGTTAATAGATAAAAGAAGCAGATTTGTAGTGCAGGAAATAAATCGGCTGCAGCAAGGATGCGAAGATTTAAAGAATGGAGATATTAATGCGTTGGGAATAAAAATGTTTCAGACACATGATGGTTTAAGCAAAATGTATTCAGTAAGCTGTAAGGAACTTGACTATTTAGTTGACTTTGTAAGAAATAATGATGCTGTTATAGGCTCCCGGATGATGGGTGGCGGGTTTGGTGGTTGCACAATTAACCTGGTAAATGAGGAGGCGATTGAGCAATTGGTCAATACAGTTAAACCAGCTTATGAGTTGGCAATGGGTTTGCCATTAGCACATTATATCGCATCTATTGAAAACGGAACTGAAATAATTTGATTTCTCATGTTTTGTTTTTAAGAACACACATCTATCGTGCAAAACTGTTTTTAGTGATGACATTAAAACAAGAGGCGGCAGTTGTTTACGGGGTTACATTCATATAGTTGATTTAGTAAAATCTAATGTAAAAAAATGTCAGCCGCTTAATGAACAACATTCGCAGGAATCTATGGCTAGTTTATGTAAGTACCGGAAGTTGCTTTTCTGTTTTTAGAATTAATTCAGGAGTTTGAAAGTGCGGAAACAGCAAGTCTGCCAAATAAAATAGGCGAAAGAAGACATGAAGAGGTTAGGAGATGTGAAAAGAACGTTACCGGATTACATTTTAAACATTTAATTTACCAGGCTAAAAAACTGTAGTTTACACATTTATAAAAAGCCAAACGTTACAGATCATGAATAGTTTAGTAACAACTGATTACCTAGTTTTCATTTTCTACTTTTTGCTGGTAACTTCTTATGGAATCTGGATATACCGTAAGAAAAAGAAAAAAGAAACTGATACCAAAGATTTTTTCCTGGCGGAAGGGTCGCTTACCTGGTGGGCAATTGGTGCATCACTGATTGCATCTAATATTTCAGCTGAGCAATTTATCGGAATGAGTGGTGCCGGGTTTACTATGGGAATTGCTATTGCAGCATATGAGTGGATTGCAGCAATAGCGTTGATCATTATTGCTATCTGGTTTATGCCCATTTATCTTAAAAATAAGATATTTACTATGCCGCAGTTTTTAAAACAGCGGTATAATGAATCAGTGAGTCTTATTATGGCTGTATTCTGGTTGTTTCTGTACATATTTGTCAATCTTACTTCTATACTTTTTCTTGGTGCTTTGGCTATAAATAATCTCAGCGGAGGAGATAATTTTCACTTGATAATGATAGCTCTGGCTTGTTTTGCACTCATCATTACACTCGGTGGTATGAAGGTAATTGGCTATACTGATGTAATACAGGTACTGGTATTGATCATTGGTGGTTTAGTAACTACATATGTAGCCCTTACATTGGTGAGTGAACATTTCGGATTGGGGAAAAATGTACTGGCTGGATTTAATAAGTTGATGGATGATGCGCCAGAACATTTCAGAATGATATTTTCAAAGCCTGGCGAAAAAGCAACACAGGCCGAAGTGAATAATTACCTGGCTCTTCCGGGTATAGCCATGTATGCTGCCGGACAATGGATTGCCAACCTGAATTACTGGGGATGTAACCAGTACATCACACAACGGGCCCTTGGCGCAGATTTAAAAACTGCCCGTACAGGTATTTTCTTTGCAGGATTTTTAAAAATATTAATGCCCGTTATTGTGATGCTTCCAGGTATAGCAGCATTTGTTTTACATAAAAACGGTGCTTTGCAGGATGAGATGGTGGTCAATGGAAAAGTAAGTGCAGATAATGCATATCCTGCGATATTGGCATACTTACCTAATGGATTAAAAGGGCTGTCAATTGCTGCCCTCACCGCTGCCATCGTGGCATCACTTGCCGGGAAAGCAAATAGTATATCAACCATATTTACTTTAGATATTTATAAAAAATATATTAATAAGGAGGCTTCTGAAAAAAAGATGGTATGGCTGGGCAGGTTGGTTATTGCCGTTGCTATGTTCGTAGCAATTGCCTTTACCTGGAATGACTTACTGGGTATAAGTAGTGAAGGCGGGTTTAATTTCATTCAGAAGTATACGGGATTGATCAGCCCGGGTGTATTCGCCATGTTTATTCTCGGCTTCTTCTGGAAACGAACTACTGGTGCTGCTGCTATTGCTGGTCTCGTATCCGGATTCTTGTTTTCATTATTTTTTATGAACTATGCACCTTCCGTATTTGGACACGAAACATGGCTTTACACAGCCTTTATCAATAACCAGGGTGTTTATGAAATCCCATTCCTCCTAAACATGGGCTATAGTTTCTTTTTTGCTGTAGGAATAATGGTAATTATCAGTTTATTTGGTCCAAAATTTAATCCAAAAGGATTGGAGATAGACCGGAGTATGTTTAGAATACAACCTATGCATACTGTGCTTATTGTCATTATAATTTTGATGATTACATTGATTTATGCAAAATTCTGGTAAGCTATTGTCGACTATTTCGGCGAAAAATTTTTTTGATTATGCTTGCTCCAAAAGAAAACTTTAATGAGGCGCACAATGGTAAACCGGTAAATATTTATTATTTACAAAACAAGGGCTTGGCTGTTGCTATAACAAATTATGGAGCCAGGATTGTAAACCTTGTTGTGCCAGATATCCAGGGGAACTTTATTGATGTAATAGTTGGGTGCGATAGCTATGAATCATTTTATCAATCTAAAGAGCCTTATTTTGGAACCATCATTGGACGCTTTTGTAATCGCATTGCGAATCGCAAATTTGCAATTGATGGTATACAGTTTTGTTTGCCTGAAAATAGTGGCTCTAATACCTTACACGGTGGCCCGGGCAGTTTTCATACTGTCGTTTGGGATGTATTGCAACACAATGAAAATTTGGTAAAATTGTCCTATTTATCAAGAGATGGTGATCAGGGCTTTCCGGGCAATATGAAAGTCTATGTAACTTATTCAGTTAATGATGAAGGGGAGTTAAGGATAGATTTTGAAGCGGAGTCAGATAAGAAAACTGTTTGTAACCTTACCAATCATGCATTTTTTAATTTGAATGGAAGTGGGGGTGTTGGAAATCATATGCTGATGATCAATGCAGATAAATTTATACCAATCAATGCTTAGTCTATTCCAACCGGAGAAATAGCGATGGTGAATGGCACACCACTTGATTTTAAAAAACCTGCTAAAATTGGTGAACGTATCGAAGAAGCACATAAACAACTGATAAATGGAAAGGGAATGATCATACATATGTGATTATCGGAGCTGCGGGAAAGCTGAAATTTGCAGCGGAGTCTATTGGAGAAAGAAGTGATATTGCTTTGAAAATATTTTCAACAGAACCGGGCATGCAATTTTATAGCGGAAACTTTATGAAGGGTGAGAATAAGTTGAAAAATGATAGCAAAGATGAGTTCAGGTCCGCATTTTGCCTCGAGCCGCAACATTTTCCGGATTCTCCCAATTAGCCATCTTTTCCTTCTACAATTTTTAATCCTGTTAAAGCATATAAATCAGCAACAATTTATAAGTTTGCACTAAATACATAAATAAGTGAGATTCGTTTCTATTCAATTTGTAAATGGTGTGCAAGTAAAACCTTCATGAAAAATAAAAAACCAAAGAGTAAATTTTATGGATATTTTTAATTGATTTATATATATAAGAATAATGTTGAGATCAGTTAAAATAGAATGCTACTTAATATTGTTTGCTTTTTTCGTTCAATCATGTGGTAACAATAAATCAGAAACCAGAAATGAAGTGGTTGACAGCATCCATTCCTGTATGAACGTTCCTGCCTCATTCAATAGTATCGCTGATACCAGTATGATTCATTTTGGTGGTGATTCATCTTGGAATGGAATGGTTTTGATTTCAGGGGATGTGTTTCAAATGGGTGGAGATTGCAGGCAGCCTAGTGAAGATGAATATCCAAAGCAAACAGTGCAATTGTCTTCGTGTTATATGGATATAACAGAGTTAACTAGCGCACAGTTTAAACAGTTTGTAAATGCAACTGGCTATATTACTACAGCAGAAAAAAACCTGATTGGGAAGAGTTAAAAAAACGGTTCCGCCGGGCACACCTAAACTTCCAGATAGTGTGCTGGTCTAAGCATCATCATTGGTGTTCATATCTTCAAAAGGTCCGGTAGAACTGAACGATTTTAACCAATGGTGGAGTTGGGTGAATGGCGCAAGCTGGAAATATCCGCAAGGCCCGGGCAGTAGTGTTAAAGGAAAAGAAAATTACTCAGTATTACAGGAAAGGTGGGATGATGCGATGGCTTATTGTAAATGGGCAGGTAAACGATTATCAACAGAAGCGGAAAATTGCAGATTCAATTATGCGGATTAGCAAACTCTAAACTCAATAATTTTGCTTCAATTGTTTATACTTTGCTTTCACTTGTTTTAGCCGTTCTTGTTGGCTATTTGTTGCCCAATTCGCTGAAAGCCTTGATACATCAGTAACTTGCATCTTCTGTATCGGCAAATAGTATTAAATACCAGTAGCAACAATGCCGTTTGCAGTTATGTTTTCTCACCCGTTATTATTTCATTCTCCTGATGCTGAAAATTTTCCTAAATTTAAATAATATACTCCCCAGATAATTGAAAATTATTCCGGTTGTTTTGCTATTCAGTGATATAAGTTTACATAAGTAATCGCAAAATACAAGTAAAAAAAGCATAGGCAACAGGGAATAATACTGGAAATGAGCAAATAAAATTAAATCAGTAAATATGGCATTAAATCCGCAAAGGGATGTGCTTACAAACTTAAATGACAGCAGGTCTGCTAAATGGCTATTCCCTTTTATACTGGTTACCAGTCTGTTTTTTTTCTGGGGCTTTGTACATAACCTGGATCCCATCCTTATTCCTCATCTCCGGAAGGCGTTTCAACTGAATGATCTGCAATCTTCACTGATAGATTCAGCCGTTTTCATCGCTTATTTTGTAATGGCATTGCCCGCAGGTTATATCATGAGAAAATATGGATATAAGGCAGGAATAATCGGCGGCCTGTTTTTATTTGCAACCGGCTGTTTTTTATTTTTGCCTGCTGCTGATACACACCAGTATATCTTTTTTTTAGGAGCTTTGTTTATAATTGCCAGCGGCCTTACTTTTTTAGAAACGGCTGCCAATCCTTATGTTACTGTT